>Ga0182016_10002594_pt1 | contig 21100 bp, 16 predicted proteins | sample 712S2MmetaG_FD_120491 | JGI IMG/M metagenome (GOLD analysis project Ga0182016, IMG submission 120491) | Permafrost microbial communities from Stordalen Mire, Sweden - 712S2M metaG | ecosystem: Environmental > Terrestrial > Soil > Wetlands > Permafrost | place: Sweden: Stordalen | collected... | reverse complement strand
CCTTTGATTGCAGCATCCCGGCAGGCCGCGCAGACGGCCGAGGATGCGCGCCAGATCGCTGTCAAGAGGATCGATGAGATTCGTCTGGCGGACGAGCGCCGCGACTCAAGCAACGCACAGGCAAGATCGCAGGCTCAAGCCGACGAGGCTACACGACTGAAGGAGAAGGCACAGTCTGATGCAGCTAGGGCGCAAGTGGATGCCGCCAAGGCGCAAGCCGACATGGCTGCAAACCAAACCGCATCGGCAGCCGCAGTGTCCGCCGCCCAGTCCGATGCGGCTAAAGCGCAAGCCGACATGGCTGCAAACCAAACCGCATCGGCAGCCGCGGTGTCCGCTGCCCAGTCCGATGCGGCTAAAGCACAATCCGACATGGCTGCGAATCAAACCGCATCCGCGGCCGCTATTTCCACTGCTCAAGCCGATGCAGAGCAGGCTCGTCTAGCGGCACAGACGGCGCAAATGAACGAACAGAAGGCCAATAGCGACAAAGCGGCAATGCGTGTGAAATTGTCGGAACAGTTGAACAGGATTCTGGAAACCCGCGATAGCGCGCGCGGACTGATCGTAAGCATGTCCGATGTATTGTTTGACACTGGGAAGTATTCGTTGAAGCCCGGAGCGCGAGAGAAACTAGCTAAGGTTGCCGGGATTCTTCTTGCCTATCCTGGACTGAATATCGAAGTCGACGGTTATACCGACAACGTTGGCGGCGATGAAATGAATCAGAAGCTGTCTGAGAATCGCGCGGGCTCTGTCCTTACCTACCTTGTGGGACAAGGCGTGACAACCAACTCAGTGAGTTCGAAAGGCTACGGCAACACGTTGCCCGTAGCTTCCAATGACAATGCGGCAGGCAGGCAGGAAAACCGGAGAGTGGAACTAGTTGTTTCCGGCGAAGCAATCGGCAGCCCCGCAAATGCAACGACGGGAAGTTTGCGCTAACAATGTCATGTAACCGCCGCGGCCTCTCTCCGGGGCCGCGGCGCATTTCGACGAAACTGCCTGCGAGCAGAAAAGCAAGAAGCGAGAATGCTTGGAACAATACCGACTGTGATTCTGGTCTTGGCGCCGATGGGCCCTTTGCCGAGGTGGCCGCATGGCAGGAATTGGGAAACTATCCGATCGGAAGACTGGGACAGGCCCTCTCGATCATAGTCATTGTCGTTGTTCTTGGCCGCATTTGAGGTGAAAGGAGAACATGATGCCGTTTCCCGATCCCATGCATCCCCGGAAGACTACCGCAGATCCGGCTCCAGAGGCCTGTTCGCACGGCACAATGAATGCGTGCAAACTGCCTTTGCCGACCCGCATTGCGTTTGTTGGCAACTACTTGCCGCGTGAGTGCGGCATTGCCACTTTCACAACCGACCTGTGCACCGCGATCGCGACCGAATATGGCGAGGAACGCCTGTTTGCGATTTCCGTTAACGATCTCGATTCGAGCTACGACTATCCAAAAAAAGTGCGTCTGGAGCTTGCACAGGAAGACCTTGCCTCCTATGAACGCGCCGCGGATTTCCTGAACTTCAACGGCAACGATCTTGTTTGCCTGCAACATGAATATGGCATCTACGGCGGAAAAGCAGGCCGGCACATACTAACCTTGCTGCGCAAATTGAAGATGCCTCTCGTTACCACGCTGCATACGGTTCTGCGCGAGCCGGAGATGAATCAGCGAATTGTGCTCGAAGAGATAGCACAGCTTTCTGATCGCCTGGTTGTTATGAGCGAATTGGCGGCCCAACTGCTGCGTGAAGTCTATGCGATTCCAGCCAAGAAAATCGATGTGATTCCGCACGGCGTGCCGGATCTTCCGTTCACCGATCCCAACTACTTCAAAGACAAGCTCAAGACGGAAGGCAAGTTCGTTCTGCTTACGTTTGGATTGCTTTCTCCGAACAAGGGCATTGAAAACGTCATTCGGGCGCTGCCTGCGATTCTGGAAAGACAGCCGAACGCGGTATATATCGTCTCCGGAGTGACCCACCCGCATATTCGGCGGCGTGAGGGTGAACGCTATCGTGAAACGTTACGAGCGCTGGCGGAACAGCTTGGCGTTTCCGATCATTTGATTTTCAACAATCGCTTTGTGAGTGCGGAAGAGCTTGTAGAACACGTTGGCGCGGCCGATATTTACATTACGCCCTACCGGCAGGAGGCTCAGGTCGTCTCCGGCACGCTGGCGATCGCGCTTGGAGCAGGCAAGGCAATTATCTCCACTCCGTACTGGCATGCGAAGGAGTTGCTTGCCGATAAGCGAGGCGTAATCGTTCCCTTCGACAGTCCCAGTTCGATTGCGGAAGCGGTTCTTGGCCTGTTGGAGAACGATGCGGAGCGTCATGCGATGCGGAAGCGCGCCTATCTTTACTCCCGCGGAACGACATGGGCAAATACGGCGCGAGCCTACATGGCATGCTTTCAGCGGGCGCGCTTCGAACGCTCCCTCCATCCGAGAGCCACCCAACAGGGCGATCTTGCCATGGAGACGGCAGACCTGCTGCCCACGCTGAACCTGGGTCACCTGCTCGCCATGACCGACGACACGGGGATCTTGCAACACGCCATTTTCTCGGTACCTAACACGCGCGAGGGCTACACAACCGACGACAATGCGCGCTCTCTCATTGTGTCGGTTCTTCTGGATGAAGCCCCTGAGCATGAGGGCCGGCGGGAATATCCAAACCTCTCCCAACGCTACCTTTCCTTCCTGTGGCTTGCTTTTCACCCCGATTCCGGAAGATTCAGGAACTTTCTCGGTTACGACCGCAACTGGCGTGAAGATGTTGGGTCGGACGATAGCCATGGACGTGCATTGTGGGCGCTGGGCAAAGTGCTCGGGCATTCGCGAAATGCGGGTTTGAGAGGAGCGGCGGGGAGGCTTTTCGAAGCCGCCGTGCCTGCGACGCTTACGTTTACCAGCCCGCGGGCATGGGCGTATTGCATCCTGGGAATGCAAGCCTATCTGGATGGGTTCCCGGGAGACCGAGCCATCCAGGGAGTTCGTAACGAACTCGCGAACCGGCTCCTCGACATCTATGAAAGAAGTCATTCGGAGACGTGGAAATGGTTTGAGAAGAGTCTTTCGTATTCCAACGCAAGGCTGTCCCAGGCGCTCATCCTGGCAGGATGGCGGAGCGACAACCAAAGAATGATCGAAGCTGGAATGGATTCTCTGAAGTGGCTTGTTGGCGAGCAGCACCGCGACGATGCAGAGGTATTTGTCCCGATAGGATCGAACGGATTCTTTATCGAGGGAAGTGAAAAGGCGCGTTTCGACCAGCAGCCTGTTGAGGCCTGCGCCACCGTTTCCGCCTGCCTTGAGGTATACAGGTTGACGGAAGAAAGCCAATGGCTTGAGGAAGCCAGAAGGGTCTTTGGTTGGTTTCTCGGCAAGAACGATCTGCAGGTTCCGCTGTATGATGCAGTAACAGGCGGATGCAGGGATGGCCTGCATCCAGATCGTGTAAACGAGAACCAGGGCGCTGAATCCACGCTCTCGTTCCTCATAGCCCTGCTCGAAATGCAGGCGGCGAAAGTAGCAAGCGTTGACGAACCGCATCACGGAATGAGTGTCTCCTATTGAATCCACCTATCTTGCCGGTTGAATCGCCGAAATCTATTGCGCAGGGTCAAGAAACTCCAGGCACAGGTGATGATCGTCCCCTGTTCACGCGCCATGCCGCCAATCCGATTCTCAGCCGGGAAGACTGGCCTTATCCAATCAATAGCGTCTTCAATGCGGCCGCTGTAAAGCTGCCCGACGGGCAGACGTTGCTGCTGTGCCGCGTTGAAGATCGCCGTGGCCTGTCTCATCTGTGCGCGGCGCGGTCAACCGATGGAGTAAGCGACTGGCGCATCGATGCTCAACCCACTTTGCCCGCGAACCCGCGCGATTATCCCGATGAGATTTGGGGTATCGAAGATCCTCGCATTACCTACGTTCCGGAACTTGAGCAATACGCTGTCGCGTACACATCGTTTGCGCGGGGAGGTCCCGGAGTGTCGTTGGCTCTCACCAAGGATTTCAAGAGCTTTGAGAGATTCGGCGTCATCATGTCTCCGGAGGACAAGGATGCGGCGTTGCTGCCTCGGAGAATCGGTGGCCGTTGGGCTCTGATTCACCGGCCAATGACGACGCTCGGCGCGCATATGTGGATCTCCTACTCGCCGGATTTACGGCATTGGGGAAGCCACAAGATCATTCTTGAGGCGCGGCGCGGCGGATGGTGGGATGCAAACAAGATCGGCCTCTGCTCTCCGCCCATTGAAACAGCAAAGGGTTGGCTGACGATCTACCACGGAGTCCGCCAGACCGCTTCGGGAAGCATCTATCGACTCGGCCTTGCGCTCTTCGACCTGGAGCATCCGGAGGTCTGCCTACAGCGTGGAGACTCCTGGATTTTTGGTCCTGAAGCGCCCTATGAACGCGGTGGGGATGTGAAGGATGTAGTGTTTCCGTGCGGGCAAACGATCGGGGCAGATGGAGACACCATTTATCTCTACTACGGCGCCGCGGATTCCTCGATCGCGCTGGCAACTGGAAGCATTAACTCGCTTCTCCGCTGGCTCGACTCCAACTCAACACCGTATGCAGGGATCGCACCGCAGAGCGATCTGGTCTCCGGACGTTAGGAACGATCTCTATGAACTTCTCAACCGGTTTGCGCCCCAGATGGCTGCCACGCCTGCTTTGGATACGGCGCGAATGCCCCAGTTGCAACTCGCTGAAATTCAAACAGGCCGAGCTGCGCCCGATCGATGAACTGCTCGCCATGTTTGCCTTGCGGCCATTTCGTTGCATGTTCTGCTGGCGCCGGCACTATTGGTTCTCTTTCCATGACGCAAATGCGCAATGAGGTTACAACACTTTGTATTGGCTATCAACGGCACTTGTCGCTAGACGCAGAATGTGCGGAAGTCAAATCCTCTCAAGGCCGAAAATGAGTGGCCCATTGCTCCGAATCTGAAGCAATCAAGTGCGAATACTGGGCGCAATCCGCATGAGTATTCCCGTCCCTAAACCTGCTGAATTGCTTGCGCTAAACATGTATTCGCCACTTGTGCCGCACTGGCTTGCGCACTTGGGAGGGCTTGGGCTTTTCCTCGTCGCGGTGGTCGATTCCTCGGTAATTCCTCTTCCCCTTCCTGGCAGTACCGATCTGGTGCTGCTTTGGCTGGTGGCAAACCGCGGAGATCCATGGCTGCTTGCCTTGAGTGCCATTGCCGGCAGTCTGCTGGGGGGATACACCACCTGGCAAGTGGGCAGAAGAGGTGGCGAAACCGCGCTGCGCCACTACGTGCCGTCCAGGCTCCTGGGGCGGATCGACAATTGGGTCGAGCATCATCCGGTTCTAACTGTCTTTCTTCCCGCCCTGCTTCCTCCCCCTATTCCGCTGCTGCCGTTTGCGCTTGCCTCTGGCGCGCTGGGCGTTTCGCGAAACCGCTTCCTGGCCGTGTATGGTGCGGCGCGGACCATGCGTTACTCTCTCATCGCGTGGCTCGGTGTTGTCTATGGCCGGCATGTGGTCCGGTTGTTTTCTGGAGCGCTCCAAAGATGGTCGGCGCCGCTGCTTTGGGTCTTCGGGGGATTGCTCGTGGGCAGCCTCTGTTTCGGTGTGTGGAAAGTCGCGAGCCTGCGCAAGCCCGAGGCGGCAAAATAGATTGCGCTACATGTCGAGGCGGTCTGTGCGGATTGAACCTGAGAGCCTCTGCGCGGGCACTCTCTACACAACAAACATTGCAATTCCTGCCGCGAACAGGCGCGGCGGCGCGCAGCTCTCATTGAACACGCAAGGCTCTCTGAAACAGAAATAGGATAAGCGCCATTTGCAGGATGGTCATTGCTGCCCGATCTGCGCCGTTCCGGATGAAATCGGCACCTGCTTGAGTTGGGGCATGGCGCTGCCAGAGGACGCATCCAGAGCTGTCGCACGGAATGGCAAGCGCCTCGGCAGCGGAACGTCGGGAGCAGGCGAGGAATCATCGGCCGCCAACAGCGCCGCGCCTTGCTGAATTCGGAACGGATAGACTCTCACCCTGGCCAGAAAGAACCACGGATATTGCGTCAACTCGATGTGCTCCACCTCCGCTGCGTTGAAGTGCGCGCCAATGCGGCGAAGAGCAAGCTTGAGCGCGCTGGCGATCGCTTCCCGCGATGTATCTCCAACGCCGCTTCGCAGCGATTGATCGGCAGTTCTGATGAAATTCCATCCGCGGGTATGAATCTTCTTCTCCAGCCGTTGGGCGTTGACTGTCCTTACAAAATTCCAGTCCTCTTGAAACGCTTCTGTCGCCAGATTAAGGCCGCGGGGCAATTCGGTATGCGCGCGCAAAAGCATATTCTGTTCGGCAATGGTACGCATTTTCACTTTCTTTCTTGTGCTTTTTCAATCGCTGGAGCTGGACGCGCCCTGCTGGACGGGCATTGCCGCCGCGTTCTTCCGCCGAACGGAGTGCAAAAGCATCTGATCCGCCGGCTGCACGGCTGTGTAGCGAATCGAGCTGCGGCAATAGATGCAATCCGTCTGGCGCTTCAAGTCGCCGGCGCCGGGAGTATAGGGAATGGTCCGGAGGCATTCCGGGCAAGTGATCGTAACGGGCGCATTCGTGGAAAAGTCGTGTGTGCTGCGATGAATCCGGAGAGGCGTGTCCGGGCTGGTGGGCTGGTGCGCAGGCCGCTCCATTTGGGGCAGCGTTTCTATGATCCGCAACAGGGCGAGAATGCTGCTGCCCTTTTGGTAAAACGCATCGGAGGCTACGCCGGAGGGCACTTCGTCGCCGGAGAACGCTCCACTCATGGCGATTGTCCGGATCTCGGGAAAGCAGCGCCGCACCACCGAGAGCAGCTCGAAACCGGACATGCCCGGCATATTCAGATCGGAAAGTAGTAACTCGGGAATTTCATTGCCGATCTCGCGCAATGCGGCAAAGCCGTCTTCGGCCGCTCGCACTTTGTACCCGATCTCAGTGAGCACTTGCGAAATCGCCGTTCGAATCGCAGGCTCATCGTCCACGATGAGCAGTCTTGCTCGCGTATTTGTCATCTCTCGCTCCGCTAAGAAGACCATTGGAGAACTGGAGTGAGTTTCCCATTCGACAAGCGGCAATGCTGTTCAATTCAGTACAGGGCTGCCTCGGATCTTTCGGCCGGCCTCGTGCTACGTGTCTGGAATGTCGGTATTGGCGGCTTCTCTTCGTCGTCATCGGGCAGTTGATCGTGCAGAATCACGTTCAGTAGAGACCTGTGTACGCGAATGCGGTCCTTATAGTCGATAAAGCCGTGTTTGCGGAAGCGATTCATGAAGAAGCTCACCCGCGACCGTGTGGTGCCGATCATCTCCGCAAGGGTCTCCTGCGATATCTTCGGAATCAAGGTCCGAGGCTCGCCCTGCTTGGCGAACTCCGCCATCAAGAGCAGGATTCTCGCCAGACGTTTCTCGCTCGAGTTGAAAAGATGATCGACGAGATCGGCCTGGATGCGCATGCTGCGGGCTAGCAAGAACTTGAGGAACAGGTCGGAGAACTCGGGCTGCTCATGCATCGAGCGGATCATCTCCTCACGCCCGATCTTCAGCGCGGTGCAGGCGTTCATGGCCGAGGCCGTGGACAGGCGCAGCCCCGGTACTGCCGCGAGCGCCGTCTCTCCGACAAACTCGCCCGCGGTGAGAAGCGCGATCGTGGCTTCTTTGCCAACGGCCGAAACAACAGTGACTTTTGCGCGGCCTGTCTGAAGGTAGAAGACGGAGTCCGCGGCATCTCCCTGGGAATAAAACTTCTGCCGGGGTTCCAACTGAACGATCCTGCGCCCCAGGCCTGCGCTGGCCAGGAACGCTGCGGTATCGAATGGGGGACGCTCAACTGTGGCCATGGAAGGTCTCCTCACGTATAAGGCCCAGACGCGGGAGTTGTGGAAGATGCGCAACTGCCAAGCACTGCGGTTTACAAGGCAGTTGCGCCGATGAATGCAGCTTCATCGACAATCATCGGAACGTGTCATCGCCGGGAGGAGCCGGAGCGGGGAATGCCGCGTTACACCATCGCCGTCTGCCTTCACCGACACCTAACCTCACTGTACTTCTGGAGTGGGAAGGGAAGTCTGTCTCCTTTTGCACACTGTGGGAGATTCTTTTCAATATGCAGACTGCCAGCTTCGCGCGCCGATCTCTGCTGAGCGTTCTTGCTCAGACGGCATCGTTTCCTGGCCTTAGAGTGGGAGATACCTTGTGCGCCACAGTGCGCGAACAGCAAGTGACGCTGCGCATGGGTAGAAAAAGGTGAGATGCATGAAGAAGTTAATGACAGTGGTGGCAGTACTAGGTATGACCAGCGTGGCCTGGGCGGGAACGACTCGCGAAAACGTGCAGGACCGGCTGGACAATGCGGGCCGGGTGCTGCACGAGATCATGTCCGCGCCCGACCGGGGCATTCCGGAAGAAGTTCTGGAACACGCCAAGTGCATTGCCGTAGTGCCGCACATGCTCAAAGCCGGCTTTGTCTTTGGCGCCGAGAATGGCAAGGGCGTAGCCACTTGCCGCACCGCAAACGGATGGAGCGCACCCGCGTTCTTTGACATTACCGGCGGCAGTTGGGGATTGCAGATCGGCGTCGAAGGCGTGGATCTGGTCCTGGTCATTCAAGACAGGGGAATGCAGCGGCTGCTCTCGAGCAAGTTTGAAATTGGAGCCGACGCCTCCGCGGCAGCCGGACCGGTTGGACGCCATGCTTCCGCCGACACCGACTGGAAGCTGGATACTGAGATCCTGACTTACTCGCGAGCCAAAGGCCTTTTTGCCGGAATCTCGTTGGCTGGTTCAGCGATTCGCCGCGACGAAGACGCCACTGAGTCCATTTATGGACGCGACCATTCAACATCCGCCATCCTTCACGGCGAAGTAGCTGTACCGGCTTCTGCAAACGCGTTCCTCGATGCGGTCAGAAACGCAAAGGCTCAGGCCATCGCTCTTAACCAGTAGTCAAAAAAAGTCAAAGCTTGCGGGGCGCCTGAGAAGGTTTAAGCTTTCATGCGCCCGCAATGCGGCGAAGGAGTAACTATGCTTTGGACAGTTATTGTAATTCTCTTGGTTCTGTGGGTCCTGGGTTTCAGCTTCCATGTCGCCGGCGGCCTGATTCACCTGTTGCTGCTATTGGCGGTGATCGTCCTGGTCTTCAACCTGCTGGCCGGACGTCGAAGCAGTTTCTGAGGCAATCGGGGCCTGAGCAGCGCTGGAAGACTTCGGCATTCCCCGGCGCCTTGAATTGAAAAGGGGCCGCCGGTGCGGCAGGATGTGCGTGAGAAGCAGATCCACCTCGGTTCCCCCGGGCGCGGCGGTAATCGGAGTCTCACCGCTTCTGCCGCAGACCATGGAAAAGAGTCTCCCCCGAGAAGGTCGATTGACCTATGCTGCTTGCGAAGCTCCGCTCATCCTGGTTAACTCCGGTCGGGCGCTGGCTTCGCCAGCAGCACGCCGAGGGCGCAACTTGCCATACGAGCCAGTTCTCCGTCGGCGCGGCTGGTTAGAACGATTGGAACTTTAGCTCCTACCACAACTCCCGCCGCCAGGGCTCCAGCCAGATATTGAAGCTCCTTGAAGAGGATGTTTCCGGCTTCCAGATTGGGAACCATCAAAAGATCGGGGTCGCCCGCGACCTGCGATTTTATCTTCTTGATACGCGCGGCATCGCTTGAAATGGCGTTGTCGAATGCGAGCGGACCATCGACTATGGCTCCGGTAATCTGCCCTCGATCGGCCATCTTGCAAAGTGCGGCCGCATCGAGTGTGGAAGGTATGGCCTGGTTGACAGACTCAACCGCCGACAGGATTGCCACCTTTGGATTCGCGACCTCGAGCGTGAGCATCATGTCGATGGCATTCTGCAAAATGTCGATCTTGGTCTCCAGATCGGGCTGGATGTTGATGGCCGCGTCGGTAACGTAGAGGGTCTTGTGATAGGAGGGCACATCCAAAGCGAATACGTGGCTGATGCGCCGCCCGGTTCGCATCCCTCCCTCGCGCGAGACGACAGCGCTCATCAGTTCGTCGGTGTGCAACGATCCCTTCATGAGCATTTGGACCTCGCCCTTGCGAGCCAACTCTACGGCCCGCACGGCGGCCGCGCGGCTTTCGGCGATGTCAACGATTTGGATTGTCCCGAGTTCAATCTGCATGGTGGCCGCGAGGCTGCGAATCTTCGTCTCGGACCCTACAAGAACGGGAACAATCAGCTTGTCTTTGAATGCCTGAATAGCGCCCCCGAGAGACACCTCGTCGCACGGCCAGACAATCGCGGTCTTGACGGCCGGTTTCGAAGTCGCGCGCGCAATCAACCCCTGATAGCGTCGATAGGGCTCATTCACAATGAGCTTGGGCACGGGCAGGGTAGACCAGCGCAGTTTTACCGGCGGCGCGAGAACCCTGGCAGTACCGGAAAAGATAGGTGTACCGGCGCCATTGTTCGCCGCGCATTCGAATTCAACGCTCTTTGTGGAATCGTTCTTGGCCGTAACCTGCACCTTGACCAGAATGCGATCTCCAACACGGATGCGATTGTGGAACGAGAGCGAAATGTTCGTAAGTGTGCATCCAGGCCCGGGAATATTCATGCTGAAAAGGCCGGAGATCAGCGAGGCGCACCACATGTTCGGTCCGGTCGGTGGTATTCCCCCGGCGCGATCGATCAGCTCATCCGAATTCAGAACGGAGTGGAATCCTGAGATCGATGCGAAGGCCATCGCATCGTCCGTCGTCAGGACATGCTCTGTCGAGGCTGTGTCGCCAACTGCAATCTCGTCGTACGTTTTGCTCTCGATGAAACCCAGATTCATACAGATTCCTTCCCTTTCAAGTGTAGGTCCTCTTGCAGCCTGAGTGCCATGGTATTGTCTTGGAGCGCAGTCCAAAGTGACTGCAATCACTGGTGCCAGTAGACTGCGGATTCGAAGGCTCGCATTGGATCGAGGCGGTAGAGCGATCGTCGCGGCCGGGAGACCGGGAGGTTCTTGGCGAAGGACACAACCAGCGGTGCTACAATCTGGAAAGTTTTTAACACGACTGCGCTGTGGGAGGAAGACGGAATGGGCGGCTTGATCCCCTTGGGCGATGCATCCCGGCGCCCTTCGCGCATTCCCCTAGTCACGGCTCTGATCGTTCTCGTGAATGGCCTTGTGTTCCTCTTGGAACTGATGGGCGGCGATTCATTTGTGAACATATGGTCCGCGATCCCCGCTCAGATTGTTTCCGGTCATCGATGGATTACGCTGCTTACCTCGATGTTCATGCACGGCAGTTGGTTGCACATCATCGGGAACATGATCTTCTTATGGGCCTTTGGCCCGGAGATCGAAGACGCGATGGGCCGCTGGCGGTATCTTGCTTTCTACCTTACCGGCGGGCTGGTGGCGATGATAGCCCAGGTCGCGGCCGATCCTCATTCCACAATCCCAAACCTGGGCGCCAGCGGGGCGATTGCCGCGGTCATGGGCGCGTTTCTGGTCACCTATCCGCGCGACCGCATTCGCTCGATCTTGTTCATTTTCATTTTTGTTCGCACCGCGTTCGTGCCGGCCGCACTCCTCATCGGCTTCTGGTTCGTCACACAGCTGGTCGATGCCGGCTCAGTGGCGGATGTGCAGACGGGTGGAGTGGCCTACCTGGCGCACATCGGGGGCTGCATCTTCGGGGCGGTCACGGCGCGCTTTTTTGAAGATCCGCGTCGAATCGGCTGATGAGGATGCCGGGACGATCCGCTTGAATTTCCGGGCAGGATTGGCAGGGTAATTGTAAAACTCGCCTTCAGAATCAGCTTTGCGCCAGGATTTCCAGCAGCTTGCGAATGCGCGGCTTCGTGCTTCCCTCCCGCGGAGCCGGCAGCAGCGCCAGGCCCTCATTTGCTGCCGCGCGGCTCTTTTCTATCTGTCCCGCGGCGCGGTAGGCCTGGGCCAGGGTCAGTAGCCTGGACGGCATCCGTCGATGAGTCAAGGCAACCGCGCGCTCGGAGCACGAGACAGCCAACTGCGGATCTTTGAGCGAGGCCGGTTCGGCGAACAGGAAGTCTTGCGCCGCATCGTCGAGAATGTCTGGAGATCCCTGATTCCTCGATGCTATTGCTTTCAAGGAGGCCAAGCCCGCCTTTACCAGCACCGCCGGCTGCTTCCCCATGTGCAGCAAGGATTGAATCGAGCCGAGATTGACTTGCGCGTCAGCAACAAATGGCTCCCACTGCCCCCCGCTCCCACCCCGCTTCATGAGCGTCTGCACAGCCGTTAGCTCTTCTGAGAAGGACTTTTCCGCATCCGCCAGGCTCCTGCGCCGGTCCTCGGCGGACAAGGCAAGGGCTGGATCGGCCTCGATTTCGTAATCTTCAGACGACTGCACAAGGCTGACATTCAGGTCCGCCAGGGCGCGCATGTCCTGCGGGTCTGCCGCCACAAGGCGCTGCGAGGTCTGCACAGTTGCCTTGAGGATTTCATTGGCATCCGAGTATCTTCCCAATTGAACCAGAGCATATGCCTCATCCAGGCGCAGCGCGATATTCGAGCGCTGCATCGGGAGGCTTTCCCGGTCATCCTTGGGCATCGCGGAGATACTCCGCAAGGCCAACAGAGCATCGTCAAGCGCCTGCGCGGGATCGGCGTCCATCTCGACCTCGACGACCCTCTGCTGGCCAACAACAAGATCCCGTTTGGCCCATCTCAGGCTGGGGTCAACGCGCAATGCTTGCCTGTTCAGGTCGATATATCTTCGATAAGCAGCCAGAGCGCCCTTAAGGTCATTTAGGCTGTCATCGCCAATGATGCCCAGTCTATCGCCAAGCAGGGCATACCCGTTCGCCATATCGAACATCTCGTCCGTCGTGATCTTACCGAATGCACTCATGCGGTCATAGTTGGCAATTCCCGCTTGCGTGGAGGCGATGACCTCTTGGATGGGCGCGGTTCCGGTAAGAATGTCGCTTCTGGCCAACTGCGCATTGGCCAGAGCGTGAATGGCTTCTCGATCCTTGGAACCGGGGCCGGCAAAGGGCGCGCTCAAGGCGATTGCCTTGTTGACACTGACCAGCGCGCCGGAAGTATCACCCAGATTCTGGTTGTAGGCGTCTCCCTGAAGTTCCCCAAGTTGTGTATAGGCCCTCGCCAGATCGAGTTGTGTCTGGCGGTCGCCCTGGGCGTCGGCGGCCATGCGATCCAGGTGCTTCACCACATTGGTGACCAGCAGTTTTTGCGCGCCTGTTGACCCGGGAATCTGCTGGATCGCCTGGTCCAGTTCCGTGAGCAGGCTGTTGCTCAACTGGCGAAGATCGGCCGAGCGGGACTCGGCCTTGCGCCGTTCCTCGTCGGCGTTGCGCCGCTCCCGGTTGGCTACTGTGGCCTGCCATGCAACGCCGGCGACGCCCGCGAGCAGCGTGGCAATCAGCACCGCCGCCGCAGCCAGGCTCCATCGATGGCGGCGCATGAACTTGCCGGCGCGGTAGTGCATCGATCCCCGGTGCGCCGAAACCGGCTTCCCCTCGAGAAATGCGCGAAGATCGTCGGCCAGGCGCTCGGCGGTCAGATAGCGTTCCCCCGGCTCCTTGCGCAGAGCTTTCAGGAGAATCATTTCCAGATCGGCATCGAGGCGCTTGCCGGAATCAGCGGCCAGCGAGGGCTTCCGTGGAGCTTCCTCGCAAATTACCCGCAGCATCTCGCCCGTGGTCTGCTCCTTCAGCTCATAAGGCGGCTCGCCCGTTAGAAGACGATACAAGAGCACACCCAGCGAATAAGTGTCCGTGGCCGTGGTGATAGGGTTCCCCAGCACCTGCTCCGGGCTGGCGTACTGCGGAGTGAAGGACAAACAGCCCATGCGAGTCAACTGACTGTCGCGCTGGTCCATGGAAGGGGAGAGCAGCTTGGCCGTTCCGAAATCCAGCAGCCTAGGAGTGCCATCCTCGGCCACAAGAATGTTATCCGGCTTCAGGTCGCGGTGAACCACGAAGTTCTGATGGGCAAACTGCACGGCCTCGCAGGTTCGCAGAAACAGCTTGATCCGCTGTGCCTGGGAAAGATGCTGTTTCTCGCAGTAGCGATGAATAGGCGCGCCGTCGACATACTCCATCACCAGATACAGGTCGCCTTCGACGGTAACTCCTCCATCCAGCAGGCGGGCGATGTAAGGATGTTGCAGTCCGGCCAGAATCTGGCGCTCCTGGCGGAATCGCTCCCGAAACAAATCGGACGCCATGGGCACGTCAATGAGTTTTATCGCCACCTTCTGATCGAATTGCCCGTCGACGCGGTGCGCAAGATAGACCGCGCCCATACCCCCGCGGCCCAGCAGGCGGGCGATCTCGTATGGACCAACCCGCGTGCGAACAGGCGATGCATCCCCGCCGCCATCGGGCTCGAGCCGGCAGGTTGCCATCATCCGCTCTTCCGCTTCACAGGCCTCCAGCAGCGAGCGCACCTCATCGGCCAGCGCGGCGTCTCCGCTGCATTGAGCCTCTATCAATTTCGCGCGTTGTTCAGCAGTGGCTGGGAGAGCCTCGGTGACGATCGCCTCAACCATGTGAAATCGTTCTGTCGTCTGGTCCATGGTAAAAAACGCTCCGGCTCCGGCTTGTTTCTCCAACACCCATATTGCGAAAACCAGGGCAATATTGAATCAAGATCTCACTCGATCCGCGATGGATGGATTCGCCTGAAAAGCCAGCCTTTGATGAACTTCAATTCGCGATCGACAGTAGCCTTGGAGAGCTGCATCAGAGCCGCTGTCTCCTCGGCCGTGCAGCCCAGAAAGTAGCGCAACTCGACCAACTTGACCTTGTCAGCGTCGAGCAAGGCAAGCTCGTCCAGCGCGCGATTCAGATCCAGCAGCTCCGGGTTGTCTATTTTGATCCATAGCAGGTCATCGCTGAGGGGAACGCGATTGTGGCTGGCGCCCCGCATTTTGACCTGATTCTCGCGCGCGTGGTCGATCAAGATCATGCGCATCATCCGGGCGCAGAAAATATAGAAGTGCCGGCGGTCGTCCCAATCGGCCTTCTTCTGGTTCAAAAGACGTAGATAGAGTTCGTGCACCAGGACGGTCGGCTGCACCACATCGGGATTCGTTTCTCGATGGAGGTAGGCCCCGGCAATTTGACGCAATTGGTGATAGACCAGCGGCACAAGTGCCTCAAAAGCGGAGGGTTCTCCTTCCTTCCACTTTTGGAGCAGCACCGTAATGTCGCCCTGGACCGGCTCCAATATCGTCTCCGCCCTCGCGAGGCTCCAAATTCGGAGTCAACCCGCCACTTTACACCGCATCCTCAGCCCTTCCACCGGTCCAGGGCCGCCGGAGATTCGTGCCTGCAAAGAATCTGGGAATCGTGAGGCATTTTCCCCCTTGGACGCAATACTGGATGAACAGCCTCATCCCGGCCAATTCTTTGCAGGAAAAGTGTTCTTGTTCTTCGCGAACTATATTCTACTCCCGATCCAGATGTTTATGTCCGGGCCATTCCGCTAGCGGCGCATGAACGACACCGAACTGATGCGCCGTCTCCAGGAAGCATCCGCAATGCGCGCGTCGCAAACTGAAAGCAGTTCAGTCGAAGAGTCGTCGGGAGGTTGCTCAGCGACAGTTTTCTTGCTGCCACGAAGAAAGCTGCGCCCCGCAGGCTGCTGAGTTTAAGCAAGATAGCATTTCTTTAGCTGGGATTCGCTCCCCGGTCACCTGCGCCTGTCGCCGACTCCGCAGCGGTCCCCAGCGCCACCGTCGCTAGTCCCAGCACCAGAATAACTACTTCCACATGCTCGGCCTGGCGGTGCAGCCGGTTAAAGTCGATCCAGCTCGGATTGGCCGTATCCAGCGAATCTTCTTCCCCGTTCGCGGCGATGCGGTCGCGCCCCATGGCGGGAACGAGATGAAACTGTGAGTACCCGGTCAAGGCGATCATCAGCGCGAGAAAGAGCATCGGCGCCCACACCTTGCGTGGTTTGAAAATACGCAGGCACTGAGCCAGCGCAAGCAGAATCAGCGCCAACGGCCCCGCAACCAGGCCCATGATGTGCACAATGTGCAACGATGCCCACGCAATCGTCTCCGCCGCGTGCGTGTCGAGCCGCAGCGTTGAGACTGCAATGGCGGCTATAACGGGAAAGAAGATCTCCGCGCCCAGCCACATGACGATCGTGAGATACAGTAGTGTGCGAAGTAGGAGTTTCATAAGTTCGGTTCTTCCCTAATTTCTTGGCGAGTGCCGCTCGCCCTGCCGCACCCTTGTTTGGTGCAGGGCGCCGCTGGATCAGTCGGCGTGATGAAGATTTCTGACCCGCACAAAAATGCGTCGGTCAAGTTCCCCGGAGAGGGAGAGGGGGGGACGAGGTTACCAAGCAATTCGATGATTGGATTCGCGCAGCTATACCTGAGGACAAAAACCCCCCTCGATTACTTTGAGGCTCTTGACGGCTGCAACTGGAGAAATCCCGTCGCCAGCACAAAACCGTCAGATTGATTTTCCTCTTTTGCCGGTATTGCGAGCGGCGGCAGAAAAATGACTCACAGCTCTCGAAAACCGCCTCTTCGGGATCGAATTGCTCGCCCGAACAGGCCGGGAAGCCGCCTCATGCAGCGCCTTCCCAACCGCTCCTCACCTCCGGTCTCTCGATATGGCTCCTGCAAATCCGGACCGATGTCGATTTTTCAATAACGTGCGGAGAATTTCCAATCCGGCTCCGTCAACCGAATGCAGCGGCCGGCGCGCGGAGGTTGCGGAGTTGAGTGCATCGCATTCGTTTGAGCCGAAATGAGCCACGGCGGACGGCTGCCCTCACGTAGCCATCTCCTTGATTAAATCGACTTACTCGACTCGAGAGGGCATGTCTCGTACGGCTCGTTCCCAGGCAGCGCGGCGGCCTTCCATGCAGGCTGGAAACCGGGTGCGCCGAGGGGCTAAAAATCGGAGCTTGACAACTGATCGTCCCGTGGCGTGTAATGTGCCGGACTCCTAAAAAGGGAGTTTTTTGACCGCTGTGCTAAAACGTTTAACCTGTGCAAGTGAAACGTTTGAGCATAGAAATCCTAAAAAGCGGAGAAGTGCAGAATTGTCGCTTCCATTCCACGGAGAAAAAAACCGACTACTCAAGCGCTCGCGCAGGATTAATACACCCTGGGCAAATTGGCCGGGCCCGACAGCTGGCCAAGATTCTGAGGAGTACTCCGGCAGAGGACGAAAGAAGGACAGTACCCCCACTGTCCGTTGTGTCTCTATCTGCCGGGCGCTCCGTCGCGGAGACGCCATGGGGTCGGCGGGCAGGGTGGGCTAGAGGATTGTACGGCAGATTGATCCTCTTCTGGAGAGGTTCTTCGGTGCACTTCAACGGACTTCAGTTCTGACCAATGGGGAAGTGACTGAAAGTACGAGACACAAAACTGAAACTGATTTGAAAAGGAAGGTCACATGAGACAAGCGAGATTCAGAATTTTCCTGTTGCCGTTATTCCTCGTGTTGGCATGCGCTGGAGCATTTGCGCAGGCCAATTCCGAAGTTACCGGCATCGTCACCGACCAGTCGGGAGCGGTCGTCGCGGGAGCGAAGATTACGCTCACCGATTCGGCCACGGGCGCGGTTCACTCCACCGAAAGCGGCAGTACCGGTTTGTACGACATCCCCGGCCTGAACCCCTCCAACTACGACCTGAAAGTCACAGCCAAGGGTTTCGAGGCATTCGCGCAAACAGGAATCGTGGTCAACATTTCCGCGACGTTTCGCGTCGATGTCAAGCTCACTGTTGGCGCCGAATCGACCACAGTGACGGTCGCGGCCGACGCCCTGGCGGTGCAGGCCGACTCGAACGAAATCAGCACCCTGATCACGTCCGAGGACATCGCCGGCCTGGCCACCGAGAACCGCAACTTCTCGTCTTTGGCGGCATTGGGCCTTGGCGTCACCAACAACCTGCCCGACTCGAACGCGGTTGCAGCCGTGAGCTCAAGCTGGGCCATCAGCTTCAACGGCTTGAGTCAGGCGCACAACATCTGGCTGATCGACGGCGGCGAGAGCTATGACCGCGGTTCAGGTGGCAAGAGCGCCCTCCAGCCCTCCCAGGACGCACTGGCTGAGTTCAACGTACTGGCCAGCAACTATCCTCCGGACTACGGCATCGGAACCGGCGGCACGGTTTCGATGGCGCTCAAGAGCGGCACCGACAAGTTCCACGGCACCGCCTGGGAAGAAAACCGCAACCGGGATTACAACGCCAACTACTTCTTCAACAAGCTGAATACGCCGGTCAGCCCGCGGCCGAACACCCCCTACAACATCTACGGCTTCAACGTCGGCGGACCGGTGTTGATCCCTCATGTGTACGGTCAGGGCAAGCAGAAGACCTTCTTCTTCTGGAACGAAGAATGGCGCAAGACCTCGAGTGTCGGCGGCACCAACAGTCAGACGCTCGATCCGGCGGACAAGCCGGTGGCGGGTACGCCCCTGACGTACGTGACGCCGAAGTTTGCCGCGAATCCCATCAGCCTAATTGTCCCCGCGAACGCGAAAGATCCTGCTTACATTACCAAGCTGGCGGGCGACGGCTTGGCCCCCGGCGATTGCTTCAGTACCAAGGCGCCTCCGGTCCTGGTGAACAAGGTTCCAACCTGCACCGGCACGGCGGTTATTCCTGCCAACTTGTTCGATCAGAATGCCATTCTGTACCTGAACTCCGGAATTCTGCCCGCGCCCACCACGGCGAACGATTTTGCCGTAGCCAACGTTCCGCTGCCCTCCAGCGCCCGCGAGGATCTGGGCCGCTTCGATCACAACTTCAACGACAAGTGGAGCTTGATGGGCCACTGGATCGGCGAGTCGCTGACCACGGCCGCGCCTGGACCGTTCCTGGGCTGGACCTCCTACAGCTACAATACCATCACCAGCACGCTGGACAGCCCGTCCAACAGCGCGGTCATCAAGCTGTCCGGCTCGATTTCTCCCAAGCTACTGGTCGAAGCCAGCATTAACTACAACGGCAATGTGCTTGAATTCGCCGACAGCGCGATTGCCAACAAGCCTTCCGGCTTCAGCGTCAACCCGGTCACCTCAGCCTTCCCGCTGACCCAGAGAACGGTTCTGCCGGGCTTCTCAAATGTAACCGGCTCCTCGGGAGGTAGCGGCTTCGGAGCTCCGTACAACACCAGCGAAGATACCAGCACCTCGCCCTATGCCAACGCGGCGCGCGACTACGAGCCCAAGGTTGACATCTCGTACACCTCCGGCAAGCACTCCATGAAGTATGGCTTCAGCTACAACCGCTATACCAAGAAGCAGATCATTGGAGGCGATTCGCAGGGCGACTACCAGTTGACGGGAGCTTCAGGCGACGGCCTGATGGATATGCTTCTGGGCTTGCCTGTCGCCTACCAGCAGGAACAGAAGACACCTATCCTCCACTGGTACAGCCAGACGCCTTCCGTCTACATCAACGACAACTGGCACGTGAACTCCCGGTTGAGCTTGCAGTTGGGCATACGTTACGACCTCATGCCCCACACCGTGGAGCGCAGCAACTCCATGGCCAACTTCGTCCCCGCCAACTATCAACCGGTCCCGGTGGCCTGGAATGCCGGATACAGCACCATCAATTCCGCCGGCCCTGGCGTGCAGACGATCGGCGGCGTGCCCTTCTACTTGAACGGCATTACTCTGGCGGGTGTGAATGGAACCCCGAGGGGCCTGGTCACCAACGACTACAATACCTGGCAGCCTCGCATCGGATTCTCCGACGATCTGTTCGGCGACGGTAAGACCGTCCTCCGCGGCGGTTTCGGAACCTTCTTCGAGCGCATCCAGGGCAACGACGTGTTCGATATGGACAGCAACTCTCCGTTCGCGGCCAACCTGCTACTCAATGCCGGCCCCTACTTCAGCACGCCGGGGACCAGTTGGCAGAATGGCGTTGCGACCAGCCCCAGCTCGCTTCCCACCTTCGTTACGAGTCTGACCTCCATGGCCACCACCTACAAGGCGCCGATGTCGGCGGAGTTCAGCCTGGGCGTTCAGCGCGAGTTGGCACCCTCCTTGATCTGGCAGATTCAGTATGTAGGCAACCTCGACGACCACCAGAGCATTCAACGCTCCATCAACACCTACCCGCTCTCCACAACCCAGGCAGAGTTGTCTTCGGAAGTCGGCAACCAACTCGTTACTTATCCGGGTTGGGGCCCCATAACGCAGGCACAGAACAGCAACACGGGCAGTTACAACAGCTTCCAGACTGGGCTGCGTTTGCAGAACAAGTGGGGCCTGAGCGGCGAAGCCGATTACACGTGGGCGCACCAGATTGACACCACCAACGACAACGGCGGCGATCTGTCCACTGTCGACAATCCCTGGAACTTGAAGTACGACAAGGGATCCGGCGCTCTGGATCGCCGTCAGCAGTTCAGCGCCAACTACGTCTACAAGGTACCCTTGTTCAACAAGGGTCAGGGCTTGGTTCGCACCATCGGCGGGGGATGGGAACTTGCCGGCACGATCGTTGCCAATACCGGCCTGGTCGCCGGCCCAGTCCAATTGGGCTCCGATTCGACCGGCCTCGGCGGCGGCTACACCGACCGGCCCAACGCCAGTGGCAAGGTCACGTACGCGAGGAAGCGGACCAACTACTTCAGCACCAGCACGTTCTCCGCTCCCACGCCGTACATCAGTAATGGCATATTGGTGGGTGGCGCGAACCTGGGCTTCGGCAACGCTGGCAAGGACGCGATCGTCGGTCCCGGCCGCGTGAACTTCACCACCTCGCTCTACAAGAACTTCGCCTTCACCGAGCGCATTGGCTTCCAAATGCGCTTCGAGTCGTTCAACACCTTCAACCACACTGAGTTCAACGGCGTCCAATCGAACTTCAGTCAGAGCAACTTCGGCCAGGTCACTGGTACGTGGGATCCGCGCGCCCTGGAACTGGGCGGACGTTTCACGTTCTAAGTTAACCCTTCACCGGGGCGCGGCGGGAACAACCTGCCGCGCCCCTTTTCTTGTGTGCCGAGCATGTTTAACAGCTTTGGGGTGCAAGTCCCCTTCGCATCCTGATGGAGGAGAAGCGATAGCGAAGCGCCAGGGCATCGTCGCGAGGCGAGGTCTGAAAGCAGCGTGG
>Ga0182016_10002593_pt1 | contig 21102 bp, 17 predicted proteins | sample 712S2MmetaG_FD_120491 | JGI IMG/M metagenome (GOLD analysis project Ga0182016, IMG submission 120491) | Permafrost microbial communities from Stordalen Mire, Sweden - 712S2M metaG | ecosystem: Environmental > Terrestrial > Soil > Wetlands > Permafrost | place: Sweden: Stordalen | collected... | reverse complement strand
CCCCGAACCCCCCCGCCGGGCAACGCTCAACACAACAGATCTCATCGCTGAACCATGTCCGGTATGTCCGGTTTTATTGATATGAAATCATCTTCCATAATAAGCCAATATTTGATCAATTCGATGGTTCTTCTTGCTGCCAGCGCAGCCTTGGCGGTTCTTGGAAGCGGCGTCGTGACCAATGCCGATCCGGGCGCCCTGGCCGCAGCGATGGCGGACGGCGGCTATGTGAAGATGGCGTTCAACGGCACCGTCGGGCTGAGTAATACCATCACGCTTGCCAGCAACACGGTGTGCGATGCCACCGGATACAATGTTACGATCAGTGGCAGCAACGCTGTCCAATTGTTTGTCGTCCCGCCATCTGTGACCTTCGTCTTGAGCAATTTTGTTTTGGCCGACGGACTCGCTCAAGCAGGATTTGGCGGGGCAATTTCCAATGACGGAACGCTGCAGGTCATTGGTTGCGTCTTTAGCAACAACGGTGCGCAAGGCTATACAACTTATTATCCTAGCGCAGTGATCCCCGGACAGGGCGGGGCCATCTTTAACGCGGGCACACTTCTGGTGAGCAATGCGTTATTCGTCATGAATTGGACCACAGGAGCACCGGGGAATATGGTGTATGGCGGTTTTGCACAAGGAACTCCAGGGCAGGGCGGAGCTATCTTTAACGCGGGCCTGCTGCTGATGAGCAATGCCTTATTCGTTAGCAATCGGGCTGAAGGAGGCCCGGCGGCATGGATTGATGGGCAGATCATTGCAGCTGCGAATGGAGACGGAGGTGCCTTTTACAACTCCAACTACGCGGTCATAGACAACTGCCTTTTCAACGCCAACTCCGCCATCGGCGGCTCGCCAGTGATTTACTATGATTGTCCCCATTACGGCAATGGGCCTGGTTCTGACGGAGGAGACGCAACTGGCGGCGCCATTCATAACTCCTCCACACTCGTCATTACTGACTCGGTTTTTGCATCAAACAACTGCGCGGCGGGCCTGGGGGGAAACGCATGTACCTGGGGCGCTACCGCTCAAGGCGGCTCCGGCGGCAATGCCAGCGGTGCCGGTATATTCTCCGCGTCTGGCACTATTTCGCTTGTTGGCACGACATTTTCGGGCAATTTCGCTGTCGCAGGCGACGGTGGCGCGGGCACTGACAGTTCCATTGGTTCGCCTGAGGGGGCTCCTGGTGGCAATGGGGGGAAAGGTGGGCAAGCCGCAGGGGGGAGCGCCTATCTCGCCGCGGGGTCGCTCAACGTTGTCAACTGCACATTTGTAAACAGCACGATCTCGGCAGGCTATGGAGGCCCCGGTGGTCAAGGAGCGTTTGGCTCCGGGGGAAGCGGCGGTAGTGGAGGAAATGCGCCAGGAGGTGCGATCTGCGTGTCTGGCGGGTTTGCTTACGTGACAAATGCCACCTTGTCCGCCAACGTTTCCGTAGCAGGGGACGGGGGGCTAGGCGGCGGTGTTGCTGGCGGCGCACCAGCGCCCGCCGGGACCAATGGCTTGGCTGAGGGCGAAAGTGTCGCCAGTGGGTGGCCAGGACTTCTCACGTTGCTAAATTCGATCCTCTCCTGCGCCTCTGGCCAGACGAACATCTTTGGGCCGATCATTGATGCCGGTTACAATCTGAGTTCGGATGAGTCAGGCTTTTTGACCAACTCGACCAGCTTCAACGGCCTGAACCCGGAACTGGGTTCGCTCGGCAATTACGGGGGGCCAACCCCAACGATTCCACTGCTGCCTGACAGCCCAGCTATCGACCATGCCAACCCGACCAATTTTCCGTCAATCGATCAGCGGGGCTATCCTCGTCCCTATGGTCCCTCGCCGGACATTGGCGCGTTTGAGCACTGGCCGACGGTTCGCCCAATCGCTTTAATTGATGTGGCTTTTGGCGGTTCTCTCACGGCCAAAACAGGCTTTGCCGCCAACGGCCAGACCATGAACGACTTCTGGAACAGTTATATTATACGTTCAGGTTCGTTATCTAACCTGAAGTTTGCGGATGGGACATCGTCAGGCGTCGGATTGACCGTTGCAGGTGACTATGGCGCTGGTCTCAACCTGGTCTCCGATCTTATGTATGCAAGTTTTATCTACGATACCGGCGAGAATATCACGGTGACGGTGACCAATTTAACGGCTGGACTTTATGACGTTTATCTCTATGGCCACGGGAGCGATCAAGACCAGAACACCATTTTCCAGCTTGAGGCAGGGCCGGAGAGTTACGGACCGGAAGCGACTACAACTGGCACGAACTGGGATTCGCCAGTTTGGCAGGAAGGGACGCAATATGTGGAATATGCCAATATGAGTGTTGCCGCCGGCCAGGTAATCACCGTCACCGCGGAACCTGGAGCTGGCGTCAACTCCACCATTTGTGGCTTGCAGCTTGCGTACGTCGCGCAGGCATATTTGGTTCCCGTCATCGTCGGTGGGCCCGCTGACCAGCGGGTACCTTTAGGCTCGAACGCAACCTTCAGCGTGGTGGCCGAAGGAGCCTCGCCGCTGGACTATCAATGGTATTTTAACAGCGCAGCCATTCCTGGGGCGACGGGGAGCAGCTATACCGTGACCAATCTCCAAGCGGCCAACTTCGGCTATTATTCGGTCACCGTGAGCAACTCGTATGGGACTGTTGCCAGCCTGGCGGCCACGCTTGCGGCTATGCCCGCCGCGTTGATTGACGTGGCCTTCGGCGGTTCTCTCACGAGCAAGACGGGCTATGCCGCCATTGGCCAGACCACCAGCGACTTCTGGAATAGTGTTGTTGTTGGGAGCCTTCCGTTGTCAAACTTGCGGTTTGCCGACAGGACACTGTCAGGCGCGGCGCTGACGGTATCCGGCGCGGGTGGCGCATCGGTCAATTCGGTCTCGGATCCCATGTATGCAAATTATCTCTGGAACCTGAACGGCGACGTAACGGTGACGGTAAGCAATTTGCCCGCGGGAGTTTACGATGTTTATCTCTACGCACACGGCAGCGATCCATGGAATCCAGTGTTTTTTGGGGGCAGCATTTTCCAGCTTGTAGCAGGATCGGAGAGCTATGGGCTTAAGGCGACCACAGCGGGCACGAACTGGAACTCGCCGGTATGGCAGAACGGGCTTCAATATGTCGAATTTACCAATGTGAGTATTAACGACGGCCAGCCAATTACCATTACCGCGGAGCCGGAAGATGTATTTTCCTACATTTGCGGCCTCCAACTTGCGTCTGGCGCCTCGGTGGATTTGGCCCCTTTCATCCAGATTCAGCCCGAGCCTCTGGAAGAATCCTTGCTCTTAGGCGCCAATGCGATCTTCAGCGTGGTGGCGGGCGGATCTCCGCCGCTCGCCTATCAATGGCATTTTAACAACGCCGCAATTTTTGGGGCGACCAACAGCAGCTATACCGTTACCAATGTCCAAGCCGGCAGCGCGGGCGTATATTCAGTTACCGTCTCCAACGCCTACGGGACTATTGACAGCTTGGCTGCCCCGCTGATTGGCCCGCAGCCGCTCTTGGAAGCGTCGAGAGATATAAACGGAAATTTGCTTCTGACCCTGTACGGCAACACGGGCACAAACTATGATTTGTTGAGCACAAGCAATCTCATTGATGGCGGTTCATGGAACCCGGCGGGGAGCTTCGTACTGACGGATTTGTTGCAGGTTATCCCGCTTGGCCACGCAACCAACCAAATGCAGTTCTTCAGGGCCATTCGCCCGTGACGCGGCTGAACCAACCGGTTGATCCGTATATTGGAGAAGATATGAAAATTAAGGCGGAGTGTCTCAAGCGTCTCACAGAACCAACACCACCTCGACGTCGGTTCGCAAAAGAGTCTTCACGCCTTTTGGCCTTCCACGAAGCGAGGTGATTATGCCGAGGAACGAACCGGCGCATTGCTCACAAAACCACTGCTTCCTTGGCATTATTGGCGTCTCGGCATAAAAAGGACATGACAGGAGTTCCTTCCGATGCGCCGGTGTAAAACGATGAAAGACAGACCTACTTGATGAATCCAGATGCGGCAATCGTGCTGCATGGCGCTGTATCAAGCCAGGCATGCAAGCCCAACCCGACAAGCATTTCTGGCTCAAGGTGCGGGCTCGGGTTGGAGCATTTTCGCCAAGTTGTAGTGGGTGAAACGGGCGTGGGCGGCGGGGTGCTCCGAGTCGGCGTTGGCCACCCAGAAATCCAGTGATTCGGGCTCGAAGAGAGCGCAATGAATATTGGAGGTCATGCACACGGGCCGCTGCATTAGTGCGCGGGCGCGCTCCGCGTTGAACTTGCCGTAGCCGGCTTGGACGCGGCGGACCAATTCTTCATAACGGTCGCCGGCGGACATCAGAACCGTGTCCGCAATGCCATGCGGCAGCAAAGGATGGCTTTGGCCAGGCAGGAGAACCTCGAAGCTCTCCGGCGTGGCGGCAATGCCTACGGCCCGCTTTGTTTTCGCGTCGGAGATGACGTAGTAATACGCGCACGTGCGCGGTCCTTGGCGCATGATTTCGACGGCTTGGTCAAGTGTGTCGGCCTTTTCCATGACTTCGCGCACAAGTTCGGCCATCGGTTTTCCGTCCCAGTTGCCTTGGCCGCGCCCGCCCATTTCGCCGATGGCGAGGTGTTTTTCATTCATGGCCGTGACCGAGCCGATGAAGCCGGCATAGCCAACATTAACCCAGGCATTGCCCTGGTCCGGTTGGAAAACCATAACCACGGCATTTTGCTCGAGTCCCAAGCCCCGGAGATAATCCAGGATGCGGCCATGATAAAGGCGGCCATCTTCCGTGGCATTGCCATAAAGGGCGAAGCCGCTGCAATGAAAGAGCTCGGGGAAATAATTAGCCAGACGGACTTCTTCCCGGGACAGGCCCGAGTTGTCAGCCAACGCGTCCATTTCCCGGCAATAGCGCGCGTCCATAAAGGGCGCCAGACGTTTTTGGGCCGATTCGATTTCGTCCAGGACCCAGGTCCCTTTCTCGAAGGAACTGCCCACCCCGACCCCGTACAAGATATGATTGACTAAATCGCGAATCTGCGGTCGCATTAATTTGCCGTGCTGGCGGCCCATTTCTTCCGGGGTGCCTTTGAGAAAGAGCACTTCGGTTTGGTCTATCCGTTCCAACCGGCCCGCGCCTTCCCGGGCCAGGACCCGCCGCTGGCCTGTAGCCGGGCCAAGGGTTGGCACTTTTTCGCCCAGCATTGAGAGGGACACGTCCAGGAAGCGCGTCAGATGCGAGCGGGCGACGGTTTGGATGTGCTCATCGCTGCTGTGGGAAAGTTTCCATTCACCGTCCGGCAGGGGGTTGCTGAAGTGCGGCCCTTGCAGTTCCACCTGGAAGGCAATGGCGCCATCGTGGTAACCAATCCGCATGGGAAAACTGTCCGAGGCGCGCACCCAGAGTTCAATGGTGCCACGAGGCAGTTTGAGGGCGGCCGTCGCCTCCGGCTTGGCCCTGACATTAAAAACCTGGCAAGGAGTTCCGCCCACTTTTTCCGACGGCAGCGCTTCAATATCCGTCAAAAGCGGCAGCAAGAGGAGTTGTTGGGCTGAAAGTGGCAGCTTCAAGGGGCCGAGCGGGGGCGCCTCTTTTTTCTCCGGGGCGTTGGCAAACGGGGCGATACCCGGCAAGCCAATCAGTCCGAATTTTTTTGTCTCCTCATGGATCCAAACTTCCTGGCCATCCCGGCCCGCGGCCCATTGCTGGCCGCTCCACGCGCCGGCAACTCTGACACGGTCGGGAGCTTGGAATGCCAGGGAGAATTCGCTATGCAAAAGTTCTTTGGGGAGGCCGTCCGCCTGGAGGATTTCCACCGTCGTTTGGAAGGTGCGCGGCGGTTCATTCGTCGCGGGTTCGACCAAGGCCGCCACCTGGCGAAGCGCGGCGGCAAAAACGGGGAGGAGCGCGTTGTTATCATTGGTCGCGGCCGGCGCGAGCAACGGCTGGAGCGCGACAAACAGCAGGGGGAGGAGCAAGTGTGGTCTTTTCATGACTGATCGAAATGGCGGCCTGGGCCGGTTTTGAGCGACTCAAAAGGCGTCCTTGCCAATGAGCGAAAGGACATTGTCATGGGGCATATTCTTAACCGGCATTGAATACGGGGCGCAAGGCCATTTAGGAGAAATTCTTCTGCCAATGCCCGCCAATCGGGCGTCTGCGGGCCTCAGAAGATATTAGCCAAAGGGTCTTCGTCAAGGATGGGGCAGATCCAGCTCTGCTTTCCAATGCCAGCAGCAAAGAGGGGAAGGCTGGCCTGGCTGCGCCAACACCGCGATGAATCCGGCTGCGGGCGTTAGTTCCCGCAAACTCCATTGCGCGGAGACCGCTGCCACATCCTCTGGCAGGCCCACGAGTCTGGCTGGTTGATCCGGTTGAAAGGTCACTTCGATTTGGGCAAGCGCGTCCCCGATTCCTTGGCCGGTCGCTTTCAGCACCGCTTCTTTACGGGTCCAAATCCGCAAAAAGGCGGCTGCCCGCCCGCCGGGAGGAATGGACTGAAACTCGGCTTGTTCGCGCGCGGAACAAAGGACGGGCGCCATTTCCAACGGACCATCCACAGGGCGAACCCGTTCCAAATCAATCCCTATATAAGGTTGCGGCGATACGGCCACGACCGCCAAGTCTTCGCTATGCGCCATATTGAAATGCAGACCGCCGCGGGCCGCATAGCCGACGAGAAATGGTTTTCCCTTCGGCGTGTAGTCGAACTGGAAGCTTGCGGGTTGCTCATTTAAATGGCGGGCCAGAATCTGGCGGAGAGCGCAGCGGCCCGCGACGTAACGATTTCGAGCACGCTCGCCCTGGATGCGGGCGGCGCGCGCCTGTTCAGTGGAATCCAGCAAATGGCCGAAGCCCCGCAAGACCTCCGGGCACACTTGGAGTGAAAGCGCCCAAACGTGAACCGCCGCCGCGCCCAGCGGGGAAGCGGAAGGAGGCGAAGGCCAGAGAATAGTGTTGTCATCCATACGATGACCAAATCCGTTGGAAGAACTGGACCAAACCGTCCATTGAAATCGGCGGCTCCTTCCAGCGCTCAAGAAATGCTGTTTTCCCTTGCATGGCAGAGCCAGCCAAGGCGGCGAGCCGGTTAATGGTCCGGCGGCCCGCCCGCCTCTGGGGTTGAGACTTCACCCCCGCCGTTGAGGGTGCGTTCGCTTTGCACCCATTGAATGGCGTGATGAACCAGTTCGGAGGCGTTCTGGAGATTGAGCTTTTCCTTGATGTGGGCGCGATGGGACTCAATGGTCTTGATACTCAGGTGAAGCTTTTCTGAAATCGGGCGCGTGCCGTAACCATGTCCAATCAAGTTAAAAACTTCCAATTCCCGGTCGCTCAATTCCTCCACGGGAGAGCCACTCATGGCAGAGCGGCCATTCACCAGGGTGTGCAGCATCCGATTGCCCAAACGCTCGCTGAGATAGACCTCCCCGTGCAACACCTTGCGCAAGGCCAGCAATACTTTTTCCGTGCCCTCCTGTTTCATGATGTAACCGGAGGCTCCGGCCCGCAGAGCGCGGTGGGCATAAACCGATTCGTCATGCATCGAGAGAACCAAGGTCTTGAGTTTGGGAAAACGAGCCTTGATGTCTTTCAGGAGCTCAATACCACTGGTGCCATTGAGCGAAATGTCGATCAAAGCCACATCCGGTTTGGCGGTTTCAATCGCGGTGATGGCTCTGAGGGCGTCTTCGGCTTCCCCCACCACCATCAGATCCTTTTCCTGGTCGATCAATTGACTGACCCCTTTGCGCAAGAGGGGATGATCATCCACAATCAGGATACGCATCGGATCTTGTTTGCCGACGACGGGCGCAGTTTTGGCGCTCACACCTTCGAATGTTTTCATGGCCGCCTTCATTAAATAATCCGCAGATTTCGGATTATGACATGATTCTAGCACAGGAAAGCGCCGAATCCAAGCCAATTAGACAGCCAGGAGAAGCAAGGCCTTGCGCCCCGGCCCAATGGTTTCCAGGCGGTGGCCACCAGTTTCCACCGCGCTAACGGCAAATTGTTTTTGCCGTGCGGGACTGAATTGATTCTGATAAGTTGCTGGTTATGCCAACCATCTCCTTGCGCCCGCCCCGCCGCCTGCTGGCCGTTTTGCTGCCAATTGTTCTTCTGGCCACCTTGTTGCCAGGAGCGGAGGAATCGCCGGGACAGCCGGCCAGAATCAGAGTCCTCCTGGTTACCGGCGGTCACGATTTTGAACGAAAGCAGTTTTTTGAAATGTTCCAGACCAACACGGACCTTTCCTTGCAGACAATCGAGCATACCAATCTGGCTGGCTTTCTTAAACCGTCCCAAGCCCAAACCTACGATGTATTGGCGCTCTATGACATGTGGCAGAATATCAGCGACGAAATGAAGGCGGATTTCGTGGAACTCCTGCGGCAAGGCAAGGGTTTGGTTGTCCTGCACCATGCGCTTTGTTCTTACCAGGATTGGCCGGAATACCGGCGGATCGTCGGCGGTCGTTATTTGCTGAATAAAACGGTCCTTGATGGCGTGGAATGGCCGGCGTCCAGTTACCAGCATGGCCGTCATTTTGTCGTTCACGTCGTGGATCAAAGCCATCCTATCACCCAGGGAGTGCGAGACTTTGAGATTCACGATGAGACTTACAAAGGATTTAATGTGACGGCGGACGCGCATCCGCTCCTGACCACCGATGATCCGGAGAGCACCGGCACGATTGCCTGGACCAAAAGCTATTTGAACGCGCGCGTTTTTTTCATGCAATCCGGCCATGACCATTACGCTTGGGACAATCCCAATTATCAACGCCTTCTCCAGCAGGGAATCCGTTGGGTTGCGGGCTCCAAGGGCGGTCCGGGAAGGTCGAAGTAAAGCTTTACGAGTCAGGGAGATGACTTTATTTTGCGAGCGATTTTCAGAATAATCGAGTTATGAAAAGAAAACTAATGACATTGGCCGGCTTGGCTTGCGCGGGAGCGCTTGCCTTGTCATGGAATAACCTGCGCGCGCAAAGCGCCTCCGCGGTGCCCGCGACATCCGCCCCGGCGGTGCCGGCGGCCGCGCAAAATCAAACCGCGCCCACCCCTCCGCCAGCTACCCCGCCGAGACCGCGCGGTCGTCCAGGAGCCATTTATCAGCGGACGCTTTTTTCGTTGCAGCAGACAAAATCGGAATTGCAGAAGGCCACTAATGACTTCGACGGACATCGGACCTTGGCCTTGGATGCCTGCGAAAAGGCGATTTCGGAGCTGGAAGCGGTCATGAAATCAGCCGGCATTCCCCCGATCCAATCCATGCAACGACCGCCCCAGCGGGCTCAACCGTTGCCTCCCCCGACGGCGGCCCCCGCGCCCGCCGCTCCCGCCCCGCCCAGCGGCCTAACGCCTCCGAATCAGCAATAGAGGTCGTTAACGGCTCGGGCTAAGCGTCGGGTTTTGGGCGGAACTCAATTGTGTTTTTTGGGTCGCCGCCTTTGGACGAAGGGAAGCCCGTTGTTGATCCAGCAGGTTCAATTGCTGAACGGTATTCGCCTTTAGAAGGTGGAGAGCGGGCGGGGGGTTCCGCCCCAGCGGCTGCGGATGTGACAATTCGCGCAGGCTGTTGAGGTAATTCTGCAAGGTCTTGAGGTAGAGAGCGGCGACGAGGCTTAGGCCAGGGCTATTCTGCGTTGGCATTGTTTCCAAAGCGGCGATCGCGCGCTGGACGGCCGCGTTGCCCTCCTGCGCGGGCCAATTGTTGATGACTTCCTGCAAAGTGTAGCGGGCCTCCACCGGCAACTCCCCGGCATTCACATGGACGGCGACGGGCACCTCGAGGGAATTCTGCATTTTTTTCCATATTTGCGCTTCGTCCCAGGAGGCGGTCGCGTCCGTGCGGGAGAACCCAACCGCCGTCAGGCCCCACCATTTTTCGACCTCAAGCAACTGGCTGAAATGTTCATGAAAGGCGAGGAGAAAGGCAGTCTGCCAGTTCAAATGTCGCGGCAGTTCCGCCAGCATCCGCCGCAAGCAATCCTTTCCATCGGGAAACTGGATGAGCCCTTCCAGGAATAATTGGGCGCAGGCGCGATACAAAGGCAGGCCATCTCCGGTCAGGTCGGAGTCTTTCGGCCAGCTTAATTGTTCAAAGGTCAAGGGCGCGTGATGGCTGAGGATGGTGCGCGCCAGGCTGGAACCCTCCATGCGCACGTTGCTGCTGGCCATTTGCACACTGGGTTCAAGGATAAAGGTAGGCAAATTGTAACCGTCCAGGTGGGCGCTCAAGCCATCCACTAACCAGATGGGTATTTCCGCGGAACGCTCGCCCGCGTTGCGATTGACAAACTCGAGCAGCAGACCCTCCATCAACGTTTGTTCGAGGATCTTGGGCGGGACTTTTTTGGGCAGGTCCAGCTCGTAACTCCAACTGCCAAAACCATGGCCGACTTTCAGTTGGGGCTCGGTCCCTTCCGGGAGCGCGGAGCTGATGGTTAAATCTATTCTCCCTTGCCATTGATCCGGCAATCCAAGTTCGGAGAGGAAGATCCGTTTGAGACGCTCGCATGAGACGACCAGCACCGCTGGTTCGAGGGTGATTCTGCTTTCATTGGTGCCGTTCGGGGAGTGCTGGGCCGTGATCAAAAATCCCATGGAAGTCTGCACCGCTTGCGGCCCGCGCGCGGGCCAGAGCGATTGCTCCTTAAATTCGCGCGCCGTAAATTGCCCCGAATAACTGCGCGCCGTGACCATTTCGCCGCTGGCTTGGGCGCAAAAAAGCCCAGCCACCAGCCAGCCACTCAACGGGAGGATGCGGGTATTCACGTAAATCAACCTTGGTTTTCATCTTATGGCGGCGCTCGGGCCGCGGTCAATCCCAATCCGGCCACAGCGCATGGCACCCCACGGCTATTTCGTCTGGAATGTTGAGAACAGTGTGTTGCCGCGTAAGGCGGTTTGGTTCAAGCTCAGGAAGTCCGCGGCGCGCCGGGGTTCTCGCTAAAGGCCGTCCGGCGCCGCGAAGCCTTCCTCGGCTCCGCAGAAAGCGCGAGCCGAGGGAGGGCCGGTTGGGAAATGGTCCGGTTCGGGATGACGGCCGTCTGGCGCCAATGCGGTGTGCTCTTTCATTGAGTTTAACCCATGGATATGAGCTTCAGCGCGGCGGAAGCGGTCATTTGGCGGCACCAAGATTTGAACTGCTTTGTCTGGGTGCGCCCCCGCTCCCTCTCCAATTCAAAGAGGCCCAAGGCGAGGTTGCGGAGCGTCGTCAAAACTTGGGCCGGTCCGCGTTTTGAGACCTGGCACTCGTCTTCGCGGAAGGTGACATCGCGCCGCAAGTGCGCACCATTTTCAATCGCCGCCCAATGGTCACGGACGATTTGCAGCAGTTGCGCGTCGCTGAACTGTGGGTGGTGGGCGCTGGTGGCGTAGTAGCCAATCTCTAAATGTTCGGACTGGTGCCGGAGATCAATGACGCGCCGCTCAATGGCTAAGACTTGCCAGCAGCCGCACAGGCCGATTTCTTCCGGGCTGACGGCCACGCGGGCGATTCGCCGTCGCTCGAGGCGATGATGGCCTTTTTCCCAGGGCGCCTCCTTTTCCAGAGGGAAAAAAAGACTGGCTGGCCAACAACCGTTCGGCTTTTTCCAGGACTCCGCTCTGGTTCCCTTTGAGGCCCCAAAGATAATCGGCCCCCAACTCCTGGGTGACAAACCGAGAACTCTCCTGTTGACAGTGAAGGGCGTCGCCGGTGATGAGGCTGCCGGCCAGGTTGGGCAGCGATTGCAAGAGCGGTTTGAGCGCCGGGATTTCGTTGCTCTTTTCCTCAATCGGCACTTGCGCCAGAGTCAACCGGAGGCGATGGCTCACCGCCGAGAGCAACTGCAGCGGCTTGCCGTCGCCGCGTCCGCTGCCGCGCAGCACCTTGCCATCCACGGCCAAACGGGCCACCACGGAAATTTCCTGCGCCAAAAGCCAGGCCCCGACGATCTGCTCGAAGTGGGCCTCGTCGATCTTTTGGATGACTCTGAAAAAGGTGGAATCGCTGGGAGCGTAGTAATCCCCGTTGTCGCGCCGGGCGCAGCCCAAGGCGCGCAGTTGCCGTTGCGTCAATTTGCCGCACGTATCCTCGAAGGCCTGATAACCGCTGGCCCCCATCAGCGTGGCCAGGGCCGCGCAGGCCAAGACCGACCGCTGCCGGTGGCGCAGACCGTGGCCGCCACGCTTATCTTGGAGCACGGCAAACACGTCCACCAGCGCTTCCAGTTCCAACGCCCGCAAGCTGCAGGGGCCACAGACCGTCTCTTCGTACTGGAGCCATGCTGGCGGCAACCGGCTGCGCCGCAGCAGGGCCCGCGCCCGAGGTCTCAGTTCGCGCAAATACAACTGTTTGGGCACACCGTGCTCTTGATAAAAGTCCCGGCTCGAACGCCCGAAGCCCTGCGTCAAACCCACGGCCTCAAACCCGCTGGCCCGGTAGCAAGTGCCCCGATACTGGCTTTCGTCCACGAAGCTTTCCACCACCAGCACCGGATGTCCCCAGCGCTCTTGCCAGTCCTGGCTCAAGCGCCGCAAACATAGCCCCAAGACCCGCGAGCCCAAATTGGGATAGCGCTGCCGCTCCGGCAGGAGGAGCAGCCGGCTGTTGCAGACCACAAAGAGCAGCCGCCGCGCGCGCTGGCGTGGCGTCCAGCCAATCCAAGCGTCATCGCGTGCTTTCAGATGCAGCGCCGGCGCCGAAAAACCGACCAGCGCCACCCACTGGCCCTCAACTTCGGCCACGTACCGCAACGTCTGTCCCGCCAGCTCGGCGCTCCGCAGATAATGCTGGTGCTCCAACCGATAATCGAACTGGCCGCGTTCCTCCTCACGTAAGAGGCGGACCGTGACTTTCCTCAAAAACTCTCTCTCCGGAGCAATGGATTGCTTTTCCATGCCGCCGTTCTAAAAAATCGGCGCGCGGATGTCCAGTCATTTGTCACCCAAGACCTGTCCTGCCTTCCTCTCCACGCCCCAGATGAAATAGCCGTGATGGCACCCCAATCCTTAGCGATAAAACCAAACCTTGCTCGAAAGGGTGAAGCGTTATTGTTCCGGGGAGCGCGGTCGTCTCGACCGCTTCCGTCGGCGTCCCGCCGACGGAACTGCCGAGCGGGACGCGCTCCCCGGTAAGTTGCTAAGGATTGCGGCATGGCATTTTTTTGGTAAGCCTTGTTGGCGAGCTCATGCTTTAGGTTTTGCGGCCGCTCGATTGAAAATTGGCCATTGAGAATCTGTTATTGGTTATCGGACGAGGGTTGCCTGATTCATCACCAAACCCCCGCTCTTTGGATGACTTGGCGGTCGCAATGGACTTGCCCAGGACAGGCCAAAGTCGGTCGCATTCGTTCACCAATACCCCTGTCAAGTCATTGCTCTAAAATGCCAGATGACAAATTCTCAATGACCAATTATCAATTGGTCCACTCATTGAATGCTTGCGCTAGACGGAGAATCGCCAAAAAAGTGAAAGGCACCAATTCGGCCACCGTGGGTGACTTTGCGCTTTTATCGGGCACCTTCGCCGTCTAAGCTGCGAAGAATGATGCACGGACGAAACGATTCGGCAGGCTGGAGATACAGGACGCGGCGTCTTGCTTGTGTGGCGCTGCTGGTGCTGGCAGGTTGCGCCAGCCACAAGCACAAAACCGAGGCCACGGAGCCCGCGCCGCCGCCACCACCGCCGCCACCGCCGCCACCACCGGTGGCCATTGCCTTCGCCCCTCGCCCCAATCATTGGACGACGCAATGGACCCCGCTCTTTGACGGCAAGACTTTAAACAACTGGGGAGTGACGGAGTTCGGCGGTCATGGCGAGGTCACAGTCCAGGATGGCGCGGTCAAGATCGGCATGGGCGCTGAACTTTCGGGCTTCAATTGGACAAATGGCCCGCTGCCCAAGACCGATTACGAGATTTCACTGGATACCACTAAATTGGAGGGGAGCGACTTTTTTTGCGGGCTGACTTTTCCGGTGGGGGATTCCTCGTGCAGCTTGATTCTGGGCGGCTGGGGTGGGGGAGTGGTGGGGCTTTCCAGCATCGACGGCATGGATGCCTCGGAGAATGAGACCACGCGCAGCTTGTATTTCCCGACGGAGCATTGGTTTCACGTTCTCTTGCGCGTCACGCCGGCTAAGATAGAGGCCTGGCTCGACGATAAGAAAATCATCGATGCACCCATCGCGGGGCGCAAAGTTTCCTTGCGTCCTGGGTCGATTTATCTTTCGGAACCGTTGGGCGTGGCCACTTACGCCACGACCGGGGCGGCGAAGAACATTCAATTGCGCCTGATTGAGCACTGAAATCTCGACGTCCGCCGCGCCCGCTCTCATTCATCCGCTGGCCTCGATTATCGAGCGGCTCGACTTGGCGCAATTGTTCGCCAGCCGCCAGCCGTTGGAAGTGGAACTGGGCAGTGGCGACGGTTCTTTTCTGGCGCACCATGCCGCGTTGCACCCGGAACGTAATTTTATCGGCATTGAGCGGCTGCTCGGGCGGTTGCGCAAATTGGAGCGCAAAGGTCGGCGGTTGAATTTGTCCAACTTGCGCCTCATGCGCATCGAGGCCGCTTATTTTTTGGAATGGCTCTTGCCGCCGCAATCGGTCCAGGCCTTGCATATTTATTTCCCGGATCCGTGGCCCAAGCGCAAACATCAACGGCACCGTTTAATCAACGAGCGTTTTCCCATGCTGGCCGGCCAGGTTTTGGCCGCGGAAGGCATCGTTTATTTGCGCACCGATGACGCGGATTATTTTTCGCGGATGAAAAAAGTTTTCGCCGCCTGCCCAAATTTTCAAGAAATCCCCACTCCCGAAGCCCTTGCCGCCATCCTGACCGATTTCGAGCGTGGTTTCCTGCGGCGAGGAGTCCCGACTTTACGCGCGGCTTTTCAGCTCCATAGCCGCGGCTAAACATCAATCACGGGTCCACCGCCGTCGCGGGGTGGTGGTGGCCTGGGTGGGCCGCGATGAACCTGGACCCGCGGCCCTCCGCCTTTGGTCAGGATATTGAGCATCATGGAAACGATGCTGATGATGAGCGATCCCCAGAAAGCAGCCCAGAAGGAATCGACGCGGAAATCACGGAGAATGTGCCCCACCCAATAAAGCAACAGCGCGTTAATGAAGAGAATGAACAAGCCGAGGCTGAACACCAATAAGGGCAGGGAGAGGACCAGCATGATGGGGCGAACAAAGGCGTTGAGCAATCCGAGCAAGAGTGTCGCAATGAACAACCCTTGCATCGTGTAATGGATGCCACTGACGATGCTGGCAGCCAACATGACCGCCGCCGTGGTAATCAGCCAGCGTTTCAGGAAAGAAATCAAGTTTTGGGACATATCCTCAACGCACCGCATTCGGCCCTTTTTGGAGAGCCTTAAGAGCATCGTGCAGCCCAGGGCCAATGACAAGGCGGTTTTTAACGGTGGCGCAACGCCGAATGTCTTGCGCCTTCCTGGGCAATGCTTGCTGGCGAGCTGATGCTTTAGGTTTTTGGACTTCTCGATTGAAAATTGGTCATTGAGAATTTTCTATTGGTTATCGGAGCAAGCTGGTTCGAGTCCTCGCTTAACCCGCTCCCTCAACGGCTTTGGTGCTGGCAAGTGACTTGCCCAGGATACGGCGAAATGAATCCCCTTCGTCCACCAACACCGTTGTCATGCCGCTGCTCATCACATGACAAATGAAAAATTCTCAATGACTAATTTTCAATTGCCCCGCTCATGAACCCTTCCGCCAGGCGGAGGAGTCGCCAAAAAATGACCTGCGCTCCGTTCCCCCCGTGCCGGCGCTATTGGATGGTTTCCGCCGGTTCTTGTTGGGTGATGCAATGGAAAGAACCCAGGCCCCAGATCAATTCCGTGGAATCAATGCCGACAACCGTGTGCTTTGAAAACTCCCGTTGGAGAATCTCCAGCGCGATGCGGTCGTTCTTGTGGCGGTAAATCGGGACCAGGACCAAGCCGTTGGCGATATAAAAGTTGGCATAAGTGGCTGGGAGGCGTTGCCCTCCATATTCAACCACTCCTGGCATGGGCAGTTCAACAATCCGAAAAGACCGGTCATTGAGGTCGCGGAAGCCGCGAAGTCTTTCCAGATTTTCCCGCAGGATGGAATAATTGTCGTCCGCCGGGTCTTCTTCCACGGTTGTGATGATGGTCGAAGGATTGACAAAACGCGCGAGGTCATCGATGTGGCCATCCGTATCGTCACCCACAATTCCTTCGCCCAGCCATAACACCTGCTGGATACCCAGATAGTCCGTCAGATTTTGCTCGATTTGCGTTTGGTCCAGGTCTGGATTCCGGTTGCGATTGAGCAGGCAGGAGGTCGTCGTCAGGAGCGAGCCGCAACCATTGACCTCAATGGAACCGCCTTCCAGAATCATGCCGGGAGAGAAAAGAGGCAGTTGGCGTAGTTGGGCGACATGTTGCGGGATGGCGTCGTCCAGATCGAATGGCGGGTATTTACCCCCCCAGGCATTATACGCCCAGTCCACGATGGCGCGGTCGCGTCGTGACGAACCGTCGCGCACCAGAAAAATGGGGCCATGATCGCGGCACCACGGCTCGTACGAAGGGAAATGGTGGAAGCGGACACGTTCCAATGGAACATGGTGCGCGCATAAGATACCGCAGACGGTTTCTTCCATTACGGCGTCCCAGACATTGATATTCACCTCTTCGACTGTGACCAAATGCCGGATTAGTTCGGCAAAGACGGGCGGGACGGAATCGTACTTATCGGGAAAACTGATGCCGTCGGGCCGCGGCCAGGTCAGCCAGGTGGTCGCATGGGGTTCCCACTCGGCCGGCATCCGGTAGCCAAGGGCTTTGGGAGATGCCAGCGCGGTGCCGGAACTGGAGGGCGTTGCACGCATGGCCAGTTTTATCACACTGATTACAGAACGCTGGCAAACTAAATCGCTTTGGCCCACCCTGTAAAAGTGAAGAAATTCTCCATTGAGCCAGACGTGGCCGGGCGTTACGCGCTGGCGGTCACGGCGGGAATCGTGGCGAGTCTGGGGTTTGCGCCGGCGCAATTGGACGGAGCGGCCTGGGTTGGCCCGGGGATGATTTTGTTCTGCGCCTTGGGGTGTCGCGGGGCCAGGGCGTTTCGCCTCGGTTTTGCGGCGGGCCTGGCGCATTTTCTGGCTTCGCTGTATTGGCTCCTGGCCATGCCGTTCGCCTGGCACGGGATTCCTCTAGCCCCGGCGCTGGCTTGGGTGTTGTTGAGCGCCTATTGCGCGGCCTATTTTGGACTTTGGGTTTGGTCTTGCTGGAAAGTTTTTCCGTCGAACGAACTTGGGGAGGATCTCTCCCTAATCGAAGTCGTGGATGAGTTCCTCCTCACCCCGGCTTGGCAGCGGGTATGTTGGGCCTTTCTGTGCGCGGCTTCCTGGACGGCGTTGGAGGTGGCGCGAGGGCGTGTGCTGGGCGGTTTTCCGTGGAACTTTCTGGCCGTCTCGCAATACCGGCTTATACCCGTAACGCAGATTGCGTCCGTCACCGGGGTTTATGGCGTGACGTTTCTCATGGTGTGGTTCTCCGTCGCGCTTCTTGCCTCCCTGCTGGGGTTGGCGCGCCGGCCTTCCACGCAAAGAATTTGGAGCGATATGGCGTTGCCATTGCTGGCCGTGACCTGGGTCACCGGTTACGGCATGACGAAGCTTGCGCAGGTCGGTTCCTCGGAACGAACCATAAAAGTGGCGTTGGTCCAGCCCAGCATCCCGCAATCTTTGATTTTCGATCCCAAGGAGGATGCGCGACGTTTTGAGCAATTGATCAGCCTGTCCGACGAAGCGCTGGCCGCCAAGCCGGCGGATTTGTTGCTGTGGCCGGAGTCGGCCGTGCCGGACTTGAGTCCGGAAAACCAACAAGCCATCGGCCAGTTCCTCGCCCACCATCATGTCTGGTTGATCCTTTGCACGGACTTAACGGAAAGAAAAGATTCCGGCAAGAACGCCCTTTTCAATAGTAGCGTGTTAATCAGCCCGGAAGGGGAAGCTCGCGCCGTCTATCATAAAAGGCGACTGGTGATTTTCGGCGAATATGTCCCCTTGGAAAAATGGCTGCCGTTCTTGAAATGGTTCACCCCGGTTCTCGATGGTTACACGCCAGGGGACCGGCCGGTGGAATTTAAATTAACTCACCCGGAGGCTAACAGCTCCGTGCTGATTTGTTTTGAGGACATGTTTCCAGAGGAAGCGCGCGAACATGCGGGGCCGGACATCGACTTTTTGATCAACCTGACCAATGATGGCTGGTTCGGCGAAGGGCCTGAGCAAATGCAACAGGCCGCCAGCGCGGTTTTCCGCGCGGTGGAGAATGGGTTGCCCCTCATCCGGTGCGCCAACAATGGCCTGACTTGTTGGATCGATGGCCAAGGGCGTCTGCGGCAGATCGCAGAAGAGCGTGGGAGCATTTATGGGCGCGGGTTTATGACCGTGACGATCCCGTTGGCCCCAACGAGCGGACATCAACCAACCATCTACCATCGTTACGGAGATTGGTTTGGATGGAGTTGCTGCGGGTTCAGTTGCGGTGCGCTAATCTTGCGCTGGCTTGGTCAAAAAATGTCCAGCGATGCTCAAGACAGTGTCTAAAAACGAGGACATTCCGCTGTCACAAATCTCGGCAAATCCCCGGCCCGTGGCAGCTTGCGTGAGGTGATGTTCAGTTTGGCCCGAGTCTTGCTTGGCTAGAAAACGTGGATATTAGTCGCCGTATTTTAACAATTATCGAATACTTCCTCGACCATGTCTTGCCCCCGGCTTCCTTTGCCATCTTTCTGGTCGCGGAAGGGGTGTTTGTTTACGCCCTTTTTCGCGTGATAATCCGCCGTTGAGCGGCCATCCTACCAGTCGTCCAAGGCCGTCAGGTGGTTGCCGCCCCAATCCTCAAAGGCTGGCGGGGCGGCCAAGACGGGAGACGAGTTGATGGTCTCGCCTGATTCTATTTGGTCGGTGGCGGTTTCCAGCAACGCAATCGGATGGGCGATTTCATGGTCCGATGCGGGCTCAATCCAGAAACTGTTTTCATGCGTGTTCATAATAAACTCGAATCATCTGAGGCTTTCGCGCCTGGCGCAGTGGTATGTCTTAACCCCAATTATATCCTGGATTTGGAGATAAGCAAGCAGGCCAGAGACCCCTAAACCCTCGCCTAAGCCGACGATTTTCACGGTCCGGGGAGCGCGACCGTCCCGGTTCGCGGTGGTCGGCGTCTCGCCAACCACATCTTTCCACCCCTATACAATTCCTATCGAAGCATATCGCTGCAGAGCGAACACTAGGTGAGGATTTGGGACAGGTCGGGTGCCCCTTCGTGCGTTTTCGATCTTTTGGGGCGGGTTGAATATGCTTGCGTGCTCTGATCGTCTATGCAGACTGGCGCGACGTGAGGGGCCGACCCACTGCCATCGGGAGATACCCCGCTGTTGGAACCCGTATTAGAAGAAATATATTGTTCAAGAATCATGAAGAAAATTCAGTGCCTTGTTTTTGCCGTGAGCTATCAGCAATCGGACCGATTTATTGGGAAAGGGCCTTCCCGCTTCGGCGGTCTATTGCAAAAAATCGCCTTAGCCGTGGCCGGATTGGCCATCTTAGCTCTCCCCGTTCAAGCGGGGAATATCTACGTCCCCAATTACTCTTTTGAGTTGCCCAACATCGGCACCAATGCCCCCTACGCGGCGCCGACCGTGAACGACTGGCAGGAACCACCGCAACCCGCTTGGTATAGTCCCACCAATTTCGGCGGTTCTCCCTGGTCTGATCTGGTCGGGGAATTCTATAATGTTCCCTTCCCTGGCGAATACATCGATAACTGTGATGGCGCGCAGGCGGTGTTTCTTTTTGCCGTGCCGCAGGTGGCCATCTTCCAGGAACTTGGCGCGACCTTTAATCCCGGAAAAAACTATACGCTCACCGTGGGACTGATTGGTGGCGGCGGCGGCATGCCATCGGGTTCCACCATCCAGTTGAGTCTCTATTACTTGGATGCGTCCAATAACATGGTCACGGTCGCGGCGCAGACCGTGACGAATACTCCGGCAAACTTCCCTACCAACACCCATTTCGTCGATTTTCAAGTGCAAATCCCCGAGGTGCAAACCAATGCGCCTTGGGCGGGCAAAAACATCGGCATCCAGTTCCTTTGCACGCCCAGCGAGGCGACTTCGGGGGGCTACTGGGACCTGGACAACGTGCGGATGGTTGAGGGAATCTATATCCCCAATTATTCCTTTGAATTGCCCAACATTGGCACCAACTCCCCGTACGCGGCGCCGTTTCTTGATTCCTGGCAGGAAGCCCCTCAGCCCGATTGGTACAGCCCAACCAATTTTGGTGGCTCCCCGTGGTCGGATCTGCTGGGCGAGTTTTACAATGTGCCATTTCCCGGCGAATACATCGACAATTGCGACGGCGTGCAGGGGGCGTTCCTTTTCGCCATTCCAGAAGTGGCGATTTTCCAGGATTACAACACCATTGGCCAGGACACCAACGCGCCCAGCTATGCGTTCAACGCCAAATTCAACGTGGGCAAGGCCTACACCATGAAGGTCGGGTTGATCGGCGGTGGAGGAGACATGCCGCCGGGTTCGACAATTGAATTGAGCCTTTATTACCGAGATGCCTCCAGCAACATGCAGACCGTCGCGGCGACGACCGTGACGAACACGACGGCGAATTTCCCCACCAACACCCATTTTGTGGATTTTCAAGTGCAAACACCCGGCGTTAAAGCCACCGATCCTTGGGCCGGAAAGAACATAGGCATCCAATTGATTTGCACGCCGACGGAGGAAACTATCGGAGGTTATTGGGATACGGACAATGTTCGTTTGGAGGAAACAACTGCTTTGAACCTGGCCAACGCCATGCTCACGAATGGTCAGATCCAATTCACGGTGCTGAGTGAGCCGAATGCCGTTACACAAATTCGGGCCACGACCAATCTTTCACTGCCGCTGAACCTCTGGACCAACATCGCCACCCTGACCAACACGACAGGAAGCTTGCCCTTTGTGGATACCAATGCGAACTTAAGCGTTAGGTTTTATACTGCGGAACAATCGCCGTAACGAAGAAAAGGTCATATGCGCAT
>Ga0182016_10002592_pt1 | contig 21104 bp, 26 predicted proteins | sample 712S2MmetaG_FD_120491 | JGI IMG/M metagenome (GOLD analysis project Ga0182016, IMG submission 120491) | Permafrost microbial communities from Stordalen Mire, Sweden - 712S2M metaG | ecosystem: Environmental > Terrestrial > Soil > Wetlands > Permafrost | place: Sweden: Stordalen | collected... | reverse complement strand
CGTCCAGGTTGTGCCCCCATCGGTATTCGAGTAAGCCCTTGTAATTGCAGTACTTCCGTCAGTTCTTAAATATAACGAACCTTGAGGAGCTGTCACCGAGCCATTAGGTGATCCAGAACCTTGCAACACTTGTGGCCCTGCTGCTACTAAGTTCAATTTACCTGCAAGAACAATACCACCACTTCCAGAATTAATTGTCGTTGTCGATGATGATCCTGTCTTACCGATATTTACAGGCCCGGTTGTTACATTTGTTCCTATGTTGATCGTGCCAGTTGTAACACTTCCCCCAACTGTTATTGTGCCACCAGAAGCTGCATTAAGGGCTAACGTAGTTCCAGAGGCAATTGTTACGTTACCGGAAGAAGTCGACCCAACATTCACAACGTGGGCTGCTCCTGTTCCAGTGGCAAGATTGAGTGTAGCGATAGAAGTGGCACCATTATTATTTACGAGGTTGAAAGTACAAGCAACAGTCGTAAAAGCACCGCTGAAGATGTTTACGCTGTTTGTTCCACCTGTGAATGCAGCATTAAATATATTTAGGCTGTTAGTACCTTGCGTCAGAATACCACCTAATGCTGTGATAACCTGATTTCCTGCACTTCCTATACCGTTTAGTAGGTTCAGCGTTGTTGTCGCTCCTGGGGTAACTCCGCTCAATATATTAACTGTTTGAGCAGCTGTCGAGGATGTTCCTGACGCAATGTTTAATGTTTGGGCTGTTCCGGCAACACCATTCATAAGATCAACGGCTGCTAATCCTGCTGTGGAATCAGCAATGGATATTTTACCAGTTTGTGCAACTGCCCCAATCGTGATGATTTGGGCTGCATTACCACCCAAACCGATTCCAATCGTAGCAGAAGAACCACCGATAATCGTTACATTACCACCAGCATTTGATCCGATTTTAGTAACGTGGGCCGCACCTGTTCCAGTTCCTATATTAGCAGTGCCTATTGATGTTGCACCATTATTTGAAAATAAGTTGAAAGTAGCAGCAACCGTAGTAAAAGCTCCTGAGAACAGATTTATAGCATTTGTTCCGCCTGTGAAAGCTCCAGAGAACACGTTGAAACTATTAGTACCACCAGAGGCTATCCCACCGAAGAAAGTCGCTGTATTTGTACCTTGAGTAATTGCAGCACCTTGGCAAGCAAAAACCTGATTGCCTGCTGAGCCCACACCTGACATAATTGTCAACGTTTCAGTTGCCCCAGGAGTTGCACCAGTCATGATATTTACAGAATTGGCAGTAGCAATCGAAGCTGCACTAGCAATGTTTATTGTCATGCCCGCAGTGGTTACGTTACCAATCGAAACGATACCAGTCGCGCCCGCACCATTAGCAATTAGAACAGATTGGCTTGCTCCAGATGTTGAACCAAGAACAAGGTTGCCGGTCATCGCTGTGCCGCCAATTGTCAAAGTACCACTGGTTAAACTTGCGCCTATTGCTGCTACTGTCGTAGCTGCAAAGTCAAGTGTAAATCCACCTGTACCAGCAAGAATTGTTGTAGCACTTGTTGAACTAACCGACCCGATTGTGATCGTGTTAATGGATGCACCAGATCCCATTGTGATGGTATTTGTTCCAGCACCATCTGCCAAGTGAACCGTATTACCACCTGTACCAGTTGACAAATTGAGTGTATTAGCACCGTTGCCGATACCTAAATTCAAGGTGTTCGTTGCCGAGCTATTACCAAGAGTAATTGCACCTGTAGATTGAGCCGTCCCGCCGATAGTTATTGCGCCCGTGGTATTCGCTGCAAACATTGTCGCCGTCATACCTGCAACTGATGTAAATACAAAATTTCCTGCACCAGCCTTGAGCGTTAAAGAAGCACCCGCAGTTGTGCTGCCGATCGTCACCAAGTTAGCTGCAGCATCATTAGCAATCCCGACGGTATTACCACCACCAGTTAATGAAAAGTTTCCTGCCCCAACCGCTATCGTAATAGCTCCGGACGAACCTCCGATTGTTGTGGCTGCTGTACCAGAAGCATTTAAACTGACAATACCAACAGAGGTCAGCGCTGTAGATGTTACAGCCGCTGGAGTAGTTGAACCTAAAGCAAAAGGAACAGCAAAGACAGAAGCTAAACTTGCAGGATTGATTGCATAGTTTGTGGTAAGAAGACCCGCTTGTGCTTGAGCATTTGTTGCAAGATATACATAACCTTGTTGTAACGTAGTAGCAGGAACGCCAGCACCGACGACAATAGCGGCTAATGCTGTAGCAACATAATTAGCAGGTGCCACATAACTTGTACTCGGTGCGCCTCCAGATTCTACCTGGGCTAAAGAAGCAAGATAGACAGTGCCTAAAGAAGTTGTCGTTGCAGCTGCACCCCCAGATTGACCCCAATTTCCGGCCCCTGTCGTTTCCCAAATTACTGGAGGATTAACGCTATAATCGCTCCATTGTGTCCCGATGTTATAGACATCGTTTATAGTTGGAGGTCTTTTATTTGGGCCAACCATAGGAGGATGAGCGAAAGGATCAACTTGGATACTGTCGAAAGGGAAGCTGGAAAAGCCTTGTGCCATATAAAAACTCCTTGTTATTTTTAAATTTGAATCTATGTTATATGCATTAAAAATGAAATAAAATAATGATTGGACTTGAAGTTTTATGTCACATTGTGATAAAGTGTCATATATAACAAAGGTTACATATGAACGATTCAGTAGTTAGAGCGAGATTGAAAACTGAGACCTTCAGAAAATATAAAGTTTTTTGTGCTATGGCTAATTTATCTGTCACTGAACAGACAGCTAGATTAATTGCAAAATTTATTGAAGAATCAGAAAAAAATGTTAAAATTATTAAAATTTTGGCAAAAAAAGAATAAAACAAAAATAAGGAATTTTTATGAAAAAGTTATTTATATTATTATCAATTCTACCTGCATTGTCTTTTTGTGATTATAAAATGTATGATACAAAAGATGGTGTATTTGTTATAGATGAAAAAAATGGAAGTATTTTTAAATATACTAATTATAATGATGATGTATATGGTGAAGATAGTGATTTTACCCGTATATATTATGTAAAATATAAAGATGATGAAGGTATTAAAGGAAAATTTCAGCCGAACGGTGAATATATTTTAATTACTGAATCAAAAAGTAAAAAAATTGATATTAATCCCAAACTCATAGGAAAAGTAGGAAAACAAAGATGATTTCTTTTTTATTTGGATTAGTTGTTGTTATCGGATTATCTAAAATCTTTTGTTGGATGATTGGATTATCTTAGTCGCCTATAATCATAGCCAGCATTTCGGATGTAATTCCAAAATGCTGCACCTAAACTTGGATTTTTACCTTCCCACCAGCGACCATATTGATTTTGACCATTTGTTCGTGCTGATGCTGAACCGTTTTGAAATGCATTAACTACATTACCAGGCACTGAATCATATTCATAAACTGAACCACCTTGAAATCTGACTTTTAGTTTTTGATTTTTAGGATTATATCTGAATCCATAAATATTAGAGCTGTTCAAGTTTGCATGAGGAATTCCATCAGCTTGCAAAGGATTTGGCCCTTCTGGCATCATTTGCTGAAGAAATTCAATATTCCTTTGCAATTCTGCTGGATTTCGTAAAAGAGCTTCAGTGATTTGACTAGGATATGTCGTTAGATATTGCAAGAATGCTTGTTCATTTTGTCCTGCTAAAATCCAAAGCAGTTGAATTTCTCCATGTGGTGGTGCGCCTAATTCTGGTTCTTGCGGTGGTAATTCTGACGGTGGTTCTGGTGGAATCGGTGGTTGTTCTGGGGGTAATGGCGGAGTTTGTGTTGGTACTTCTTGTCTTAACTGAACGATTCTATTTGAAGCATGCTCCATCGCTCTCGCCAATTGAAGACGCATTTCATCGGAAATAGGTTCACCACGTTCGATGAGCAATTGCATTAATTCGCGAATCTGATTTTTGATATCTTCAATTAGTTGTTCATTCATAAATTAAGTAAATTCTCTAGAGCTTTGAGAATAGCATCATCAACATTTTCTTTCTTTTTTTGTGGTTCTGGTTGCATTCTGGATTGTTGTGAGGTTTTCATCTGTAATAATTCTTTAATATATCCTTGAGGGGCAACTTTTTCCTGTTTTCCTATAATGTCTTTTATGCCAGATCTGGCCAAATTAGTAGCATTTTGTGGTGAAGGTGAATTTCCTAATTGATTTAATTTTTGTTGCATTGCAGCTACTTGTTGTTTTCCATAATCAATATTACTTTGAACCTCTTGGGGAGAAACTGCTTGGTCTTGTTCGGGTTGCTCTTCGCCTTGTCCACCCATTAATCCAGCAATACCACCTAAACCTGCTGCTGCAATGGGCAGAGATGAACTACCATTTTTTTGTTCTAAATTTCTTTGATTTGATATTTCGTCAGGTCTTAAAGTTCCTTCTGATGCACCCTGTGCCAATTGTTGTCTTTTTTGAGTAATTCCTGCGGGTTCCATAGAGTTACGCAAATAATCTATAATTGCATCTGCACCATATCCTGCACCTGTTGCCGCCTGAATAGCAGTTGATAAACGTGGATTAACTTTTGAAATACCTTTCAAGGCTAACGCAGCAGGCACATATTTACTAAGTAATGGTAATATTTGATTCATCTTTTACCCCAAAAATAAATTCTAGACTTTTCTTTTGCAGAAACTTTACCCTTTTTTCCGAACGGTTCTGAAAGATGAGAAAAGATAATATCTCCTAGGGTATAATCAAGACCATAATATTTTCCTAATTCGTTCTTTTGATTGTCTGTTAGAATTGATCTTCTTGTTTCAAGATTTGAAATTACATCATCCATAATTGCTTGATCATCATATCCTTTATCATGTAAATCTAATCCAATTGTGAAAAGACTATCTTCAGGTGTTAAATTATCAGCAATTTTTTTGGCTAAACTTTGCTGCCAATTATGATGTTTATAAATAGATGATTGTTCTGGAATTGCTTTATTTTCTGCAGAAGATAGAGGATATCCTATTGTGCTTGCTAGATGATCACCAAGATCATTAAGGTTTTTCATATCGGAAACAAATATAGGCAATGCATCATATTTAGCATAATCATCCCTTAATTGTTTTAAAGCTTTCACAGTTTCTTCTGAGGCCTGTCCAACATTAGAACCATAAGTTGCCATCAGATCTCTTCTTTTGGCAAATTCTAAAGCTTCTGATGCTGTATCTGCCGCAGCCTGTTCCGGTGTTTGCCCATCCGCAATTTTATTTAATCCAATTCTCTTAAATGTATTTTGAATTTCTCCAGGCAATGATTGATAGGTCTGATTTCCCTCTTTTTGCAAACCCCTATTGAAAATCGTTGAATATGAGTTATCAAAATCTGATTCTAATTGTTTATCGACATTCCGGACATTTTTATTGGCATCCCATATTGCTTGTTCATTTAATAATTCTTGTTGAACAATCGGAAGAGCATCCGTTAAGCCATTGGGAAAACGTGCTGGATCAGCTTGCGCTATATCATATGCTCTTTGTTCTTGTTGTCCATAAGTCATACTAGGCCGTGGCCCTCTAGTTACATTTTGAGGTTGTGTTAACGTTGCGGCTTGACCTGGTTTAACTTCTTTTGTAACTTTTTGACCTTCGGGTTGATTAATAGTTATTTTTGTTTCAGGTTGTCCCTGTTTTTGTCCAGTTCCTGATTGTGCATTAGGAGCAATATTAGACTGGGAAACAGGTTGCGAAATTGGTGTACTAATAGGTTTACTTTCTCTTTTTTGTTGCTGTCTAAGATAAGCATCTAAATTTTGTGCAACATCTGGAGTAACTCCTGGTATTGTCAAAGCTTGAGTGTAATTTTGAAAAGGCGTTTGATTACCAGCGCGTTTTTCCAGTTGCGCCAATCCTTCTGCCATTCTTCCCCGTTCCATTTCTTTAGGCAAAGATTCAGCTAATCCCGTTCCAATACCTGAACCGATACGACCGAAAATATTTCCTTGTTTGACTTCATATCCTGCCATTTTATCTCCTCGACAATCTACTTGTCTGTATTTGATTGCCACCTTGTGGATTAGAACCATATGGACTTGAATTTGCACCCACTGCATTACCACCAAACATGCTTCCTAATCCGCCGCCAATTGCGCCCCCTATTGGACCTCCTATTGCGGTTCCTGCTGCCGTTCCTATGGCTGGAGCCAATTGACTAAAGAAGCCTGGGGATCCCGCTTGTGTCATTCTGTCCTGACTATAATTTCCTAGACCCATTTGACCTATATTAGCTAATCCCTGAGCACCTTGTTGTCTCAAATTAGCTCTAATTGCACCAAGTCTCTCACTTAGATCAGTTCCAGCATTCACAGCAGCATTGCGGAAACCACTACTTTGAAGGCTACCACTACCACCGTATCCAGCAAACTGTTCAGCTAAATCCGGTATGATCTGTTCATTAAATTGTCTCATTTGTGGAGCTGCAAAATTTTGATAATCTTGCGAATCATTTCCTAGAAGACCTCTATAATAATCTGCTGATTGTCCAAAAGCACCTCCGGCCCCTTCACTTTGGCCAGCATTTACCAATTGTTGATAAAGAGGTTCTTGTTCTTTTCTAAGTGTTGAAATCTGATCATGTTTTTCTGGAGTTCCAGTAAGAAAATTACTGGCTTTTTTATTCCATGATTTTGGTGCTAACCCTAACCATCCTACATTTAATCCAGGCATATTAAACCTCCAACATATATTCAATTACTACATTACAAACATTATAAACACCATTTGAAACAATAATTACATCAACTGAATTCATACTAATCGTATCTGAATTTCCGAATATAGTTGCATCAAATGTACTTTGATTAGTGGCAGCAGCCCATAGATCAACAAGGGTGAAGTTAACATCAAATGTAATACCATGCGCCACTGTGATCGTTACAGCAGTTATGGGGCCAACTTCAATGACCATTCTAAAGACTTGTCGGAATTGTCCCGGATTATTCCCCGGTATAGCAGTAACAGGAATAAAAGCTTTTCCCGTTAATAATTCCTGATCAAGATAGAAACCTATTTCACGTGAATTGACAACATTTGATATTCTTTTAAGTTCTTCCACAAGGAACTGTCGCCCTTCTTCCCATTTTTCAGGAATGGTATCATAAACAGGAAGGTAACTTTCAAGTTCCTGACTTGAGAAACTCATATTCCCACCGCTTGCCAATAGAATTTAGTGAAAGTACTTGAATTATTATTGATCACAAAATTAGCCACGCCACCCGTTGCTGCCACAATCGCATTTACAATCAATTGTTGAGTAGGATTGCCTGATGTGATGGGAGTGGCATTAAGGGAATAACATCCTCGTGTAAAAGGGATCGGAAATGTTACAGTTAATGTTGAATTTGCTGGAACTCCCGTCACAAGACCATATTGTAACAGCATTCCTCCGTTAACGGCATTGCCAACATTGCCAGGAAGGAAAGTCCATCCTCCTATAAAGGTAGCACCACCACCACTTCCATAGGATGTATTAGTCCCAAACAATGCATAACTGGCATCTATGCAACGGCTAAGTTGATATCCGTTATTTGAAGTATTATTCGTGTAAACCAGATTGCTATTGGCATTTAATGTTTGAGTATAAACTGTTCCTTCTCCGGCTGCTAATCCTGCCGGAATACCAGCAGAAACAGGCATTTCAACAAATTTATGCTTGCCATTATTCGGAGTTACAGAAAATGGAACATGATTAACGCCAAAACTTGTATCTAGTTGCTGAAAGTTTCCTTGAATGTTCTTGTAATCCGTATCGAGGTTAACCAACCCTGTTGGGATAAGCGGCTGAAATGTTGAGATAATTACCTCCCTAACTATTCTTAAATTAAATATGAGACCAAGTTTTTCTAGTTCTTATATCTTGTAAACTAGATCTTGATATTCCATATTTCTTTATAATTTCGTTTCTTTGTATTTTTGTTTTTAATAATTCTCTAATTTCTAAAACTTGTTTTTCATTTAACTTACTAAGCCAAGATGCTTCTCCTTTTTTCTGAGGACGCTTTCTCAACTTAAATTTCTGTTTAATCTCTTCGCTATGTTTCCATCCCGAGGAAATTTTATTTCTTCCTTTTTTTATCATATCATGAATATTCTCTTTGTGTGTTCCAATCCACAGATGATTAGGGTTAACACATTTTCTATTATCACATGAGTGACAAACAAATTTACCTTCAGGTATTTCACTTTTAAATATTCTATAACTTTCTCTATGCGCCAATAAATGTTTTCTAGTTGAGTTATAACCGCTTACAAGACATCCATAGCCATTTTTCCCAATCTTTCCCGTCCATTCCCAACATTCATTAGATACAATATGCCTATTCAAAATCATACATTTGATTGAACATTCTTTAGCAACTTTTCTATGTTCCTGATTGCAAATTGGACATATTTTACCTTTATTTTTATCACGCCATTTTTGTTTATGTTCTTTATTTCTACAATCTCTACAAAGAAGACCACCAAAAATTAATTCTCTTAATTCACCACATGTTTTACAATTTCTCACGACAAACCTTTTGTTATGTTTGTCGAATTATAATATAAAGTACCCCACTAAATCAATAAAAATTTACATGAATTAATGCTATATCTGGGTCATTCGGCCTGCTCTTCGCAGCCATAGAATCATTGCGTCGATTTGAACATCTAGTTCTTGCTCGATTCCAGCCATTTGCGCGTTATTAAAAGTGTATTGAAGTGTAATAAAGTTTGCTCTCGTGGAACAATAAACACGTTGCCAAAACTTTGATCCACCAATGCCATTTAATGTTGATTGTGTCGTTGGAATTATCGAATTAAAAAAACCATCAGGAAGATCTAGCGTAGAATCATCCGCAATCACATTTTGAGGAACCGTATTACTAACTTGATTGTCATTATAATCAAGATAGACATTAAGACTAATAGCACCTGGATTTGTTAATTCTGTTGAATCCATGAGAATATCAATAAAACCCATCTGAATGCTCTGTCCATCATCTGCAAAGTTAAATTTCTTGCTGACTATACTGAAATTATCTCTTATAGAAATATATCCTACCCCTACAAATCCCATTGCTGTATCTACTTGAGGTAAACTAAACTGTCCATCAATCGGATTGTAAATAGTTAATTGAAAATTATTGACATCATTAACAATTATTGAAAAAACTCCTCCATTCAGATTGTCAAATGGCGTGCCGATTGGAATTCCACTAATTAATATCACTTGTCCCGTTTCTAAGTTGTGATTGGGACTAGTTACGACTGTAGCGTTGGGATTATTGGCCGTTATGGCGGTAATATATAAACTGGGATCATTAGTCGTTTGCTCATCCAATTGTTCTATAAATCCCTGTTGATTTCCGCCCACAATGACAGGATCACCAGATGGTTGATCAATCCAAGGAAAGTTGCATTGAATCCAGGGAATATGAGTATTTACCCAAGTCCTGCTCTGTTGTTCTTGGAACGTCCCCAAAGCCGTCAAAGAATCTGTGAAAATGGCCCATGAGTCATTTTCATAATTGTAAACTAAACGGCGGTTGGGATATCTTATAGTCAATGCCGGAACAGTGTCATCTGTCATTTCATCCGATTCGCCCACATAGGTCCAATATGCCAAGCGATTAATGAAATCTCTTATCCCCTGTATTCTGAATAATCCATGATTCTGATCCTGAAAATGAAAGACAAGATCTGGAATCTTGATATCTATTCTTTGGCTTTTGAAACTGTCGCACTCAACAATACCTTTATCACCTATACCGACCAAACTCGTATCAAATTGAATAGCACTAAAGGTACTCGATGCACCAAGTTCACTATTAACTTTCTCAATTTGAAAGGGAGCGATTGTCCTTCCTGTATAACGAAGTTGCCATGTGCTACGTTCGCAATAAATAACGAGATTATCACGCACAAAACCAACTGAAACAATATCTTCAGAGGTGGGAATATCAAGAAAACCTCCTTGTCCACGTATATCATCTCGCCATGCTTTTGCATTCACTGTACTTACAATAGCACTTACAACCGTAAAGGGATTGCCAATAGCAGCCCATCTAATGCGGTTAGAATAAGGCCCAGTCGATTCTCTTGTGTTAAAAGCTACCAATCTACCTCTGAACGGTAAAAGCGCAAGGCATTGATTTAAAGTATTACCAGCGGCATCAACAATTGGTGAAAAATTTATCCAATTCGTTCCTGCTTGACCATTTGTATATCGTATTGGATCTCCCGAAACAGAAAAGTTAGTTGCCCAGAATATTTTAAGATTTCCATCACCTACCCAGTAATTCGTTGTCCAAAAGAATTCAAAATCTGTGCCTGTCCATGTAGTTCCAGGAAGGAACTCTTGAAATATAGAATTGTAATTGTAAGCATATTTTGTATCGAAGAATATCGTTTCATCATTGACAGCATTTTGTAATTCGCGATTTCGAATACCCATGACAGGTAGTCCAGGATAATAACTGAATGTAATTAGAACGGCGACACCGCTAGGTGCACCTATTATCACTACTGCGCCCATCAAATAATTGATTGTTCCAGTGATTCCAGATGCTGGAACCGTTGCTAATGTTCCATTTCCTTGATCAATGAGTTGTGTTGATCCTACATCTTCTGACCAAGTGCCACCCGATGAATAAACACCCCACAATTGGGAATCGCGATTGATTGTGAAACTCGTAGGACTTACAACCGATATAACATAAGGGCCGCCATTAATGGCATTGTCGCCACTACCTGGAACGACAACAACACCGGATATAGTAATAACATTTCCTGTAGATAATCCATGGGGTGCCGATGTGAAAACTTCACAATTAGTAGTATTATTGTATCCTATTATTGTCCCTGTTGTAACTGTAGTGCTAAAATTAAGGATTACACTTCCAGGGACTATTTGAGCATTAGTTTCGGGAACTATTGGAGGTGATATTCCTGAATAAATATTAAATGACCAAGGTGATGCTCCACTTATTCCAAGAGATAAATTGGCGAAATTGCGTTGTAATCTACCAAGCAATTGATAAGCTTTTTTTCGTTTAAGTCTTTCCCGCCATACATAAGCATTTTCTAAGATCGGGTAAGCATCTTCAGGAAGAATGAATTCTTGGCGTGATTGTACTAACCCTGTCTCCATTGCCTTGATATAGAGAGGAGAATAACCAGCCATTAAACATATCCTCCGCCGCCATTGCCCCAACCATAGAAATTTATTCCTTGTGTACTATTGAAAAGTTGAAAGTTTGGTTGTCCGATTTCTTCGATACCTTGGCGTTCAAGAACTAATCCCTCTTGGCGCATAAATCCTTCTTCTAAGTTGGCTACGCCCTCCATATCTTGTCGTTGTCTCAATATCTCCCTAGCCGTTCCGTAAGCAATATAAAGAGCCCATTGATTAAGAATTGGACTATCAGTAGCACTTATAAATTGAACTGGAGTCAAGTAAGTTTCGATCTCGATTTTATGTATCAACTTAGGAACAGGACGAACAGTAAATTCATTATTCCAGAAAAGAACACAATAAGGTCTTCCTGTCTGGTATTGTGCTACCCATAAAGTCATTTGAGTTCCAGCAGCAGGCGCCACCGGAAATGTAATGTTAAATAAACCAGTTACATAATTTACGGTGCCTATAGCATTCGTATAGCCTGGCGTTTCAGTTCCTTGATAATTTAGTCCTGGATTACCTGTATTTTGATTGTGCATGCCTGGAATTGGGGCAATTCCATTTTGATTATAGATAGGAACAGTCGTAACAGGATTTGGCACTTGAAGTAATAGATTGCCATTTCCATCGTCATTTACACTTATCGGATTACCATTTGTATCAATTCCACCTATCACAACTTCTTTGCTCAAAAAAGGCCCTGCAATAGTAAAGGTAAAAGTGACAGTAATTCCATCCCCATTTATTGGCTTAAATAAAGTAGGCCACCTAGGCCATAAATTTAAAAACTGCGTGCGATCCTTAAAAAAAGTACCAAGAATGCCTTCAACGTATAAGGGTGCACGCACACCCTGATTAAAATTAACATCTAAAGGGTAACGATCTCGATTAGGTTCAGTAAAAAACGTGTAAACTGAACGCATTTGGTCTATCTTGATCGCATAGGGAAAGTCATTGGAATAAAAATAATTGATGCCAGCATCAATTTCATCAGTACTCAAAGCATTTTCACTAGCACAAGCAGTGAGTCTACGCACAGTTTTACGAATGAAAACAACTGTATTGTCTGAGGGTGCTACTGATGACATTTTTTATCCTTAATAATTTACTGGAATCAATTTATGTACCCAATCCCCCTCCTGATCTTGAGAAAGAGGCGAACCATCCTTATTAACTTTTTCCCCATCAACTTCAAGTAATCCACTTCTTTTCATATTTTTCATCTCATTAACTTCTTTTACAAAACCATGAGGCAAGTCATAAGTTCTTCCAGGAATAAGATGATACATTTGAATTGGATCACCAGCATATCGACAATAAGGTTTTGTCAATCTTTCGTGTCTTCCTATTCTATTTATATATTCCATTTTTACAACGCGAGCATCTTCCTTTTTTTCTTTTTCAAGTTTTGTTTTGTGTTCGGGTTTCATATGTTTGAAATCATTAAATTCAACCGAATTTGTCAGTGTGTTGATGAGGCCATGAGCTTCACCCGATTGTGTATATTGGCATATTTGCATAGTCAATTTCCTATGTTGTTTAATGATTGAAAACCAATCTGATTTGTAAAATTATTGAATTGTAAATTTTGTGAACCATTTGGGGCCAAACTTGCAGGCCCGGATCCATCATTTGGATTCACAAAAGGATCAAAATTGGTGCTATTAATATTAAGAGCTAAATTTGATCCATTAACGGAAATGATTTGTCCTTTTAATCCTTGGGCTTGCCACATTCCCCAACCTCCTGGAATTGTTAAAACAACCACTTGTCCAGCGATGTAAGTATTAGCTTGATCGCTAGTCATTGTCGTTGAAATAACCATAGGATTTGCCTGCGTTATCGCTGTAATTTCAAGTGCTGAAGGTATAGCGACAACAGGAGGTAAATATACATTAGCGTTATTGGGTATGGTCATGTACAGCCGCTTTACATAAAGGAAGGGGACAAAAATGTCCCCTACCTTATTTAAGTTCCATTACCACCTATAGTCGCTGTCTCCATTTTGTACGCCTGCCAGATGATAACATCAGCAGCAGAACCCCCTGGGGAATTCGCTCCTGCTGGTAAATATATGTAAGGGACAAAAACACCACTATGAAATGGTACTTGGTTAAAGTTATAACCAGTTTGAACGCCCGTCAATGGGTTATATTGTGTTGATTGCCCGGCTGGTGCAATGGTCGCTGGCAGTTGAGTTGTCGGCGATCCTGAACTTGCTGGGAAAGCAAATGCTGTATAACTAGATGTATCCACGTTGATCAAGAAATTATATGGATCAACGATAGATGTAACAACAACAGGCTTACTTTGATTTTGATAGAAATTATTGAGTTGAACCATTCCAAATGATCCTGGAACAGTGAATTCCCATTTCTGACCTAAATAAACCATATTAGCTTGAGAAACGGTCACTTGTGCATTTACTGCTTTAGAAACAGCAGTAACATATAAGTAACTTGGTTCCACTGGCAAATATTGATTTACCCTTCTAACTGTAAATGCTGTCGCAGGAGCTGCAAATCCAGAGGAGTTAAGCCCAAGCAATGTAAAGCCAGAACCACTCACAGAGGAAATTGTAAAGGTCATTCCTGAGATTTGTTCCATACCTACAGCATTGTAAATGACAACTTGGTCGCCCTCGCTATATGTATTCGTTACAGTAGCTACAGCAGCTGCTGCTTGGGTAATGGTTGTACCTGTCAAAGGAGCTTGTGGATATGGAAAGCTTGAAACATACGTGAAACCATTTGAGGCAGTCGATGTGGAAAATAGATCCATATTAATGACCGTGGAACCCGCTTTTCTCCAACGGATACCGTCATTAACCGCAGTAATACCACCCCCAAACCATTCACCACCCACGCATACTGTAGGCGAAGCAGCCGCCATTTGCGTATAGTTAATAGTTTTAAAGTAGTCGACACCAGAAGGTAATGGGATAATTTGATTCACAGCTGTTGCAGGCTGTGTAAAAGTACCCTGAGTAACAATCGTAAAAGGCATACAGTCTCCTTATGATGGGCTAAAAGTTGTTACATTCAAACCGGAGATCCAGTTTTGGTTTGTAATCGCTCTAGCAATTGCAAACTTCGCATACAGTTGGCTATTTTGAGCCACAGATGAAACAACCCAAGGCGGTCTATAACCGACCACAGCAGTGTAGTTATTCTGCTCAATCTTAGCGGCAGCTTCGAGTCCATACATCGGAACTGTATAAACTGTATTACCTTTGAGTGAGATCCCTGGTATTCTTGCTGCTTTAGACGATACAAAGAAACGGAATCGGCTAATGGAGCAATATTCCTCTGGTCTAATACCCTCTTGCGATGGATAGTTTGCTTTAAGTAAAACACCCTGGACTTTCTGCAAGTCATTAGTGACATTAGTCGAAGCAAGCGCAATGAAGGCATCCCTGGTCGGGCCTGTCGAAAATTTATTTTGAGCATCTATGCTGACAAGCATTGTGCGGGCATCATTACCGAGTAAGATCGTTTCGATGTTGTTCACATCGTTCAACGAGATATTACTAGGTTGATCCCCGTTCGAACCACCTGTTGCATTGATGTAGGAGCATTCTGTTACTTTTATGACCTGATTTCTCAGGCGGGGCAACCTCTTCGGATCGCCCTCACCATATCTCTATGATGTTCAGACTATCGCTTCACCTTTCGGTGCCTTCTCACTTAGTCGTTCACGGTGGCTTTCGCCTTCCGCCTTGTTGTCCGTCTGCTTAAGCAGCGAGGAGTTCCAAGCCAATCAGAGTAGGTTTAACGAGCGCCTGTACGTTAACGCTCGAAGAGAATAAATCTCGCATTAGCAAGTCTTCCTTTTCCCTTAACCATTGTCCTAGCAATGCTGTGAACTTGGTTAATGTCTTGCTGTTCTCATATAATGCGACTTGTTCGTTAGTTACGATTGATTTTGCATATATTTCCATGGTCGCGTCGATGTCAGTCCTGACAGGGACCTCAGAAGCGGGGTCTATTCCAGAACCATCTAATTGACCGCCATCCGTAGATAAACGCTCAAAACGTGACATACGTGTTGTTTTACCGATATAAGCTTCGGCATGATGTAGATCAACCCCGAAAGAGTGAATGAGGTTGAACATAGGTGTGCTAAGGAGGTCTTCTGCCGCTTGTACGGGAAGTTCCGGAGCAAAATTGTTGATATTTGTAATACCTGATGGGAATGACATAATAACGCCTTGTCATAGGTTAGTAAAATCCCACGTTTGCGAAACGTTTAATTCTGCTGCCCTGACGAATGGCAAAAGTCTGTCGTGCTAGCGAGGCGTGAAGTAATCAGCTAGATTCACTATGCAAATTAAAGGTTTATTTTTGCAATATATTTTATTCCTGAACCTCAAAGAAATATTCCCATTTTTTAAAAACTGCTATGAGTGATGAGTTGTCGAAATCACCACGTTTTCCTTGGAAAAGTGTTAATTCATCAGTCCATTCAGCCCAATCAGCTTTAAGCTTCACACCTTCATTTCCTGCTTCTACGCATACAAAAATTGTTTTCATGACAATCCTTTCAAAAGCTTCTGCATCCTCGCCCAGTTCGCTTCTTTGCGGGCTTCATCCAGTTTGGCACCTGGCATTGCATTACCGCCGTGTGTGTTACCTGGTGAAGAAATAGAGCCAGGTTTGGCAAGATTTTTCTCTGCTTTATTTGAATCTTTCTTAGATTCTGGATTAGGAACGAATTTCTTTACCGCTTTATACATAGCATTCCATTTTTCGTAACCTTCGGGCATATATTTAAATGGTGCTGTAAGTTCAGGGTAATGATAATCTAGATAATCGCAATTCTCTGTTGTTACTACTTGATTGAAGTCAGGATAAGTTTGCATGATCCTATTAGGGGCTTCTTGCTTTTCTTTCTCTTGCCTCTGTCTTTCATATTCAGATTCTCTTTGTTTGAGTATTGCATCCACTCGTTTATCAATTCGTTGCTCTTCTGTATCTGCAATATCATTTTGATTGTCATATTGACGATCATTTTGAACATTAGGTTTATTGGTAATGGCTTCCAGAGCTGCTTTCAAAGCATCTGCCCTAGCTCTTTCCTCACCCATAGCTTTCTCGGCAGCTTCTTTAGCTTTACGCTCTGCTTCCCGTTGCTCTCTAAATGCTTTCCAATTCGTTTTATTTTCTTCTGATTTTATATTTGGGGCTGCTTCTATTTGGCTTGGCTCAGTTGCTTGGACTTGTTCTTTTTGTGACTCTGGTATATTTTCAGGTGTATTAGGATTCATGAGGCTCCAATGAATGAAATTAAATTAAAAAAATCTGATATTAAGAAAATTAACAAAAAATTAACCGAAAGTCTATCTAATTATAGAAAATTTATGTCTTATGCTGCTGGAGACGTTCCTTTAGGTGTTCTTTGCCTTCCAAAACCTACGGAAAAGATCTTATTGGATAATGGCTTCTTGCGTGTCTATGACCTTTTCGATGCTGATCTTGCTAAAGTCAAAGGGCTCGGGCAAATCCGTATCAGGGATCTTACATCCCGCCTGGATCAATTCCTTGCGATGCGCTAGAAAATATTCGTGCTCTGATGGCATGTTGATATTATGCTCATGACGTATATACTCCCAAAAGGTGCCTTTAAAGAATGCTACTGACCATGCTTGCATTGTTTCATATCGTTTATTTACGAGGATTTGGGAACCCGCTAACTCTGCCATTACCATATCACTTGGAAGCACCCATAGGCGTTTTGTTAATCTGTCTAATGGTTTATTATATAAAAACACTGCTTGATTCGGCCTAGGTTTTGGAAGATATGGCCAGCAATAGAATTTTCTACGCATTAGGTTTGCTATGAGAGGATCTTTAGCAATCACCATAACAACACAAAATTCTTCTTCGTCAATGATGTTAATATGCTTTGCAATAGATTCTCTAAGATGGGGCATAATATCATCAGCTAAAGCATGCCCTACTTCGAGAGCATCATATTTTGTGGTATCATTAAAGGCTTTCTTGGATAATTCTCCTGCACTAATTCTTTGACTCAATTTTTCTTTCCAAATCTTTTAAGTTAATTATGTGAGTGTTTTTACAAATTTCTTGAGCAAGTTTATATTTGGGATGTTTTTTTTGTTCTTCTGTGGGTTCTATGTACACTAATTTTATATCACCCATCAATGACCTTTCCATGTGTTTATTTCGATTTTGCGAAGGATTTCAAGCATTTTATTTAAAAAATCAATAATTTCTTTATTGTCAATAGTAGTTGTTAAAGGCGATTGTTCTTTAGGGGATATTTCTTTTTTTGCCATATATTTATTCTTATTTAATTTTCTCTAACCAGTGCGTCACATTACATAAAGGTTTTTCATCATTCCACCAGTAACCCGATTTTCCAGTATATAAATGTTGCCATAGCATTTGATCTTTATGAAAATATGATTTGATTTCGTCGCTATTATTTAATCTGACTCGGAAGATTCCATTTTTAATAGAAGGTAAACGTTCTTCTATTGAAATCCATTCACCATTAGATGTCATTAATGATCACACTCATTAACTTTTTGATGTGGTGTTGGTCTCATTGATGGTCTTCTAGCTAAGAATGCTTTAGCAGGATCCTGATCGTTTCCGACAGGAAATACAGACGATCCGACATCCATTTGCCAATGATCGGAACCTGGATTGCCTTTGCGCTCATTTACTTTTAATGGGCTGGAATCTTTTGCTTTCATATTACCTCTTGTAAATTCGGCGTGCATCACTGCCGTTAACTATCTGTTCCTAAGGAACCATTTATTCGCCATAGTTATGCACATGGGTTCAGGCGTTCACGGTCATGGCCTACGTACCATTTAACGATAGATACGTTTTTAGGCGTATCTATTTCATTTTGGAGGGATTTGCACCCTCAACCTGCATATACCTTTTCAGGTAACCGCCTCTCTTCTCGTTGAGATACAGAATGAAATTAAGGATAATTCATCTTATGCTTTTTAGCATAGCCTGCAAGCCCTTCAACTGATTTCTTTAGATGCATGGGATTTTCCATCTCACCTTCACAATATCTGCCATCAGCCGGTTTTGGGCATTCATGTTCTTTTTGCCAGTGACCTTCGTTAAACTGTTTCATCGCAGCTTTTTGGCCATGTGCTTTTTGACTGTGTGCCATATAGACTCCTTGTCTTTTTTCTTAAGTAATAACTTATTCCAATATTTCAAGCAATATTTTGCTGAGTTTGTGGTTGATTTGCTTGCTTCATCATTTGCGCAAGCTCAAATGCAGATCGTAGTTGATTGAACTGCACGTCCTCCAACTCCATAGCAAGCTTGACCAAATTCAAGTCTGATTCCATTTGCTGATGCTCAGCAGAGGCACCTATTTCTTCGATCTTAGCATATGTCTCTTGTTCTTTGGCAAGATCTAACTTGGATTTAGCGAAAGCTTGCATGACTTTGGATTGATCTAGCTGAGCTTTGGACTGCGCTTCTGCTTGCTGGGCTTGCTGTTGTTGCTGATTCTGTTCTTCCATATCCTGGATAACCTCACGCTTATTCGTGATAAAGGCAGCACGCAAAATGCTCTTGTCGGCGATACCCATCCCCAATTCTTTGAAATGAAGTAACTGCTGGAGTTCCATTTGTCTTTGCGACGTCGAATAGTTACCCTCTTCGACTGCAATGGAATATTTTTGGCTATGACTTGTCCAAAATCTTGGATCTGCTTCATGTCCAAGGATATTTTTGATTTTACCCTTAGAAAAGTTCTTACGTATGGCTTGTAATCTGATCTTGCCATAAAGACGCTGGGTATAATCCAATTTGTCAAATATAGTCTGCAACGTCGTGAGACCAGCACCCTGCCTGAGCATGGACAATATACCAGATTTATCATCTGTCGCCGCTCCCAAAAGTTCTTCATTAACACCTGATATTTTCGTTATATCTTCGCTTAAACTAGCACTTAATTCAAGCAGAGATTGCGGAATTGCTGCCGGTTCTATACGTTGTACTTCATTAGGCAGGTGACCAGCCTTTAAAGGCACCAAAAAGCCCTGTCCTGATTGTCTAAATGCTTTGACGTCTGTCACTGCATCGACCGGGAATATCCATCCAGAATTAATCTGAGACTGCAAGATTTCGAGTTCAATAACCTTGCGCATATTATAGAGAAACTGCGGATCACGAAGATTGCGGATAACCCCCATACAACGCCAAGCGTAATTAGTAACATCCGGTTCATAATAACACATGGAAGGTACACAGGGATAAGCGTCAATATTAAGTAAATTCGGGCCATCATATAATTCTTTATCACCCAGGGAAATACATAGTTTTACGGTAGGTACTTGTACTTTCTTGACTTGAAGCCAAGGTTGTTGTGCGAGTGTCCTTTCCATCATATCATCTTCGTCACTCTCTTCTTGATCCCATTCGACCGCCTCACCACTTTTAGGATCTAAGATAATAGTGGCTTGACGCGTAGTCCTATAGTGAAATTCATCATATGTGAATAGATTATTCAATGCGATATTCTGAAGTTCAGCTTGTACAGGGAATCGACCATCCTTCATTCCACCTGGTTTCATCTTATCAATTTCCTTCGCATACCCAGGTAAGAGGGCTTTCGCACCTTCTTTACTTGTCCAGCGTCTTCGCCATATCCCATTGCAGTCAGTTAAATCTTGCTTGCGAAAATATTGATCTATCAAAAAATTATTATATGATACAGCATCAGTAAAAAGATCGCCTGAGATAGGATCTAAGGTATAATCTGGATAAAGATAAAGCAATGTCATGCCAGTGTCACAGGAGCCTTCAAATGCTTGTGATAGATACTCTTGGAAACCATCTCTTTCTTCACACCAACGCATTACAGCATTATAATCGTCAGCAAGAGGATCATCTGTACCATGAATGGGAAGTGTTATCGTTGACTTACGATTCTTACGTTGAAAACCGCAAATCATATTGATATGACGACGGATTAGATTAAAGAAATAGCGATAAGCATTTTGATTGTAGTTATTGCCTGTAGACCATCCATAAAGACCTTGATCGCCTACCTTGAATCGCTTGTCGAGAAAGCCCTGTGACCACAAAGCTGAATTCCCGGGGTACGATCCAGCATAAAATTCATCCTTCATCTGCTTCAAATTTTTAGCTTTTGAATCACTAGGATCAATATAGCCTCCAGAACCACCTAAGTTATAGCCACCTTTATCATATGATCCCAAGTTTTACCTATGCTTTTTCTATTTTGAATCCATATTCCTCTAAAAAGCTTTTAGCCCATTGAATTTTTTCTTCTAGTCTTTGACCAGAAGGTTGTCCACGATGCCAAAGTTCAAGATTTTCAATGCGATTATCATCACGGATACCATTTTTATGATGGACAGATTCATTACGTTTTAAAGGCCTTTTTATGTATTCACTCATAACATAACAATGCTCTTGTATGCAATCATTAGCATTTGCATTAGGATGACCTTTCTTATAAATCATTATATATCCTTGAGGTGTTTTCCAATAACCTTTAGACTTTCTTAATGGTAAATCGATAGGAATTCCCCTTGATTTTCTTTGCCAACCTCTATTTTGTTTAATCCTTTTTTCTTTATGTCCTGGTATTTCTTTATCTTTTCTATTTCTTGTGCATTTTGTACAAAGATTTAATCCAATATTTGTTATTAAAACATTTTTGCGTTGACAATCATTGCAAGGAAGAAATGTTTTATTTTTCAATCTTACTTTCCTAGCACAAGAAAGACATATTTTCCCTGAAGTCTTAAATGTTTTTAAACAGTCAGCACATACTTTGGGATTGATGGACAATGCCCATTTACTTTGATAACAAGAACGACATATATCTTTATAAGGCGTGATTTTTAGTTTTTGACAGATAGAACATAATCT
>Ga0182016_10002591_pt1 | contig 21110 bp, 19 predicted proteins | sample 712S2MmetaG_FD_120491 | JGI IMG/M metagenome (GOLD analysis project Ga0182016, IMG submission 120491) | Permafrost microbial communities from Stordalen Mire, Sweden - 712S2M metaG | ecosystem: Environmental > Terrestrial > Soil > Wetlands > Permafrost | place: Sweden: Stordalen | collected... | reverse complement strand
CTGGGTGACCTTAGCGAGGAGGACCCACCCGTTCCCATCCCGAACACGGCAGTTAAGCTCCTCAGCCCCGATGGTACTGCATAGGCAACTATGTGGGAGAGTAGGAAGTTGCCCGGTTTAAAATAAAAGGCTCGATCTTCGGATCGGGCCTTTTGCTTTTTATGATGACTCCCGCCGCAGTTCAATCCACTGTTCGCTCTTTCCACGATCCCTTTGACGGCCAAGCTCTAAAAAGCCAGGAATTGATTCTTCTGCTCCTGGATTGCGCGGCGGACCCGTTTTTGCGTTCGCATTTCACTCCCGGCCATATTACGTGCACCGGGTTCGTTCTTGCGCCCGATGGCGAGCGGATCCTGATCGTGCATCATCGGCGGTTAGATCGCTGGCTTCTACCCGGCGGCCATGTGGAGGCCGAGGATGTCGAGATCTGGGACGCCGCACGGCGTGAGGTGATCGAGGAGACCGGCGCGGAACTCGTGCCCGATACCGCGCCCCGGCTCGTCAGCATGGACGTCCACGGCATTCCCTCCAACGGCCGCGAACCTTATCACCTGCATCACGATCTGCTGTTCGCATTTCGCGCGGCGGGCGATTGCGTTGTGTGCTCACCGGAATCGCGCAAGGTGGCCTGGTGCACTCCCGCGGAGTTCGACCGGTATGCGCTGCCGGAGAATATCCGGCGGGCTTACGCGCGGACAAGCTGAAGCATGTCCCACACTCCCGTTCTACAATTGAGTTCGAACCCCATGAAAACCCTTACGATAGCGGTAATCGCCGGTGACGGAGTTGGCACGGAGGTCATTCCGCAAGCCAAGCGGGTCCTCGAGAAAGTCGGCCACCACCACGGACTCAGCTTTGTATTTCAGGATTTCGACTGGGGCGCCGAGCACTTTTTCCGTTGGGGCCAGATGATGCCGGTTGGCGCGATCGATCTGCTCCAGCCCTGCCATGCCATCCTGCTGGGCGCGGTCGGCCATCCTAAAATTCCCGACCACACCACTCTCAACGGTCTCCTGCTGCCCATCCGGCGCGCGTTCGACCAGTACGCCAACGTGCGGCCCGCGTATCTCTACCCCGGCGTGACATCGCCCCTCTCGCGGCCCAAGGGCGGCGATATCGATCTCGTCGTGGTCCGCGAGAACACCGAGGGCGAATACGCGCCAGTGGGCGGATTCGTCTACCGGTACCAGCCCGAGGAGGTCGCCATCCAAACCTCCGTGTTCACGCGCCGAGGGTGTGAGCGCATCATGCGCTTCGCCTTCGAGATGGCGAAGCATCGCAATCGTAAGCGGCGTGTCTCCTCGATCACCAAGTCGAACGCGCAGGGATACAGCATGGTGCTGTGGGACCGCACCTTCCAGGACGTGGCGGCCGACTATCCGGATATCGAGACCGAGTCGCTACTCGTGGACGCGGCCGCGATGAATTTCATCCGCCGGCCGGAGAGTTTCGACGTGGTGGTCGGCTCGAATCTCTTCAGCGACATCCTCAGCGACATTTCCGCCATCATCGTCGGCAGCATGGGGCTCGCGGCCAGCGCCAATCTCGACCCCAGCCGCCGCTTCCCGTCGATGTTCGAGCCGGTGCACGGGTCCGCGCCCGATATCGCCGGGAAGGGAATCGTAAATCCGCTGGCGACCATCTTGAGCGCCGGCATGATGCTCGATCACCTAGGCATTGCCGACGCCGCGCGGGAAGTGGAGGCCGCGATCGCCGCGGTGCTCGCCGATGGAAAGGTGCGCACGCCGGACCTGGGAGGCAACAGCAGTACGGAGGAAGTGGGCACCGCCGTGCTGGAGAAGCTCGCTTAGGTGGCCCCTCTCAAACAGCGCGAAAGCACCGGCGGGCATGCCGTGCTGGTGTCCTCCGGAATCCTGCTCACGCGGCTCGTCGGATTTGTCCGCCAGTGGATTTTTGCGGGAGTGTTCGGGCTCTCCCCGATAGCCGCCGCGTGGGGCGCGGCGTTCCGCATCCCCAACATGCTGCAGACGCTGTTCGGCGAGGGCGTGCTCTCGGCCTCTTTTATCCCGGTTTACGCGAAGCTGGTGGCCGAGGACGACGAGGAGGAAGCGGGCCGAGTTGCTGGTGCGGTGGCGGCCATTCTAGCGCTCGTTACGGCGGTAATCGTGCTACTCGGCGTGCTGGCTGCGCCCCTTGTTACGTACGTGATCGTCGGTGGTTTCAAGGGCGAGACCCGCGCGCTGACCATCCGGCTGGTTCGCATCCTATTCCCCGGGGCCGGAGTGCTGGTGCTTTCCGCGTGGTGCCTGGGAATTCTGAACAGCCACCGGAAATTCTTCCTTTCGTATACGGCGCCGGTGCTGTGGAACCTGGCGATGATCGCAACTCTGCTGATTTTCCGGCGAATCAACCAGGAGAGCCTGATCGTGGCGCTCGCGTGGGGCTCGGTGATCGGGAGTGCGCTGCAATTCGGTATTCAGTTGCCGGTGGTGTTGCGTCTGGGGCGCCGCATTCGTGTGCGGCTGGAGACACACGACCCACAGGTCCGCGAAGTAGTCCGCAATTTCGTTCCGGTCTTCATCAGCCGCGGCGTGGTGCAGATCAGCGCTTACGTGGATGTCTTTCTGGCGAGTTATCTGCCCGAGGTCGCAGTAGCCGGGTTGACCAACGCGCAGACGCTCTACACGCTGCCCGTCAGTCTATTCGGCATGGCGGTGTCGGCGGCAGAATTGCCCGCGATGTCGAGCGCTTTGGGCGACGCCAGCCAGGTGACCGGTTACCTGCGGCGCCGTCTGGATTCCGGGCTCCGCCAGATTGCCTTCTTCGTGGTGCCCTCGGCGATGGCGTTTCTCGCGCTCGGGGGCGTCATTGCATCCGTGTTGTTCGAGCACGGCGCGTTTCACCGCGCCGATTCGACGTATGTCTGGGGTATCATCGCCGGTTCTTCCGTGGGACTGCTCGCATCGACTCTCGGCCGTCTGTATTCCTCCACCTACTACGCTCTGCGCGATACACGGACGCCACTGCGATTCGCGGTGATCCGCGTGGCGCTGACTACCGGACTGGGATATCTGTGCGCGCTGCCGCTGCCGCGCCTGATCGGGATCGAGCCTCGCTGGGGCGCGGCGGGATTGACAGCATCGGCGGGTGTGGCCGGTTGGGTGGAGTTCACGCTGTTGCGGCGCACGCTGAATCGGCGCATCGGACAGACAGGACTGCCGGCGTCTCTGGTCGCCAAATTGTGGGCGTCGGCCGCGGTGGCGGCTGCCGTTGCTTGGGGTGTGAAGTCCGCTCTCGGCGGTCGACATCCAGTAGTGTTCGGCGCGTTGATTATCGGCACGTACGGCGCAGTCTATTTCGCGGCGGCGTATTTGCTGGGAGTCGAAGAGTGCGCCGCAGCGGTGCGGCGGCTGATGCGCAGGCGCGGGTAACGGGTCGGCGTAAGGCGCACCGGTTGTCAGATTGGTCGTTCACGGAAACGTCTCTGTCGGCAGAAACCGAGTGCGTTATCGGGGCCGCTCGGGAACGCAGTCTGCCGATGCGGAGCCGCGATGTTCGGCTGCTCATCTTCGCGCGACGGGTCGAGATGAGTCTCGACCCAGCAGACTGAAGTCCGCGCCACGTCGTCATTACCCTTTGATATCGCGAAACGCCTCTTCAATCTCTTTTTTCGCAGCTTCCGTGGGCACACTGAGCGGTAAACGCGGCGGACCGCCGTAGTATCCATTAAGATCCATGGCGTATTTCAGGCCGGGGATTCCGTACTTCACGGTAACCAACGTAGAGGCGCGGCCGATGCGATTCTGCCAGTCGAGGCCGGCGGCCTCTTCGCGTGTGCGGTACGCCTCCCAAATAGCGATCACCGAATATGGCGCCGCGTTAGCGTAAGCCAGAATCGCGCCGCACGCGCCCATGAGCAGGGACGGCCAGAGTGTGGGCGCCGATCCGACCAGCACCTGAAATCCATGCTTCACTTCGCGAATCATCTGCATTACTTTTTCAAGGCTGCCGGAGCTCTCTTTGATGGCGATCACGTTGGGATGCTCGGAAATCGCCACCACGGCGTCCACCGGAATGTCGACGCCGGTCGCTTGCGGCCAATTGTAAATGATGAGCGGAATCTTCGACTGGTCGGCCACGGCGCGATAGTAGAGCACCTGCGCGTCGGAACGGTTCACCAGATTCTTGTAATAATGCGGCGTGCGCACCATAGCCGCCTTGTACCCCATAGCCGCCGCGCAATTGGTAAGCGCGACCGTCTCGCGTACGCTCTCCATGCCTGTGCCGGCGATCAGCAGTTTCTCGCTCGCCGCGTGCTTGGCCACCATTTCCCACAACTGATACTTCTCTTCGGTGGTCAGCATCACACTCTCGCCAGTCGAGCCCATGACGACGTAGCCGGAAAGCGACGTCCGGTTCCACTTCTCCACGTTGTGCTGCACTTTGGTCGAGTAGATGTTGCCGTTATGATCGAACGGAGTTGTAATCGGAGGGAAAATACCTTGCAGTTTCATTGTATAAATGGGGACTCTCCCCTATCATAACGAACATGTTCTCTCTCGAAATCGAATGCGATCCCGACGATCGGGAATTGCTGATCGCCGACCTTTGGGATCATCATTCCGCCGGCATTGTGGAACTGAGCAATTCGCGCGTACGGGCGTTCTTCGAAGACAGTGAGGATCGTGACGAACTGCTGCAACTGTTCCCCGGCTCGACTTGGCGCGTGGAAGCCAATCGCGACTGGGTGCAATCGGCGCGCGATCTGCTGCAGCCCATGGAAGTGGGCGCGCGCTTCTTCCTGGCGCCGGACTGGCGGAACGATCCTACGCCGGCAGGCCGCTTTCGCATCGTGGTGAACCCGGGGATGGCCTTCGGCACGGGCGTCCACGAAACCACGCAGCTATGTTTGGAAGCGCTGGAAGAGTTCGTCAAGGCCGGCGATCGAGTGCTCGATGTCGGCACCGGGTCGGGCATATTGGCGCAGGCGGCGGCGCTGCTGGGCGCGGGCAAAGTCTATGCCTGCGATACCGATCCCGTCGCAGTGGAAATCGCGGGCAGCGGATTTGTAGGATCGGTGAACGCCGTAGCGACAGCATCGGTGGATCTGGTGGTCGCTAACATCAGCCCGGAAGCCATCGTGCAGATCGCGCCGGATCTGGTGCGCGTGCTGCGTCCCAATGGATTTCTGCTGGTAAGCGGTCTGGAGACCCCCGAAGTGGAACAGGTGAAAGCCGCACTTCCACCCAGCCGCGAGGTGCGCTCGAAGGGTAACTGGGCGCTGATCGTTACTTCAACTTGTTAAGTCCGTTGAAGGCGGCAATTTTATAACATTCGGCCAGGGTGGGATAGTTGAATACGGTATCCGCGAAGTAATCGATGGTGCCTTTCAGGATCATTACTGCCTGGCCGATGTGCACCAGTTCCGCGGCCTCATCGCCGATAATGTGTACGCCCAGAATCTCCCGTGTTTCCCTGTGGAAGATGATCTTCAGCCGCCCGGTGGTATCGCCCTTGATCTGTCCGCGCGCCGTCTCGCGATAGTAAGCCAGGCCGACTTCGTAGGGGACATCCTCATCGGTCAGTTTCTCTTCGGTCTTACCGGTGAAAGAGATCGCGGGAATGGTATAAATCCCATACGGGTAAGTGGCGGGATTCGAATGCAGCTTCAGCCCGAAGGCGTGCGCCGCGGCGGTGCGGCCCTGCTCCATGGAGACGGAAGCGAGGCTGGGAAAACCGATCACGTCGCCGACCGCATAAATGCCCGGCACCTTGGTCTGATAATTGGCATCCACCGCGATGCGGCCGCGATTGTCGGCTTCCAAGCCGGCAGCCGGAAGGTTCAAATCGTCGACATTGCCGGAGCGCCCCACGGCGTACAGCAGCGTGTCGCCGACGATTCGCTTGTTGCTTTGCAGATTCGCGACAACTCCGCCTTCCGGGGTCTCGGCGACGCTGGCGACTTCCTCATTGAGCCGCATGGTGACGCGATGATCGCGCAGATGGTACGACAGCGCTTCCACAATTTCGTTGTCGGCGAATTCCAACAGGCGCGGGCGCTTCTCCACCAGGATCACGCGCACTCCCAGGATGGCGAACATGCACGCGTATTCCACGCCGATGACGCCTCCGCCCACCACGATGAGCGTCTTAGGAATTTCCGGCATGCTCAGGATCTGGTCGCTGTTTACGATATTGCGCCCGTTGATGGGCACGGTCGGCGATACCGCGGGCTTGGTGCCCGTCGCTACGATAATGATCTGGGCCTCGAGATCGGCCTGGCCGCGCGGATTCTCCACCCGTATCTGGTTGGGCGCGAGAAAGCTGCCCTTACCGTGGAGCACTTCCACGCCATTGCGCGCCAGTTGCGCCTGCATCACGTCCGATTCCGTCTTGATCACCTGGTTGGCGCGGAATCCGAGGTCCGCCATGGTGATCTTGTCTTTGACGTGATAGTTGACGCCGTAGATGCCCTGGTATTCGAAGCCGGAGAGATGCAAGACGGCTTCGCGCATGGTCTTGCTGGGGATGGTTCCGGTGTTGACGCAGACGCCGCCGACGATTTCGCGCTGCTCGACCAGGACGACGCGGCGGCCGCATTTTGCCCCCTGAATGGCCGCCCGTTGGCCGGCAGGCCCGGAGCCGATGACGATCAGATCGTATGTTCGCATAGAGGGGGTCGGGGCAGGGGAGGCCTGCCCCGCGTCTTCAATTTACTTCGCGGAGTTGAAGCGCGCTTCCACTTCCGGCCAGTTGACTACGTTCCACCATGCGGCCAGATAATCCGGACGGCGGTTTTGGTATTTCAGATAGTACGCGTGCTCCCAGACGTCGATCCCCATCACGGGAAACTTGCCTTCCATCACGGGGCTATCCTGATTGGCGGTGGAAACGATGTCGATCTTACCACCCGATTTGACCAGCCAGGCCCAGCCCGAGCCGAATCGTGTCGCGCCGGCGGCATTGACTTTTTCTTTGAAGCTATCGAAGCTGCCGAAGGTGCCGGTGATGGCTTGCGCCACGTTGCCCACCGGAGCTCCGCCCGCGCCCGGACCCATGATGGTCCAGAACATGGAGTGGTTGATGTGGCCGCCGCCGTTGTTGCGCACGGCGGTGCGGATCTTTTCGGGAACGATGGCGCAATTGTCGGCCAGCAATTCCTCTACGGTCTTGCCCGCGAGTTCGGGCGCCGATTCCAAAGCCTTGTTCAGGTTGGTGACGTAAGCGTTGTGATGCTTGCCGTGGTGAATTTCCATCGTCATCTTGTCGATGTATGGCTCCAGAACGTCTGGCGCATAAGGCAGCGGCGGCAGTGTGAATGGCATATCAGTCTCCTTTATTCTCTCTGAGTTCGTTCGAAGGCATCCGCCAGCCGAAGCATCGTGGTCTCGGCGAAATGCCCGGTCAAAATCTGCATTCCTACCGGCAGGCCCTCGGAGGTCATTCCGCAAGGTACGCTCATGCACGGAATGCCCGCCAAACTGCCGGTAATTGTATAGATGTCGGAGAGGTACATGGCGATTGGGTCGTCTACTTTTTCGCCCAGCCGGAAAGCCGGAAACGGCGAAACCGGCGCCACGATCGCATCCACCTCTTGAAACGCGTTCGCAAAATCACGGGCGATGAGCGCCCGCACTTTCTGAGCCTTCAGGTAATACGCATCATAGTATCCCGCACTGAGCACGTAGGTGCCCAGCATGATACGCCGCTTGCACTCGGCTCCGAAGCCCTCGCCGCGTGTGTTTCGGTACATATCGGAAAGCGTATCGCTATGTTCCGAGCGGAAAGTGTAGCGTACGCCATCGTATCTTGCGAGGTTGGAGCTGGCTTCCGCTGTAGCGATAATGTAATAACACGCAATGGCGTAATCGGTGGCCGGCAGGCTGATTTCGCGTACCTCGCAGCCCAGCTTTCGGAAGACATCCACGGCGCGATGAATGAGGGCGCCGGTTTCACTCGTCAGTTGTTTTAGATACTCGCGGGGCAAGCCGAGCTTCAAGCCTTTTATATTGCCGTCGAGGAGCGCCGCATAATCCGGCACCGGAGCCTCGGCCGAGGTTGCGTCGCAGGCGTCCCGGCCGGCGATCACGCGCAGCAGGGTGGCGGCATCCTTCACCGAGCGGCCGAACGGTCCGATGTGATCGAGCGAACTGGCGAAGGCCGTCAGTCCATAGCGCGATACGCGGCCGTATGTGGGTGTGACGCCCACCACCCCGCAAAACGAGGCCGGCTGGCGGACGGACCCGCCGGTGTCGGAGCCAAGCGCCACCACCGCCGTGCCCTGCGCCACCGCCGCCGCCGATCCGCCGCTTGACCCTCCGGGCACGCGATCGAGCGCCACCGGATTGCGTACCGGTCCGAAGGCCGAGTTTTCGTTAGAAGATCCCATGGCGAACTCGTCGCAGTTGGTCTTGCCGATGACCAGCCCGCCGGCCTGCTCGATTCGCACGATCGCCGTGGCATCGTACGGAGGGATGTAATTCGCCAAAAGCTTCGACCCGCACGTCGTGCAGACGCCTTTCGTGACGATGACGTCTTTCACGGCCACCGGAACACCGGCGAGCGGTCCCGGATCTTCACCGCGGGCGATCTGCTGGTCCACGCGGCGCGCGGTCGCCAGCGCGCGTTCGGGCGAGAAGCGAAGATAGGCGTTGGTCTTCGCGTTTTCGGCTTCCGCGAAGCGCACTGCCTCAGAGGCCAGATCGGCCGCGCTGAAACGGCGCGAGAGCAGGCCATCCCTTACGGCGTCGATTGTCAGAGCAGGAATGTCCATGGTTCAGCGTTCGATCACCTGGGGCACTTTGAAATATCCGGCGCCCGGTTGCGGCGCATTCGCCAGGGCAGGTTCGTTTCCGAGCGGCGGTACCGGCACATCCTCCCGCACGGTTGCCGTCTCTCCGGCGCCGAAAAGCACTTGCGCCATCGGTTCGACTCCAGTGGTGTCGATCTCTTTCAGCTTGTCCATATGCTCCAGGATGCCGTTGAGGTCGGACTGGAATTTGGCGACTTCCGCTTCGCTGAGTTGCAAGTTCGCCAGCCCGGCAACGTAACGAACTTCCTTTTCGGTGATCTTCACGCCAGTGCCTTTTTGCGGGCGGCCCGATAGATGCTGCGCATCACCGGGTCGGCGATGGCGGCCGATTCGTCGGCCGATTGGTTGGCGGATTTGTTGGCGAATAGGGCAGGCACGGCTGCGGGGGCGCGTTGCGGTTCGCGGCGGCGCGGCACCACCCGAAACTCGACGTCTTCCACCATGCCCTTGCCCAGAACTTGCTCCAGATTCCAAACCATGTGGCGGCTGAGCGCGTTCAACTGGCGCCGCCAGGTGTCATCCTCCACTTCAATCACCAGGCGCGTGCGGACCAGTTTTGCCGCGCGCGTGTGGGCAGCGATCTTCTTGCCGACGGCCTGAGGCCAGACGGCGCACGCCAGTTCTTCACCGCTGAGTGTGTCGAGGGGCAGTTTCATCCCTCGGATGAGCTTGCTGGCGCGTTCCATGTTTTGTTGGTCGGCTTATTTTATCATTGCGGGTGTGCGGCGCGCTGCTCCCCGCGAGCTTTTGAAATCGGGAATCCATCGCATTCACCCTCAAAACGGCTGGTAACCGAGCGAAAGTGTGCGCAAGGCTAATGGGGTCCTCGAGTGGGCACGGTCGAAAACCTGTCGTGGACATCTGTGTGGGGCAGCAAATGCGGGCTATGCCCAGAGGGCCCCACGTCTTTCAGGTGGCCCGGCGGGAAAGCCGACCTTCAAGCATGATTGCCTGCCCCCCAGAGGTCGGCGATTCCATTTCCAAGTCGCGCACGCCTGCTCATCGCGAGTTTTTGAAATCGGGAATCCAGCGCGGCACTTTTGCGCGGAACGACTCGTACTCGGCCCCGAAGGTCGATCGCAGCGTGGGTTCTTCGTAAATCAGCACAAAGAGATGAAACAGAAGCCAGACCAGCGCGCCGTATTCCAGCAGCTCGAGGTCGCCGAAGAGCAACGCCTGGCCGAAAATCATGGACACCACGGCGATATACATGGGATTGCGCACGTGACGATACAGTCCCGTGACCACCAGATGGCGTGTGGGGAAAACCGGCGCGGGAGTGCCGATTCCGCGCAGTGCAAATCGTGCGAAGCATTCCAGCACGCTCGCGATCCCCAGCGCGAGAAGAATCCCTCCGGCCAGGCGGAGCACGGCCAGTCCGAGGAATGGCGGCGCGAACCGCCATTGCGAGATCCACCACGGAACTAATCCGGGGCGACGAATCCCGGCGCGAGCACCAGGAAGATCGCTGAACCGATTACCGCCAGCACCTTCCGCATTTGCCCTTATGACAGCAAACACAGCGGACATCCGCAAGGTTCTTATCCCGCGTCGTGCCGGAAGCTTACACCAATCGCAAGTCGCGTTCCCCGTAAACGGGGACGACTCACTTCGTAATCCGCAGCCGCACGTCGCCGTAAAATACGTAGGCTAGGTAAGTGGGATCGCCCGTGGTCAGAAAGCGCCGCCTTCCCAATTGCACCAGTCGGGCGACCGAAGCGCCATCCGATGCATCTTCCTCAGCTTTCATGGCCTGATAGAATCTCTCGGCGAAGTCTGCCGCAGCCGCGTCCCCCAGCGGCCACAAGCCGCCGATAAATCCAGCGGCGCCGTTCTCCAGAAGCGCCGGCGCCCAACCATCCACAAACCCCGCGACGGTATTCTCCTGGCCCGAATCACAGGCATTCCAGAAGTACAACCGCTGCCCGGCGGCATGGCTCCATCCGCGCAGCATGGTCGGGTCGGCGGGCGAGTCCTCCATTCGGATCTGATAACCCTGGTAACTTTGTCCGTGCCCGGCGAAGTGCAGGATGCCGGCATCGCGCGACTGAAAGGCGCGGCGAAAGTCATCCAGTCTCCCGCCGACGGCCTGGTAGCCGGGCATGCGCGTGAGTGCTGCCAATTCCCGCTGCTGGCTGGGCAGGTACGCGGCCCCCTGATAATGGGGAGCCAGCACGTCGATCTTCGAGCCGCTGATGGTCTGCGGCGATAGGGCAGGCGCCGCGTCGCTGATATGCCACCTTGCGACCTGATAATCGATGCCCAGGAATCCGCATTCGTCGGCGGCGCAAGGAACCATCAACTCCCATGGCAGAGCTGGATTGTTGGTATCGATCTGGATGGTGAGCGGCTCGCCGGGATTCGCCGCCGCCTGGGTGCGCAGGTTTTGCAGCGCCGCGCGAAAACTCGCCGTGGCAAAGTGGTCGTACAATTCCCGGCCAAGGCCCCGCAACTGGGCGGCGATTTGCTGTGGACTGCGCCGCGCATCGGATCCCGCTGCCTTGGTTCCGCGCAGCGTGGTTTTCAGGACACCCTGGTAGCGCTGTTCCAGGAACTTCTCGATCTGGTCGCCCGGGGTGCACGTGTCGGTAGGCTGGGGAGTCAAACCGGGAGCTTCCACCGTGACCTGACAGAAATGAAAACCTCCCACGTCTCTTTCTTCCCAGCGTACCGTAAGATCCGGAACCATCCCGGGCCTCGAATTGACTGCGGCGGTAGTGATGCGCGGCTCCGGCTGCTTCACCGGCGGCCGGCCGATCGCAATCCGGCGTTTGATCTTCGCTATGAAAGCGTTGTCATGCCAGAGGTCGACGGTGAGGTCGGACGCTGCATTGGCGATTCCTGGCCGGCTTTTCAGGGTGAATCGGGCCGGCGGAGCGTCGCGGTCGGCCTCCAGCCGGAATTTGGTAGTGTTGGACCCCGAGGTGATATCGAAGCCGGGCGCAAATAAGACGGCGTCGATGACGCACGGCTGGGCGCACGCGAAATCGAGCGCCCCTTCGGCAGTCGTGTGAACGCCGTCGCCTGTTGACACGACGCTGGTCTCATTGGTCAGTTTCTCGCGCGTCAGCGATACGACGACGGAGAATTCCTTTTCTATCGGCGCTTGATCGGGTGCTTCGATGTTGCCGAAACGGGCGATTCGCTCCTCCGCGCTCGCCTGCGAATTCGCCATCATGTCCGGTAGGGTCGGCTCCGTGGCAGTCTGCGGCGGGGGAACCCCCGAGCCAGGCGGGGACGAACCCGTAGGCACTACCCCTGGCGTCGGATTACTCGAGGTTGGCGGCTCCGCGGACACCGGCGGAGGAGTAGGCTGCTGGTTGGGCGACGACGGATGCCCACCCCCGTTTTTTGTTGCCGACGGGGTGCGGCCCGTCAGGTAAACGTCCCCTATCAAGTCGTGATTCACGTACGGAACTTGCCGGCCGCCGGTAATGTTCCGGACATCCACCTGAGCCCGATCGAAGACGCTGTACAGGGTCGGCTCCGGGGCGGACAGCTCGCGGAGAAGACTGCTGGTGAACGGACTGTACCGCCCGCCTGGACTCTCCTCGGCGACGCGGTTTGGCGCGCTGGCATAAGAAATCAGCGTGTCCGGGGTCGAGGGCATGGACGCCAGGCCGCTCACCGGGGGACCGGAACGCTGCAGGGGATAATCGCTCCGGGCATCCAGCACGATTACGCGAACGCGTGCGCCGGTCCTGCGAAGCGCATCGAGCAGGCGGAAAATGGAATAGGAGGAGTAAGTAATCTGGTCTTCGCGAGTCGGTTGGAGATCCACCGGAATGAGGAAATTCTGATCCTGCACCTGCATGCCCCACTTCGCCCTCACCTGCACAGCTTGTCCGGAGTAGTAAAAGAAGGCTAAGTCGCCGGGGCGCAATCGGGAGGCAAACTCGTCGACGGCGCCGCTCATCTCGCGGATGCCCAGATTCATGCGCGGGAGCACTTCGAATCCCAACTTTCGCAGGGCGGAAGCCATCGCCTCGGCGTCGTTGGCGGCGTTCACTAACTGGCCCGAGGGATAACGTCCGTTGCCGATCACCAGGGCGATCCGCCGGTCCACGCGAATCGGCGCCGCTGGACGCGGCGTTTGCGCCGCGCACAAAGCACTGAATAGGAAAACCACGCGTTTACTGACAGACATCCTTGTTCTGGTATTATGCAGTGTCGCCGGGCGTCTTTCAAGCCCCGTATGAGCGGCAGGGCTGCAACCGGACCGTCTCCCTGCGGTCGGCTGCTATGCTAAATCGTGCCGGAAGCTTACATGAATCGCATCTCGCGTTCTCCGTTTTATACCGCGGCGCTACTGGTTTTCGCGTGTCTGGCGCAATCGCAGCAGCTGAGTTTTGTGCCGTTTCACAGCACTGGCATCTATCGCCTGGGGGAGAAAGCGGGCTGGACGGTTTCGCTTCCGAAAGACGCGCCCGCGGCGAAATTTAACTACGAAATCAAAGAAAATAACTTCGACACCATCAAGGTGGGCACGCTCGATCTCTCCTCCGGCAGCGCCACCATCGAAACCACGCTCCAGGAACCGGCAATGATCTATGTGACGGTCAATGCCGAAGGCGCGCCGCCGGCTTCCGCCGTTCACCTGGGAGCTGCCGTTGCCCCCACGCAATTGAAACCGTCCGTCCCGCGACCACCCGATTTCGAAGCGTTTTGGCTGAACAAACTGCAATATCTCAGCATCACACCGATGCGGCCGGTGATCGAGCCGATGAAGACCGAGCAGGCCGGCGTGGAACTATCGACCGTGCAGGTGGATGCCTTCGGCTCGCGCGTTCGCGGTTACCTCGCTAAACCGATCAAGCTGGGCAAGTTTCCGGCGCTGGTGATCTACCAATGGGCCGGTGTGTATGCCCTCGATCCGAAGACCGTCACCGATCGCGCCGCCGAAGGCTGGCTGGCTTTCGACGTCGACTCGCACGACATGCTGCCGAACCAGTCTGCCGGAGTCCCTCCCAATTACCAGGCGATCGGCAATGGGAATCGCGAGACCTCGTACTTCCTCTCTATGTATCTGCGCGACGCGCGCGCGGTGGATTACATCTGCAGCCGGCCGGATTGGGACGGCAAAACGCTCGTCCTGATGGGGACCAGCATGGGAGGCCAGCAAGCCCTCGTCACCGCCGGCCTTCGTCCGCAGGTATCGGCGGTGATTGTCAACGAACCGGCGGGCGCCGACATCAGTGCCGAACTAAATAGCCGCCAGGCCGGCTATCCGAACTGGTCCTCCAAGGACCCGAGAGCGATGGCGACGGCCCCCTATTTCGATGTCGTGAATTTCGCTTCGCGCATCAAAGCGCCGGTGCTCGCGGCCATGGGATTCATCGATACTAGTTGTCCGCCGGCGGGCATCTGGACGGCCCTCAATCAAATTCCCGGACCGAAGGAAGCGGTGCCCATGATCGAGTCCGACCACAACCACATCACTCCGGAGAAACAGGGCGCCTTCCATTCACGATCCAATGAAGTGCTCGATATTCTTCTCCACGGGGGCACATTCGTACCCAACGAAGAGCTCACGCGGAAATAGTATTGTATTATTTAACTAGTACACCGTATAATGTCCGTGGAGGTGCGGGATGCTCTGGCAGGATCTGCGATACGCCCTGCGGACGATGCGGCGGAATGGCGCGTTCACGGCGGTTGCGGTGGTGTCGCTGGCCCTCGGGATCGGCGCCAATACCGCGATTTTCAGCCTCATCGATACGGTGATGCTGCGGCCGCTGCCGGTGCGCGATCCCGGCTCGCTGGTCGATCTGTTGCACCTGGTTCCTACCGATCCGTGGTTGAACGGCGCCACCTTCGATCAGTACCGCTTCCTGCGCGACCACAACCGGTCGCTGGCCGGCCTCATCGCCACCAACCCGATGCCTGTCACCGCGTTCGGCGCGGGAGTGGATAGCGAATTCGTCGACGGCAACTACTTCGCGCTGCTCGGGCTGAAACCCTCCGCTGGGCGCCTGATCGATCCCCAGGACGACCGCCCTACCGCCGCGAGCGTCGCCATTCTGAGCTGGCCTTATTGGAAAAGCCAGTTCGGGCTCGACCCCGCGGTGGTCGGGCGGCAGATCGCCATCCAGGACGTGCCGGTGACGATTGTCGGTGTGGCGCCCAAGGATTTCTTCGGCATCTTCGCGGAATACCGCACGCAAATGTGGCTCTCCAGCGCCGCCGTGCCCGCCATCTTCCACGTCCCGGCGCCACCTTACGTGGCGCTCCTGGGGCGATTGAAGCCTGGCGTATCGATGAAACAGGCGCAGTCCGAGCTTTCGCTGCTGTACCAACAGAGCATCGATGCATCCGATCTGCGCCGCGATTTCTACTGGAGCCGGGTGAAGTTCAAGTTGGAATCTGCCGCCGCGGGTTTATCGCGCGACGTTCCTCCCTGGGGACGCGTGCGCGATGTTTATTCCAAGCCGTTGCTGTTCCTGATGGCGGTGGTCGGATTGCTCCTGCTGATCGCCTGCACCAACATGGCCAGCATGCTGCTCGCTCGTGGAGCGGCGCGGCAACGCGAAATGGCGCTGCGCGTGTCGCTCGGCGCAGGGCGATTGCGGCTGATTCGCCAGATGCTGACGGAATCGCTGCTGCTCTCGATGAGCGGCGCCGCGTGCGGCTTGGTGCTGGCCTATTTCGGAGCGCGCGGGCTGGCGCAAATCATGGCCAGCGGGCGCGTCCCGCTGGTGCTCGACGTACGACTGGATGTCCGCGTCCTGCTATTTCTCGCCGGAACCGCGCTCCTCACCGGATTGCTTTTCGGACTCGCGCCGGCCCTATGCGCCATGGCCACCGCGCCTGCGTCCTCGTTGCGGAGCACTGGCAGCGCCGGAGAAACTCGCCTCGGACGGATGTTCGGCAAGAGCCTCGTCGTTTCCCAAGTGGTGATCGCGGTGGTACTGTTGAGCGCCGCGGGCCTGTTTCTGCGCCATCTCTCCGACCTCCGGAATGCCGACTTAGGGTTCCGCCGCGAGCACATTCTATTGGCCACACTCAATCCTGCGCGCAGCGGATATGCCGGCCCACGACTATCGGCAGCCTACCGCGAACTCCTCGATCGGCTTGCCGCCATTCCGGGCGTTCGCTCGGTCACCTTGAGCGCTGCGTCGCCGATATCGGGCGGTGCGGCCAGCCGTTATGCCACCGTGGAAGGCTACCGGCCGGCCGCCCCGGAGCGGCGCGTCTTCGTCAACTGGGTCGCACCGCGATTTTTCGAAACGTACGGTACGCCCCTGCTGGCCGGCCGCGAATTCTCGTTCCAGGACGCGGCTTCGTCGCATGCCGCCATCGTCAACCGATCGATGGCTCGCCATTATTTCGGCGATGCCAACCCCATCGGCAGGCACGTCACTCTGGAGCACGACGGCCAGCCGTTCGAGATCGTCGGTGTGGTGGCAGACGCCAAGTATCTGGACCTTCACGAGCCCGCGCCACGCACCGCTTACCTCTGCTCGTTCTCCGAAAAGGGAGTGAACTCGCACCGCTTCGCTATCCGTGCGGCCGGCGATCCGGCGGCCTTATCGGCCTACGTGCGCCGCACCGCCGCCTCAGTCTTGAAGGACGTGCCGGTGGAAAACATGACTACGCTCGCCGCGCAGATGGACGCTTCTATCGTTCCCGAGCGCCTTACCGCGACGCTTTCCGCGCTCTTCGGCGCACTGGGATCCTTGCTGGTCGCTATCGGGATTTACGGATTGTTGGCGTACACCGTTGCCCGCCGTACCAACGAAATCGGTCTCCGTATGGCCCTCGGGGCCTCGCGCAGAGATGTCATCCGCATGGTGCTGACGGACGCGCTCTGGATGGCCGGCGCCGGTCTCGCCATCGGAGTGCCCCTGGCGATCTGGTCGCGCACTTTCGCCGCGAGTCTGATGGCCGGGCTGCCGGCCACGAACATCTTCACCATCGTCACCGGCGCCGCGGCGCTGACGGCCGTGGCCCTCGCCGCCGCCTATCTGCCCGCCCGCCGTGCGTCTCGCGTGGACCCCATGGTAGCGCTACGATACGAATAAAGTGGCGCAGGCACTCTTGCCTAATGCCGAGACTCATCTCGGCGGGACGGGTCGAGAAGAGTCGTCTCGACCCAGCAGACTAAAGGCCGCGCCACGTGCTCACGCGATTTCGCCGACCTTCTTCAGCTCCAGCACCAGGTCGCCCTCATCGTCGACGAAGAATGCCGGCGCGAATCGCTTGTTCCACACGAATTCGTCGTGCCGGTAAGAATGGCGCGCCAGCACGGTCTGGCTGAACGTGTCGTCGTACCCCTTCACCAGAATCAGCACCTCCGCCTGCAGGCGCGCCAAATCGTCGGCCGTCTTGCCCCATATAGGACTGTCCTCGTCGATGGGATGGACCACCGTCCAGGAGAGTGGCAGAAACAACACCTGCGGCCGTTCCAGGCGGAGCAAATTGTAATTGCGCTGCAGCTTGCCATCGACTGAATCCACCGTCATCAGCATCACTTTGGCTTCCAGTTCCATGAGCGAATTGGAACGCCGGTTGACCATGCGGAATTGCAGGCTGGTGCCCTCCTGATAGGGCGCAACCAGCATATTCTCGCTGAAGCCGATGCGGGCCGACGGCCGCGACACCCGGCCGAAGAGCAGGCCCGTAGCGACCGCAAAACCCAAGACTCCGACTAATGCTTCGAACGTCGCCACCACGTTCGCCGCCATCCCTCGAGGGGCGATGTTGCCATAGCCCACCGTGCTGAGCGTGTGCGAGCTGAAAAAAAACTCATTCAGGAACGTGCCCCAGGCCGTAGCCGTCCGCGCGCCGATGAGCTGGTCCGCACCGATAGCGAAATAAACACCGGCAAAAAGCGAGTTGATCACTACGTACCCGAGGAACAGCGACAACAGAAATTTTGGCCAGGACATGTTGACCAGGTGAAGGTACGGATGGAAATCGCGCCAGGTGATACCGCGGCGGCGAACGTTGAACTGGCCGTCCTCACTAATCACCCGCCGCAAGGGGGCGATCACCTGTTTGGTCAGGCCGGGGTCGAAAGTCGGGGTCTGCATATCTATCAAGTCTATCCGGCGGACGTTTTCCCGCAAGCGCCGCCGGTCACGTCCGATCCTCGATTGGCGGTTCCAACCATCGGCGTAGGAATTCGCCGGCGTCGGACTTCAAATCGAGCGGCTCGCTGCGCGTCTCCGCGCCGCCTTCAAGGTATGCGGAAACTACGCCGTTTGCCGTGGGCCGAAGCTCCAGACGCCGGTCGCGCGCTTCCAGACGGAGCGTGGTGCCGAGCCAGGCCACGTGGACCTTCAGCCGCATCGAAAAACCGATGCGCGCGGCTTGCTTGAGCAAGTCGGCGGTGAACGCCCCTTTCTTCAGCTCTTCAGCCCATGGCGCCGCGGCCTGTGCGCTCGCCCTCTCGTTTTCCCGCGCGCGGCGCGAGCGTTCGGCCGATTCTTTGCCCTCCTCTTGCGATTCCAGGCTCTTTAGGTTGTTCTCCAAATTGTCGAGGAAACTCATTCTCCCTAGTTTCCCCCAACATGGTTACGGCACGGTAACATGAAACCGAATGTCCGATCTCACCCGCCCCCATCTCACCGCTCTTCGCAATGGGCTCCTGCGGTGGCACAAATCGCTGCTCGATTCGGAGCGCGCGGCCTACGAGAGGGATGTGGCGCGCATTACGTCCACCGGGCAGTATCTGCAGTTGGTGCTCGACGACCCGTGGTTCGCCTGGTTGCGCGAGATCTCGCAATTCATCGTGATCGTGGATGAGACGCTCGCCCAGAAGGAGCCGGCTGCACCGGCAGACGCTGCCCGCCTGATCGCCAAAGCGCGCGAGATGCTGCTGCCATCGGAATCCGGCTCCGATTTCGCGCAACATTACGATCGGGCAATGCAGCGCGATCCCTCGGCGGTGCTGGCGCACGGGCTAATGATGCAGGTGTTCGCCGAGCTGGCGAAGGAGTAAGCGCGACGTGGCGCGGGCACTCGTGCCTGCTGGGCCGGAAACCTCGTCGTCTTCGGTTGAAGCTGAATCCGCTTGCTGACGCGCGCGGCTCGGAAACACAGTGTGCCGCTACCGAGCCGCGACCGTGAGGGAGCGGTCCCGATAACGAACTAGGCTTCTGCCGCCAGAGACGCTTCCGGCAGGAACCGTCCCTCGCTCTTCTCGACCGTCGCCCCGAGATGAGTCCCGGCGCTGCCGACTGAATGAAGTCCGCGCCACGCCGATACCTACTTCGCGACTTTGGCGATCGCCAGTCCGCCAAAAAAAAGCACGTGAGGACGTTATCGGCCACGTTGACCGCGGTGAACGAATTCGAGAAGCCCACCAGTTCCAGTTGGGATGATCGCGGAGGCGGCGAGCCCGCCCGCTGCGAGGAACAGCACGCGGCGGCCGTACGTCAGAGCGCTGGCCGGCAGCAGCAGCCACGTCAGCAGAAAATGCCGTGGTGAACAGGATGGCGATCTGCACGATGAACAGCTGCGGGAGCGATCCTATACTACCCCGGAGGACCGCGGCAAACACGATCGGGCCTCTTCGCACGCGGTCCTGCGCTTCCTGCGGCATCCCGTATGGCACAAGATAGGCGCCATCCTCAAGCGTGTGCGATGAGATCACAGCAGCCACTTCCTTATTGTTTTGAAATGTGCGCAGGCTCTTGGCGTGCCAGCCGATCGGCTCCCACGAGACATTGCTCCAGGCTAGAGCCGTCAGACCGCCGAGCAGTGCTGCCAACACACCAACGATTCGATCTTCATCTTCACTCGGCTTTTGTGTCGTACTGCATCGCGCCGGCAAGATTGCCTTCCGGATCCTGGAAAAACAGCAGGCGCCCGATGCCGGAGAGCGTGCAGATCTGCATCACGATAGCGCCCCCGTTGGCTTCCACGGCCGCGGCCGTAGCTTGGATATCGGGTACTGAAATGGTGCACTCGAAGCCCGTCATGCGCACGCCGGGGACCAGCTCGCGCCGCTGCTGCAGCGACCCGCGAAACAGCGGCATCGGATTAGCGGCGCCCATATCGATCATGTAGAACCCGGGCGGTCCCCAGGCCTGAAATTTCCAGCCGAAGACGTTCTCGTAAAAGCGGCGGGCACGCGGCAGATCGTCCGCATTGATGGCGAAATGAGCGACCGGAGTGGACATGACGGCGATTTCCTTCTTCCGGATTCTACCCGCTGGACCGGCTGCCAGTATTACGCTATCTTGCCAATAGATGTCGAATTTTCGCCAGGCGGACGATGCCACCGTCCGGATTCGCAGCTTTGGCGTCACCTTTCGCCACGGCCAGAAGATCTCTCCTCAATATCTGGTGCCGCCGGCGGCGGGCATGTGGCATCAACTGGTCTGCGCTACCAGAGGCGCTCTCACGGTGCGCACCGACGCGTGCGCCTGGGTGGTGCCGCCGCACCGCGCCGTCTGGCTGCCGGCGAGCTTCCAATATCGGCTGGAGATGAGCGGCGTGGTGGCGGTGCGGATGCTCTACGTCCGTCCGGGAAAGAGCGGCGGCCGCTCGTTTCCGCGCGAATGTTCGGTGGTGAATGTCACGCCCCTGCTCCGCGAGCTGATCCAGCGGACGGTGGCATTGGGCGCCTTGAATGCGGCAGTCCCCGAACAGAAGCGCCTGATCGGTGTAATTTTGGACGAGCTGAAGCTGCTGATCGCGGTGCCGTTACAACTCCCCATGCCGCGCGACACGCGCGCCGTGCAATTTGCGGCGCTGGCCAATCGCGATTCCGGTGGCGCTTCCTCGACGAAGGTGCTCCTGCGGCAGTGCGCCACCAGCCGTCGAACCATGGAGCGGTTGTTCCGGGCTGAAACGGGCATGAGTTTGGGGCAGTGGCAGCGCCGTCAAACGTTGCTGCACGCGCTGCGCCTCCTGGCGTCCGGAGAGAACGTCAGCGGCGTCGCAGGCGAACTGGGATATAACAGCGCCAGCGCATTCATCGCCATGTTCCGGCGGGAATTGGGACAGACGCCCAAGCGATATTTCGAGGCGTGACGTCGGCAAGTTCGCAGAATTGCGAATCCGCTTGCTCACGCGCGCGGCTCGGTAACGCACGTTCTTAACCCAGACCGCGAGGGAGCGGTCTCGATAACGAACTCGGTTTCTGCCGCCAGAGACGCTCCCGGCAGGGACTGTCCCCTGCTCGGCGCTGCCGACGGGAGTGTCCGCGCCACGATTCGGCGCCTGCTGGACCACGATGTGCGCCCGAAACCGCTTGCTTACTTTACGCGCGCGGCTCGGTAAGGACAACGCGCTAGAACACCACGCCTGTGGTGAAGGTGAGCGACCTCGGCGTGACGAAGTGGGTGCCGCTGAAGGTGGAGAGGAAGTTGTAGAGCGCCACTTCGTT
>Ga0182016_10002590_pt1 | contig 21118 bp, 15 predicted proteins | sample 712S2MmetaG_FD_120491 | JGI IMG/M metagenome (GOLD analysis project Ga0182016, IMG submission 120491) | Permafrost microbial communities from Stordalen Mire, Sweden - 712S2M metaG | ecosystem: Environmental > Terrestrial > Soil > Wetlands > Permafrost | place: Sweden: Stordalen | collected... | reverse complement strand
CGGAGCCGAATATTGCCGATCCAGCGACGATCGCGTCAGAGCCTGCCGCGATGGCCAAGGCGGCATTTTCTCCGGTTTGCCCGCCGTCGACCTCGATCCACGGGTCGAGTCCCTTTGCCGTGCAGAGCCGCCGCAGTTCACGGATTTTTGGCAGCATCTCCGGGAGGAATTTCTGTCCGCCGAATCCGGGATTGACGGTCATCACCAGGATGACATCGCAGAGGTGCAGCACCTGCTCGACGAAGGATATGGGACTGGCTGGGTCGAGTACCGCGCCCGCCTTCTTACCAAGCTCCCGAATCCGAGATAGCACGCGATGGAGGTGAACCGTTGACGATGGTTCAGCCTGGACAAGCAGATGATCGGCTCCAGCTTCGGCAAAATCTTCAAGATAGCGTTCAGGATCGACGATCATCAGATGCACATTGAGCGGCTTCGCGGTCGAGCGCCGCACCGCATTCACTATCGCCGGGCCGAACGATATGTTCGGCACGAACCGGCCGTCCATGATGTCGACGTGAATCCAATCGGCGCCCGCGTGATCGACGGCCCGGACTTCCTCGCCAAGCCGCCGCAGATCGGCGGCAAGAATGGAGGCTGCGACAACGATCGGTTTCACGATGCCCTCGTCAGAGCGGCGCCGGCGTGGGGTAAGATGAAGTGCTCGATCGCTTTGGCAAAACCTTCGTCGTCATAGGAATCAGTTACTAGGTTGGCCTGAGCCTGCACCTCCGCGCTGGCATTGCCCATTGCAATGCTGAGGCCGCTTTTACGAAACATCAGCACATCGTTCGGCATGTCACCGAGGGTGGCGATTTCGTTGATCGGGATCGAGAGGAGTTTTGACAGCGTTGTAACGACGGTACCTTTGTTGGCATCCGGGTGGGTGATATCGAGATAGTAGGGTTGCGAGCGGGCCGCTGACGCCTTTGCGCCGAGCGCGTCCTGAGCATCCTTTTCGCAGCGCGCGACAAGGTCAAGATCGTCGCTCACACCGACGATCTTGACCGCGCGGCCCAGCACATCTTCGAAATTCTCGACGACGGTCGGGGCGAACTTGACGGTCCATTGTTCCCTCGCGACATGGGGTGCGTTGGAATCGCGGACAAGCCAGTCCTTGCCGCTGTAGAACCACGCATCCATCTTATTGTGGAGGATGACCTCCAGCGCACGCTTTGCTGCATCACCGGCAAGCACGTGCTCTTCCATGATGGTCATGTCGGGCTTGACGAAAATTCCACCGTTGAACCCGGCAACCGGCGTTTGCAGAGCCAACGGATCGATCAGCATCGCCATGCCGCGCGGCGGACGGCCGCTGGTAATCGCGAAGGCGATGCCGGCGGTTTGCAGAGCCTTCACGGCGGCCCGCGCGCGCTGAGTCAGCACTTTCTCCGCAGTGACGAGCGTGCCGTCGACGTCGGCCAGGACGAGCGAGATTTTCGATGCGGCGCGAGCGGGCTCTACCATATGCGGTCTCTCGTGTTCGTCGACTCAAGGCGCGCATGCGAATGGCCACTGCCGAGAATGAACCGCTCGATCGCCTCGGCGAAGCCATCGTCGCCATTGCTGTCTGTCACGAAGTCCGCTTTTCGCTGCACTTGCGGGCTCGCATTACCCATGGCGATGCTGAGACCGCTTCGCTCGAACATCGCGACGTCGTTGCCGCCGTCGCCAATGGTGGCGATTTCCGCCAGCGGAATCCTCAACAGCTTCGCGATCTCCGTTAATGCGGCGCCCTTGTTGGCGAGCGGGTGGGTGATGTCGAGGTAGTAGCGCTGCGAACGGGCGACGAAAGCGCTACTCGTGAGCGCGTCCCGCACATCGCGCTCGCACTGTTCAAGGAGATCGAAATCCGTGCTGACGCCGACGATCTTGGCGGCGGTATCCAGGGCAGATCCAAAATCTTCGACTATTGTCGGACGAAATCCAACCGTGTGCTGCTCAAGCGGGACATAAGGCCCGTCTGGGTTCCGCAACAGCCAATCCTGACCGCTGAAAATCCAGACCTCGACCCCGCGGGCATTCAATTTGTCGACCGCATGCCGGGCGACCTGAGACGACAGGAGATGCTCGGTGACCACCGCAAGATCTGGCATCGCTATGACCCCGCCATTGAAGCCGCCGACCGGCGCTGCGATTCCGAGGGGTTCAAGCAGCGTGCGCAAGCCGCGCGGCGGTCGGCTGCTGACAATTGAAAAAACGATTCCGCTTTCGTGCAGTTCCGCCACGGCCGCCTCGGCGCGTGCGGTCAACACCTTGTCATCGGTTACCAACGTGCCATCGACATCCGAAATCACCGCCGAACATTTGAACGGCAATGGGCCCATGCCGCTCATGACGACCCTCCGCGGTCGTCGCCGTGAAGGCTTCGCCAGTTCCGGCCACCTCGTGCCAAGAGGGCATCCGCTTCTGTGGGTCCTGCGCTCCCTGCCGGGTAGATCGGCAAGTCCACAGCACTGTTCTTCGCCCAAGCGTCGAGCACCGGCTGCACGATGCGCCAAGTCTGCTCCACCATGTCGGCGCGCATAAATAAGGTCGGATCGCCGACCATGACGTCGTAGATCAGCGTCTCGTATCCGACATTTGGTTCTTTGGGAAACCAGTCATCGTAATGGAAGTCCATTTTCACGGCGGCAAGGTCCACCGCGGGCCCCCGACGCTTGACCTCGAACTGCAAGGAGATTCCCTCGTCCGGCGAAATACGGAGCACCAGCCAGTTGGGCCGCAGAGTGTCGACGGGCGTATCTTGGAACGCCGTGTAGGGCGCCTGCTTGAAGCGGATCGCTATCTCGGTATTGCGTTGCGACATATACTTGCCGGTGCGGAGGTAAAAGGGCACGCCGGCCCAGCGCCAGTTGTCGATCTCGATCTGCATCGCGACAAAAGTCTCGGTGTTCGAATCTGGCGCGACATTGGGCTCTTGCCGATAGGCTTTCGTCTTTTCTCCCAGCACTGTGCCGCCGCCATATTGGCCACGCACCACGGCTGTCGGTTTCACGGCGGGCATCGCGGCAAACACCTCGACTTTCTTTGAACGGATCGCTTCAGCGTCGAAGCCGGTGGGCGGCTCCATGGCCACCATCGAGAGCAGTGTGAACAGGTGATTGGGGACCATGTCGCGCAATGCGCCGGTCCCCTCATAGAAGTTGCCGCGCTGTTCTACGCCGACTGTCTCCGCCGCGGTGATCTGCACGTGATCGATCCGGTCGCGATTCCAGATTGGTTCGAACAGCCCATTGGCGAAACGGAACGCCATGATGCTTTGGACCGTGTCCTTGCCGAGAAAATGGTCAATCCGGAAAATCTGGTCCTCGTGCAGCGAGCGTTGGATATTGGCGTTGAGCTCACATGCCGAATCCAAACTATGGCCGAACGGCTTCTCGATCACCACGCGACGCCAGAATCGATGCTTGCCGTCCTCGTCCTCGGCCTGATCGGTGAGTTTCGCCTTGCCGAGCTGCTGCACCACAGAGCCAAACAGCCGATCCGCGACCGCGAGATAGAAGATGGCGTTTCCCTGGGTGCCGCGGGCCTTGTCGGCCTCTTCGAGTGCGCTGCGAAGCTTGTCGTACAGCTCCGGTTTGTTCAGGTCGCCCCGGACATACACCATCTTCTCAGCGAGACGCTGCCACGCGGCCTCGTCGATGTGGTCGACATCGAATTCCGTGGTGGCATTGCCGACAAAACTTTTCAGCGTCTCGTAAAGCTGGTCGCGCCAGCTTTCCGCCGTGCCCTCCGCGCGGGCCACGCCGATCAATGCAAAGTGCTCCGGTAGTACTTTGGTGCGCGAGAGGTTGTAGAGTGCCGGTATCACTAGGCGCTTGGTCAGGTCGCCGGTGGCACCGAATATCACCATAGCGCAGGGATCGGCTGGCTTGGCCTGGCGACGCGGCGACGACTCTACCACCGGCGTTGTTTGCGGCATCCGAGACGGACGGTCGTCCATGGCACTACTCCGCGGCTTGCGGTACGGCCGAGTGACGTTGCGAATCTTTGGGCTTTGGTGCGGGGTCGATTGGCTCTTGACCCTCGACGTGGCCACCGAAACCGTAGCGCATGGCCGAGAGCACCCTTTCGCCGAAAGTATGTTCCTGCCGTGAGCGGAAGCGGGCATAGAGCGCCGAGGTGATCACATCCGCCGGGACCGATTCCTCGACCGCGGCTTCGACGGTCCAGCGGCCCTCGCCTGAATCCTGGACATAGCCGGAGAAACCCTTCAATTGCGGATCCTTCGCCAACGCCGCGGCGCTGAGATCAAGCAGCCAGGATGAAATGACGCTGCCGCGCCGCCAAACCTCCGCGATGTCCGGCAAGTTCAGCGTGAAGCGTTTGTCCTCGGGCAGTTCCTTCGAGTCCTTGTTGCGCAGGATGTCGAAGCCCTCGGCATAGGCCTGCATCATTCCGTACTCGATGCCGTTATGCACCATCTTGACGAAGTGCCCGGCGCCGGCCGGGCCGGCGTGAATGTAGCCGCGCTCGGGACGGGAATCGCCTTTCGGGCGGCCCGATGTCCGTGGGATATCGCCAAGTCCCGGAGCGAGCGCCGAGAAGATCGGATCGAGGTGATCGACAGCTCCCTTCGAGCCGCCGATCATCATGCAATAGCCGCGCTCGATACCCCAGACGCCACCGGAGGTGCCGCAATCGACGTAGCGAATGCCCTTCATTGCAAGTGTTTTGGCGTTGCGAATGTCATCTTTGTAAAAGGAGTTGCCACCGTCGATGATAATGTCGTCGCGGTCCAGCAGGCTGCTGAGTTGCTCGACCATCTCTTCTGTGACCTTGCCCGCCGGCAACATCAGCCAAATGGCGCGCGGCTTTTCTCCGAGCTTTTTCACCAAATCGGCAATCGACTCTGCCGCTGTCGCGCCGTCCTTTGCCAACGCTTCGCGCGTCTTGGCGGTTCGTGCGTACACCACGCAGTGGTGTCCCGCCTTCATCAAGCGGCGAGACATGTTACCGCCCATCTTCCCGAGACCGATCATACCGATTTGCATCTGTCTTCTCCTGTTATTGGCTTAGTTGGCTCATACGAGCGCTTGCCGGACAGCTTCTTTGAGAATCGTCAATCCCGCCGCCACATGCGCACCGAGATGCACGCGCAGGACTCGCCGATCGCGTTCTGCCAATACCTCGAAATCGCCGCGCGCTTCGGCCGCCTTGACGAGACCGAAGGTGTATTTCTGGCCCGGCACCTGGAGATCGGCGGGGTCGTCGCACGTAATCTGCAGGAACACGCCGGTGTTCGGGCCACCCTTGTAGGCCTGCCCGGTCGAATGAAGGAACCTCGGCCCGAAGCCGAGACAGGTAGCGACGCGCTTGCGATCGCGGATCAGGACGCGGATATCCTGCAGCGCATCTTGATGATGTTGATTGCGTTCGACATAGGCGAGCAGCGCACAATAGTCGCCCGCTCGAATTCGCGCGAAATGCGCTGTGAGATATTCCAGAAGCGTCCCGGCCTTACCGAATGCTTTGCTGTTCTTTTCGTCGGCAAAGAGCGTAAGGCCGGCCTCTTCCAACAGCGCCGTTTCCGGCGGCAACTGCCCGCTCCCCTCGTAAGCGGTCGTGAGTTCGCGCGTCTTGACCTTGCTGACCTCGACGTCCGGCTGGTTGAATGGATTGATGCCGAGGATTGAACCGGCAACGGCCGTAGCGAACTCCCAGCGGAAGAATTCCTGACCGATGTGATAGCGATCGGTGACGGCAATGCGCACGACCGGGTGACCGGCCTCTTCAATCGCGGCGACTGCGTCATCCTGTTTCGCATTCGCCTCGCTCGACAGCCGCATATAGACGAACAGCCGGTCCGTCCCATAGACATCGGGCGTACCCAGCGGCTCGGCGTCGACAGGAATGAGCCCCTTACCCTGCTTGCCGGTCGATTCGGCTAAAAGCTGCTCGAGCCACGCCCCGAAATCGGCAATGCCGGGGGAAGCGATGATGGTGACCTTGTCGCACCCTGACTTTCCCAACACGCCCAAAACCGTCCCAAGCACAACGCCCGGATTATCTGCCGCCGGCACGTCGGCGCCACACGAGCGCACCATCATTTCCGTTGCGCCGAGCAGCCTGCCGATGTCGAGCCCCATTGCTGCCGCGGGTACCAGCCCGAAATCCGACAGCACCGAATAGCGTCCACCGATACTCGGAATGCCAAACGCAATATGGCGGAACCGATCGTGTTCGGCGATTTTCTGCAGTGACGACCCGGGATCGGTGACGGCGATGAACCGTGATCCCGCGGTATCGGCGCCGACGGCTCGCTTCACGCGCTCGAAGAAGTACTGTTTCAGGATATTCGGTTCGAGCGTGCTGCCGGACTTGCTTGAAACGATGAAAAGAGTTCGATCGGGATCGATCCCACTTTCGATGGTTCGGATTTGCGCCGGGTCAGTCGAATCGAGCACGAGAAGCGCGGGCCAGCCGCTTTGACACTCGAACGTGTCGGCAAACACCTCCGGACCAAGACTCGATCCCCCCATGCCGAGGAGAAGGATATGGGAGAATCCTTGCCGTCGAATATCCTCCGCAAGACTCGAGAAAGAGCCAATTCGCTCGCGTTCCTCCTCGGCGATGTTGAGCCAGCCAATCCATTTCGCCTCGTCGGTACCGGTCCATAGGCGCGCATCCCCCGCCCAGAGCCTGCGCACATTGCCGTCATGCCGCCATGACTCAAGCGAGGCGGCGACCGCCTTTTCAAGCTTTGGCGAGAGCTTATATGTGTGGGCGTCAAGATTCCCGCCAAGATTTGCCGCGCGCTTGCGTGCTACTGCGCCGAGAAGCTTGTCGAACGCATCGGCGAAGAGCTGCACGCCTTCCTCGACCAGCGTTGCCGTCACCGCGTCGATCGAAATGCCGGACCGATCCAGCGTTGACATGACCTGTTCGGCCTGGTCGATACCCTCTTCAAGGCTCAGTCGCACTTTGCCGTGGTCGCGGAACGCGTCCATGGTTGCGGGCGGAATGGTGTTGACCGTGTCGGGAGCGATCAGCTCCTCGACATACAGCACATCACTGTAGTTTTTGTTCTTCGTGCTCGTGCTGGCCCAAAGCAGCCGCTGCACCCGCGCGCCCTTGGCACGCAGCTTCTCCCATCGTGGGCCCTCGAAAAGATGCTTGTAACGTTGATAGGCAACCTTCGCACTGGCTATCGCCGTCTTGCCGCGAAGGCTGATGAGCGCACGATGCTTGTCGGGCTCGTTTGTCAGTTGAAGACGCTCATCGATGAGCTTGTCCATCGAAACGTCGATGCGGCTTACGAAAAAACTGGCGACGCTCGCAATCTTGGTCGCGTCGCCGCCTCGTGCGATAAGGTGCTCGATCCCCGCCAAATAGGCTTCGACCGCCTCTTCGTACACCCGTTGCGAGAACAACAGCGTGACGTTGACATTGATTCCCTCGCCGATGAGTTGGCGAATCGCTGGCAGGCCGTCCTTTGTCGCCGGCACCTTGATCATTAGATTATCGCGGCTGACCGCGCGCCAAAGCCGCCGCGCCTCGACGACGGTTGCTTCGGTGTTCATCGCCAGATAGGGCGAGACCTCGAAACTGACATAGCCGTCCCGACGTTCCGTCGCGTCGTAGACGGGGCGTAGCGCGTCCGCCGCATGCTGAATGTCTTCGATTGCGAGCTGTTCGTAGAGCGCCATGACATTGCAGTCGCCTCGGGACTCGATCTCCTTCAAGGAGGAGTCGTAATCGGCGCTATCGGCGATGGCCTTCTCGAAGATCGAGGGATTGGAGGTAACGCCAGTAAGCCCATCCTGTTCGATGAGCTTCTTCAGACCGCCCTCGGCAATGAATCGTCGGGCGAGGAAGTCGAGCCATACGGCCTGTCCATGATCATGCAACCGCCTCAGCGGGCTCACGGGGGCTTTCGTATTGAATTGGACGTTCATGATTTCATCCCCTTAGACCTTGCGATCTGCTCTTTCGCGGCGGCGAGCACTTTCCCCGACGTGAATCCAAATTTGGTGAGCAGGTCCTTGAGCGGCGCCGAGGAGCCGAAGGTGTTCATGCCGACTCTGGCGCCCGCCGTGCCAACATAGCGATCCCAGCCGATCACCGAGCCCATCTCGACCGATACACGCGCCGTGACGTCCGGCGGCAGAACCGCATCGCGGTATGCCTGGTCCTGCTGCTCGAACAGTTCCCAAGACGGCATGCTGACTACGCGGGCCGAAATGCCATCCTGCTTAAGGTCCTCATAAGCATCGACGCAAAGGGCAACCTCGCTGCCGGTGCCAATCAAGATCACTGTGGGTTCGCCGTTTGGCGCATCGGCAAAAACATAGGCGCCCCGGGTCAAGCCTGCGGCCGGCGCGTAGCGCGAGCGGTCAAAAGTCGGCAGCGCTTGCCGGCTCAGCACGAGGCAGGCCGGCTGGTGCTTTAGCCCGACGATGACGCGCCACGCTTCGACGACTTCGTTGGCATCGGCAGGGCGGAGCGTGATGAGTCCGGGAATGCTGCGCAAGGCGACGAGTTGTTCGACCGGCTGGTGCGTCGGTCCGTCCTGGCCCACTCCGATCGAGTCGTGCGTGAATACATAGATGATCGGAAGTCCCATCAATGCGCTGAGACGGATGGCAGGTTTCATGTAGTCGGAGAAAATGAGAAAACCCGAGCCATAGGGACGGATTTTCGACAATGCGAGCCCGTTCAGAATGGCTCCCATGGCATGCTCGCGTATACCGAAGTGCAGATTGCGGCCGTCCGGTGTGCCCGCTTCCAGGTCGCCGGCGCCTTCGAATGTGAGGCGCGTTTTGGTGGACGGCGCGAGATCGGCCGAGCCACCAATCAGCCAGGGGTAATTCACGGCAATGGCGTTCAGCACCTTGCCGGAGGAATCGCGACTGGCGAGGCCCTTCGTATCGGCGGCAAAAACCGGAAGGTCCGCCGCCCAGCCGCCAGGAAGGTCGCGCCTTTGCATACGATCGATCCGGTCGGCCAGATCCGGGTACTTTCGTCGATAGGTCTCGAATTGCGTAAGCCAAGCTTTGTGAAGGCTCCGCCCGCGTTGGCCCACGCCGTCTTGGAAGTGCTCGCGCACGCCGTCTGGCACGAGAAATTTGGCGCCCTCAGGCCAGCCGTAACTCCGCTTGGCGAGACGTATCTCCTCTTCGCCGAGCGGCTCGCCGTGGGCTGCGCTGGTATCGTGTTTGTGCGGCGCGCCATAGCCGATATGGCTCTCGACAATAATCAGCGTTGGCGCGTCGTCGGTCCGACGAAAACTCTCGATCGCCTGCGCCAACCGCTCACGATCGTTGGCGTAGCCCACGCGCTGAACGTTCCAGCCATAGGCAAGAAAACGCGCCGCGACATCGTCGCTGAAGGCCAGATCGGTGTGCCCTTCGATAGTCACGCAGTTGCTGTCGTAGAACCAGCAAAGATTACCGAGCATCTGGTGACCCGCAAACGAGGCCGCTTCGCTCGATAAGCCCTCCATCATGTCGCCGTCGCCGCATACGGCATAAACGTCGTAATCGAACAACACGAAGTCCGATTTATTGAAATGCCGGGCCAGCCAGCGCCCGGCGAGAGCCATGCCGACGCTATTGCCGCAACCCTGTCCGAGCGGGCCGGTCGTCGTCTCGACCCCAGAGGTCAGATGGTATTCGGGATGGCCGGGACATTTGCTGCCGAGTTGCCGAAACCGCTTGATATCGTCAAGCGTGACCGCCATCTCGTCGAGACGCTCGTATTTTGTATCGACGGCTTTCACGCCACTGAGATGCAGTGTCGCGTAGAGCAACATAGAGGCATGGCCATTGGAAAGAACGAAACGATCTCGATTTGGCCAAATCGGGTCGTCGGGATCGAAGCGCAGAAAGTGTTGCCAGATCGTGTAGACCAAAGGCGCCAATGCCATCGGCGTGCCGGGGTGTCCGGACTCGGCTTGTTGCACCGCGTCCATCGACAATGTGCGAATGGTGTTTATGCATTGCTCGTCGACTGCGTCTTGGGGCGTTGTATCCTTCCAACGTTCGCGAGAGCGTGCTGGCTCCTGTGGCGCAGCGATTCCAGATCGAGATCCGTTCGGTGCACCCGGATTGCAGTTCAAAATATCTGAGGTTTCCGAGTGAGCTCGATACGACATCATTCGTCTCTGTTACTTCTGTCATTCTCGATAGAGTCGTGCCTGGACCAACCGCAAATTTAGAAGCGAAAAGCCCTGAATCGTCTCTCATGAGACGGCAACCTTCCCCCGAAATGCCGGATATTGTCCGAAGATTAGAGGGGTCTAAGGTTTTGCAGATTGCGGCGGCGTGTCGTCCGTGAATAACAACGTCCGCCAATCAATTTCGTTGCGCGGAATAAGGCCTCCAGGCCTAGAAAGGTAGCGCTCTTCCGCGGTGACACTGTATAAAATTGATCACATTGCGAAGACGTAATCTGCCCTGACCAGATGGGCTATTACAGACGCCGAGAAAGGCGCCTTAATTAAAATTATCGCATAGTCCGCAATGGGCGATGTGCCGTTTTTCGCCGTTCATCACGAATTGCCAGCGACCATGCCGCGCGGCAGCGTTGCAGGCACGTCCAGACGCGCCACGCCGATCCGATCGTCCGCCATGCCATAATAGATATCGAAGCGATCCGGCGCGCCCAGGTCGTCACGACGATCAATGCCGGTAGGGAATACGACATTGTCGACAGTGCCGTGGCGCTCAAGCGGGCCATCGGGAACAAGCACCGGTTTCGGCGAGCGATAGATAGTCCTGTTCGGGTGTTCCTTCGATAACACCATCGCGCCCGCCGAATAACACATTTTGCGCCCAGCAAGGCCCGATTGGGGCATGTCGTGTACGCCGTGATAGACGATCAGCCAGCCATGCCGACACATGATCGGCGGGGCGCCGCCGCCGATTTTAAGGCGCTCCCACTTCGCTTCGGGGCAGGCCAACCGATGATGCGCGACGAACTCGCCGAGTTGATGCTCATCGCCGTTCGCGCTCATCGGGCAATACGAGATCCAAATGCTCTCTCGATGAACATCCATCGAGCAGGATGCTGATTGGAGCACCCTTTCTTCCGGACGCGTTCCCGGGAACAGTGGTCGATGCACCAGCGCAACGGCGGGTTGACCGGATGGGTCAGGAATCAGCGCGGGAAACGTGCTGGCATCCTTGTCGTCCACGTCATCAAATGCGATTCCGTTGTAGGGATGAAAGGTTGCAAGGCCTAGTCGACGCCAGTGGAGCAAATCGTCGGAAACGGCGATCGCGATTCGCGGACCGCGGCGCGAAAGCGCCGTGTAGGTCATAACGTAATGCTGCAGCGGCCCAACATAGGAGATGCGCGGATCCTCACATCCCCCACCGTTTCCGGACAGTTCGTAGTCGGCCTCCGGCTCCAAAGCTATGCCCATGCGTTCGACACCCGTCGGGTCGCCTGAACCGTCGAACAACACACGCGCGATGCCAATGCGAGAAAAATTGCCGCGAGCTACGAGACGCGGAAAAAGATAAAGTTGCCCATCCCGAGCCCGAATTACTGCCGGATTGAGGACGCCCTCCACTTCATTCGGGTTGCCGGCCTGCGGCTCCATCAACATGCCGATCCGTTTTAGCGTGAAGTCCGGCACCGGCTGTCCCCGCTTTCCAGACACGCAATAGTGGCTTCGATGACGCGTTTGGTTTCGTGCGGGTCCCGTACTTCGATGGACACCACGCCCGCTTGCTTTGCCGGATAGTCATTCCCGCCGGGGAAAACGGCATCGCCGACGAAAATCATGTCGTCGATAGCGATGCCAAGTATCTCGTGAAGTTTTCTTACGCCATATCCCTTGTCGATGCCCGGCCTGGTGACATCGATCGACGTCGATCCACCCAATTGAATGGAAAATCCCGGAATCAACGGCTTGAGTATCTCCTTGATCTTTTCGCGCTTCTTGAAGTCGGTATCCCACTTCCTTTTTTCGTCGAGCGGTGCCTCCTGGCCCAAAGCGGAAAACGTAATTTGGCTGCCCCGATCTTCGATCAAGTCTCCCCAGCGCTTTACGGCCCTAAATCCGGATTGGTCGATCGCCCTGTTCAGTCCGCTGATAATTGTTTCCTTCTCCTCGGCGCTGAAATCCTCTGAATAGAGCTTTTGCCACGCCCCGTCGTAACGATAGAATTTTGTTCCGCATGTCGGCAGAAGCGAAAGATCCTTAAGACGCTCATCCTGGGGCAGATGAGAAAGCACCTGCTTCTCGAATTGCGTCCAGGCACCTCCGGAGATCACTGCGACATTAACGACCTCAAGCAACCGGGCCAGAAGTGTCGCCATCTCCGTATCGAGGGACGCCTTGCTTTCTGCGAGCGTGCCGTCAAGATCGAATATAACGAGTGCTTTCATGGCAGGTCCGGCACAGCAATATCCAAAAGCGTGGCCGGACCGTCAGGTCGATAGCGACAGGCGCCCACTACCGCCGGTAGCAGCACCACCGCGCCTTTTTCCGTCAGGAAGTCGGCGCCCTCATATTCGAGATTTCCACTGCCGTCGAGACAGACCAAAACCCGCGGCTCATTCGCGGCACCGACTTCGAATGGTGCCTTGCCTCCGAGACGCCAAACTCGAAAATGCGGGTTGTCAAAAAGCCGCTCACGCATAGCCGGCTGCACGTCCTCAACAACGGGCGTGATCGGGCAGACCGGTCCCTGCATTAAGTCGACGCATGCCAACGCCTTCTCGACTTGCAGCGCGCGCGGATGGCCTGTCCTCGGATCGATGTGATTCCAGTCAAAGAGCCGAAAGGTAACGTCACTGTTTTCCTGGAGCTCGAACACCACGAGGCCATTGCCGAGCGAATGTACAACCCCGGCTTCGATCAGAATGGCTTGTCCGGGTTGAGGCGTGAAACTTGCCAGGTATTTGTTTGCGGTGCACTCCGTGAGAGTACGCAAATCCTCTGCGGTCGTGCCGCGCCTTAGGCCGGCGTAAACGAGGCTTTTGGGCCCTGATTCGAGAACGATCCACGCCTCCGTTTTTCCAGTGTCGCCCGGGGGGATCAGATCGCTCTTGCCGTCAGACGGGTGCACCTGCACGGAGAGCATCTTTTGCACGTCGAGAAATTTCAAGAGCAGTGGAAAGCGCCGGAATCGCCGCACCAATTTGCCGAGGATAAGTTCCGGCGACTGTTCCATCAGTTGAGCGATCGTGCGTCCTGTGAGTGGTCCATGGGCAACGCGGCTGGGATGCTCATCGCGATCGCTCAGCAACCAGGCTTCGCCGATTGGTCCATCGCCCGGCAGCGGCGCCGTTAACCAGTCCGCCAAGCGTCGGCCGCCCCACAGGCGATACTGATAGATCGGTTCGAAGCGCAGTGGGTAGAGTGCTGATATGGTCATTGCTTTTTGCCGGAGCCTCACGGCCCTATCCATGAAATCGCCTCGGACGGTCAAAACGATTTTTGTATGAGGCTAGCCCTAAGCAATTGCCAGCAGAGCGCTCTGCGCTTCCGACCGCGTCTCGGTCGCACATTGGTATTATTTTCCAACAAGAAGCTGAGCAGTTTTGACCACTCGCGAGCGGCGCACGGCACAATTGAATGCCTCTGAATAGGCGCTCCGCCACCTTAGCCTTTAAAGGCTGAAGCTTCGGAGTTGACTTGCATCATACCTGCCTGCAGCGCTCGGGTAGCCATTCGGCTAGTGAGCTCCGGGATTTATTGACGCTCACGGTACGAGAACCGCGGCACCCTCGAACCGGCCGGCGCGGAGATCGGCGAGAGCCTGGTTCGCCTGTTTGAGCGGATAGCTCGTGGTCTTGGTGATGATGCCAATTTTTGGCACCAGACGGAGAAAATCGATCCCGTCTTGCCGGGTAAGATTGGCGACCGACAATAGCTCGCGCTCTTCCCATAGGATCTGATAGGGAAAGCTCGGTATGTCGCTCATATGGATGCCCGCGCAAACGACACGGCCGCCCTTACGGACCGCTTTCAGTGCCAGTGGAACGAGGGCGCCAACGGGGGCGAAAATGATCGCGGCATCGAGCGGTTCGGGCGGCATTTCGTCGGATCCCCCCGCCCATGCTGCGCCGAGGCTCCGTGCGAATGTCTGGGTGGCGTGATCGCCCGCCCGCGTGAAGGCAAACACCGAGCGTCCCTGCCATTTTGCGACCTGCGCCAGGATATGGGCCGCAGCGCCGAAGCCGTAGAACCCAATCCTTTTTCCATCGCCGGCGATCGCCAGCGACCGCCAGCCGATCAGGCCGGCGCAGAGCAAAGGGGCAAGCGCCACGTCGCTGCCGGTCTCCCCGAGTGGGAACGCGAAGCGTGCATCGGCGATCGCCGCGGTCGCATAGCCGCCATCGCGCGTGAATCCCGTGAAAAGCGGATGGTCGCACAGATTCTCTCGATGCTTGACGCAATAAGGACAGACGCCGCAGGTATGGCCAAGCCACGGAATGCCAACGCGCTCACCCATGTGCAAATCCTCAACATCGGCACCGACCGCGTCGATCCGGCCAACAATTTGGTGGCCGGGAATAATCGGGATATGCGGGTTTGGCAGTTCGCCGTCGACGACATGGAGGTCAGTACGGCAAACGCCGCATGCGGCCACCTTCACGCGAATTTCGCCCGTCCCTGGTTCCCGATCGGGAAGGTCGGTCCATCCAAGGGGGGACTTGAGTTTCTTTAGCACCATTGCCTTCATGGTCTTATCTTTGTTCGCCGGGTCGACAGAACCGGATTTCCAGAAAGTCCCTTTGATCTAGTGGTTCGATAGCAGTTTGAGTTTTTGGAGCACGCGCGGCAGAATATTCGGCAAGTCCTCCGCCACCAAACCCAGCCCGAATTCAGTCGCTGCGGCGCCATGCAGCCAAGTCGCTGCGGCTGCGGCTTCGAAGGGTGCCATTCCCTGTGCGAGTAGCGCTGCAACAAAGCCGGTCAGAACGTCGCCGCTTCCACCCGTAGCGAGCTGCGCGGGGGCATTAGAATTGATGACCGCGCGTCCATCCGGTGCGGCGATGACGGTATCGGAGCCTTTGAGCAGGACGACGGCATTGGACTGTCTTGCCGCGTGGCGTGTGCGTTGCAGCTTGTCGCCCTCGGATTGAAAGAGGCGCTTGAACTCGCCCGCGTGCGGGGTCAGCACGCACGGTCCGACAATCGCTCGAAACAGGTCCTGCGGAGCCTCGGCGAAGGAGGTTAGAGCATCAGCGTCGAGCACCGCCGCACGCTTAGTCGCAAGCGCGGCGAGAACGTATTGTCTCGTCGACGCACCGACGCCGGCCCCGGGCCCGATAGCGATAACGTTGCGCCGCACGTCGGCTAGCAAACCCTCAAAATCTTTCGGCCCGTCAAAACTATGGACGATCGCGTTGATGAGTGAGGTCGCATAAATGCTCCACACCTTGGCGGGAGCGGCGAGAGTAACCATGCCAGCCCCAGCGCGCGACGCTGCCTGAGCGGTCATCCGGCTCGCGCCTGTTATTGCCTCACCGCCGAGTATCAGGACTTCGCCACGCTTGTACTTGTAACTCTCAGGCTGAGGCCAGGGGTAATCTCCCAGCCAGAGATCGGGGCTGTTCTCCCAGGTGTTGGGAGCAATCCTTTCTAGAACAGCGGCCGGTATGCCGATGTCGGCCACGACGACTTCGCCACAGAGCCCGCGCCCTGGAAACAGCAGGTGGCCAGGTTTTTTGCGAAAGAACGTCACCGTAAGGTCGGCCGGAGCGGCGGCGCCCCGAACCATTCCGGACGCCCCATCGAGGCCGCTTGGAACGTCTACCGCGCAGGTGGGTATCCGGCGTGCTTTTAGCGACTCGACCAGCACAAGGGCCTCGCCGTCGAGAGGTCGCGAAAGCCCGGCACCGAAGACCGCATCGATAACGACACCGGCGCCGTCAAAACACGCGGACGAGGACGGCGCCAAAGCACCTTGCCAGAGGGCCGCCGCATGAGCGGCCTCCCCGGTTAGCTTTTCGCGAGAACCGAGCAGGGCTAACTTCACCGGCCAACCCGCAGCCGCCAGATGTCGCGCAGCAACGAAGCCGTCGCCGCCATTTTTTCCTGGTCCGCATAGCACGGTTACCGGCCGCATCGGCCACCGTGCCCCGACCGCGGTCGCTACCGCGCTGCCGGCCGCCTCCATGAGTCCGAAGCCGTCAACGCCGCTTGCCTCGGCCGCCCCGTCGGCTTCAACCATCTGAGCGGGTGTCAACAGAGCGACTTTGTTGTTATGGCACGCCCGGTCCGTGTTCACGTCGCGGAACTGCATCTAGCCGGCAACTGCCGCTTCCAGTTTCTTGGTCGCAGCGGATTTCGACTTGTGATCGCCCGCCTTGACGCCAACGAAATCGAGCACCACGCGTCCTGCCACCTTGCCGCGCTCGAGCCGATCGAAGATGTCGTTGATCGCCGACAGCGGCTGCAGCTCGATATCCGCCTTGACCTTGCCGGCGGCGGCGAATGCCAGCGTCTCGGCCATATCCTCTCGAGTGCCCACGAACGAGCCGCGGATGGTGATGCAGTTCGCCACCACATCAAACAACGGGACCGGAAAATCGCCGGGTGGCAGCCCGACGAGCACACAGGTGCCGCGCTTGCGCGTCATGCCAACGCCCTGCTTGAAAGCGCCGAGCGAGGGCGCGGTGATCAGCACGCCGTGCGCACCGCCATTGGTGGCCTTCTTGACGGCCTCGGCCGGTTCGCCGTGCTTGGCATTGACCACGAAATCGGCGCCAACCGTCTTGGCGAGCGCAAGCTTGCCGTCATCGATGTCAACGGCACAGACCTGAAGGCCCATCGCCTTGGCGTATTGAATGCCAAGGTGTCCGAGACCGCCGGCGCCCGAGATAACGATCCACTCGCCGGCCTTTGCCTTGGTCTCCTTGATGCCCTTGTAGGTGGTAATGCCGGCGCAGATGATGGGTGCGGCCTCCTTGGGGTCAAGGCCGGCCGGTATGTGGGCGACGTAGTCCGGATCGGCGATGAGGTATTCCGCAAAGCCGCCGTTTTTCGTGTAGCCGCCGAACTCGGCCTCGGCGCAGACTGTCTCCCAAGCGGCAAGGCAATGTTCGCAGTGACCGCAGGCCGAATAGAGCCATGGCACGCCGACGCGATCGCCCTCTCTGACGATCTTGACACCGCTCCCGACCGCGGCGACGCGACCGATGGCTTCGTGACCCGGAGTGAATGGCAGCTTCGGTTTAAGCGGCCAGTCGCCGGTCGCGGCGTGAAGGTCGGTGTGGCACACGCCGCAGGCCTCGGTCTTGACCAGGATCTGCCCGGGGCCCGGGGTCGGAACGTCAACCTCTTTGGTCACCAAAGGCTTGCCGAACTGCTCGACGAAGGCAGCCTGCATCTTTTTCATCATCGTTCGCTCCTGTCTGTTCGGGGTTCGGCTTTTTGCGGCGGTCACGCGGCGGCTTTCGCGCCCAAGCCACGCACGGCCTCGATCATCTGCGTCAGCACGGCGGCGGCGTCGCCATAGACCATGTTGCAGTTGTCGGCGTAAAAAAGTGCGTTGACGATGTCGGCGTAGCCTTTGCCCTGACCGCGCTTGACGACGTAGACCTGCTTGGCCTGGTCGGCATTGAGGATCGGCATGCCGAAGATGGGCGAGGATTTGTCGGTGCGGGCGGCGGGATTCACCACGTCGTTGGCGCCGATGACGAGGGCCACGTCGGTGGTCTTGAATTCCTCGTTGATATCGTCGAGCTGGAAAATGAGATCGTAGGGCACGCCCGCTTCGGCAAGCAGAACGTCCATCTGGCCAGGCATGCGGCCGGCGACGGGATGGATCGCGAATTTCACGGCGACGTCCGCCGCTTGCAAGAGTTTTACGAATTCATAGAGCTTTTGTTGTCCCTGCGCGGCGGCAAGACCAAAGCCTGGGATGATGATGACACTCTTGGCGTAGCGCATAAAAATGCCGGCATCGGCGGCCGCCGTCGGCTTCAAACTGCCTTTGATGTGGCTTGGCTTATGCTTGGGAGCGCCGCCAAAATTCGTAAACAGCACATTTGCGACCGAGCGGTTCATGGCCTGCGCCATGAGCAGCGTCAGCAAAGTGCCCGCCGCGCCAACAACCATGCCGGCTATCATCAATGCCGGGTTCGCCAGCACGAACCCTTCCAGACCGACCGCTAGACCGGTGGCGGCGTTGTAGATCGAAATCACCACCGGCATGTCGGCGCCGCCGATCGGCAGCGTCATCAGAACGCCGTAGATCAGGGCGCAGCCGAAGAACAGATAGATCAATTGCGGCGTCGGCAGCAGCTGGCTGGATGCGCCTCTTGCGACGTAAACGAGATAGCCTGCGACGGCGAGCGTGCCCAACAAAACGAGAATATTGAAATACTGCTGTCCGCGAATACGCAGCGGCTTCTTGATGACGCCGTCCAGCTTGGCCCAGGCAATCAGCGAACCCGAGAGCGAGATCGAGCCGATCAGCGCGCCCAGGAGCGTGACGACAAGCTGGGTTGTTCCGGGCGTCTTGGTGCCGACCAACTCGACCGCGGCGATCGCACCGGCGGCGCCGCCCCCCATGCCGTTATAGATTGCGACCATCTGCGGCATGGCGGTCATTGCGACTCTCTTGCCGCCCCACCAGGCGATGCCGCCGCCCACGATGAGGGCCACGACGCCGAGGCCGACATTGACCAGCAGATGCGGCTTGGCGGCCGCGCCGACGTCGAACACGTAGAGAAAGCTCGCCAGCACCGCGACCAGCATGCCTATACCGGCAACGAAGATTCCCGACGGCGCCGTCACCGGCGACGACATGCGCTTGAGGCCGTACATGAATAGAAACGCGGCCGCGAGATCGGTGACGCCGATGATGAGTTGGGCAATGCTGGTCATTGTCATGTCAGGTTCTCACGTCGCCTTCAGATTGCGGGCTTTCGCGTGACCGTGTTTGGCGTGGTGGGCTTTGTGTCCGCTGGTCTGGAACATCGCCAGCATTCGACCAGTGACCGCATAGCCGCCGGCGGCGTTGCCGGCGCCGAGCAACACGGCGAAGAACCCGATCGCCTGTTCCTGCATCGTGCTGGCATTGAGCAAGGCGTACATGCCGCCCACCACGACGATGCCATGCACGAAATTGGAGCCGGACATTAACGGTGTGTGCAGGATCGCCGGTACATGGCCGATGATGACCCAGCCCGCAAACGCGGCGAGCATGAAGATATACAAGGCTACGAAGCCGGTTATTTGGATCGAAAAGTCCATCGCGCTGTCCTCGTCCCGCTCAAGCGGCCTTTACGGTTGTTTTGGTTGTGGTTTTATCGGCCTTGTTGCTGGGATAAGCCTCGTGCTCGCTCTTATCGCTGTGCAACTTGCCGGCGTGGGTCAGAACGGTCTTTGCGAGCACCTCATCGTCCCAGTTCAGGGTGACGATGTTGTCCTTCATCATGAGAGAGAGGAGCGCCGCGACGTTCTTCGCGTAGAGTTCGCTGGCGTCCTGCGCGAGCAGCGACGGCACGTTGAGCGGTGCGACGATCATCACGTGGCCGATCCGTGCGGTCTCGCCAGGTCGGGTGTCTTCGCAGTTGCCGCCGCCCTCCGCCGAGAGATCGACGATGACGGCGCCGGCCTTCATGCCGGTGACCTGCGATGTGCTGATGAGCTTGGGGGAGGGCCGTCCGGGGATGGCTGCGGTGGTTATGATCAGATCGGCCTGTTGGATATGCTTGGTCACGACGGCGCCGATCTTGGCCTTTTCGGCAGCAGTAAGTTCGCGCGCATAGCCGCCCTTGCCGCGCGCATCCACATCGGTTTCGACGAAAGTGGCGCCCAGCGAGACCACCTGTTCGGCGGTTTCCGGACGCACGTCATAACCTTCGACGACGGCGCCCAGCCGGTGTGCGGTGGCGACCGCCTCGAGGCCGGCGACGCCGAGCCCCATCACCAGCACTTTGGCGGGTCCGATCGCGCCCGCAGCCGACGTGATCTTCGGCAATACGCGGGCGAGGTGGGTGGCGCCGAGCTGCACCGCGTAATATCCGGCGAGCGCCGACTGACTGGACAGCGCGTCCATGGCCTGCGCCCGCGTGATGCGGGGTACGCGTTCCATGGCGAAGCAAGTGATCTTCCTGTCCAGCAGGCGTTGCACCAACGCCGGCTCTTTGTTCGCATAGATGAAGGAAATGAGAATTCCGCCTACCTTCATCGCATCGATCACATCCAACGCAGGTGGCTGCACAGCGAGAACGACGTCCGCGTCACTGACCAATTCCGTGCGATCGCTAATGGACACGACGTCTTTGAACGCGGCGTCGTCCAGTGTGGCGGCAGCTCCGGCGCCTGACTGCATGTGCAGCTTGGCGCCAAGCTTGACGAGCTTGCCGACAACCGACGGCACCAGCGCGATGCGTCGTTCGTGCGGATGAGTTTCCTTCAGAACGGCGACGTTGACGTACATGGAACGCTCCAGTTGACGGCCGATGCCCGGGCAGTCTTCGAGTAAAAGCAGGTCGTGGGATGAGGCGCTTTCGGCACGCCTCATCGCGTTTTGAGCAAGCGGAAGGTTCAGACCGGGGCCTCGGCAACGAGCGTACGGACCAGCTTTTTGTTGACGAACTCCTGGATGCCCATGTCGCCGAGCTCGCGCCCATAGCCGGAGTCCTTGATGCCGCCGAACGGTAGTTCGGCATCGGCCCAGGAAATGTTGTTGATGAACATCATTCCTGTCTCGACACGGCTCGCGACGTGCTTGCCACGGGCGATATCCTTGGTGAAGACTGAGCCGCCCAAACCGAAGTCGGAGTCGTTGGCGAGTGCGATCGCCTGGTCTTCGTCCTTGACGCGGAAGAACAGCGCGACCGGGCCGAAAAACTCTTCTCTGAAGAACGGGTTGTCCGGCTTGATGTCGGTCAGGATCGTCGGCTCCATATAAGAACCCGGCCGTGCGATGCGTTTGCCGCCCATGAGCAGCTTTGCTCCATGGGAGACCGCGCCGTCGACCTGTTTCAAAAGATCAACCAAGGCCTGTTCCGAGGACAACGGACCCAGCGTCGTTTTCTCGTCCAGCGGGTCGCCCGGTTTGAGAGCCGCAAGCGCCGCTTGAAACTTGTCCAGGAATTTGTCGGCCAGCTTGTCGAGGACGATGAACCGCTTCGCGGCGCAGCAGGTCTGTCCTGTATTGTACATCCGTCCCCACACCGCCCATTTGACGGTGTG
>Ga0182016_10002584_pt1 | contig 21136 bp, 17 predicted proteins | sample 712S2MmetaG_FD_120491 | JGI IMG/M metagenome (GOLD analysis project Ga0182016, IMG submission 120491) | Permafrost microbial communities from Stordalen Mire, Sweden - 712S2M metaG | ecosystem: Environmental > Terrestrial > Soil > Wetlands > Permafrost | place: Sweden: Stordalen | collected... | reverse complement strand
GGGCTGATCTGCTGCAGCGTGAGGCGGCCGGCGGGTCCGGAGGCGTGCTCCGCACCGGCAGCGAGTGTTTGCACCTCGTCAGGGAAGATCAGGTGAGTGACGTCGCGTCGCAGGATTGCGTTCTTGGCGGCCAGGTTGGCCAGCTCGGCGTGGCGGCTCGTCGGCAGAACGGTCTGACTGAAGGCCGCGACCGAGCCGAACGCCGCATGCAGATCGACCTCTTGGAATGCGCCGGGTCCCAGGACCTGCGTGTCGACCTGCCCCGTCAGTGCGATCACCGGCGAACGGTCGACCTTCGCGTCCCACAGCCCCGTCAGCAGGTTCGTCGTGCCGAGGCCGGCAATCGTCAGACACGCCGCCGGCTTGCCAGTCAGCTTGCCGTAGGCTGACGCTGCAAACGCCGCCGCGCCCTCGTGACGGATCCCTATGTAGCTCAGGTTGCCTTCAGCTTCCTGTCGACGCAGCGCGTCGGCCAGACCAAGATTTGAGTGGCCCACCATGCCGAAGACGTGACGCACACCCCAGTTGACAAGCGTCTGCGCGATCACATCGCTCACCGTGGTGACGTGCGGCGGATCGGGCGCCACGCCGACATAGATCCCGTCGACCCGCTGCTCAGTCGGAAACGTCGCAACCGAGTCACCGAACGGTGACTCGCCGGTCAGCGGGCAGTAATCGTAGCCGTGCCAAGGGCAGCGGAGCATGCCCTTCTCGATCGTACCCTCGCCCAGCGGGCCGCCCTGGTGCGGGCAGCGATTAGAAAGGGCGGCGTACTGGCCATCGAAGTGGGTGAGCGCCAGCGTGTGCCGGCCAGCAGTAACGGTCCTGACTCGACCGTCCGGGAGTTCGGTCAAACCGGCCACGCGGTGCCACGTGAGAGCGACAGAATCGGCGGACTTGGGCATGGCTATTCCGGAGGTCGGGCGGACCGGCGCTACACCGGGCAGCCGTTGGATAGGAGCGATCCACGCGACGATAGCTCCATCGTGGCCAACCTGTCCCCGGCGGCGTCGCTGCTAAGCGCGGTGGCTGTTGCGTAATGGCAGCCGGTTAGGAGCGGCGGGGGCGTCGTTGTCTGCAGGGTTGCTGACAGGATTCGCGCGCTGAGCGCCGGGTGACGTGTTTCAGGCGGTTTGGAGGGCGCAACGTCCAGGTGGCCAGCCAGAATCCGCGCCGTGCCGGCCTTCGCTGCCAAGCGAGCTCCGACGGCTGAGAAATTGCGCGGCGGCTACTACACGCCGGACGCCGTCGCGCTGTTCCTCGCCGACTGGGTCGCGAAGGCCGGGCCCAGACTCCTCGAGCCGTCCTGCGGCGACGGCGCCATCTTGAAGCACCTGACCACCGGGTCTCAGCCCCACCTGGTGGAGGCGGTTGAACTTGTGGACGACGAGGCTGAGCAGGCCACAACCACCGGCGCCAGCGTATCCACTGGCGACTTTTTCGAGTGGTTCACGCCAGAGCGAAAAGGCACTTTTGACGGCGTCGCCGGAAACCCGCCGTTCATCCGCTTTGGCAACTGGGATCCCGTCCAGCGAGAACCGGCGCTTGCGCTCATGCGGTCTGTCGGTCTGCGTCCCAGCAGGCTCACCAACGCCTGGGTTCCGTTCGTGGTCGGCTCGGTTCTTGCGGTGCGCGGCGGCGGCCGTGTTGGCCTCGTCCTGCCGGCTGAGCTACTCCAGGTCGGCTACGCGGCTGCTCTGCGGGCCTACCTCGTCGACGAATGCCGCGAGATCACGATCGTGTCGTTCGCGGAGCTCTTGTTTCCTGGCGTCCTGCAAGAGGTCGTGCTCCTGCTCGCTGAGCGTGGCCGGGGCCCTGCCGTCGTTCGCACGCGGGAGATCAACGACGCTGCGGCGTTGCGGACTCTGGTGCCCGGGGGTAACCATGCCCCGCGTGCACAGCTCCACGAAACCGAGAAGTGGACGAAGTACTTCCTCAGCAGCGAACAGATCGCGGCGCTTCGAGCCGTTCGAACGGATCCAAGGCTTCCGCGCCTGAGACGATGGGCAGAAGTGGACGTTGGTGTGGTGTCCGGTCGAAATAGCTTCTTCTGCCTCACTCGAGCCGACGCTGAGGCACGCGGGCTCCTCGACGTAACGCTTCCGCTCGTCGCCCGCAGCTCCCAGCTTCGTGGAGTCGTGATCTCTGACGATGATCTCGACCTCAACGCCGATGCCCGGACGCGGCTCCTTGCTGTTGCGGGCGATCTCGAGCCCGCCGATCACCCCCGGCTTCTCGAGTACCTCGCGGAAGGGGAGGCTGATGGCGTGCCCAGCGGCTACAAGTGCGCCATTCGGCGAGATTGGTGGCGCGTGCCTTCACTGTGGGTGCCTGACGGGTTCATGCTCCGCCAGTTGCATACCCACCCGCGGCTTATTGCAAACGAAACCGCGGCGACCAGTACAGATACCGTTCACCGTGTCCGTACCGCACCCGGGGTGGATATGGGACGACTTGCGGTGGCCGCCTTCAACACCGTCACCTTCGCGGCGGCGGAAGTCCTTGGACGCAGCTACGGGGGTGGCATCCTCGAGCTGGAACCCAGCGAAGCCGAGGATCTGCCCGTCCCCGACCCGCTCCTTGTTCCAGCTGCGCTTGTGCCGGAGGTAGACCGACTCGTTCGCTGTGGCGAAATCGAAGCAGCGCTCGAGAAGGTTGACGAACAGGTGCTTGTCCACGGCCTGGGGTTCGAGCGGGCGCAGATCGCGGTACTCCGCTCCGCATGGCACCGCCTGAGACTGCGCCGCAACCGCCGGGGGAAACCTAAGCGCGCGGCCGCGGCCAGCAACGACTGCAACTCTTCCTTGTAGATCCAGCGAACTCGGCCGCGGTCGCCGCCTCGATGGTTACGGGGCTGTCTCGATCAGGCCGACGAGCTCCGTCCGCGTGAGTCCAGAGCGGCGCCCGAGCTGCACGAGTTCGGCGACCTTGTCCATGAGGGCGCTGCGTTCGGGTGTGCCGGTGACGCGGATGCCGTGACCTTGGCGGAGTTCGAGGAGGCCTTCGTCGCGCAGGAGGCGGACCGCGCGTAGGACGGTGTTGGTGTTGACACCCAGAACGGCCGCGAGATGGCGCGCCGGCGGGAGCCTGTCGCCGGGGTTGGCTTCGCCGGCCGCGATCGCTTGGCGGATCTGCGCGGCGACCTGCTCGTGCAGGAGTGCGGGGTCGTTGCGGTCGATCTTGACATCCAACATTGCGCTATCTAGATTAGTACATTGTCATGGTCGTTGAGGCTCCTCCCGCCCCGCCGTCCACACCGGATGCCCTACCCGAGAACGGCGTGATCGAGGATGCTCGCGCACGTCAGCGGCGCCATCGCCGCTCAGGCGTTGTTCTCGTCACCGCAGCGGTCGCAGCCGGGGTGCTGATTGCGGTCATGGCGGGTGGCGGAGGTGGAGGCGGAACAGGCCCGAGCACAGGCGGGCGGCCGCCGGGCTCGGGACCGGGCGCCAACCACGGCCGCGCGAGCAGAGCGTTCCCCGGGGCTCCATCCACACAGCGCGACGGCTACGGCGTCGAGACAGACGCATGCCCTCTGGCGACGCCGAGCCGCTATTTGCCCGCGCGCTCGGGCTGCGTGACGGTCGTGCGTGCCGACGTCAACGGGGATGGCCGACCCGACCTGATACTCGTCTACTCGCGCCTGAGCCGCCGGTACCCGTCCGGCTACGCGGGAGGCATCCCGCCAAGCCTGCGGCGTGAGTTCGTGGCCGAGGCGGCCTTCCTGAAGATCGTCTTGGCCAACGGCAGGAGCGTGTCCACACGACTCAGCCAAACGAGGGCAGCGGCGATCGAATCCGTCGCCCACATCAATGACGACCCCGGCAGCGAGACCGTTCTCGCGGTAGGAAGAACCTCAAGCGGCGCCGCCGCGGTCGCCTACGGCTACCACGACGGACGGCTCGTTCCCGCCGGGGTCACGCTCAACTATGGCGGCGACTCCGCAGCCGGGGGCGGATTCAACTGTCTCTCAGGGAATCCACCACGCCTCGTCGAGCGCACCTACGAGCTGATCGGCCCAACCATCAACGGCTGGTGGCAGGAGACCAACATCACCTACACATGGCACGGGCCGAGGCTCGTGCAGACAGCGAAGCGCACGTTCAAACGCCGCGGCGCGGTGGGCACCAGCGAGACCAGCATCGGGGCCGGATGCACCGCAGGCATCGGCTAGACCGAGCGACAGTCAAAAGCCGCTCACCCCAGCAGCCGAACAAGCTGGCGGGGCTAGCGTCCCGCCCATTCGCCCAGCCCCTCGCGGTCTTTCGGGATTAGCGGCGTGTCGGCGCGCGCCTTGATCTCCTGCACAGCCCAGGAGTTCCCGTCCGGGTCATGGAAGCCGAAGAAAGTGCCACCGTCGCCTTCGGCTATCACCATCAGATCGCTGACCTCGACCCCTCGATCCAAGAGCGCTTCACGCGCAGCGACGGCGTTTGAGACCACGAGTTGGAGTCCCTTCATCGAACCAGGCGCCATCTGGTTCTGCGACGGCATGTTGCCGAACACGATCGAGGCACCGGAGCCCGGCGGGGTCAGCTGGGCAACGTGCATCTGCTCGTTGCGTGTTACATGGTCAAGGCGGAAGCCCATCTGGTCGCGGTAGAACGCAATCGAGCGGTTGATGTCGCTCACAGGCAGGACGACGACTTCAAGGGTCCAGTCCATCAGGCACTCCTCTCCGTCAGTCCTCGCCGGCGTGTGCCCGGGCGAAGTCCCAGATCCTCGAGCTGGCGTCGATCTCCGTGCTCGTGCGCCCCAGAAACAGCCGCAGGAGGAGCCCCGCGTGCCCGCCCGGCCAGGTATGACCGGCCCCCTTCGAGGTGAAGAGCGTCACCTCGCCGGGCTCACCCGCCGCGCCGTAGGTGGTGCGGGTCAGCGTCGGGCTGACCGCGACCACCACAGGCTGATCGGGCACGCCATTGGCGGCCGCCCAGTGGCGAGCGCTGTCCTCGACGCTCTCGTCCCAGCGGACTGTGTTGCCGCCGCGGTAGGGGTTGATGCGGTCGGCGGTGCCGTGGAAGGCGAGGATGGGAACCGGGCGAGCCGGAGTGTGACCGCCACCGAAGCGCAATCCGGCGACGGCACCGACCGCCGAGATGAGGTCGGCACGGGCGCCAGCGAGCACACACGACATCCGCGCCCCGCCCGACATCCCGGTCACACACACCCGTCCCCCCGGCGGCGCGTAGCGGGAGATCAGCTCGCTCACCAGCTGCTCGAGGAAGGGCAGGTCCCCATCGTGATCCCACTCATAGCCGGACCCGATGCGAAGGGCGGCCTCGGGAAAGGCGACGACAGCCCCGGCGTCGGCGAGGCGCGCCAGGCCGCTCAACCGGGCCTGGCGCAGCCAGCTCGACCTCGTCCCGTGCAGGCTCAGCAGCACCGCCGCTGCCTGGCCCGCCGGCTCGGCAATGCCGAAGACGCGCCCCGAGCCGCCGATGTCGATCGATTGCCCGGCCAGCTTCACTACTCTGCCCGCCGGCCCCGAAACGGGCCGTCGAGAGCGGCCCACTGCAGCAGCATGATCGTCTTGGCGTCGGCGATCCGACCGTCGCGGATCATCTCCAGGCACGACACGAATGGAAGCTCGATGACCTCGATGTCCTCGCCTTCGTCTGCGACACCGCCGCCTGGCCCGATCCTGGTCTGCGCGGTGTAGGGCGCCGCGTAGAAGTGCACCCGTTCGGTTACCGAGCCGGGGCTCATGTACACGTCAAAGACGTGCTCCAGGGTCCCGATCGCGACGCCAAGCTCTTCACCGGCCTCGCGACGGACCGCGGTCTGCGGGTCGTCTTCGTCAAGTAGCCCCGCGGCGGTTTCGATCAGCAGCCCGTCGGGATGCCCATTCACATAGGCGGGAAAGCGGAATTGGCGGGAAAGCAGGACGGTGCCGCGATCGACGTCGTAAACCAGGATCGTTGCGCCGTTGCCCCGGTCGTAGGTTTCGCGCTGCTCCGAGGTCCACCGTCCGTCGCCGTGGCGATAGTCAAAGCTCGTGCGCCGCAGCACGTGCCAGCCGCTCGCGAGAAGCTCGACGTCACGGACAACGACGTCTGGGTTCCCGCTCAGGCCACGTCCCGCCCGGTCCAGACCCACCCGACCACGGTGATCTGGGACATCTATCCCCCGCCTGCCGACGGCGCCGATCGCGCCGGCAGCAGTGTCATCGGTGGCCTCGTTCCCGTCGCGCACCCGGCCATCCTACGTGCGCCGAGCCATCCCATCGACGAAGCTGTCCCGCGGCGCCACCGGAAGTGGGCAACGCGCCGAGCGCCCCGGTGAGCACGTAGGCTGCAGGGCGCCGGAGCCGAGAACGGAGGTGGCGCGAATGTCGATCGAGACTGGCGGATACGCGTGGCGGGTGCCCACGACCCGATCTGTTCGCCACGACGGAGCTCGACCTCTGTGAGGGCCGAAGCCGTCATCTACGTGAAGGATCTCGAGCGAATGTGCTCCTTCTACGAGCGATGCGCTGGGCTGGCGGTTGGAGACAACGCCTCGGATTACGCCGTCCTCGAATCCGACCTCTGGCGCCTGTCGCTCGTCCTCATCCCTGCGTCCGTCGCGGCGACGATCCAGCTGTCGGTGCCCGCACGCCGGCGCGAGACAGCCGCGATCAAACTCGGGTTCCAGGTTGCACGGATCGAGGATCTCCGATCGCCGGCGGCCGTACTGGGTGGTCAAATAGATCCGGCGAGCACCCAGTGGGATTTCCTCGGGTTCAGACGGTGCGACGCCATCGACCCGGAGGGCAACGTCATCCAACTGCTCGAGCCGTTGGCTGGCGAAACAGCGGCTCGGTAGAAGCAGACACACGACCCTGCGAATGACCTAGTCCGCCAAACACACCGAGGCGGCGGCCGAAAGCGCCGCGATGTGCTGATCGACGCTCGTGAGGTTTGCTCGCATCGTGTTGAGGCTGAGGTGGGTCGCCCCAGCCGCGCGCCACGCGGCGACGTCCCCGGCGATCACGTCCTCCGCTGCACGACCGACGCTGGTGCGACCCTCGATGCCGATCGCCCACGGATCTCGCCCCGCCTCGACCGCCGCTTCACGGATCGTTGCGATCGCGTCGTTCAGGCCCGGGCCGGGTTCCATCATCGGAAACCAGCCGTCCGCGAGTCTGCCGGCGCGCCGCAGGGCCGCTGGGTGGCTCCCGCCGAACCAGACCGGGATCGGGCGTTGGATCGGCAGCGGCGCGATCCCGGCGCCGGTGACGGTCTCGTAGCTCCCGCTGAACGTCACGCTGCGTTCGGTCCAGAGCTTGCGCAGCAGCTCGACCTGTTCGCCGACCCGCGCCCCGCGGTTGGAGAAGTCTTCGCGGAGAGCTTCATACTCGACCGCGTTCCAGCCGAGTCCGACGCCCAGGCGAAGCCTGCCCGCGCACAGGAGATCGAGCGTGGCGGCCTGCTTTGCGACCAGCACCGTCTGGCGCTGGGGGAGGATGAGGATCGAGGTGACGAGCTCCAGCGAGGTCAGGGCCGCCAGGTACCCGAACAACACGAACGGCTCCAGGAACGTGCTGTTGACGTCGTAGGGGCCCGTCCAGTCGCGATGCACGTTCGGGTCTGCGCCCACCACATGGTCGTAGACCGCGATGTGGGCGTATCCGAGTTCCGACACGGCGGCCACGTACTCGCGCACGGCCCCGAGATCCCCACCAATCTCGGTTTGAGGGAACACGACGCCAATACGAGTCGAGTCGGCCACGCCGACTCGAAACCTACTCGGCGCGAGGTGTCGGGTGGGCTGACGCAGCCCGCTCGCGCGAAGCTGTCCGCGGACCGGACCGTGAAAGGCCGGTCCGTTTGCAGGTGCAGCAGCGAGCACGTCGTCTGCAAAGCTGCCTCATGGTGCTGGCAAGATGAAAGTCCGCTTCGCCGTCGCGCCGGGGGCCGGGTCGCAGCAGAGCACCGATGTCATCGCGTTTGCCGACGTCCTGGAGGCCAGCGGCTTTGATGGCGTCTGGCTCTCCGACCTCCCGGTCGCCCCGGTGCTTGATCCGTTGCTTGGCTTGGCGCTGATCGCCGGCAGGACGAGCCGTCTGCGGCTCGGCGCAAACGTCGTGCCGCTGGGCCGCAATCCATACCTTCTGGCCAAGGAGCTCGCGCAACTTGACCAGCTCTCCCGCGGCCGCCTGCTGCTGAGCTTCGTGCCCGGACTCGACGAGCCTGGTGAGCGCGACGTGCTCGGATTGGCAGGTGCGAATCGCGGTGTCGTGCTCGAGGAGGTACTCGGACTCCTGCGGTCCTGGTGGGCAGGCGAAGAAGTCGAACATCACTCGGCTCGATGGTCCTTCGCCGCGCTCGCCGCGGCCGCCCGTCCGCTTCAGAACCCCTTGGAGGTCTGGCTCGGCGGGCGCGGGCCGAAGGCGCTCGAACGGGTCGGCAGGGTCGCCGACGGATGGTTGGGCGCGCTGCTCAGGCCCGACGAGGCACGCGCCGCACGAGAACAGATCCAGGCCTCAGCCGAGCGCGCCGGGCGCGAAATAGACCCAGAACATTTCGGCATGAGCATCGCCTACGCCCGCACAACCATGACGCCCGAGCTGCTCCAAGCTCACGCGGCACGCAGAGCAGACGTCGACCCGCTCGAACTGTTGCCGATCGGCGCGCAGGCTCTGCGGTCGCTCATCGCTCGATACCTCGACGCCGGATTGTCGAAGTTCGTGGTGCGACCCGTCGCACCTGTCGCGGGGTGGGAGGAGGAGGTTCAGTGGCTCGCTGCTGCGATCCTCGACCTCCAGACTCCGTGACGCCGACGGCGGCCAGGCGAACCGCTATTGCTCGCTCGCCATCGAGAGAATCTGCTCGCTGCTGTATTTGCCCGCCATTTCGGGGTGGGCGCTCGTAAGGTGGGCATTCACCTCCTCGACGACCGCGTCGTCGGTCTCGCCCTCGATGCGCTCGCCGCACGGACAGTTGACCACCTTCATGCCGCCTCCGATCGTCACAGGATCCGGTTCCTGAGCGCCGTTGCAACCGGGCAAGACGCCCGGTGCACGCCGTCTCAGAGCAAAAGCTACTCGCGGTTGCCGTGCGCGTCGAGCCGGGCCCATCCCGCGCCTTCCTCGAGATGTCCGCGCTGAAGCGCGGCTCGCGACTTAGAATCGTCGCCACCTCCATGCAGCTCATCGTGGCAACCGCGCCGCTTGCTTCGCCGGCGCGCCGGCGTCAGGCGCGCGCCGAGCGCGGTCTGTTCCGTGTGGGCGCCGTGCAGCACCGCTGGCATCCCGACCCGGTCGAGCACCAGCAACACCTCGCCGACGGCGTGCGCGCCGCCGTCTCCGAAGGTGCGCGCCTGGTCTGCCTGCAGGAGCTCACACTCTCGGCCTACTTCGCGGTGGGGCCGGGCGGCCCGGCCGCCAGCGGCGTCGTGGCGGAGAGCGTCGCCGACGGCCCGACGCGGACGTTTGCGGCGCGTCTCGCCGCGGAGACCGGTGCGCACATCCACGCCTCCCTGTTCGAGACGGGACCGGAAGGCGATGAGCTCGGCTACAACACCGCGATCGTCGTCGCGCCCGACGGGCGGCTCGTCGCTCGCACTCGAAAGCTGCACATACCCAGGACGGCGGGCTACCACGAGGACCGCTATTTCCACCCCGGCCCGCCAGAGCCGAAGCCGTTTCCCGTCCTCGAACTGGATGGCGTGAAGCTCGGTTTCCCGACCTGCTGGGACCAGTGGTTTTCCGAGCTCGCCCGCGCCTACGCGCTCGCCGGTGCGGATGTGCTCGTCTACCCCACCGCGATCGGCTCCGAGCCCGACCATCCGGACTTCGACACCCAGCCTCTGTGGGAGCGCGTTATCACGGGCAACGGGATCGCGAGCGGACTTTTCATGGTCGCCGTGAACCGCGTCGGTGAGGAGCCGCCGCTGCGCTTCTACGGATCCTCGTTCATCTCCGACCCCTACGGGCGGATCCTGGTCCAGGCTCCGCGAGACGAGCCGGCGGTGCTCGTCGCGAGTCTCGACCTGGACCAGCGCCGGGACTGGCTCGAGCTGTTTCCGCTTCTGAACACGCGTCGCCCTGACACCTACGGCACGCTCACCGATCCGGTCAGCGGCTGAGCGCCGCCGCGATCACGCGACGGGAACCTGCTGGGTGATGCAGTGGACGTTGCCCCCGCCAAGCAGGATCTCCCGTGCCGGTACCCCGACCACCTCGCGGCCGGGAAAGCACTCACGCAACACTCCCGCTGCAGCGTCGTCGGTTCGCCGGTCGAGGAGCGGAAACACGATTCGCGTCGTTCCGGCATAGAAGTTCACGTAGGAGGCGGCAAGACGATCGCCGGCTCGCCGCGGCTGCGTGCCCGCGACCACCGCAACGCCGGCGGCCTCCTCCGTGCTGATCGTCAACGGCCCAGGCGCCGGCATGCACACCACCTCGAGCGCCCGCCCGCGGGCGTCGGTGACCGCCTCCAGGCGCCTGCGGGCATCCTGCGATATCTCCCACTGAGGATCGGCCTCGTCGTCGGTCCAGGTGAGCGCCACTACGCCCGGGCGGATGAAGCACGCCAGGTTGTCGACGTGGCCGTCGGTCTCATCGCCCCAGACACCGCGTCCGAGCCAGATCACCTTCTGTGCCCCGAGGTAGGCGCAGAGGATCTCCTCCAGTTGCTCACGCGTGAAGCCGGGATTTCGATTGGGGTGCAACAGGCACTCCTCGGTCGTCAGCACCGTGCCCTCACCGTCCACGTGGATCGAGCCTCCCTCCAGCACGATCGGGGCGGCGTAGCGATCGGCAGCCTCGATCTCGAGAACCTTGCGCGCCACCCGATCATCGCGATCCCAGCGCGCGTACAGACCGCCGTCCAGCCCGCCCCACGCGTTGAAGCGCCAATCGACCCCGCGCCGCCCGCCGCCCGGCCCGGTCACGAACGTCGGACCCGTGTCCCGCATCCAAGCATCGTCGGTCGAGATCTCGACGACGCGGATCGAGGCCGACAGCAGCGAGCGGGCATGCTCGAACTGCGCGTCGGAAACCGCCATCGTCACCGGATCGGTGGCGTTGATCGCCTCGGCGACGGCGGCGTAGGCCAACTGTGCCGGCTCCGCGCCGCCACGCCAGTTATCGGGCCGCTCCGGCCAGGCCATCCAGCAGCCGGTGTGAGGCTCGAACTCGCCCGGCATCCGGTAGCCGCCGGCACGCGGTGTCGAGTCGATCAGGGCGGTCACAGTGGCTCCTGCGGTGTGGGATCACATCGACGTCGATGACCGAGGCGGTGCCGACCACCAACGCCGGCGCCGATCATAGTTCGCTCGTCGCGGTTCGAGTTCCGCCAGGGTCACGGTGGAGCGCCCAAGCTGAGCGCTCCACCTACACCCGACTGTCGTCAGTGCTCAGGCGTTCAGGCGTGCCGAGGTGATTCCGGTCTGAACGGTTCGCCATACCTCATAGACCGAGTTGTCACCGCAGCCCGTGGCCGAGTCGGTCCCAGGGTGCGTGACGGGCGCGTCGGTAAGTTGCAGGGTCGGGTCCGGCTTGCCCGGGAACACCATCAGCTCAGCGGCGACGAGGCCGTCGCATTTCGCGAACACGATCGTGGCCAGCTGATCGATGAGCCAGTTGGCGATAGGGCCCACGATGCTGCCGACGACCGGGACCTCCTTCAGTACCGAGTCGATCCCGACTTCGACGATTTTTGTGACCCCGCTTTGGATCTGGGTCGATATCGACGTCACGCTCCCGGCATTGAGCGTGTTTCCTCCCTGCGCCAGCGCAGCCATTGCCGCGGCCTGAGCAGCGGACCCGTTGTTCACGACGAGATAGTTGAAGCTGACCAGTTCGGCCAACTCCATCGTCGTCGGTCCCAAGGACAACAGATTTGTCTGGCTCTCCTGGTCGGTGCTGATGTCGCCCATGAACTGCACGGCGGTAACAGACGGCCAGTTTCCGACCGCCAGGGATGCACTGGCGTAGTCGGTGTCCGATTCGAAGGCCCCGGACCTCTGTTCGATCGCCTTGACGTTGTCGACTGACACGATGCCCTGATTGGGAAGATGCAGCGGGCCATCGAGACGCGTTCCCCACCCGACCGGCCCTGTCGATGAGCCGACGGGTCCGTCGCCCCAGACATCTGTGCTGGAACTGAGTTGAAGGAGCGTCTGGTTCGCGGAGCCGTCGTGCCCCGGATCCTCGAGCCCAGGAGCGAAGACCGTCAGTCTGTTGACGCCGCTGGCAACCACGGTCGGCGCCCCGAACACGGCGTGATTGGGGTTGGGACTCTTCAGAGCCACAGGCTGGCTCCATGCTCCGTCGCTGAACCAATAGTGGTAGACGTCGCGATCCGGCGGCTTGTCGCCCGCGAGGTGCGGATCGCCGAGGACAAAAACGTCCAACCGTCCCACGCCCCAGGTCGCGACCGCGGGCTCCTCGCTGTAGGCACCCGCAAGGCTCTCCCAGTCGTTCCAGATCTGGCCATCCCACCAGCGGTGCCACAACGCCCGATCGTTGAAGATCGCAAAGACGTCGACCCGGTTTTCGCCCCAACTCACAGCAACCGGCGGCGACGCAAGGTTCCCGCCGAGGTTTTGCCAGCCAAACCATTGCGATCCGTTCAACTGGTTGTGCCGCAGAGTGAAATCGGGGCCCCTGGCAAACAGGTCGAGCTGACCGGCTGTCTGCGAGACGACCGTTGCCGCGCTGGTGAAGACGCCGCCGAGATTCTGCCAGTTCGGCGTCACCTCCGAGCCGGTCAGCGTCTTGGTGTACATCGCGCGATCCATGCCGACGCCAAACACGTCGACGCGATCGCTACCCCACGCGATCGCCGCCGGAGTGCTGGTGAAGACGCCGCCCAAGCTAGGCCAGGGACTCGTGTTGTTCGCGTCGTCGTTGAACAGTCGCTTGTGGTACATCGCGTAATCGAGCCCCAAGCCGAAGACGTCGAGTTGCTGCACGCGGACGACTTCGCCGCCCGGCGGGCGGATGATCCGTGCCTCCTTTGACGCCGGCTTGGCCGCGCCGGCCGGCGATTGGCCGGCGGGAGCTGGGCTTGGCGGTGTTTCCGAGGCTTTGACCCCGAGCCCGGAGATCACCGAGGGCGGCTCGACCGGTTCAGGCTCGAGCACCAGCGGCGGCTGGACGTACGAACTCACAGCCACGGGAGCCGAGGTGAAGACGCCCCCGAGCGCCGGGACTGCAGCCGGACTCAGCCAGTGCATACTGGCCGCGTCGTCGAGATAGAAAACGTCCACGCGGTCGTCGACGCCGGCCGCAGCCGCTATCGCTTTCATGATCTAGCCTCCTAACGGGTGGTGTGAGAGCCCGATGGCCCTATTGGTTGGCGCTACGCTGCTTCGGGGTTGCGAGACCACGGCGTCACAGAGCGCCGCTCAGCCCAGTCAAAACGCTCGCCTGATACGCGGTGAGCCAGCCGCTGAGGGCGAGCGAGTGAACGCCCTGGTTGTAGGCGGACAGGAGCGCCTGCTTGAGCGTCTTCTCTGCTGCGATCGAGGTCAGCTCGGCGCAGTCCTCAGCCACGAGCGTTGTGAGCACGCCCCGGATGAAGAAAGGCTGGGCGCTGTATGCCGCCGACCCCTGCACGAACTGACGCGTGAGCGTGCACAGGTCAGCTGCGGACACCGTGACCGTGAAGCTCGTCGTGCCGCTTCCCGTGTTTCCGGCCTTGTCGGTCGCCGTCGCCGAAAGGGTGTGCTTGCCGGCGCCGAGGGACCAGGCTGGCGCCGAAGCGTTCGCGCAGGTGGTCGTGGCGACACCCGACAGCGCGTCCGCGGCTGTACAGGTGATCGCGACCGGAACGAGGATCCCGTAGGTGCCAAGGTTGCCCGTATAGGTGACGGTCGGTGGATGGGTGTCGATCTCGAAGACGGCCGCAGCGTTCGAGCCCGGGCCCGCGCCGGTGTTGCCGCTTTGGCTGAACCCCTGATCGGCGCCGTCGCTTGCCTGGCAGCTGACCTGGTGGACGCCGTCGGAGAGCGATCCGCCACCGCCGGCACTCGTGGCGGTGGTTGGCACGGTGGGTCCGATCGCCAGCGGCGTGCCGCCATCGAGACAACTGAGCGCCGTCAGGCCGGTTGGATAGCGGTAGTCGCTTGCGCCAACGCCAAAGCCGAGCGTCTTGCCCACGCCGCCGAGCGTGGCTGCGTTGTACCAGCCCGTCGAGGCCGGCGCCAACGAGGCGCTCAGATCGACGACCGGGGCCGTTCTCGCGTACTCATCGAAGCGGATCACCTGGTCGATGAAGTCGAAGCTGAGCGGGTCGGTGTAGGTGCAGGACGTCACGACCGGGAGCCCAGAGAACGTGCAGCTGATCGTGCTCTGTTCGGCCTCGGTCAGATCGCACGGACCGTCGTCGTAATAACAATCGGAAACCTCCGCCTGGGTCAGCGGATGAAGCGTGGTGAGGTTGGTCTCGCCGTAGAAATTGATCGCGAGGATGTTCACGTTCTCCGGGCGGTACTGCGCGAAGCAGTCGCCGACACCCGTGGCGCAATCGAACAGGGCCGGACCTATCACCGCATTCGAGCCGCCGTCGTTGCCGATGGCCATGTCATGCAGGCTGCCGTCGAGGTTATTTGCTATGTAATCGCCGTCGGGCGTCGTCTGCAGGAACTGGACGAAGAGGTGCCGCCAGTCGGAGAAACTGCTTCGCGTGCTCAGCGTGTTGAGTACCGCCGGCAGGACGACGCCGACGCTCGCGTCGTTGCCGAAGCAGCTCGTCGTCGCGCCCCCCACCGTGCAGAAATGCGACGCCGCCGGGACGCCGTCCAGAGCTCCCCAGAAGTTTGAAAATTCGGCGTAGAACGCGAGGTTCGTTTCCGGCTGGATGTTGAAAGATGGATAGGGGGAGATCGGAGACAGCTGGGTCGATCCGGGCGCGCCGTCGTTCTCGAAGTTCACGATCACGTTGCCCATGTGCTGTGACCAGATCTGGCCCAACGTCAGGTGGTTCGCGCACTCGCCTGGCGTGGGATCGGCGAAATCGCAGGTTTGCGGCGGTATGAGCAGCGAGCCGCCGCCTGGCAGCGCGAAGGCCGATTCGATCTGCTGCGCCAGGTCGTCGAGATCGAGCTGGAACTCATGGTTGAAGTCGAGGACCACAACCTCCGTCGGGTGTGCGAGGACGAACGCGCGGGTCTGCGAAAGGATGTCGGAGAGCGCCCCGGCTTCAAGCCCGTGGCAGGCCACGGGCGCCTGGGTGAAATCCGGCCAGTTGGCAGGCACGTCAGGCTCGCCATTCTGGTCGTGGCCGCAAATCCGAAGATCGAAGTACCGGATGCCGTCGGTCAGCGCCTCCGCCGCCGTCTTGGTCGGATCCTGAGCTCGCGCAAAGGACACAAAAAGCGAGTCGCACAAAAACAGCGGGCAGGGCGGCAATTGGTCGTCCAGCGAGTCGCCGCTGTTGTTCGTGATCCCGTAGGTGCCCATATCGTGCATGCCGGGAATCGTCAGTTCGTTCAGCGGCACGTTGGCGATGTCGCTCCCGAGGTCGCGCATCCAGTCCATGCGCGACACCAGCTTCGCGGGCCGCGAGATGGCGGTGCCGGCCGAGTTGGTGAACACCGCCCGGTAGGCGTCGCCAAGATTGCCGGCCGATGCCGTAACGCTCAGCGTCGCGCTCGTTTCCGTGGCGTTGCCCGTGAGGTCGGCCCACGGGCCGTTGCGGTCCGTCGCCACCTGCCAGCGCACCGTTGGAGCCGGAGATCCGGTTGCCGCCGCGGTGAAGTTGCCCACATCTGTGACCTCTTCGACGAGGGCCATGTCAGGCTGGGCGGTGACCGTCGGAGCGACCGCGGGACCAGCTGCAGCAGACCATGGCGAAACCAGCATCACGCCCCCGGCGAACACAACTGCCAGCAACCTCTTCATCTCTCTCGCTCCTCCATGGTTTAGACAGCTCCCGAAACGGCCGCGACGGCGCTCACGCGCTCGCACGGCAGATCTGCAAGGCGTGCGGCTTCCCGCACGGCGTCGGCCGACTCGGCCTCGAACAGGACGAAGCAGGTCTCGTCAGCAGGGATGAAGATGGAGCGGCAGAACTGGACGGCGGTACCGCGGCGCGTCAGCTCCTCGGCCGCGGCACGAGCGTGTTCTCCGCCGTCCGTTACGCCACGCGCATCGTCGCGCGCCACATACATCTCAAGCAGGTACTCCGCCATCGCCGCCCACCGTACGGTCGGCCCGCCGGAGCGGCAATAGCGGAAACCCTCAATCTTTACCTCCGGCTTCGGCGGCCAGGCGGCCCGCGAGCTGGCCTCGCGAGCCGATGCCGAGCTTGGCGTAGGCGCGGGACAGGTGCACCTCAACGGTGTGCACGCTGACGAACAACTCGCGGGCAATCTCGCTGTTGGAGCGCCCGCCCGCGGCCAGCTCGGCGCTCCGGCGCTCAGCGTCGGTGAGTTCGCCGGTCGGCCTTGGCCGGCGAGCCCCGACTCGCGCCAACTCGGAGCGCGACTGCTCAGCCCAGCCGGGCGACCCCATGTCCTCAAACAGCGACAGCGCGGCTTCGAGCGAGCGGCGGCCGGCGCCCCACTGCTTGAACCGGCGCTGCGCCCTGCCGAGGCTGAGCAGCGACCTCGCGGCGTCGAAGCGCAAGCCGAGCTCCTCGTAGGTCGCCACGGCGTGAGCGAGCGCGGTTGCCGCCGCCTCGTCGTAGCGGCCTCCCGCCAGCCGCACGAGGGCGGCGCAGCGCTCGGCCGTCGCGCTTCCCCACGGGTGCTCCTGCTCGCGGGAGCGCTCAGCGAGGATCACGCTCACCTCGAGCGCCTGGTCGATCTCGCCGAGCTCCGCGAGCGCCTCGACGAGGTCCGGCGCGACCGGGAACACACCCGGCTCAAGCACTCCCTCGCGCTCGGTGTGCTCCCAAACGGCGCGGAGGCTGCTCAGCGCAGACGCGGGCGCGTGTGCCAGCAGCTCGGCGATCCCGAGCGCACGGAGTCCCTCCAGCCCGTCCCAGCGGGAGCCGGTGGTCTGCGCCAGCGTGATCGCGTGGTGCGCCCAGCGCTTTGCTTCGTCAGCGTCACCTCGACCGGCGGCGAGCAGGGCCCTGCAGCGCTCGTACTTCGGGCGGAACATCAGCGCACGGTCGGATGACTGCTCCCACTCGTCGAGATGGACGTCAACCGCGTCCCACTCGCCGACACGCAGGTGCAGCTCGCAGACGTGCAGCCGCTGGAGGGCGTAGGACTCGCGTTCGCCCCGCTCATCGGCAAGCGTCAGCAAACGCGTCAGTGCTGACCGCGCCCTGCTGACCTCGCCGCGCCACACGAGGCGTTGCCCAGCCACGCGCTCGGGCGAGGCGGCGATGTAGGCCGAGGCGTCGGACGCGGTACGCGAGGCTTTGCAGAGATCGTCGATCGCACGTCCGGTCATAGCGAGAGGCCACGCGAGGCCGTAGAGTGCGAGGCGCTCGAGGTCCGCGCCGCCGCGGCGCGCCGCGGGGAGCCCGTCGCGTGCCCACGTCTCGGCGTCCCCGAGCTGCTCCACGGCGCTGCCTACTGCCGTCGCCGACTTTTTCGCAAGCACATAGGCACGCAGCCCCGGATCGTCGTCGCACTCGGCCAGTGCCTGTTCGCGGTGGTGGTCAATCTCAGCGAGCGTCTTCGGGCCGGTGCCCTCGGCCAGAAGCAGCCACGCCCGCGCGCGCGGCGCGCCCGCCGGCAGGGACGCGAGCTCCGAGGAGAGCAGATCAGTCAGGCGCTCCATCTCGCCGGCGGCCTCGAGATGTCGGCCGAGGGCGAGCACGCGATCGGCGCGGGCCGCCGAGTTCGGCGGCGTGAGGCGCAGGGCATGCTCGGCCAGCGCCACGGCCTGCTGGCGCGCCCCGCGGGCCGAGGCGCCGGACGCCGCATCGGCGACGGTCACGGCGAGATCGCCGTCGAAGCGCTCCACCGCGAGCGCGAGGTGCATCGCGCGCAGCTCCGCGTCACCGGCAACCTCCGCCAGGGCGAGGTGGAGTGCACGCCGCTCGCCCAGGCGTGAGCCGGTCTTGGCGGCGGCGGCCAGCAGCGGGTGAGCCGCACGCACCCGATCCCCTGCGATGACAACCACGCCGGACTCGACCGCTGTGTCGAGCGCCGCGGCGCCTTCGACCGCGACGAGCTGGGGCACGCGAAGGTCGGCGCTCAATGCGACCGCAACCAGGATCCGCCGCACCCCAGCCGGGAGCGAAGCCACGCGCATCCCCAGCATCTCCTCAATCCCGCCCGGGAGCGGGATGTCCTCGCCCGGCTCCGGCACCCCGCTCGCCAGCAGCGCGCGCCCGAGTTCGATCACAAACAGCGGATTCCCCAGCGTGACTTCCGCGATGCGCCGAAGGAGCTGTCGAGACACGCTCAGGCCCAGCCGGTCTGAGAGCAGCCGCCGGGTCGCGCCGACGCTCAGCGGGGCGACCGCATGACGCTCGAGACGGCCGCGTTCCAGCGCACGCTCGAGTGCTGTCGCAGGGCCTTCGCGCCTGGCGAGCAGGAAGGAAACCGGCGTGTTCCCGACGCGACGTGCCACGAACTCGAGCACCTCAGCCGATGGCGCGTCGAGCCACTGAACGTCGTCGAGTGCGACCAGCAGCGGTGTGCGGGCCGCAAGCATCCGCAGGCAGTTGAGGAACCCGAGCGCTATCGCGTGCGGCCCCGGCGGAGCGTCCGTAGGCTCCGTCCGCAGCAACGCCACCTCCAGCGCGAAGCGTTGAGGGCCGGGCAGCCCGGCCAAGGCGTCCGGCTCGATGCCGTCGCAGAGGTCGATCATCGCCGTGAACGAGAGCTGTGCCTCGGCGCTGCTCGAACGGGCCGACAGCACCCGCAATCCGCTCTCGGCCGCGATCGCGATCGCGGCCTCCCAGAGCGTCGTCTTGCCGATTCCAGGACCGCCGGTCAGCAAAATCGCGCCCGACGAAGGACCGCTGCCAATGAACTCGCGCAGGTTGGCGAGCTCCGGCTCGCGGCCTATGACCGCGCAATCATGCCCAGCGCCCCCGGTTCCCACATCCTCTCCCCTCCCCCGGCCGCAGCGTTACGAGCGTGGCGAACAGCGCCAAGACCGTACTACCAAGCACCGCGCCTCAGTCGGCGGCGAACGTCAGCTCACGCGAGGGATGCGTGACCGCCAGACGGCTGCGAGCGTTCTCCATCATCGTCGCCGAAGGCGGGGCGGTGGCCAGGACGGCGAGCAGCGCGTCGCCGGCGATCCGCGCGCACGCGCAATCGCCCAGCGCCTTCACGGTCGCAGTTCGCGGGATGTGCTCGAGCACGCCGATCTCGCCGAAGTAGGTGGGCGCCGCCATCCGCCGCAGGACGCGGTCGGGACCGCCCGCCTCGCCGCGAGCGCTGACCTCGACCTCGCCTTCCACGAGCACGTAGATCGCATCCGCGCCATCACCCTCGCGCAGGATCGTGGTCCCTGCAGCGAAGGCGAGTTCGGTCTCCGCGGCGGCCAGGCTCTCGAGCACCGCCCGGCTGGCCGTGGCGAAAATGCCGAGCCCCTCGAGCACCGCGACGCGCGGCGCCAGCGCCTGCGTGCGGGCGCTGGTCCGGCGGTCGATCGCCAGCAGTGCCGGGAAGCCCAGCAGCCCCACGGCCAGCGGGGCGAAGGCCATCGTCAATAGTCCCGTCGTCAACCCCCACGCGCTGACGATCGCCGGCGTGATCACGGTCCCCAGCGAGATCGCGCCGAGCACGAACGCGAAGAAGACGCCGAACACCCTGCCGAGTTGCTCCGCAGGCACCGCACGCTGCAGCGCGGTGATCGCAATCACATCGACGACCAGGGTCGAGCCTCCACGCAGGATCTCCACTACGAACGCCAGCGCCGGGCTGGTGATCACCGTCAGCAACGCGGTGGGCAGGCAGTAGCCGGCAACGCCCGCCAGGATGATCGGGGCGAGGCGGCGCGAGGCAGCGAGACGGTGGACGGCTGCCGCCATCAGAACGCCGCCGACGCCGAGCCCGGCGAGCAGGTAGCCGAAACCCTCAGACCCGGTGGCCAGCCGGTGCTCGGAGACGCCGACGAACAGCACCGTGTCGGTCCCGTACACGAAGCTCACGAGAGCGCAGAAGGCGACCAACGTGCGCGCCGCGGGCAGGGCGATGATCGTCCGCGCGCCCACTGCCATCTGCGCGAGCGGCCCGGCCGTCCCCGCCTGCGTGACGTCGACCGGACGGCTTCGGGCGCGGATTCGCGACACCAGCGCCGCCGACAGCACGAAGCTCGCGGCGTTCGCCGCGAACGCCGCCGCCGGTGAGCCGATCAGCAGCAGCCCGGCTCCCACGGCGGGCCCGGCGATCACGACGAGGTTGTCGATCGTGCCGTTCAACGCGTTGGCCGCGACGAGATCGTCCTCACCGACGACCGACGGGATCGTCGCCGCCACGGACGGGCTGTAGACGACATTCGTGGCCGACGTCAGCGCCGCGAACACGAACGCCAGAGCGAGCGGTGCGCCGGTGGCCGCGACGAGCGCGAGAGCACCCTGCCAGAGCGCGCACACGAGGTCCGCCCCCAGCATCAGTCGCACGCGCTCGGTGCGTTCGGCGATCACACCGCCGTAGGCGCTCAACAGGAGCGCCGGGATGAAGCGAACCAGGCCGGCCACGCCAACCCAGGCCAGCGAGTGCGTACGGCCGAACACGAACGCGAGCAACGCCACGTTGTAGGCCCAGCTGCCGGTCGCCGACACGACCAGTCCGGCGAACAGGAACCGCAGATCCGGCTTCGCGAGCGCCGAGCGGTAGCCGCTGAACCAATCGGCGACGCGCCCCCGCTCCATGCGCTCGCACACTACCGCCGGCGCGCGTGCCCGACCAGCGCAGGTGCGAACATCGTGAACGGTGAAGGCCAAAACGCTGACCTGGGCTGCAAACGCTCGCTGTGGCGGAGCCATCGAACACCAGGCCGCACCGCGAAGAGCCGCACCGCGAGTAGGCGTACCGGCGCCGCCGGCGCAGGTGCCGTCGGCCCGTCCTTGCACGCCGGAGCGCCGCGCGGTTGGCTGACCGCGGTCAAGACCCACCGCCGCAGATCCCAAGGTCCGGCCGCCGCCTGGCGCCGCAGCGCCCAACCGCGCCGCCCGCCGCCAACTACAAGTGGATCGTGCTCTCCAACACGACGATCGGCGTCCTGCTGGCGACGATCAACTCCTCGATCCTGCTGATCGCGCTGCCCGACATCTTCCGCGGCATC
>Ga0182016_10002583_pt1 | contig 21146 bp, 18 predicted proteins | sample 712S2MmetaG_FD_120491 | JGI IMG/M metagenome (GOLD analysis project Ga0182016, IMG submission 120491) | Permafrost microbial communities from Stordalen Mire, Sweden - 712S2M metaG | ecosystem: Environmental > Terrestrial > Soil > Wetlands > Permafrost | place: Sweden: Stordalen | collected... | reverse complement strand
TACAAGCAGAGGGGCGGTGGCCGATCTACGGGACAGGCTCAACTCACGCTGGCCTTAGGGGCGGACGGCCTTACCGCCGAAACGTGAAATCATCCTCACGCCTCTGAACGCAACATACAAGGGGCGCTGCGAAACCACCCCACAATCCTCAAAGTGGATTCATGCAATTGCCCCGGCCCGCTGCGGAGTGCGCCCCCCGGCCAGCAATGGATGATTACTCCGAAGGCGGCATATAGCGAGCGAACCACTCGAGTGCGCGGACGGCGACGTCGCGGCGATGGGCGGGATCGACGAAGCCGTGGCCCTCGTTGGGATAGATGACGAGTTGCGTCGGAACATGGAGGTCGCGGAGGGCGTGCCAGAACTCGTAGGACTGTGGAGCAGGGCATTCTCCGTCGCGATCACCGACGACAACCAGGGTGGGAGTGGTGGTCTGCTTGATGTACGTGATGGCGGAGCTTTTCGCATAGACGGCGGGGTCGTCGTAAACCGAGGCGCCGAAGAAGGGAATCATCCACTGATCGATGGAGTTCTCGCCATAGTAGCTTAGCCAGTCCGAGATGCCAGCTCCGGCGACTGCAGCCCGGAAGCGGTGGGTCTGGGTGACGGCAAACATCGTCATAAAGCCGCCGTAGCTCCAGCCCGTGAGGCCAACGCGTTTGGGGTCGATTGGATAGCGTGCCTCGACGGCATCGACACCGGCGAGTATGTCGCGGAGATCCCCATAGCCGAAGTCTTTAACGTTGGCCTGTGTAAAGGCCTCACCTTGGCCAAAGCTGCCGCGCGGATTCGGCTGGAGGACGAAATAGCCAAGTGCGGAGAAGGCCGTTGCGCCGAGGCTGCCCCAACCGCTCCATTGCGAGCCCTCCGCTGCGCCAGGGCCACCGTGCACGATGACGATAAGCGGGTACTTCCTTGCGGGGTCGTAGTCTTTGGGCAGGGTAAGCCAGCCCTGGACATCGAAGGACTCGTTCTTCCATTCAAGCGACTCTGAGCGGCCCCAGTTGGGGCGAACGCCGTCGTTGACGTGAGAGAGCTGGAGGAGGCCGCCGAGGGAGGTGACCGTTGGACGGCCGGTGACCGCGCCGTACATGTCTGGGGCTACATCAAAGCTGCTGGCAGTGAAGACGAAGAGCGTGTGTCCGGCCGTAGTGGACAAGCCTCGGCTGAAGAGTCCGTCGCCGACTGTAGCGGGAATATTGAAGACCGGCTCGGCGAATGTTGAGGAGACTCCATCGGCAGTTTTGTCGCCCACGATCTGCATGCGCACGAGCTGGTTGTTTCCGGCGGCGAGTTCACTCACATAGATATGGTCGTTGCCGTCCCAGTCAATCCATGCGGGCGAGGTGGGACGCGATGGAGTGAGGTTGTGCGGAGCGCCGCCAGCGGAGGAGATGATCCAGACATCGCCACCAGTGGAGCCCTGGTCGCTCATGAGGCCGCCGATGAAGGCGATGCTCTTGCCATCTGGAGACCAGCGGGGCACTGCGATTTCAAGGCCGTGGAGCGGTCCTTCAACGGTAGCTGGGGCGAGAATGGCGATGGGCGCAGCGCCGAGAGCCTGGGTGTAGAGCACGGCCACCCACCAGTTGTTTTCGCCGGGAGGCTCGGCGGCGATGTAGGCAAGCGATTTGGAATCGGGCGCCCAATCGAATTCGTAGACGTGAAGGTTGGCCGGCGAGACTATCTCAGCGGGCGCAGGCTTGGACACATCTACCCGGGCAGCGGCGATCCGCTGGACTTCAACGCCATCTTCGCCAATAACGCCGGAAGGCAGTTTCATGGCGGCCAGCGCACCGGAGGGGCGAGTAGCGCCATCGACGTAAAGGAATGCGATGCGGGAGCCATCGGGCGAGAAGCTGGGTTCTTCAACGTAGCCGTTCAGAGTGGTCAGGCGCTGGGCAACTTTGCCGTCAAGGCGAGAGAGGTAGAGGTCCAACTGGCCACCTGGTTGGACGCAGTCAGAGAAAAAGGCGAGAGTTCCGGAGTCGGGAGCCCAGGCTAGCTGGCCTTCGCGACAGTGCTGGTCGGATTTTGAGGCGGCTGTGACGCGCTCGCTCTTCTTGAGGTCGTCCAGAGGCGCGACGCGGATGTCGCCACCATAACGATCGCCATCGACCCATGCTAGGCGTTTTCCGTCGGGAGAGATAGCGACCTGCCCGACGCTGTGGCCGTGGCTGATGCCGCTGAGAACTTCTTCGATATGAGCGCGGCCGGGGTCTTTTGCTGCCGGGGTGGTTTGCGCGGATAGGCTGACGGTGTCGGCGAGAAGTAAGGCAACGGAGAAGACGGCTGCGACGAAAACAGTGCTGGAGGATTTGCGGCAGGTGGGCAACAACATAGAAAGATGCTATCAGCAGGAGGAATTCGCCTAATCCCTAAACCCAAAATCCCGCTGCCTGACGCCGTCAACTGTCCTCTGAAATATGTCATCTGACATTGCACATAATTACCCTCCCCTGGCGCACAATCTACGTGTGAGATGAAAAAGAGCTCTCACCTGACCCAATCTCCATCAGCAACGCGCTCTGTCGCCGACACACCTTGAACTGCCAGCTTTTCCGCCGATTCGCCACAAAGCATTGAAATCAAGGGCATTGCGGCCCCGGACCACAAAAACACATGCGACTTTTCGTTTTCGTTGAAAACAAACGACTTCGACACTGAAAACTTTCGCACCCCCACCAAACAAAGGAGTTACAGCACATCAAAACGCCGAAAAGCGCCAAAAAGTTCCAAATTCCCGCCAAAAAGCGCCGAAAACAGCCATTTCGGCCCTAGCTTCCTGCCCCTAAGTCCTTTAGTTCAGCATTGCTCCCAAATTCGACCTAATCTTCCCCCATCGTGGACGAAGCAAGCGGCGGTCAGCAGACCGCTCTCCGGATCGACAGCAGCGTCTCAAGCAGCGGTTTGAGCAGCTTCAGGTCGAGTGCGTTGGCGCCGTCGGATTTGGCGCTGGCGGGATCGTCGTGGACTTCGAGGAAAAGGCCGTCAATTCCTGCGGCGACAGCAGCGCGAGCGAGCAAGGGGATGAATTCGGGCTGGCCACCGCTGACGCTGCCGGCAGCGGAGGGTTGCTGGACGGAGTGGGTGCCGTCAAAGACAACAGGAGCGGTGCGGCGCATGATGGCCAGGGAGCGGTAGTCGACGACGAGGTTGTTATAGCCGAAGGAGGCTCCGCGCTCCGTGAGGAAGATGCGGGTGTTTCCGGTGGAGCGAACCTTTTCGACAGGGTGGATCATGTCCCAGGGGGCGACGAACTGGCCCTTTTTGATGTTGACGGCGCGGCCGGTCTTGCCGGCGGCGACCAGCAGGTCGGTCTGGCGGCAGAGGAAGGCGGGAATCTGGAGTACATCCACGGCTTCGGCAACGACGTCGCAGTCTGTGGGCTCGTGCACGTCTGTGAGGATGGGCAGGCCGGTGTCTTTGGCCAGGCGGCCGAGGATGGCGACGCCGTCTTTGAGGCCTGGACCACGGAAACTCTTGACGCTGGTGCGGTTGGCCTTGTCGTAGCTGGCCTTGAAAATGTAGGCGATACCGAGGTCCGCTGCGATGCGCTGAATGGCCTCGGCCATGCGGCGCACGTGGGCTTCGGACTCTATGACACACGGGCCGGCGATGAGAAACAGTTGGCCCGATCCGACATGAACCGGGCCGATTTCAAAGGAGTTGCTCACGAAGCTGATTCTATCGTGGCGGAGGCCAGGGGGCGGCCGGCTAGTCGTCATGCTAATTCTGCTCTGGCAACCACCAGACGGGAACTCATTGAGTACCAACGGCATTGGAGGGGTGGGCCAACCCCTATAAAAGTCGGCAGTCTTTCGGGACCCGGAAAGGAGAGGGGTGCCAGGATGTTGCAGAGAACATCATCGATGAGCTGTGTTGACGTGGGCCGCAGAAAGCTGACAGGCGAATTGGTTGAAGGTTTCTTCAAACGATGCAGACAGGCGAATCAGGCATACAATTGTCTTCGTCTGTTAGTACCAAACGGCGAGTCCGGCCTGAGGTCAAGATGAGGCGCTCACGATCCCCTTGCATCGTTCTGGTTTGTTTGTGCCAGTGGCTCTTGCTTGTGACCCCAGGCTTTGCGCACCCCGCTTCCGGCATTGTTGTCGACGACCAGGGCCAAGTCTATTTCCTGTTCGGCAGCCTCTATCGAATCGATCTTTCGGGGAAACTCCGCGTTGTGGCGAAGAACTCGGGCGGGCATTGGCTCGCGCTCGATGTCAAGGGTGCCTTCGCCAATGCGACACCCAGAATCTACAAGCGGGCAACGCCCGACGGTGAGATTCCGGCGTTGATTTATGGCGATGGCGCTCCCCTGGTCGTCGGCCTCGAAGGCGACATTTACTATGGGAGCGACGGTTCGCAAGAGAACTCGTTTCCGGCGGGCGCGTTGACGGTTGCGCGCATGTCTCCCCATGGTGAGCTGAGCCTGTTCTCGCCCTCGCTCAAGCAGACTCTCGGAAATTTGGACGACGGGATTACGGGATTGACCTCCGGGCAGGATGGATCCATCTACGCTGCCACCTGGAGGGGGATCCTAAAGTTGAGTAAAGATGGATCGATCGCAAAGATCATGCATCCAGTTGCGGTGAAAGATTGCGATTCCGATCCTGCCGACCACAATCCAGCGAATGCGTCGTCCCCCCTCTTTCGCGGCTTGGGAGTGGACGCCGATGGCAATGTTTACGCGGCGGCGACCAGCTGCCATCGCGTTGTAAGAGTTACTCCCATGGGAGAAATCACCTCGATTTTGATCTCCGAGCGACCATGGTCGCCCACCGGCGTAGCCGTGAGCGGGCATGACCTGTATGTGCTTGAATACACCAACGCCAACGGCCCGAGGACCGAAGGCTGGCGGGCGCGGGTGCGGAGGATCGCAGCAGATCACACAGTAACGACCCTGACGACGTTTCCCACGCCGCTGCCTCCACCGGCGGCTAGGCACTGAATCAAATACGATTCTGGGCAGGCACGGTTGTCTTGTCTATACGGCGACCCGATCGCTCGCGTGGCTGCGAGACCACTCCCAAAGGGCGCGTTCGAGGGCGTGAAGCGGCGTGTCGCCGGGAAGGTTGGTCTGAGGCTTGATGATGCCGCACTCGGCGAGATGGCGGAAGAAGCCCAGATACTTCTCGTAGAAATCGACGTCGTGGCGGGAGTGTCCGAGGGCTTCGAGCGCCCGGTAGTCGAGGACGGCGTAGCGGTCTGGATGGATGGTGGATAAAATGGCAGTTGCGATGGGCAGGTCGATGCCGCGCAGGCCGGTGAGGGCGTTGACCGCATCCTTAACTGAGGTTTCAGGTGCGGCAGCTACGCGCAGAGCCTTTTTGAGGTTCTCATTGCTATTGCCGATCAGGTAGTGGACGACGCGTTCTGACTTCCATCGAACGATGGTTTCGAGGTTTGGCAGCGAGTAGTCGCCTTCGCGAATTGCCTGCCCGGCTTCAAAGGCCGCTTTCTCAAGCTGGCGTTCACGTTCGCTGGCTTCCTGCCAGTATTGCTCTGCTAACTGTTGTAGGTCTGCTTCCGAGGGTTGAAGCTCAAAGTACGCCATGATGTTGGATCTCCCTTTCACAAAAACCAGCAAAAGATAGGCTCGGCGTTGTGGCCTTGTCAACAGCACTTTTGGGGGCACTACTGATGGGGAGTCGTTACTGATAGGGGATAGAACCAATGGGGGCAAAATAAAATGCCATTTTCGATGGTAAAATGGCATTATGAATGCCATTGTGGAGATCGATAAGGCTGGACGGATCGTTGTGCCGAAGAAGATGCGCGATGCACTGCACCTGAAGCCAGGGACGCAGCTAACCGTTGAGCGCAGAGGGGACAACCTGATATTGATGCCAAATTCGAACGAAGCACAATTGGTGATTGAAAACGGAATCCCGCTGGTCATTCCTGCGAACCATCTGAACAATCCGATCCTGACAAATTCATTGGTGAATGAATTGATCGCCCAGGGGCGACGGGAGCGGGACATGCGAGCTCTTGGATCGGACGCCGATGACGCAGGCGAGAACCGGTGATCTTCCTCGACACGTCGGTACTGGTGGCAACCTCACAGGTGGTCCACGAACACCATGCGCTTAGCAAGGAGCTGTGGAATCGTTGCACTCAGCGCGGGGCGGCGATCAGCACCCACACGATGGCGGAGTTCTATAACACTCTGACAGCAATGCCGCCAGGGTTGCGCCTCTCGCCGCGCGATGCGGTGCTTGCCGTTGAGACGTTCCTCAAGGGGCTGACGCCGGTAACGCTGACGGCAAAAGAATACGTCGAGACTTTGCACAGGACTGCGAATCTGGGCCTCTCTGGCGGGATTATTTACGACGCATTGCACATGGCCAGTGCGCGAAAAGTTGAGGCAGACCAGATTTACACTTGGAATGTGCGGCATTTCAAGCTGGTAGCCCCCGATCTGGCGGAGCGGATCTCTACGCCGTGACGCATAAGGGAATTGTGATCGGAAGTTTCACCCGACCAGATGACGCCAGGGTCGTGAATAATCCCGACAACAGCAGGTTGTTCCCCTCTGCTTCCATTATCCTTCGGCTGCGCCCAGTGTCAGGATGACAGAGTGCTGGCGCGGGCGGATGTGTTTGCGGCTTCGGACTCAGTAGGGCGAGCTATACGGTTCTTGTAGCTGGCGATGATGAATTCGCGGAAGAGCGGGTGGGGCTCAAGAGGCTTGGATTTGAACTCCGGGTGGAACTGGCAGCCAAGGAAGTAGGGATGGCCGGGAATCTCGACAATTTCAACGTACGTGGCGTCAGGGGTGGTCCCGCTGAGGCGCAGCCCGCCGCCGGTTAGGAGGGCTTCGTACTCGCGGTTGAATTCATAGCGATGACGGTGGCGTTCGCTTATCTCGGTGGCTCCGCCGTACGCTTTTGAAGCCAGGGACCCGGGCTGCAGAATGCAGGTCCACGCACCCAGGCGCATCGTCCCGCCCATCTCTTCAACGCCGAGCAATTCGCGAAGCTTGTATATGACGCGGTGCTGTGTGGCAGGGTCGAACTCAGAGGAATTTGCATCCTTGAGGCCGCAGACGTTGCGGGCGAACTCGATGCATGCGGTCTGCATGCCGAGACAGATTCCGAAGTAGGGGACATGCTTTTCGCGGGCGTAGCGGATGGCGTTGAGCATGCCTTCGATGCCGCGCTTGCCGAAGCCGCCGGGGACAAGGATGCCGTCGAAGCCTTCGAGTTGGGTTTCGTAGTCGCGGTCATCGGGGGTCTTGGATTCGAGGCCCTCAGCTTCAATCCAGGTGACGTTCAGCTTGAGGTTCTGGGAGACTGCGCCGTGGGTGAGCGCTTCCTTGAGGGACTTATAGCTGTCTTCGTATTCGACGTACTTGCCGACGATGGCGATGTGGACTTCGTCCCTGGGGTTGTAGCAGCGGTCGACGAGGGCAGTCCAATCGACGAGGTCGGCCTCAGGAGCTTCTTTGTGAAGGTACTTGAGTATGAGCTCGTCGACACCTTCACGAGCGAAGCCCAGGGGGACCTCGTAGATGGAGGGAACGTCTTTTGCCGCGACGACGGCGCGCTCTTCAACGTTGCAGAAGGCCGCGATTTTGCCTTTCATCTCGCGGCTGAGGTTGCGGTCGCAGCGGCAAAGCAAAATGTCGGCTTGGATCCCGATGGAGAGTAGTTCTTTGACCGAGTGCTGGGTGGGCTTGGTCTTGAGCTCCTGCGCGGCGGCGATCCACGGGACGAGGGTGAGGTGAACGAAGACCGTATTTTCGCGTCCAAGTTCTTGACGCATCTGGCGGATGGCTTCGAGGAATGGAAGCGACTCGATATCGCCGACGGTGCCCCCGATTTCAACGATCGTGACGTCAGCCCCGTTCGAAGAAACTTTGCGCATTGCGTTCTTTATCTCATTGGTGACGTGGGGGATAACCTGGACGGTTTTCCCGAGGTAGTCGCCTCGGCGCTCCTTGAGAATGATCTGCTCGTAGATGCGGCCGGTGGTGAGGTTATTGTCGCGGGACAGCGGCGCGTGGGTGAACCGCTCGTAGTGGCCGAGGTCGAGGTCGGTTTCAGCGCCGTCGTCGGTCACGAAGACCTCACCATGCTGGAAGGGCGACATGGTGCCTGGGTCGACGTTAAGGTAGGGGTCGAATTTCATCATGTTGACGCGCAGCCCGCGACTTTCGAGCAGGCAGCCGATCGAAGCCGCTGCCAGGCCCTTGCCTAAACTGGACACAACTCCGCCCGTCACAAAGACGTACTTTGCCGACATCGGTGCAACCTCATTTTTGGATTGTTTGCTTTGGACGTACCTGGTGGGCACAATCAAGTATGGCAGAAGTAGGCAGTCAAAAGGAACAGAAAATTGCCGCAATCCGAAGGAAGGAGTCAGGCGTATCTCAATCAGTCGGAATTCAGCGATTTGCAGGCCGGAACAATTGCGCAGGATGGAACGCCCGGATTGAGCGGGAGTGGAAACTGTGAAAAACTCAGGGAGAACCATGATAGGTGCGACCCTGATTGTCTTGTGCGGGGCGCGGTTGACACCACAGAACCGAAGAAGCCCACTGGCAAGCTATTCGAAAAGCTGCTCGCGCGAGGATGGTTGGTAAAGTTTCGGAATGAATCTACTCTGGTTCTGCAGCAGGCGGGAATGATGGCAATGGGCCACAAAATTGAGGTGCGGCAGACGGACATTACGACCGTTGTGGCGGATGCGATTGTGAATGCTGCGAACAGCTCATTGCTGGGCGGCGGCGGGGTGGACGGAGCAATCCATCGTGCGGCCGGCCCGGAGTTGCTGGCGGAGTGCAGGCTGTTGGGCGGATGCAAGACTGGGCAAGCGAAGATCACGAAGGGATACAGGCTTCCGGCGAGGTATGTGATTCATACGGTGGGTCCGGTTTGGAATGGGGGCGACCACGACGAGCCAAAGCTGCTGGCGAATTGCTACAAGAGCTGCTTTGCCCTGGCGCGGCAACACGCTGTTTGGGCGATTGCGTTCCCGGCGATCAGTTGCGGGATCTATCACTTCCCGGTCGAGCGGGCGGTAGAGATCGCCGTGCGGGAGGCGATGGCGGAGCTGAATGCGAATCCGAAGATCGAGAAGGTGATCTTCTCGTGCTTTGGGGACTCGGTGTTTCAGGCTTACCAGACCGCACTGAACTGCGCAATGGCGGGGTAGGAAGAGTTTACGCAGAAACAAGGAAGGCAGGCGCGCGCCTGCCTTCCGGTTTCGGTGAAGCGCGTAGGCGCTGAGACCCGTGCCGAAAAGTCAATCTATTTGAGCTGAACTTTGATCACAACGTCGGAGTCGAGCTGGATGTCGCACTTGAAACCCTCGAGCGGGGTGGTCCAGTCGGCGTCTTTGTGGACTCCAAGGCCAACACCCTCGAGGGTGCTGCCGATCGGGATGTTTAATTCATCCATGGCACCGGCTCTACCGAGGCCAGCGCTGGGATCCAGTCCAGCGCCGCCGCCGCCAGAGGGGTCTCCAGCACCAGGCCCGCCACGGGCGATCACGGAGCCTGCGCCGAGGCTGTTTTTGGGAGCAAGACTTGGTCCGATGGCGACAACCATGCCATGAATGGGTACCAACTGACCGCTCTTCAACTCGACGTTGTCGATCCGGAATAGGAGGATCGAGTTGCCGTTGTTCTCCGATTTGGATTTGACCACGCTGACTTTGGCGATGAGTGTGGAGCCCTTGGGGATGTCGGTGCCGTCGGTCAGCTTCGCGGGTCTCAAGGTCTTGGCGTTGATGACGTCCCCAGCCTTGAGGCTCTTGGTTGACACAAGCTTGGTGAACTTGGCGACGATCACCGGAGTGTTGGCAGCAGGCGACGCAGCCTCGGCGATGCCCAAAACTGGAGCGGCAGCAAGGGCAAGGGCGGCAACTGTGGCGATGAAGGGCAGCTTGCTGGAGGGTAAGTGCATAAATCTCCTTTTAGTATCGAATCGCGGAATTCGTATGCAGTGAGCTACCTCTGGAATGCCCACAACACTTTTCGGCGGAGGGCCGGGAGGAGTCAATCTCTCTTGCTGCCGCCGAAAACCTATACGGAGAGACGCAGCTAAAAGTTCAACGTAACTTTAGCCGTGAGCGCGCGCGGCGAAACGTAGTGAGTTCCGCTGAAGGTTGAAAGGAAGTTATACAGCGCGTACTTGTTGGTCACATTGATCGCGGTGAGGTCGAGATCAACCTTATAACGCTCTTTGTGGAAGATGTTGTTCTTGCCAATCGAGGCGTCGAAGAGGTTGCGGGGCGCGATTCGCTGAGGATTGTGGTCGTTGTCGCCCGTGTTGGGTGCGGGGATGTTGATCAGGCTCGAAGCGAACTCGTTGGCAGGGCAAACGGCGGGGAGTGCCTGGGTGGGAGTCGCCTTGACACCATTGCAGACGAAGCCAGCTTCGAATTCCTGGTCAGCGGTCAGGGGCAGGTAGGTGGTTAGCCCGGTCACAGGGTTGATGGTGCCGGGAAGGTTGGTGTCAACCATCGCAATCGCAGGCTGACCGTTAAGTGTGGTTGAGCTGTTGGTGCAAGGTGTGTTTGCATCGGACAGACCATAGCAGGGCGTTGAGCCAGCCACGAGTCCCGAGTCATATCGCCAGTTGAAACCGCCCCAAAGACCGCCAAGAGTCTTGGTGCCGGGGACGGTGTATTGAATGTGTGAGGTCTGGTTGAACTTCTCGTCGTGGTCGATGCGGAAGGGCAGGCCGGTTTGTCCGACAGTGGCTCCTGCTCCGGCGACCTGAGGAGGATAGAAGCGAGCGGCAACCGAGGACATGACAACGTATGCGCTTATGTTGTGAAACTCTGGAATCTCGACGTGCAGGGCATAGCCGGGGATTTTGGAGTTGTGCCAGTCGATGGGGAAGGTGATGGGAGTATTGCCGAGGACGCTGAAGTCGAAAGCGTTATGGGTGTACTTCCAGATGTATTCACCGCTTACGACAGCACGCTTCCCGAATGCCTGTTGGAATCCGGCATGGAATTCGTTGCGGAATCCGGGCTCTTGCGTTCCGGCCACCCCCGGTGTGCAGTTAAGGAGCGGCGCCATTACTTCATCGGAGCAACCCTTGCTGGATAGAACCAGGTTTTCGTTGAATGGAGTTTCCAGCGTCCGGGCATAGCTGATGCGCAACACCGTGGCCGAAGGCTTGATGTTGTATGCAATCCCAACACGAGGCTGTGTCTGGTTGGCCTTTGTCAATCCGTTGTATACGTCTTCGCGCAGGCCGAGATTGAACAGCCAATTCTTCGCCTTGATCTGGTCCTGGGCAAAAAGAGCGAGTTCCTTGACATCCGTGCGGCCGGCGTAGAGGTAGTAGTTTCCGCCGCGCGTGAAATCGTAGGGCGCAAGGATTGGATTGAAATTCGGATTTACAAGCGCGATTTCACCGTCGCAATCTGTGGGCCCCGCATAGCCCGCAAGGGGGTTGCCGTTCACATCCATGCAGGGGGCGTTGTACGTGGCTTCAACGATGCCAAGGCTGTCGTTTTCGCGCAGAAACGTTTGGCCATATTGAGCCCCGGCCTTGAAGGTGTGAATCCCCTTGGAATAGGAAAAGTCAGAGTGAACCGCCGCATTCGTCAAGGTACGTTGCTGCGCGATGGAAGCGGTCTGGAGAGTCCGAGGGCCAAGGTCGGCCAGTGGGTTCTTGCTCGGGTAGTAATTGTAGTTGTCCTTCCGAACAAATCCCCCGAAATTGAGGACGGAACTGTCGTTGATGATGTGGGTATAGGTGGGGGAGATGTTGATGGTGCCGATCTTGGAACGCTGGTCGTTATTGCCCACATCTCCGAAGGTTGGGCTCGCGGCCGATCCACCGCTGACGACGTTTTCAACGTTCAGATTGTCATATGTGTTCGGAGTTTGGAACCATGACCGGCTGTAGTTGAAGTCCACATGCATCGAGTTGGTCTGCGAGAGTGCAAAGTCTACGCGATCAAAGAAATTCTGTTCATTGCCCTTGTCGTGGAAGACAGCGAACTCGGGCGGGTCGAGAAATCGTCCGGAGTTGAGGCCGTCGGCTTCAGTGAAGTTTCCCCAGCTGTTTCCGCCATACGCCAGGTCGAAACCCGCGGTTGACGAACCGAATGCCCCGTAGGAGCCACTAATGGCACCGGTAGGTCTTGTCACGCCCTGGCCGGAGCGGGTGGTGGCCACGATGACCAGGCTTGTTTTGCCTCCGTACTCCGCAGGGGGCGCGCCGCTGATGACTTCAATTGATTGAATGGCGTTGGAGGGAACCTGATTCGAAAAAACCTTGCTCTGCTGATCGGTGATCGATTGTCCATCGACGGAGAACGAGTTGGATGCATGATCTCCGAGGCCGTGGAAGAGTCCATTTGAGTCTGCAGCCACGCCGGGAGTTGTAGAGGTGACAAGCGAACTGAGCGAGGAGGACTCACTCTCCATGGGAACCTTGATGAACAGGTCGCGGTCGACATCGGTGTGGAAAGTGGGGTCGTTTTCGACCAGGTCGCCAGATGCCTCCACAGTCACTGTTTGAGTTGCGCCCGAGACCTGCAAAGGCAGCTTGAGGGTGACGCCCACCAGAGATCGGATCTCGAAGTTCTTGGTCAGTACTTCAAACCCGTTGGCCGTGACGCTCAGCTTGTAGGGGTTGAAGGGGATGTTCGTGAATGCGAAGTGTCCCTGCCAGTCGGTGGTGGTGGTTCGGTCGAGGCCGCTGGATGAGTTGCTCAAGTTGACCGAGGCACCGGCAACCACTGCGCCAGTCGGATCATTTACGGTGCCGCTGACGGAGCCGGCGCTACCGCTTTGCGCCTGAGCGCCGAGCGCTGCCAGCGACAAAACTGCGAGGGGAAGAATGCGGAAAAACAAGCCGCGAATCGACGGCATGGTAAAGCCTCCTGCTGATGGCTGAAAATCCTATCGCTGGTGCCGGATCGATGCCGCGGCAGGTCGATGGATTTGGCTTACTTGATTTCGAGGGTTTCTGCTTCCAGGATGTGCCGGATTTCGCCCCAATTCAGATGAGGCGGACGAGGCTAATCGCAGAAGCGGAAATGGGGAATCGGAAGTTAGGCCTGGAGGCTGCTGGGAGGGGGACGAATGTAGAGGGTGGGATGCCAGTACCGCACCGCGATACGCGCTTCGACATGGGGTGTTTGCCTGCCAACCTGAATCAGCACCACGATGGCCGCTGCCACAGCAACTGGTGCAGCAGAGTGCATCATGATGCAGATTGGGCAGTGGTCAGCATCGCTGTCGCTGGTGTGCAAGTGAGTGACCTGCGCCATTGCGAGCAGTGCAAGCAGAATCAGGCAAACGAGGGTCACCAACGGTACGGCTTTGAAGCCCGCACGGCGCGTTGTGCCCCAAGTTGTTCCAAATCCCGGCAAACTGATCCCTTCTTAATCTAAGAATACACAGAATTGGACCGCATTTCCGCAGTTTTGGTTACCTGCATACTGAGATATGAACAATTGGAGTGCGGCAAACATCAAGCCGCGTGGCTCGTCTAAACTGATGCGCATGGGGAGAAACCCCGTCAAATGAAGTCGTTGCTCAAGCTTCGCTGGCTTTTTCCGGGTCTATTTGCAGTCGTCGCCCTGGTTGCGATGGCTATAACTCTCCACGCCCAAAAGCCGCTGCCGGTTAAGCCCGACGCTCCCGGACTGGCCACCAACCATCGCCTGATCCTCAAAGATGGGACCTACCAGATTGTCCGTAAGTATGAGGTGGTGGGCGACCGCGTTCGCTACGTCTCGATTGAGCGCAGCGGCGAATGGGAGGAGCTGCCTTACGATCTGGTGGACTGGGAAGCTACGCGGAAGTGGGAGCGCGACCATACCGCTCAGCCTGACGAGGGCGTATCTCCGGCAATGAAGGAAGCAGAGACCATCGACAAGGAAGAATCTGCGGAGCGCGAGGAGTTAAAGTCGAGCCGTCCTGAGGTGGCGAAGGGGCTGGAGCTGCCGGATGAGGATGGGGTGTTTGTGCTGGACACGTACCGGGGAACACCGGAGCTGGTGGAACTGTTGCCGAGCGAGCTGACCGCCAATGTGAAGACCAAGCACGGACTGAGCACTTTGAATCCGCTGGCGGGATCGAAGGCTGCGCTTGAACTCGACGGTGCGCATGCGAAGGTGCATCTGCATGTAAACGATCCTGCAATCTATCTATCGCTGAATGTGAGCGACGAAAAAGAGCCGGTGCTGTCCCATCCGTTGACCGTGAATACGGGAGGAGCAAAGGAGATTGCAGGGCGCAAGCATGGCGCGCACTCGCCAAGCTCGGGATTCGCGATTGTGCGCGTGGATGAGCGGAACTCGGTGAGGATTGTGGGGGCTATTCACATGAGCCCAGGGGGAACGGTGACGCAGGATGAGGATGTGATTCCAGCGAAGGCCGAGGTGATGCCGGGCAAGCATTGGATGAAGATCACGCCGGTGCAGACGCTGACGATTGGGGAGTACGCGCTGGTCGAGATCATTACGCCATCGGACATCAATCAGTCGGTGTGGGATTTCCAGGTTGATCCGCGGCAAGGGGACAACCCGGGCTCGCTGGGGCCCCTGCTGCGGTGAGGCAGCGTCAAGCTTTCAGAAGGTGTCCGGAGCTTTGGCCTTGGAGAAGCGTTGGCGGCGTTTCTCCCACTCGTCGGAGTTGAAGAAGCGGGGGCCAACCTCGATGAGGCGGGGAATCATATTGAAGACGGCGATGCGGCTCCATGGTCTGCCGTCGCGCTGGCGGAAGCCCTTCTCGTTGAGGTCGCTGACGATAGCCGAGTAACTGAAGTCCTGGACGAGCAGCTCCATCATGAGCATGAGTGTCTGGTGCTCCAAAGGATGAGCCTCAAGGCGCCGGCAATCGTCGGAGACGCGGAGGCCGTACGGGATATCTTCGTTGAAGCCGCCTTCAGGCGGGGTTTCAGAGTCGGGCAGCTCGCGCCGCCACTCGATGGAGACCATCTGCCATCCTGCCGCTGCGCGCTGCTGAATGACATCGGGGCTGAAAGGACCGGAAACAACATCGCGAACCCGCTCAAAATACGCCATTGGAAGCCTCCATACGTGGTGCTGATGAAAAGATTCATGCACTTCGCGGACCAAAGTTCCGTTCGGAACTTACTCGGTTCGCTTCGCCGTCCAGATGCCGTCGGAACGGCCTTCAACGCGCATCCGGCCTTTGGCGGAATCCAGGTCGATCCAGCCGGCGAGGAACGCCTGAACCGGCCCTGGGGTGCCGATCCCAGCTTCCTTCGGCCATTCGGCCGGGAATGAGAGTTCGACATACCCGTTGCGCAAGGTGCCGGTGACCGCGCAGTTTTCTCCAAGCGGACCGGACCACGTCCCGGTAAGTTTGCTTCCGTCGCGGTGAAGTTCCATGGTGGCGTCGAATGTAGCGGCGTCGCTGGCGTAGTGCATCTGCCACTTGCCGGCAGCCTCGGCGTCGTTCTTCAGATCCTGCGGCGGGACGGACGTGATGCGGACATTCGAGAAATAGGCTTCCTCTTTGCTGTAGCCCCACAAGCCGACGGCTCCGTGGAGATCCTCGCCCTTCAAGCCGTCGACAACAAGAGACGGATTGCTCGAGCCGTTGAGGTAGAGCTTCGCGGAGCGGCCGGATACCTCGATGCGCAGCCTCATCCAGGTCTCCATGGCCAGCTCGGCGTGCGCCTCGTAGACCCATGGCCACTGGCGGCGCAGAGGATACCATCCGAAGTCGGGCTCTGAGACGTACTGGACAGAATGGTTGCGCATGGCCTGGTCAGGAGCCTGCGAGTTTCCAGGTCTCAGATAGAACAGCTCATAGTGCGAGGCATCGGGCCGGACGCGGAAGGCAATGCCGACAAAGCCCGGAAACCGGCGGCCCGGCGGCGCAGTGGGCTTGAGCGCGATCTCCGCCTCGATAGTTCCGTCCTGGAAATCGGTGCCTGGCAGCACGACGAGGCTCTCGCCATCCTCCTTGTCAACGGTGACGCGCACACACTTGCGGTCCAGGTAGTTGGCGGCCACAATCGTGGACTTGGGGGCGACAAGACCGGATGGATCGAGAAGCGAGAAGGTCTGGATGTGAGCCTGGGCCTGGGCGAAGAAGCAACCGGCGGCGGCCGGGGCGAGTGCGCAGAGATTAAACCAGCGTTTCACCATGATCTCTCCGTTGTGGGGGAGGGCCTGGGATTGAAGCCATTAAGAATGGCAATGCAATCGAGTGGCCACCGCGAGGGACAGGCAGAAGAGCGTCAATTCGTGCGGACGCAATAGCTTGACGACGAGCGATGCAGCGCGGGCGGGGTGGGGAATGTCCGATTTTGCAATTACGTGTTCGGTTGCGGACAGCGGCCGAACAGCGCTATAGATGGCGGGTGATCGAAATGATGTTGATGACAGAACCCCGCTTCTTCCCCTTGATCTCGTCCGGGCCGTAATGCGGGAAGATTCGAAATGCGCCGGGGGTGTTGTTTTGCGCGTAGGCCTCAAATGTCTTTTCGCCTTGGGCGCCGGAGAGCGAGGTAGACTCGTGCGTCTGGAGGCATGGATGGTGCGGGTCGATTTCCAGAAATCACAAGGCCTTGCGAATCTGCTTCAGGAGTGCGGACTTTGAGGGCGTCTTTTCCAACTCAGTCGGTTGCGCATCCGCGGCAGGCGTGAACACGATCTTGCGCTGCATGGCTACTCTTCGGCGTAACGAGCGAAGGGGCCACGATCGAGACTCTTGCCTTCGGCCGATTCGCGCAAGCCCTGTTTCACTCTGGCAAGGGCCTCAGCGTTCTCGTAGAGCCACATTTCTCAGGCGGGATCGGTCTTTGCGGGGTCAAGGACGATCTGGCCAAGAGGATTTCGGTAGATGTTGTAGGCCGTAGCTCCGCGCAGCGATTCTCCCAACGAGAGGCGCTTCTTCGCGTCGGGCTGGGCGAATTCCGAGACTAGTTCAAAATCGGAGCTCTTGATGATTATGGAAGGTGCCATAGTCGGAGGTTACGCGTAGTGGGGTGCTTCATCGAGTGGAACTAGCCGACCCTTAGGCGGATTCGATTTTTCGCGGCGAGACGTCTGTCCGTTATTCCCTGGCGGCGATGCCCAGCGCTTTCATCTTGCGGTAGAGGTGGCTGCGCTCGAGGCCAAGGAGCTCGGCGGCGTGGCTGATGTTGCTGCGGGCTTCCTCGATTTTCTTGAGGATGTATTCGCGCTCGTATGCGTCGCGGGCCTGCTGAAGGGTGGAGAACTCCTCAGTGGAGCGGGAGCCGGATTTGTGGACGAGTGGCGGCAAGTGCTTGCGCTCGATGCGCAGGACGCGGGGATTGAGGATGAGGACGCGCTCGATGACGTTTTTGAGCTCGCGGACGTTTCCGGGCCACTGATATTGGGCGAGGGCCTCGAGGGCTTCGTCGCCGATCTCGATGCGGGGGCGGCCGTACTGCTTTCCAAACTCGGCTAGGAATTCCCGGGCGAGGGGCGGGATGTCCTGCTTGCGTTCGCGAAGTGGCGGAACGAAGAACGGGACCACGTTGAGTCGGTAGAAGAGGTCTTCGCGGAAGTTGCCTTTGGCTATCTCCTCTTCAAGGTCCTTGTTGGTTGATGCGATGAGGCGAACGTCGACGCGCAGGGGTTGCGTTCCTCCCACTGGGGTGAAGAGCTGGTCGTCGAGCGCGCTGAGGACCTTGGCTTGAGTTTTGAGGCTCATGTCGCCCACTTCGTCGAGGAAGAGGGTGCCACCGTCAGCACGCTCGAGAGTGCCACGCTGCTCGGTTGGCCGGCCCGGCTGCGCACCGTGGCGATAGCCGAAGAGCTCGGCCTCAATGTGGGCTTCAGGGATGGCGGCGCAGTTGAGTTCGACGAAGACGCGGTCGTGACGAAGGCTCTCAGCATGGATGGCCCGGGCGATGAGTTCCTTGCCGGTGCCGGACTCGCCGTAGATGAGGACGCGGCCATTGGTCGGAGCCATGAGCCGGATCTGCTGGCGAAGAGCCTTGGCGGGAATGCTTTCGCCAGTGAGTACGGAGCTGACGCTGAACTGGCGCTTGAATTCGAGGTTCTCGTTGCGCAGGCGGCGGGCCTCTACGGCGTTCTTGAGAACAATAAGGGTGCGCTCGATTGAGAGAGGCTTCTCAAGGAAGTCATATGCGCCGAGCTTGGTGGCTTTGACGGCCGACTCGATGGTGCCGTGACCGCTGATGATCACAACCTCAGGGCGAGTTTCTGGAGCGAGGGCATGGATGTCGCAGAGGACGTCAAGGCCATCGCGGTCAGGGAGCCAGATGTCGAGCAGCACCGCGTCGTAAGGAGCATCCTGGAGGAGGACCAGAGCTTCGGCAGCGGTAGCAGCAGTGGCGACGCCGTAGCCTTCCTCCTTGAGGATTTCTTCGAGGGAGGAACGAATCTCTGCTTCGTCGTCGACCACGAGAATGTGGTTCATGAGGGAAGGCCTCTCATCCCGGCAGAGGCCGACGCCTCGAGGGCGGCAGCGCCGCGGCCATTGAGAGCAGGCTGCAGGCTGGTTTCAATCATGGGAAGGCGCAGAAGGAAGCGAGCGCCCTTGGGGGTGTTGCTCTCTGCGCGGAGCGAGCCGCCATGCTCCTGCACGATTTTAGCGGCGATGGAAAGGCCGAGGCCGGTGCCGCGATGCTTGGTGGAATAGAAGGGCAGAAAGAGGCGCTCGCGGATTTCGTCGGTGAGGCCATGACCTGTGTCGCTGACGGTGACTTCGACAGCTGCGCCATCTTCAGTGACCGCGCTGTGGATGCCGAGAACGCGGAGCAGACTGCCCTGCATAGCCTCGGCAGCGTTATCGATGAGGTTGGCGAGAGCGCGGCGGATGGCTTCAGGGTCGGCCATGACCATTGGCAGCGCTGGCTCCAGGTCCCACTGCACGTTGATTCCCTGCAGACGGCCGGCGAAGAGGGCAAGGGCTTCTTCGGCGACTTTGTTCAGATCGCAGGCACGCGGCTCGAGAGCGGGGAACTGGGCGAGCGCGGAGAACTGGTCGACGAGGGTGCGAAGAGTGCCGACGCAGCCGAGAATCACCTCGCTGCACTTGCGAATGACCTGCGGGGAGTCAGTGATGCCGCGATCGAGGTGGCGTGCGATGCGCTCGGCCGAAAGCGCAATGGGCGTAAGAGGATTCTTGATCTCGTGAGCGACGCGCTGGGCAACTTCCTTCCATGCCAACTGACGCTGGGCGCGAAGCAGTTCGGTCATGTCTTCTACAACAAGCACATTCCCGGCCAGGCCATGCGCCAGTTCAAGGCGGGCGCTAGTTACGGCGAGATGTATCGTGCGTCCGCGCCAGGGGAGTTCAATCTCGGTCGATGCTGCGCCCATGCGCTGTCCGCGGCGGATGACGCCTGTGAGTTCGTCGCTACAGTCGGGTGGCATGAGAGTGTCGATGCGCTGGCCGGCAAGATTAAGGTCGTCGCGGCGTCCCACCAACAAGGCGAAGGCTCGGTTGCATTGAAGGATGTTGCCGCTGCCATCGAGCGTCACCACGCCAGAGGGAATGGTTTCGACGATAGTTTCGAGCTCGCGGCGGCGTTCTTCGATCGCCAGGTTGGCGGCGGTGAGTTGTGCGGAGGAGCTCTCAGCGAGGTAGCGGCTGGTTTCGAGGTCCGCGGCCATGTGATTGAAGGCTTGGACCAGGTCGCCCATTTCGCCCGTGGCGATGGGGCCGATTCGCTGCTCGTATTTACCGGCAGCGATTTCGTCCATGGCGTCGGCGATGGCTTCGACAGGGCGGGTGATTTGCTTGGAAAGGAATAGCGCAACCCAGACACTTGAGAAAAACACGAAGACGGTGATGAGCAGCAGTAGAAGGACGAATGTGTCCCGGATGCGGCGGCGTGAACGGAAGAGTTGCCAGTACTCCTCTGCACCTTTCTGGATGCGGACCGTGGTCTGACTGAGCCCCTCTGGCATGGGCAGGCCGACAACGACGAGATTGCCAGCGGGCGTGACGGCAAGAGCAACCGCGTACTCATCTTTACCTAACTTCAGGACCGGTTCATCGTTGCGTTGGGCGGCGGCGAGGATGTTGGCATTGAGCGGGCCATGAAGTGGAACCTCGGCAGCGCGATCCCCTTCATCGGCCTTAATTGGGAGCCAGGCGATCAGGCTGGCCGGGCTTGACTCCGCCGGAGTCTGAAAGCTGGCAAGAACCTTGAGATCTTTGCTGTAGACAACAGCAAAGCCGCCCGCAAGCGAAACGCGGTGACCGACCAGCGCGTCACGCAGATTGGATGGAGCTTTATCAACGACGCCCGACCCTGCGATTGAGGACGCTTCGACGCGCGCATTGTTGGTGACGTATTGGGCGAGTTCGAGGACCACACGGGTGGAATCTTCGCGGAGTTCGGAGGTGTTAGGGGAGAACCAGCGGTCGATGGAGCGGTTGAGAATCATGAAGCTGAACAGGAACATGAAGATGGCCGGCGTGAGCGCAATGATGATTGCGCCCAGTACCATGCGTGTCCGAAGCCGCGAACCGAGAGCACTGCTGCTCTGGCTGGCGTAGAGGCGGAGGATGTTCCTGAGCAGGAGCATGGAGAGGACCATGAGGAGCAGGAAGACCAGCACCGTGAGGGCGGTGAAGGCCAGCGTTTCTCCAGAGGTCACCGGATTGAGGAAGCCGATGCTTGAGGTGTTGAATGCATTCAGCCCGTCGAGAATGGCGAAGACAAGCAGCACCCCGCCGCCCAGCAGGGCGATGGATCGACGCTTTGGATCCGCGAGGAAAGACATGCGGCGATTATAGTGCCGGTTGAGATGAATAGGCAGGGAAGCGACGGAGAACGTTTGGGTTGACGGCCCAGGTTTTCGGTGAGGTGCAGTTCTAAACTTGCGAGCAGGCCAGCGGGCTGAGGATCACGTTGGTGATGTTGTTGACGATTTGGTCGAAGGCGTAACGAGGATCGGTTGAGAGCTTCTTCCATGCCGGATCGTTGCGGAAGACATCCCATTTGGCGTCGAGTTCGGCCATGTCGGCAAAGCTGAGCATGTATGTGAGGTGCGGCAGGCGAGAGCCGATGAGCCCATCGCCGAAGAAGACGGGACGGAACCCGGCCTTGAGGAAGATGTCGAATTCACCGGCGTGAAACATCTCGACCTTGCGGACGTGTTCGCCATTGCTGGGGCTCTCGTAGGTGCGAAGCTGAAAAATGCGCTTTGTCTTGGTGGCGGCTGACGGGGGCGGTGTG
>Ga0182016_10002578_pt1 | contig 21162 bp, 18 predicted proteins | sample 712S2MmetaG_FD_120491 | JGI IMG/M metagenome (GOLD analysis project Ga0182016, IMG submission 120491) | Permafrost microbial communities from Stordalen Mire, Sweden - 712S2M metaG | ecosystem: Environmental > Terrestrial > Soil > Wetlands > Permafrost | place: Sweden: Stordalen | collected... | reverse complement strand
GAACCTACGGCGGCAAGGCTATTCCGCGCCTCCGCGAAGCGACGCTTCAGTGCCAGCCAACGCGGGCTTGGAACGGCCTGCAGGAGCAAGGCGTCGCACAGCAGCGCGGGTAGAGCTCCGCACCCCATCGAGTATCTCCATGCCGTGCCGTTTTGCGAATGAAGCGAAAAGAAGTAACCCAACGCAAACCCGAGCAACACGCCGATGCTGATGTTGATTTGAAAGCTGCCGACCAGGCGCCCCCGCAAGTCCGGTGGGGCTATCTCAGCAAGGTACATGGGAGCAGCTACCGAGATGAAGCCGGTGGCTACACCACCCACAAAACGAGAGATTGCGAACTGCCCAAAGCCGAAAGCGAATGCAGTCCCAAGCGCTGCAAGAGCGTATAGTGCTCCCGAAATCAACAGCGTTCTGAGCCGACCGATTGCGTCGGCTACAAATCCGGCAAAAGCCGAGCCGGCAATGGTACCCACTAGCGCAGAAGCTACGGCAATGCCAAGCGCGGAGGCGGAAAGTGAAAAATGCGTCCTCAGCTCCTGTGTAGAACTGGAGATTGCGCCAATGTCATAACCGAACAACAGACCGCAAAGCGAACTGGCAATGACCGAGACTGCTAACCGTTTGTTTATCCGAGCGTTCATTGAGCTTTCGAAGTCAGACTCCAGCCTAGCTCCGCAACTGACTGAAAGTTTGCGCCGGAAAGTCCATCCCTCCCCCTCAGACCCCAGAAGCTGGACCACCGCATACTACATAGACTCAGTTCGTCTTAATGGAGAAACGGAATTCCCGCCTTTTCTATTGCATGGGTCGATTCCCCTTCGCCACCGTCATCTATCCATCACTATAGAGACGGACGATATTTACACCACTGGCCATATGTAAGCAAGCGCCCAGCACTTCGGCGTATTCATACCGAAAACCGAGCGGGACCATGTCGAACCTAAAGGCACGTTGGCTTGCCCTCGAGGTTCGGAACGAGTACTAGGGTGAAGTAAGGTCTCGCTATTGACAACGCTGTCAAAATGAATCTATCCTTCGCTTGATTGTTGACTGACAACGATGTCATTCATGCCGCGGTGTACGCTGATGCAATCGATGGCGGGCAAGGATCGCAACGCAAGAGAAAATCATCTCTAATTTGGCGGCTTAAGTGGATTTGCCGTTTGACTTCAATAGGCAAATTGCTTCATAGCAGACCATTTAGAGTCGGCACAGTCCTTAATCGTTGTGAGTTCGAATAGAGCGGATTTTGCTTTTCGCTTGTTCTGGGTGTCGTGCCTTTGTAGGAGGCGTCTCTACTGGGCTCTTCACGGATCTGCGAAAGGCCGCCTCTTTCAAAGTTCATTGTTTCTTGACACATGCTTCATGACGCACCCAGGGAGACAAGAAGGTGCCCAAGACAAAGACCAGGCGGTCATACCTTATACCCATTCTCTCCAAGGCGCTCGACGTGCTCGAGCTATTGGAAAGGAGCAAGGGTACTCTCTCGCTCGAAGATGTTTATAAAGAGACTCACATTCCCAGGACTAGCGTCTTCCGCATTCTCAAAACGTTTGTGCAACGCGGCTACGCCGCCAATGCCGAGCACGGACGATACGAGTCGGTCCCCCGCCAGCGAAGGCTGCGCTTCGGGATTGCGGTACAGAGCCTTGAAATGCCCTTCTCTGTGGCTGTTACAGAAAGTGTCACCCAGGCAGCTGCGGCAGCCGGCGTTGAGCTGCTGCTGCTCGATAACCACTACGACGCCGACATCGCCATCCTGAACGCTGAAAAGCTTGTGGCCAATCGCGTGGATCTGGCAATCGAGTTTCAGTTCAGCGATCGAGCAGCGCCGCGCGTGGCCGGCATTTTCAAGAAGGCCAACATTCCTCTCGTCGCGGTCGACGTGCCCCACCCCAATGCCACGTACTTCGGCGTAGACAACCCCGACGTAGGCTATGATGCCGGCTCCCTGCTAGCCCAACACGCCCTGCGCAAGTGGAACGGCAGGATCGACCGGGTACTGGGTGTGGGATATTCCGAGGCAGGTACCTACGTTGATAGCCGCATTACCGGCGCCTTCGATGGCATCAGTGACCGGCTCCCCAATTTGCCCGCAGATCGTTTCACTCGTCTGGAAGGGCGCGGTATGCGGCAATCCAGCCAGCTGGCGGTTGCGGATTTTCTCCGCGGCCAGCGCAAAGGCCAGCACATCCTGGTAGCCGCCGCTACCGATGCCAGCGCTCTTGGCGTGTTGGACGCCGTGCGCCACGCAGGCCGGGAACAGGATTTCGCCATCGCAGGCCAGGAGTGCATACCCGAGGTACTCGACGAGATGCGTAACCACAAGAGTGCCATCATCGGCTCCGTCTCCCACGAAGCAGGCAGCTACGGCCCACGCCTGATTCAATTGGGCATAGCCTTGCTGCGCGGCTACTCGGTTCCCCCATACAACTACGTGCATCACCAGGTAATAACGCCAGAGACCCTGGAAGCCGCGTATCCAGGCGAACAAGCCGCGGAGTTGGGAGATCCAGGGCCAGTTCAGATTGCGCGCCGAGAACCAGGTACGCCGGCTTGGCTGCCTACCGCTCCGGTCTCGGAGGTTCCCAGCACCTTGGGGCTGTCAGTTGCACCGTAGCGTTGCGAAGCTGGATGACCGAACTTGTTATCCGCAGGACAGGCCCCGTGGACGCTTACGCGCATCGGATCCCTGGCGCGAATGTGTCTTACCTTGATCTTCTCGGCGAGAGGCCAGATTCTGTCGGTCCGGATCTGCGAGACACCGTCTAATTGGTTGGGCGTGACCCTATGACGAGAATGTCCACCAGCCTCCGGGCGCTTTGCTGCCACCCAGGACAGGACGCTACATGGGAGACACCGATCAGCGCTCGAAGCAGGTCGAAGGGGTCGAGATCTCGTCGTATGTCGCCGCTCTTGATCAGCCTCTGGATCGATCGAACCTACGGCGGCAAGGCTATTCCGCGCCTCCGCGAAGCGACGCTTCAGTGCCAGCCAACGCGGGCTTGGAACGGCCTGCAGGAGCAAGGCGTCGCACAGCAGCACGGCCAGCTTGCGCGCCCCCAGTCCGGATAACACTGGCGCAATACCACCACCTGCTCTTCCAACGCCTCGGGGATCTTCTCCGGAGAGCAGCGCGGCCGTCGGCTGCGCTCGGCAATGGCCGCCACGCCGCCCTCGCGGTAACGGTCAATCCACAAGTAGCCGGTGGGCCGCGAGATGCCAAACTCGGCGCATAGCTGGCTCAACGGCTTCTCGACCGTCGCAGCCTCGACTACAAACCGAACCCGCTGATCCCTGACTTCCATCGTTTTCCAAGGCATCGCCTTTACGCCTCCGCGCAAGCTTTCGCTTGCGCGGAAGCGTAAAGGATGTCATGGACTGAACAGGTATGCCTTCAGGTGCGGGATAAAGCACAGAGGTCACGTGCCAACCCGGCCCTCCAGTATCACTATTTATGAAGACTCACCGAGTCCCTAGAAGCTATTTCCGGATGGAAATCCAGCAGGCATTCTCCTTCTGCGGTGATTGGCGGGTTGGCTCAGAGAGAGATTTCCCGATTCTGATTATTCATGCCATCAAAGGCAGGAAGCTTTCGCTTTGGGGCGTTCACTAAGCGTCGGTGCGGCTGCTACCAGCTCTCCTTCGACTTTTGCTGCTTTGACCAGAGGAAATCGACGATGTGGTGGATGTCCTCTTCGCTGAGCAGGTTTTTCCACGAAGGCATGTACAGAGGCGGCGTCGGGCCGGATGCTTTGTCCAATGGGGGCGCCCGACCGTTGCGAATGACGGCAAGGATCTCGTCCTTGGTGTAGTCATCCGAGACATGCAGAAGCGACGGTACCTCACCACCCTGCGCGTTGGGATTGGGGAGGCCACCCTGCAGCTCAGTGCCGTGGCAACCGGCACAACCAAAGCGCGCAAAGTCCCGCTTACCTGCTTCGATCGCGGCGTCCTCGGGCGTGAGGGTATGGCCCTTGCCGGACAAGATTTCCTGCGCATCCTGCGGCGTGGCAGAAGTCATAAACGCGACCAGAGCTTTGCGGGCATTCGTCTCGAGGTCGTATTCGGGCATCGAGCTTCCCGGGTAGACGAGATCCGGATTGACCAGTTGTTCGTCGAGCCATTCCGGTGAGTGCTGCTTGGTGACACCGAGAAGGTCGGGCCCCGACTTGGCCCCGATTCCCCCAATCGCATGGCAGACGATGCAATTCTTCTCGACAAACAGCTGACGACCATATTCAGGACTGGGAATCAGGCGCACGCTCGAGTAGTAGGTGCCCATTTCTTCGTTAGTGAGTGAAAGCATGTAATAGGTGAGTGCGCGTGCCTGTTCACTCGTGAAATGGAAATTGGGCATGGGGGACCCGGCGGAAACTGCGTTTGGCGCGATGAAATGATGTTCGAGCCACTCGGGAGAACGGCGGTTTGCCCCTTCTTCGGTGAGATCGGGACCGATGCTGCCCCCGACTCCATTCAATTTGTGGCATCCACGGCAACCCTGCGTCTCAAAGAGATGCCGGCCTTCAGTCAGTTCCGGCACGCCGGGAACGTCGCCTTCCTTGTGGCATCGTCCACAGGAGGCGCGGATGTAGTCCCGGGTAAGGAGCGGCGTTTGCCAGAAATCTACTTTGCCGTGGGCGGCATCCTTCTCCGTCGCCAGGCCCTGGCCCCCGTGGCAGATGGTGCAACCGAACCGCGAAGGAATGTGCGGACCGAGTCCAGCATGATAGCGGAAGGGTTCCGGCGCGTTCTTCATCGTGGGGTCATCCACGCCGAGGTGACAGGTGGTGCAGCGGTCCACGCGCTGCAAGCCGGTCAACATCACCTGGTGAATCTCGGGAGGCGTGGCCAGCACAGCGGCTTTGGTTACCGCGCTGGGTTCTCCTTGCGCCTCAAGCTGCAGGAAATTGCGCTGGTAAGTCTTCCAGGAGGGCGTGCTGGCCTGCCACACTGCCAAAACGATGAGCACCAGAGCCAGCGTACTCAGCGCGAAAAAGATTTGTGGAAGTCTGCTTCGCATTACTCTGCCCCCGCAACGACATGAACCCACGGTGGAATCAGCGCCCAACCCGGGCCCCGGAAGAAAGTGCCTACGACGATCAAGACCAGGTTGGCAACAACAAAGATCGAGAACAGCCAGAGAGCCCACTTGCGGTCAGAAGGACGGCGGCTCGGGTTCCGGTCGAAGTAAGGGATTGCCAGCAACGCGATGACCATGAGGGCGGGCGCAACCACGCCACCGAGCAGCGCAGAGTGGCTGACAAGTTCCTGCAAGCCCAGAAAGTACCACGGCGCCTTGGCAGGATTTGGTGTTTTGGCTGGATTTGCCAGCTCTTCAAGTGGTGCGTGAAAGAAGAGGGAGATGGCCATGATGCCAGTCACGGTGACCATCAGCGCGATCGCTTCGCGGAAGAAAGCGTAGGGATAAGAGAAGACGGCGTCTTCTTCCTCTTCGGGAGTTACGGTTTCAAAAATTGGCTTGCCGGTGACGACTTCCATGAGTCCATAGGTCTTGTCTTTTGAGGCAGGCCCGGTTTTCAGCGGGGCAATCTCAAGCGGAGCACCGATGGTAACCAGGGTTTCAGTCTTGTTCGGCTTCAGCTTCCATACCGGCCGCGAGAGGCCGCCGTCCTTGCGGACGCGCCAGAAATGAACAATGGTCAATAGGATGATGAGGGTTGGCAGGACTGCAACGTGGAGCACATAGAAGCGCAACAACGCAGCCTCTCCAACGCTGTGACCGCCAAGCAATAACTCGCGAAGCTGGCCGCCGACGATCGGCGCATAGCTGCCGATATTCGTTCCAACCGTAATTGCCCAGTACGCCAACTGATCCCAGGGCAGTAGATAGCCGGTGAACGATAAGCTCAGGGTCAAAAGCAGGAGAAACACGCCGATCACCCAATTGAATTGGCGTGGCTTCTTGTAGGAGCCGGTGTAGAAGACGCGGCACATATGAAGAAACACGCAAATCACCATGCCGTGAGCTGCCCAGCGGTGCATGGCACGCAGGAACGGGCCCATGAATACGACGAACTGGAGGTCCTTCATGTCCTGGTAGGCCTGCGGAGGAAACGGCCTGTAGTAGCACATGAGAGCAATGCCGGTGGTCAGCAAGATCACGAAGAGAAAGAAGGTAATAAAGCCCAGGTAAAAGGTGTGTTTGAAGCGGAGGTTTTCCTTCTTCACCTTGGCAGGATGCACATGCAGCCAGACATTGAAAAAGACCAACTCGGACTTTCCCTTGTCAGTCGACAGAGGGTCTCGCCGAACGATCGATTGCCAGATTTCGCGAATTAGATTCATCGTTACACCATCAACCGGTAGTTCGAGGGCACGACCTTGTCCTTGTCGACCCGGAGCTGTCCATCGCGGGTAAGAGTTACCTCAAACCAGTTCAGTGCGCGCGGAGCCGGGCCATGTTGCACCGCGCCATTGGCCCCGAAGACGCTGCCGTGGCAAGGGCAGTGGAAGCGCTGGTCGCTTTGGAGATAGCCGACCGTGCATCCGAGGTGGGTGCAGACCGCGCTTGCCACCGCAAACCCTTTGTCTCTGTCGCGGAACACAAAGATCTTCTCGTCGGCGAGAAACGTGGGAGCGCCGAAGGGAAAGTCCGCAGGATTGCCGATCTTTAACGATTGAGGCGGTTCATAGAAGACACTCGGAACCAGAAACCGCAGCACCGCCCCCAGGCTCACTCCCACTCCTGCGCACAGCGCGACCAAACCAGCGGTTCCCCAGTTAAGAAATGCTCGACGATTCATTCTCGTGCTCCCTTATTCAAAGACTTCACGCTCTTGCCGTTCCAGGGTCTCCATGGTGATGGCCTGGGTGGGGCATCGGTCGGCACAAAGGCCGCAACGGATGCATTTTTCTTCGTTTTTGATAATCGCGCCCGCCTGTCCTGCTTTCAGTGCGGCAGCGCCAACGCCATAACGCTGTTTGATCAGGGCGTCATACCGCTCATCGCCGCTTACCTGTACGAGATCCACCAAACGGAGACAGTTTTCCGGACAGATATCCACGCATCCAGCGCAGAGGATGCACTTCGATCCATCAAAGATCGTATTGACCTGGCAGTTGAGGCAGCGCAATCCCTCGGCACGCCCCTGTTCCTCATCGAAGCCCAACTCCACCTCGGCAATCCCGATGCGGCGGTTGGCGGCGAGCACAGGCATCTTCTGACGCGGTGTACTGAGGAAACCGCGCGGCATCTTCCAGTCCGTCAGAATGCGGAAGCGGCTGCGCACGGTCTTCTCGGTCTTGCCGCTGAGATAGAGGTGAATGGAGCGTGCGGAGCGATGGCCATTGGCCACGGCTTCAACAAGAATGCGCGGACCAAAGGCTACATCTCCGCCGGCAAAGACGCCAGGAGCGGTAGTGCTGAGATCATCGTCGATCTTGAGAATGCCGCGCGGCGTGACCTGCACCCCATCTTCATTGTTGAGGTATGAAAGGTCCGCTTGCTGGCCGATGGCAAGAATGACGCTATCGCAGGGAATCACCTTTTCTTCGTCGCTGAATGCCGGATTGAAGCGGCCATTCTCGTCAAACACGGTGAGGCAACGGCGGACCCTTAGGCCAGCCACGAGTCCATCCTCGCCCACAATTTCCTTGGGCCCCCAGCCATTGTCCACCACAATGCCTTCGTGCTCGGCCTCGTCCACTTCACCTTTCCACGCGGGCATTTGCACGCGCGATTCCAGGCTGACCATGTCGACCTTTTCAGCTCCCGAGCGCATGGCCATGCGAGCTGCATCGAGGGCCGCCTGCAGACTCTTTTCATCCTCATCGGGGACGGCAAAATCGACTGCTTCCTGCACCAGGCGCACGGCGGCGCGCGCCACATCGATGGCCACATTACCGCCTCCGACGACAACGACGCGCTTGCCAAGTTCGATCTCAAAGCCGAGATTGACGTTGATCAGGAAATCGATGCCGTTGTACACACCCGCCAGATGCGCGCCCGGAATATTCAGCTCGCGGCCCTTGTTGAGGCCAGTAGCCAGCAAAACGGCGTCGAAGTCGGATCGTAACTTGGTAAACGAAATATCGCGGCCCACCGTCACCCGGGTGTGCAGCGTGACGCCCATCGCCAGAATATTGTCTACCTCCATCTTGATGATTTCCCGGGGAAGGCGGAACTGCGGGATGCCCAGGTAGAGCATGCCGCCGGGGACCGGGGCGGACTCGAAGACTTCTACCGTGTATCCCAGGAGAGCGAGATCATGGGCGCATGTCAGGCCGCACACCCCGGCTCCCACAATTGCTATGCGCTTGTTGCGCTTCGGCGCGGGGGGCAAAGCCTTTCGCGCGGGATCGTGGCCAGTGCCGAGGTTATGGCGGTCGGTGGCATAGCGCTTGAGCGCGCAAATTGCGATCGGCTCGTCGATCTTGCCGCGACGGCAGTTATCCTCGCAGGGGTGCGCGCAGATTCTCCCCAACACGTATGCGAAGGGGTTCGGCGCGCGCGCCAGCATGTAAGCTTCCTCATCCTTTGAGATCCCGATCGCTTGCACGTACCGCCCACATTCGGTGTGGATCGGGCAGGCGGACTGGCAGGGAATATTCTTGTCGAAGTATTCCCGGTCCGGGATGGTGATGGAATAGCTCATGCGTCCCCCGTAATTGAAGTGTCAGCTACAGCATCTTCAAGCGATTGCGCTGGAATCGCCGGTAGTCGGAACCAGGTCCCCGGCGAGCGACCGGTCGCTTGCCGGGAACGAAGGCAACTCCGCAATAGCAGCCGAGAAGGCCCCTATTGCTGTTGAGCTTTCAGCTTTTCAATCTCTTCGTCAGACAGGGACTTCGAGAATACCGATGGGTTCTTGTCCTTTCGCGATTCCTGGTCGTAGGCGAGGAATTCGTAGATCGCCTTCCCCTGGCTGTCGCTGATTCCCGAGTTCGGCTTGTGCATCATGCGCTTGACGTAGCGCGCCCATTCGTCCTTGGTCATGGTTGTGTTGATGGGGCGTGCAATCGTGTGGCACTTGGAGCACTTGTCGGTAAACATCTTGTACGACTTCTGCTGTTCTGCCGGGTAGGAAGAAATATCAATTTTGTTGGGACCCTTGTCTTGCGGAAGCGTTACGTTACTGGTCTGCGCGGCCAGAAACAAGGGTGCGCTTAAACATGCGAGCGTCATGAATCGAATTGCGTTGTGCATCTTAGTTTCTCCTTACCACATGAACCGAAAATCAAGTCTGAAGAGTTTGTCGGTCGTGCCCACGAGAGCGACCGGGTCGCCATCATGCTCCTGGTTGTATGTAGCGCGGACCACCACGTTGCCCAAGGTGGTTAGCGCGTGCTCAGCGCCAAAGCCCCAGGCCCGCGTATGCATGAGCGGCTGCGGGGGGATCTTGGCTGTTCCGCGATCCAGGCGTGCCATCAGCACTGTACCGGTCTTGATGTAATAGTCTGCCTCACCGCGATAGGTATCTGCGCTGTAGTACGACATGGGAGATGTTTGATCCCAGCGCCAATCGTCATGGCTGTGAATGTATCCTCCAAGCAAATCCAGCTTGTCAAAGAACAGATAATTGCCCATGGCTCCTGCGCGGTAGAAGGTCGGGCGATAGGTGAATTGGTTGACTGCGCCCGCGTTTTGTATCTGGTCTTTCGACCCTCGGTAGAACAGCACAGTCACGCCGCCGTCGGGTCCAAACCAGTAATCGGCATCGGCCCAGACGTCCTTGGAGTTCTTGGTCGAGCCGGCAAGAATCTCACTACCATCGGCATTCAACCCGTTTGTGACCTTGGCCGAGACAGCAAATATATTCTTGAAATAATTCGAGGCCCATGTGTATCCCACATCCACGCCCACAGGGTGCTGATCGAGCGTGAAGTTGATCGGATCGACATTGACAAGAGTGTAGGCGGGATCTGAGAAGAGGTTATAGAACATGGCTGCGCGAGTTCCCTCGCCCTCCTGCATGTGAATCTCGCCACCCTTGACGAAGAAACTGCTGTTGGCGCGGCCGGCGGTGTATACGCCAAACCCCTGCTCCAGATCGCTTCCTCCATCCTGGTAAAGCTCATAGTGGCCGAAGTAGGAGAAGCCGGTGTCCGGTACTGTACCGGCCACGAACAGAGCGGCCTCGTCCAGGTTGAAGCTGGAACAGGAGGAACTCTGCTGGGTGTCGCTGCCGCACGAGGTCGAGGGGGATGCGGAAGTCGTGTTTCCCGCGTCCGCGACAGTCTTGTCGTTGGTGACGCTGCCTTGCAGAATCAAAGCGAAGGAGTTGGTGAGGCTGAATTTGATGTCCTTGTCCAGCGCTGTAATTTTTGGCGCCGGCTTGGTCCCGTCCATCTCATCCGGCGGCATCCGGTAGCCCAGGCGTTTGAACATATAGCCGTTCTTGTTTAAGGCCGGCGGAACGGTATGGCAGGTGTAACACTTGACGCCGTACTTGCGCGCAAACGCCGGAATCGCGTCTCCTGGTTGGGGCATCAGCAAGGTGAGGCCAAACACCAGCAGGATTGCCTTTAGGCCTGAGATCCAGAGTTTCATGGCGGGAGCTCCTGCACTCTCCTACAGCATCTCTTGGGCCAAAGTGAATTCTCTTTTTTATCAGTGACTTGTCGAGCGCATTTCCGACAAGATGGGGATATCATTCCCCGGTTCCCAGGTCGTTCTGGGGAATTGGTTCCCCACCCTGCGGATCTTTCTCCCGTTTGAGCAGACTGTAGAAAGTCTTCCGGTCGACCCCGGCCTCTCGCGCAGCGGCGCTCACATTGCCGTCGCAACGAGCCAGCACAGCTTGCGCGTAGCTGTTCTCGAAACTGGACAGGTATTGTTCCCTGGCATCCTTCCAAGGAAGGGCGGAGAGGTCACCGACGTTCTCCAACACCGGAGAGTCCTCTTGCAGGTCTTCAGGTCCAATCTCTCCGCCTGGGTGCAAAGCGGTAAGGCGCTCCATCACGTTCTTGAGCTGGCGCACGTTGCCTGGCCAACGCTCCTTTAAAAGCGCCTCGTAGAATCGCGGTGAACCGGAAAGGCTTTTGCCATAGCGCCGCGAGAACCGTTCGAGGAAGAAACGCGCCAAGTGCGGAATATCCTCAAGCCTCTCGCGCAGGGGCGGCAGTTTTACCGTGACTACGCCGAGGCGGTAATAGAGCTCCTCGCGAAAGGTGCCTGCCTTGATTTTGGCAAGCAAATCCTGGTTGGTGGCGCACAGGATGCGGCAATCCACGCGCACCTGAGCAAGTCCGCCCAGCCGCCGCAAAGACCGTTCCTCTACAAAGCGAAAGAGGCGCGTTTGCAGCTCCACGCCCAGGTCGCCTATCTCGTCCAGAAACAGCGTGCCGCCGTCGGCCGACTCAATCAGTCCTTTCTTGGTTCGCTCCGCTCCAGTAAAGGCGCCGCGCTCGTAACCGAACAATTCGCTCTCAATGAGGGAGCCCGGCATGGCGCTGCATTCCACCGGCACAAAAGGGCCGTCTTTTCGCTGGCTATGGCTGTGAATGAATCGGGCAGTCACTTCCTTGCCCGTGCCGCTCTCGCCGAGGATCAACACGGTGGCATTGGTGGTCGCCGCCCGCCGGCATTTGTCCATCTGATCCAGCATGACGGCGCTGCGGCTCTGGGCCGCCTCTGTTTCACCCATAGATTCAAGGCGCCCTTGCAGTTGGGCGACTTCATGTTGCAACGCGGAAAGGGAGAGCGCCCGATTCACCACCAGTAGCAGATCTTCGCGCTTGAAGGGTTTCTGGAGGTAATCGAATGCTCCATTGCGCATAGCCAGCACAGCACTCTCCACCGATGCAAAGGCGGTGAGGAAGACGATAGGAAGCGAGGGAAAGGCTGCATGCAACCGGACAAAGACTTCCTCCCCCGACATCCCAGGCATCCGCACATCGAGAAGAACCAGATCAGGCGGATTCGCCAGGGCTTCTGCAAGCCCCTTTGCCGGGTCGACGAACGACGAAACGTAGACGCCGGGAAGGCGCAGCATGCGTTGAATGTTCTCTCCCAGCGCGCCTTCATCGTCAATGACCAGAACGCGGCTCACTCAGACGCTCCTCCGGCGAACCAGTGATAAGGCTGGCCGCGAGTAAATCGTGCCGGGGGCAGCTCGATTACAAAACTGGCACCCCCGCCCTCCCGTGTCTCGTATCGGATGCCGCCATCATATATATCCAGCAGGCTGGCTGCCAAAAACAAACCCAGTCCCAGCCGCTCCCGCCCGCTGCTTTGGGCAACGAATGGTTCGAAGAGGTGCCTGCGAATACTCTCCGGCACCCCGGGCCCATTGTCTTCGACCCGGACCACGACTTTGGCGCCTGCGGTGCGGTACGGGCCCAGGCGCACCCAAACGACGGCCTCTTCGCGCCCCTTGAGCGCCTCTAACGCGTTGTTTAACAAACCACGGACCACTTCGCCAACAACATGCTCAGGCACGTCAACACGCGGCACCTCGAAGATCTGCTCCTCCACCCGGATCCCTTGCCTCTCCGCAGAGGGCCGCACCGCGGAAAGCGCATCCTCCAAAGCCTTTTGCGGTGCTGAGGCCTCAAAGACCTCACCGCCGCGCTCCCGTCGCAGCGCCTGCAACAGGGTACTGGCAATGCTGCTCATGTAGCGAGTCTCTTTGAGCATCTGCTCCAAATCGGCACGAAGGGCAGCATCCCCTTTACGCTCCTCGAGCAACACTTCAATCCGTCCGGTTACGATCGCCAGCGGGTTGTTGAACTCGTGCATGAATCCGGCTGTGAACTGGCCCAAGAGTGTGAGTTGATGGGAAAGGCGCGCTTGCCGATCGGCGGCCTGCAATTCCTCGCGCAAACGGGATGTGCGGTACCGTACCGTCTCCAGTTGCAGTCTTAACTGAGCTGCGACTTCCTCGGCTTTCTCCATGTCGGCAACCATTCGGCTTCGCTGTCGGTGAATGAATAACAGCGAGGGAACAGGCGCGAGCAGGACGGCAAGGCCTGAAAGCAGAACACCGGCGAGCGGATGTGACTGGCCGATCCAATACGCGAGTCCCAGAACTGGCAGTACCAGGCACCCGCTCGACCAGAGAAGCGGTCGCACATGCCCCTTTGGCTGGCCCATGCTAGCGTCTTCGTCCGGCTTTCCTCGCATATCGCTCAAGTGTAGTGCGTTCACCCTAACAACCGGGATTGCCGGAGCATCGATCGGAATTAATCCCCAAGAATGGAGAAATACCTATTTGGGCAGGCGCAGATGGCGTGTAAATTGCGCCTCTCTTCTGAAAGCAATCGGACTCTCTTGCGTGCATGGGATCCCTGGGGCTCTTTGTGGCTAACTGGCTCCAACGCAGATGGCGAGGTTGAAGAAGCATCCTGTTGGATTGTGTGCCTCAATTCTGAACGAAGCCACTGGCCGCATCGGGCCGATCAGAAGGAATCGGTCAGGCCGCTGCGGCTTGAATCGGAACAACCTCTTGAGCTTCCACAGCTAGTGTCCTTGTGTATCAATTGGAAGGAGACAGGGAACCGACAAGCGTGAGGTCGATATCCACCTCCTTAGCGACCTTTAGTACGAAGATGCTGGGATCTTTCAAGCCCCACTGCACATAGGGAACTTTGAAGTGCGTCTTTGCTGTGAGGCTGGTTCCATCGATATGAATCTGCATGGGAACCGTCAGGTCGTGCGGAGTGCCATGAAGGGTAAAGACGCCGGTAACCTGAATGGTGGAATCGCCGCTTGTCGCGATGGTTCCCTGATAGCTCTTGGGCGCGAATGACACATCGGCAAAATGCGCCACGTCCAGGACATCGGTGTTCATCTTCTTGTCCCGGCTCGGTTCATCGCTGTTGCCGCTGCCGGCCGCGACAATCACGGAGCCGGAGATGTTCATCGCAGTGCGGTCAAAGTCAACCGAAGCGCTTTGCACGTGGAAAGTGCCATTTACATGGTGGCCGGTTCCGGCCAGGGCAAAGCCAACCTGGCTTGCATCGGGATTCGCGGTGAAGGTCTGATGTTGGGCAAGCGCAACTGGAACGACAGCAGCCACCAGCGCAAGAAAAAGAGATTTGGTTATGGTCTTCATGGGTTCTCTCCTGGGTTGACTCGGCATTATTGGTTGTGAATGGGTTGCCGAATATTCTGCGACAACCACAAGCTGATGGAAGCGATGTCTTTGTCTGACAGATATTCGTGTCCTGGCATGTCGGTTGCGGGAATTCCGAACTTTGCGATCTGTGCCAGCCGATCCATGCGCTCTGCATTTGATTCGGAAGGTTGCAAATGCAGGAAAGGGCCGACGGTTAGATCGGGAGGAAAGCGCTTGAAGCCGGCTTGCCAGCGTGTTCTGCCACCCGCGCTGTGGCAGGTGGCGCAGTAACGACGAAAGAGCCGCTCACCGTCGTCGAAGCTGGCCTGCGCCAAGGCGGCGGCGGTGGGATGCCAGTGTGCTTCTTCCTCCTGGCGTTTCAGCGTGCCGGCTCCATGCAGGCTTGCGAGATAGGCAACAAGATCGTCTCCACGGCCATCGCGAAAGAGGAAATCGAAAGAGGGCATAATCGAAGCACCACTGACTTCGGCAGGGTCAATGAAGTGTGCTTTGAGCCAGAACGATGAACGGCGCGCCCCGACTTGAGAAAGATCGGGACCCTGGCGGCGATTACCGATGAGCGGCGGCTTCTGCAGGCGAACGTCCTGGATTGTCTCGGCTGGTCCCCACATGAGGACATCGGCGGTGTTGGGACGCACATATTGAGAATGGCAATGGATGCAGCCCTCGGAGATGTAGACCTGGCGCCCGCGTTCCAATTGCGATTGTTGCGCCGACGTATTGGCCGAGGGAACAAGGCGATAAAGACAGAAGGAAGCCAGAGCGACGAGCGCGGTGAGTGCAAGCTCTCGGGCGCGCCAGCGAAGTGCGGTGAAGAGTCCGGGTATCAACACAACAGCACCGGCTGCGATGACGAATGCAGGTGGAACGTGGCCGAGATTCTGTCCCATGCCGATCCCCATGGCGGAACCACCCCAGCCTGCGGTGGCGTAGATCCATCCGGCCTGACGGCCCCGCTGTCCGGCAGAAGAAGCCGGAGAGAGCAGCGAGGGATAGGCGACCAGAGCGACGGAGTAGAGAGAGACACCGATGGGATAGAAGATTGAAGCAAAAAGAACGCGACTAGGATGGAGCAGGAGCAGGCAGGCGATGCCGAGCATCAAGAATGCTGCTGAGAGAACGAAAATCAGGCCGCGGCGACGCAACAGCCATGCGCTCGCCAGGGCCGCAAGAAGATGCAGCAAGCCATTGGCCCATAGATGGACTTCCCCTTGCCATGTCCCGGCCTTCAGGGCCGGATTGCCCTGAATGATGAAAAAGGCAGCTGAGTCCAACCAGACAAGAGCGGCAAAACATACGAGGACGCGGAGAAAAGAAGGGGCGCGCAACTGCGCAATCTGCGCCGCTTCCAGCTTCGCCGGCGCGGGCAGAAGAGTGATGCCGATTCCCGCGAAGCACAATAAGCCGGCGACAGAGGTCTGCACCTCGGGAGGGGCAGTGAAGAATGGAGGGAGATTGCAGACAAAATAGCCAATACCGGTTCCCAGGCCCACGAGCAGGAGAGCGTGCCGTCCGCCCGTCCATTGGCGCAGATGAGTGACAAGCGTGACGGTTAGCAGACCAAGCCCAGCACCGATGAGGAACGAGACGCCGAAACTGGCAACAAGGCCAAGCTGGAGAAGCGAGAGAAGGGCCGCAGCGCCCGAAGCGAGGAGTCCGGCGCGGAGCCGCAGGTTTGGCGACGGCCACAAGTTCAATCGAGCAGTCAGAAGGCTGAAGAGCATCCCGCCGATAGCCATGGCGGCCATCACGGCCTTCAGGTGATCGTCCGCCCATCCAAGACTCGCCAGCCGCTTCAGAAATGCGAACTGCGCAAATATCAAAAAGTAGATATAGGTGATCGCGACAAGGCTAGCGCCCTGCCATCCGGATTGGCGAGCTCTACCGGGCAACATTGCCCAGCCAGCCTTTGCGCAGACCGATCCCCTGAATGAGAACGCAAGCTCCGTCAGAGAGAGCAACCGTGAGCCACCCTGGTTCCAGCGTCCGCGCCAGAATCTGAGTTCCCACAAAGACGGCTACGCTGGCGCGCGTGAACGCTGTCAGCAGCCAGACAATCTCCAGTGAGCGTGGACTTTCCCTGCGCGTCATCAGAATGACGCCGTACAGGCATGCCAGGCCGACGGAGAGAACAAAGGCGCCGATGAACGACACGTAGGTGAACGAGTCGGAGGGAACGTGCAAACCCATCAGTTGCAGCGTGAACCCCGGCGCGATAATGAGCATCGCGCCAGTAAGTGTGTCGGATAGGCCGATGAAGGCCTGATAAGCAAGAAGAATAGGACGACTCATGCTGTCTTCTCCCGTCGAGTTTGTGCAGAGTTGGAACTGAGGACTGGTTCGAGAAGCAGCGTGGATGCATCAAGAAACCAATCGATGGAAGCAATGAGCATGAGGACCCCGGAAAGAAGACGCAGAGCATAGATGCAGTTGCGGGCTAATCCCGGCACGATAGTGAACGTGGGGTCGAAGCCCTCGCGCCAGCCGGCGATAGTCATCAGCAAGATGTACGCGATAACGCTGCCGTGCCAGAGATAAAAGGAGCGGGCACGATTGAAGATCCAGCCGCCGTCGCCGAGAAGTTCGACCATGACAAAGATGATGAAGCTGGATGTAAAGCCGGCCATGGCAATGAAAGAATGCCCGACTAAACCGTCGGTGAATTTGAAGTGGTCGAGAACTCCGGGAAGAAAAAAGACCCAGCCGGTGACAATGAGAGCTGCCCACCACCAGAGAAGAGCGATCCGCCAAGGGCGCGAATTGTTGTGCCATTGGAAGGCCCCATAGTAGACAGGGGTGAGGGGAAGCCAAACAAGAAGACTGCCCAGGCTTACGTACTGGGTGACGAGGTGATGGCTGATGTCCGCACGGGTAAGAGACGCACAGAGGAGTGACTCCGCAACCAGAACGACCCAAGCGGCGGCGATTGCTTTGGAGTGGCCGGCCTTGCGTCGCGCAATCCCGAACGGGAGCATGAGCAAAATAGCGACAATGGCCAGCGAGGATTCCAATTGGCTTGTGCCGGTGGGGCCGCCCGTGTCGGGGTTCACTGGTGGATAGCGGTTGAGACCGGCCGCGGCATAAATGAGAAAGGGAACCGCAAGCAGGATTGCGAGACCAAGCAGTTTTGTGGCCCAGGCAGCGAGAGATGCGTTCTCCGCACGGTTGCGGCTGCGGATGAGCGACACGAGCAGGAGAAGCCAGAGCACGAAGAGTGCCGCAGGGAAGAGCACGCGTGCATAGCCGCTCCAGTCCAGAAAGAGTTTGCCGCTGGAGTGGCCGGAAAGCCAGGAGAATGCACCTGCGGTGAGAGCCGTGGACCATACCCAGAGGACCGGCCGGCACCAATCTGCCATGGGACCGCGATCGGAGCCGTAGGTTTTGAACAGAAATCCAACCAGCGGAAGTGCGGTCCAGCCGTATAGCTCGAGATTCATGTGCACCATGACCCATCGGCCATAGGTCCACTCACCAAGGAACTTGTTCAGCCCTGGGAAGAGCAGCAGAATCGCAATCAGCACCCCAACGGAATTCGCAATAACAAGCCATAGCAGGCTATGCCAAGCGGTGCCTGCAATGACTCGCGGAGTGTACCGCTCAGACTCATCGAGCGTATACGGATTCATGAATCCTTCCATCGTGCATTTCCAGCAGACGGTCGCAGCGCTGGGCTAGGCCGCGATCGTGCGTTGCCATCACCAGTGTCACTCCCTCGGTAGCTACAACATCGAGCAGCAAATCAAAAACAAGAACACTCGTTCCTTCATCGAGCGAACCGGTTGGTTCGTCTGCCAGAAGGATCTTCGGCTTGTTCATCAGCGCCCGGCAAAGCGCAGTGCGCTGGCGCTCTCCACCGGATAGCTTCTGAATGCGATGGTCCAGCCGGTGCGTCAAGCCGGTACGATCGGCAAGTTGCTGGAGCCGGGCGTGCGCTGTGCGTCGATCTATCCCGGCTGCAACTGTGGGGATAAGGCAGTTTTCTTCCAGCGTTAGATCGGGGATCAGGTTATGCAGTTGAAAGACAAAACCTACTTCGTGTCTGAGCAAGCGCAACAGATTGCAATGACGATTGATCTCCGTGCCATTGACGGCAACGTGACCCTTGTCTGGCGAGTCGAGACCGCCAAACAGATGGAGAAGTGTGCTCTTGCCGCAACCCGATGGGCCGCATAGCGCAACTGTCTGCCCTTCGATCGCCTCAAAACTTACCCCCTTCAGCACTGCGATTGCCCCATCGTCGTAGCTCTTCCACACATTCTCCGCAGAAAGGACAATGCGCCCCAGATTGCCGGTTTGCGCCCCAGACAGACTCATTCGAAGCGCAGCGCCTCCACCGCACGGATCCGCATGGCATAGGCCGCCGGGTAAAGAGCCCCGGCGACGCCGGTAGCCAAGGCGAGCAGGATGACAATCAGCATCACCACGGGATCGACGCTCACATCGACATAGCCGTGAAGAGCGGGAACCTGCTTGAGAATCAAAAGAAGACAGGTGCCTGTTAGCAACCCGGAGAGAGCCCCAAGGAAAGACACAACCGCGGATTCGCCGAAGATCATCATCGCAAGCTGCAGGTGTGAAAAGCCGTTGACGCGCAGAATTGCGATTTCGCGAATTCGCGTGAAGACCGACATGATCATGGTGTTTGCAACACCCAGGCCGCCCAGCACCAATCCGCATCCACCCACTGCCCATGCTGTTGCCTTGAGAATCTTGAACTGCGAGTACGATCGCGTGAACTCCGTGTCTTCGAGGGCAACCAGGTTGGGAAATTTGCTCCTGACTATGCTCTTGAGGGCTGCAGCATCGTCTTTATTGAGCAGCTTGACGGTGATCACTGATGAGGTGCCTTCCTTGTGAAAGAAGCTTTGTGCGGAGCTGAGAGGCATGAACACACCTCCGTCTTCGAAGCCGTTGGCGGTCTTGAGAATCCCGATAACGTGAAAGATCCCGTGACCGATGGGGACATGATCGCCGGCTTTCGCGCCTAGGAACTCCGCGGCGCGCTCTCCGAGCGCCACGTCGTCGGAGTGTTGCGCGAATACGCTGGAATTCCCCTGTATCCATGTGGCGTTGCGGATGCGCGCATCGGAAGCGGTGACGCCAAAGCACGTAATAATGGGGTGGTCGGCGCTGGAGACAATACCGAAGAGCACTGGGTCGGCGTGCGATACCATGGGCCAGCCTGCGATCTCGTTCAATGCCGCGGCGGGAACGTTGCTGAAGAAAAGATCGGAGACATTGCGCTCAAACACGATGATCTCGCTGTCGCTAGAAAGGATTCCAGAAAACATGCCGATTGCGCCTTGCAGGATAGTGACCACCGTGAGCATGGCCGCCACGCTGAACGCGATGCCGGCAATACTGATGAGCGACCGGATGCGATGACGGCGTAGATTCGTCAAAATCAGAGTCAGAAAAATCACAACCGTTCTCCGGAGTTTCTTTCAAGCGCATTCTGGGTGACACGAACCAACTCTTCCTCGAGTTCGTTCCTCAGATTTTCAAGAAATGACATTTCCCGTCTCGTGTTCAGGAGTCGGCTGAGTGCCCTGTCACCAATGCGAATAAAGCGAGTAAGCCGGTTGACTGCTCCATGAACTCCCAGTACGGCTGCGGCATTGGGCCGATCGAGGACGAGGTCACGGGCAACGGTCTTTCCTGCTTCGGTGGGGCTCCCAAGCAGATCCTTCAAGTCATCGACCATCTGGTACCCGAGACCCCAGTAAAGGGCAATGCGCTCCAGCAGCTGGATCTCCCGCTCTGAAGCATCGCCCAGCAGGGCCGGCAAAACCAGCGTCAGCCGAATCAATGAAACTGTCTTTCCCCGTGCAATTCTCTCTGTGGTCTCGCGATTGTGAGGCAATGTTGTGTAGTTGAGATCGAGACTCTGCCCATTGAGTAGCCCCTCCACGCCAAGACATGCCTCAACGTACTTCAGCGATCGCTCCTGTCTTTGCCTCGAAACTGTGAAGATGGCCCGCCACGTGAGCGCATAAGCTCGATTGATGAGCGCCAACGCGGTCAGAATTGCGCCCGCCTCTCCGAATGCGAAATGCACACAATGGACACCGCGACGCTCAAGCGCGTTGTCCATGCACGGCAGATCGTCGAAGACCAGCGATGCCGTGTGGAAGTATTCGAGCGCGATGGCAAGGTCCTTGGCAGGAACCTGATCCAGGCCACACGCCGTTCCCACCTGGTAGACCATCCGAGGGCGGATCAGGCTGCCGGGATTGCCTAGCACATGGCGGATCGCCTCTTCGAAAGGCTGGTCGAGCGTTGCAGGCAGAGGTAGAAAGGTTTTGAAGGCATCCGCGAACTGCGTTGGGTTCGCTGTGATCGTGGTAGGCGCAATTGGCACACTTATACTCATCCGGTTCCTGTCTTGCACTGCAAGTGTCGGGGAATGGCAAGCATCCCTTGCGCTGTGTGAGCGAGCTCGATGCTCTGCATTTCACAGGTGAGACGAAGCTGCAACCTGTTTGGAGAGCAAAGAGAGGTGACTTCCCCAATGACGATTTGTTCATCTCTTGGGGTCGCATGACGGTTTTGCAAAGAGCATTGGATACTGCACTTTCAGCATAGTGAAGCCAGATGACGGTCACCCGACGCGATCATGACAATCCGTTCATCTAAGCGGTTAAGCCTCGGATTTTGTGACTTCGTATCAAGCGGACGTGGCCCCCCAATGAAGAATCTATACAAGCGAACTAATATCGCCTCATGCGGCTTCTGGTGAGATTACCCCCGGCAGAGCCGAGCGCTTCATTTTGTGAGCCGCTCAAAGGGGCTTGAGCGGGGTCGCTAACGCGGCCCCGGTTGTGTTGGGCCACCTTGTCGGTGGCAGGTTTTCGCCACATGTTCAGCTGATCTAGCCGTTTGTCTTCCTGTTCATGGTTGTGAATGTAATCCCGAATCGTGACCTCGTCGCGACCGACCGTTGATACCAAGTATCCGCGTGCCCAGGAGCTTTGGCCGGCATAATTCTGCTTCTGTTCTCCACATACTCGTGCCAGGTAAATTGCGCTCTTGCCCTTGATGAAACCCACCACCGATGACACGGAATACTTCGGCGGAATCGAGATCATCATGTGGACATGGTCGGCCAGAAGATGCCCTT
>Ga0182016_10002569_pt1 | contig 21216 bp, 17 predicted proteins | sample 712S2MmetaG_FD_120491 | JGI IMG/M metagenome (GOLD analysis project Ga0182016, IMG submission 120491) | Permafrost microbial communities from Stordalen Mire, Sweden - 712S2M metaG | ecosystem: Environmental > Terrestrial > Soil > Wetlands > Permafrost | place: Sweden: Stordalen | collected... | reverse complement strand
GTCGCCGGCGGCTCGTTCGAATCGCGCGCGGCCCGCACGTCTCGGAAGAACGTCTCGACGAGCGCGGGGTCGGGCGTAAACGGTGCGGGCGTAGATTGAGAAGCGGGGCCGGTCTCCGGACCGCGACGCGAGAGAACCTGCGTCGTCGCTTGCCCGCTTGAACGAATGACCATGCGCCAGCCAGAACCGTTGGTGGATCCGCCATTTTCGATGACGGCGCCGTCGATGGTCGTCGCAGCAGCGGCGGCAACGAACGAGGCGGCAACGAGCGCGATCGCGAGCGTGCCGCAACGTGCAGCGCTGCGAAACGAAAAGACGTCCATGAATCGTATAACGTATCGCCGTCGCAGACCGTCTCCGTGGAGGAGGTCGGATTTGGATGCCCTAACCTGTCGCGACCTCTCCCTTGGAAGGAACGATCGGCTTTGAACGTTCGAATCGCTTCGCTCGCGGGCTTGCTGCTCGTCGTCGCTCTGGCTGCCTGCAACGGCACGCCGCCGTCCGGCGGCATGATCCCCACGCCGGCGCCCGTCATCGTTCCGACGCCAACGGTTGGGCCCGGCAGCACGTTTGCCTATTCCGGTTCGCTGACGCAGACGAACACGTACGCATACCCGCAACCGTCGCCGCTTCCCTCGACCGTGAATACGGCTGCGGTCACGGAGAACGTCGTCGTCTCCACGTCGCCCGCGCCGCCGCCGCTGAGCGCTCCCGCTTCGGCGCTGGACTATAACGCGAGCGAGACCGACGCCTATGGGCTCCAGAGCGTCGTGACGACGACCGACAGCTGGCAAGGTAAGGCAGCGGCCGGATCGGCCGTCAATCTGGTTCAGTATGCAACCAATGTCGTGACGAACGCCAACACGTCCACCGCTTCAACCATCGCGACGTCGTATTCGACGCCGCAGATCGTCGGTCAGACGCCGGCAACCGCGGGCGCGAGCTGGAAAAACGTCAACGGCGGTACCGTGACCGAAAACGACGCCGACGGAACGACCGACGTCACCAAGCGAAATGCGAACGGCACCTACACCGACACGCAGACGATCGCAAGCACGCCGCAGACGCTGACGATCGCAACAAAGGCTGACGGAAGCGGATCGTACGGCGGCACCGCGCTGTCGAGCTACGGCATTCAAGAATTCCAGATGCTCGCGCCGGCGTCCGGAAAGATCACCGTTCAGATCCTCCCGACGGGCGGCGGTGCACCCACCGTCGTTGCGACGCCGAAGGCTTGGTTCTCGGCGGTGACTCCCCCGTATTCCGACGTCACGAACGTCGCAACCAACGTCACGTTTCCGGCTGCCTGCAACGTCCCGCCGCAGTTCGGGACCAGCGGCTCGTCGCTGACGCGACAGATCGCGTCGTACGATCCGGTGCTCGGCTTCACCGACGCGCAAACGATTACCACGTACGTTGGAGGCTACGGCCCGGTTTGCATCGTGCTGAGCGATCTGCAGACGACGTACTACGACTATCTCAACGATACGCTCAAGGCGTGGCAAAACTTCGCCGACTTCGAAGGCACGCCGCTGGCGACGCAGACCATCGCCGAAACGCTGACGCTGCAGAACGCGACGTCCGCCTCGGCGTCTCGCCGTTCGTCCGCCGCGATCGTCGCGGGCGCTCAAGGGCTCTCGCCGTCGAGCGTGTCGTTCGCGACGGCGCAGTTCGAGGCGCGCGTGCAGCACGAACGCACGGTCCGCAGAAAAGCCGCGATCGCGAGACTGATCCGATTCATGCAACACCGTACCGGGGGTAACGTCCGATGAACGCGAGAGACTTTCGTCCGGCCGCGGCGCTTGCGCTTGCGGCTGCCTTCGTGACCGGGTGCGGCGGCGGCAGCCATGGCGGCGCGCTCCCCACCGATCCGGGCGCGGCGGCCGGCATGTCTCAGGCGCAGGCGCAGACGGCACTCTCGACGTATGCGGGTCCCTCGACGCTCGCGAACTTTACGTGGGGTAAAGAGACGCTTCGAACCGCCACGTACGTCGGTCCGGTGCACGGCGACATGGGCATGTCGGTTTCGGTTGCGCTGAAACTGCAGAACGAGCGCGGTCTGATGCAGTACGCGCAAGAGGCGAGCTCGCCCAAGTCGGCATTCTACCGCAAGTTCCTCACGCCGGCTGAGATCGGCGCGCGTTACGGCGCGACCGCGAGCGACGTGGCCGCGACCGCGAAGTACTTCAACGGCTACCACATCTCCGTAGGAACTTGGCCGCAGCATCTCACGCTCACGCTCGCCGGCAGACTAACGTCGTTCGAGAAGGCATTCGGTACGACCATCGGCTGGTGGCGCGCCGGGAAGACGACGTTCCTGGCGCCGGTTCAGGCCCCGCACGTCGCCGTCGCTCTGCCCATCGCGGGCGTGGTCGGGCTGGTGCAGCCGCACTTCATGCATCCGTACATCATCCGAATGTCGCGCGGAAACACGATTGGCTATTCCCCGCAGATGCTGGCCAACGGCTTCGACTACTCCGGTGCGTATAGCAAAGGCTACAACGGGACCGGCATCAACATCGGCATCATCGGAACCGGGCCGATCGACACGTCCGCCAACGGAGACGTGCCCACCCTGTCCAAGCTGTTCAAGGCGCGCGTCGCGACCGTGACGGTCGCGCAGGTGCGCGCGCAACCCGCCAGCGGCCAAAACAACAACACCGGGACGGGTGCCTTCGACCCGAATCCGGGTGGCCTGGCATCGCCGCCACCGGTGACGGATACGTGTAGCTTGCCGCCTTTCCCGACGCCTCCCGATTACACCACGTGCAATCCCGAGGATGGCGAAGCGCAGCTGGATACCGAGCAGCAAGCCAGCCTCGCGCCTGGCGCAAACGTGCTGTTCTACTTCGCGTACAATCCGGCGATTTGCGTCAACACGACCACCGGAAACGAAACGGCACCGCCGTGCGGCGCGGGCGAGGTCACCTATCCGCTGATCGGTATCCAGATTGCGGACGACGAGATTCAGCAAGCGATCGCCGACAACAAGGTGGACGCGGTCTCGCTCAGCTACGGGCTGGGCGAGAACGGCGGCTGCGGCTATTACTATTCGTGTTCGGGCAGCGGTCAGGGCACCGGCATCGGCCCCGACGAATTCGCGGCGCTAGCCGCCGAAGGCATCGCGGTGTTCGCGTCTTCCGGGGACACCGGGAACCAGTCGTGTTTCGACAACTTCGGCAATCCACTGCCGACGCCGTGCGTTTCGTACCCGGCCTCGGACCCGTCGGTTGTCGGCGTCGGCGGCGTGAACGCGCCCATGGACACGACCGGCAAACTGCTCGGCCAAATCGCGGCCTGGGCCTACCAGTCCACGCAAGGCGGGAGCGGCAACTTCAACAACGACGTCGGCTCGGGCGGGGGAGTGTCGCAAGTCTTCCCGACCCCGGTTTGGCAGCAGGGCGTCACGACGCCGGCGGGCAGCAATCCGGCGAGCCCGCAGCTTAACGGCTATCGCGGCGTTCCCGACATCGCACTGATGGCGGATCCCTTCACGGGTCCGGCCCTCGTCTTTAACTCGGCTTTTTCCGATGGAGGCGTCGGGCCGTCCGGCGGGACGTCGGCAGCCGCGCCCGAGTCCGCCGCGGAGTGGGCGCTGGTCGAACAGGCCTGCAAAGCCACGCCGTCCTGCGCGACCGCGAGCGGCGGCCACCCGGAACGCTTGGGCAATCCGAACGGCATCTTTTACAAGATCTACGCCGGTTCTGTCAACGGTTTGAGCTACAACGACGTGTTCTACGACGTTCTCTACGGCCAAAACCAGGCCAACTCCGGGCCCGGAGCGCCGCCGATCACCGGTTGCTGCACCTCCGGAAAAGGCTACGATCTGGTCACCGGGCTGGGCGTTCCGTTCGGCGGTCACCTCGTCCAGGCGATCACGGGCCAAGTGTCGCCTTAGGCCACGGCAGGGCCCACGCAGGTGGGCCCTCTTGCCTAGCCTGCTATAATCGAGTGGCTGTGAAAGAGAAGATTCATCCCACCTGGTACCCCGACGCTCGCGTGCACTGCGCGTGCGGCACCGCCTTTACGACCGGCTCGACGCTCAAGGAGATCTCGGTCGAGATTTGCTCGGCTTGCCACCCGCTCTTTACGGGTCAGCAGAAGCTCATCGATACGGCGGGCCGCGTCGACAAGTTCAACCAGCGCGCCGCTGCCGCAAAGCAGAAGCAGCTGGATGCCGCGGAGCGGCAAGCCGCCCGCGAAGCCAAGAAGACGGCAGCCGCAGAAGCGTAGCTGCACGTCAAATCCGAAGACGAGGCGCCAAGGCGGCTCGTCTTTTTTATTGCCAAAAACGGGGCGGCACGGCCCCCCGTTCACCCCCGAGCCGCGACTCCGCGGCTCAAGGGGGCGTCGCCCCCTTTAACCCCCAATTGAGAAAAGCAATATGGCAACGCTGACGCAGGCCGTTACGGCCCGTCTCGACACGATGGTGCGGCGCTTCGACGAGATCGAGGTGGAACTCGCCAATCCCCCGGGCGGATTCGATCAGGCCAAGTACACGGCGCTGGTCAAAGAGCGATCGCAGCTCGAGGAGACGGTGCGCGCCTATCGCGAGTTGTGCGGCATCGAGCGCGAGATCGCCGAGAACGAGACGCTTCTGCGCGACGGCGACGCCGAGATGCGCGAGCTGGCGCAAGAAGAAGTCGGGGCGTTGCGCGAGCGGCTCGAACGCATCGAGGACGAACTCAAGTCCCTCATGATTCCGCGGGATCCCAACGACGACCGCGACATCTTCATCGAGATCCGGGCCGGGGCCGGGGGCGACGAAGCGGCGATCTTCGCCGGCGACTTGGCGCGTATGTATATGCGCTACGCCGAGACCGCCGCGATGAAGACCGAACTGATCTCCGAGAGCGAGAGCGACGCCGGCGGCTACAAAGAGATCGTGTTCGCAGTCAAGGGCGCGGGCGCGTACCGTTCCTTTAAGCACGAATCGGGCGTGCATCGCGTCCAGCGCGTGCCCGCGACCGAAGCGCAAGGGCGCGTGCACACCAGCACGGCGACCGTTGCCGTCTTGCCGCAGGTCGAGGACGACGGAGAGATCGAGATTCGCTCGACCGACCTGCAGATCGACACGTATAAGTCCAGCGGCGCCGGCGGACAGTACGTCAACAAGACCGAGTCGGCGATCCGCATCACGCACGTGCCCAGCGGCGTCATCGTGGCCTCGCAACAAGAGCGCTCGCAGACGCAAAATCGCGAGAAGGCGATGCAGATGCTGCGCGCGATCCTGGCCGAGCGCAAGCGCCGCGAGCAAGAAGAAGCGATGGGCTCGATCCGCCGCAGCCAAGTCGGCACCGGGGATCGCTCCGAGAAGATCCGCACGTACAACTTTCCCCAAGATCGGGTGACGGACCACCGGATCAATCGCAACTTCGGGAACATTCGCGGCATCATGGACGGCGCGCTCGAACCGCTCGTCGAGGACCTGCTCAAGGACGAGCGCGCCCGGCTGCTCGCCGGCGAGACCGCCGTTACGGCATGACGGCGGGCGAGACGGCGACGTTCGGCGCCGCGCTGGAACGAGGCGCGCGATCGCTGGACGGCGAGCTCCGGGGCGATGCGGCGCTGCTCATGGCGTTTGCATCGGGACGTTCGCGCGCGTGGCTGCTCGCGCACGCCGGCGACGCGATCGACGCGAGGGCCGTCGAACGCTTTGAGGCGCTGTGCGCGCGCCGGGGCGCCGGCGTTCCGATCGCATACCTCACCGGCAGCGCGTGGTTCTGCGGACGCGAGTTCGCGGTGGACGAGCGCGTGCTGATTCCGAGGCCGGAGACCGAACATCTCGTCGAAGATGCGGTGCGCGTTCTGCGCGGCCGCGCGGACGTGCGGGCTCTCGACGTGGGAACCGGTAGCGGCGCGATCGCCTGCACGCTAGCGGCGGAGCTTCCCGCGGCGCGCGTGGACGCGACCGACCTTTCGGCGGCCGCACTCGACGTCGCTCGCGCCAACGCGCGACGGCTGGACGTAGCCGGTCGCGTGTCGTTCTTCGAGGGCGACCTGACGGCGCCGCTGGACGGGCGCGCATACGACGTAGTGGTCGCGAATCTTCCGTACGTCCCAAGCGCGGACGTTGCCCCTCGCCCCAATCCCGTTTCGTACGAGCCGCGCGGGGCGCTGGACGGCGGTCCCGACGGTCTGGCGGTCTACCGGCGCCTCGTGCCGGAGCTGCCGGCCGCGCTCCGCCCCGGCGGGGTGGCGCTCTTGGAGGCCGCGCCGCCGACCATGGACGCGCTGCTGGGCCTCGTTTCGGCCGCCTTTCCAAGCGGTTGGACGACCGTCGAACGCGATTACGGCGGCCGCGGTCGCTACGTGAAGGTCGCGGCCTCAGACTAACGGAATCAAGTCATCCCGAGATGGCGAAGTATATTTTCTTTACCGGCGGGGTCGTGAGCTCGATTGGCAAGGGCATCACGGCAGCCTCCCTTGGGCGCCTGCTCAAGGCGCGCGGCATCAGCGTCTCCATTCAGAAACTCGATCCGTACATCAACGTCGACGCCGGTACGATGAACCCGTATCAGCACGGCGAAGTTTTCGTTACCGAGGACGGCGCCGAGACGGACCTGGACCTAGGCCATTACGAACGCTTCATCGACGAGAACCTCTCGCACGCCAACAACGTGACGACCGGCCAAGTCTACAACTCCGTCATCGAAAAAGAGCGCCGCGGCGACTACCTGGGCGCTACCGTTCAAGTCATCCCCCACATCACCAACGAGATCAAGGCGCACATCAAGCGCTTTGCCGAGGCCAGCCGCGCCGAGGTCTGCATCGTCGAGGTCGGCGGTACGGTCGGCGACATCGAGTCGCTTCCGTTCTTGGAAGCCATTCGCCAGATGCGGTACGACGCCGGCGAAGAGAACGTCATGTACGTGCATCTCACGTTGATGCCGCACTTAGGGGCCGCCGACGAACTCAAAACCAAGCCGACTCAGCATTCGGTGCGCGAGTTGCGCGGGATCGGAATTTCGCCCGACGCGATCGTCTGCCGGACGCAGTCGTCCATGCCGATGGCGATGGAGCTGAAGGAGAAGATCGCACTCTTCTGCGACGTGTCGCCTTCCGCCGTCGTCCAGAACGGCGATGCCAAGACGATCTATCAGGTGCCGCTCAATCTCGAAGCCGAGGGGCTGGCGCAGGCCGCCGTCCGCAAACTTCGCCTTGCGACGGTCGCGCCGAAACTCGAGGACTGGGCGGCCATCGCCGAACGGATGCTCCATCCGCGGCGCATCGTCACCATCGCGCTGGTTGGGAAGTACGTCGAGCTCAAGGATGCCTACATCTCGATCAACGAGGCGCTCTACCATTCGGGCATCTACTATTATGCCGGCGTGAACATCCAGCGCATCGACTCCGAGCTGGTCGAGAACGAGGGCGTGGACGTACTCAAAGACGCGCACGGGATCTTAGTCGCGCCCGGCTTCGGCGCGCGCGGCGTCAAGGGCAAGCTCGCGGCGATCCAGTACGCGCGCGAGCGGCGCGTTCCGTTCCTCGGAATCTGCTACGGAATGCAACTGGCCTGCGTCGAGTTCGCACGCAACGTCTGCGGGCTGCCCGAGGCGATGACCAGCGAAGTGGACGAGACGGCCCCCGACCCCGTCATCGACTTCATGCCCGATCAGCGCAATCTGGAGTCCTACGGCGGAACGATGCGCTTAGGCGCCTATACGTGCACGCTCGAGCCCGACACGCAAGCGCTCAAGGCCTACGGCGAAGTGGAGATCAGCGAGCGCCACCGCCACCGCTACGAGTTCAACAACCGCTACCGGCCGATCTTCGAAGAGCACGGCATGCGCTTTAGCGGTCATCATACCGTCGGCAAAACGCGCCTGGTCGAAGTGATCGAGCTGCCGGTAGACATGCATCCGTGGTTCGTGGGAACGCAGGCACATCCCGAATTCAAGTCGCGGCCGAACCGGCCGTCACCGCTCTATCGCGACTTTATCGGGGCCGCGCTCGAGCACGAAGGGCGCATCCGCGGCGAGGCGGGCGCCGAGCGTATCGCGGCTCCCGAACTCCGCTGAATAGCGAGCGCATCACCGCCGTCATCCTCGCCCGAAACGAGGAACGCAACCTTCCGCGAGCGCTGACGAGCTTACCCCACGGCATCCACGTCCTCGTGATCGACGCACAGTCGCACGACCGTACGGCGGAGTTCGCGCGCTCGGCCGGTGCGACCGTCGTCGAGCGCGCGTGGACCGATTTCGTGGACGCGCGCCGGTTCGCGCTCGCGCAGGTCGCGACGCCGTGGACGCTGGCCATCGACGCCGACGAAGCGCTCGACGATCGCCTGCGGGCGGCCATCCTCGCGGCCGGCGAACACGTCAACGGATATCGCGTCCGCCGCGACACGTATTTTTGCGGGAAGTCGCTGCGGATGTGGCGACGCGAGCCGCTGCTGCGCCTGTTTCGCACCGAAGCGGCGCGGGTGGAAGCCCATCCCGCGGCCGGCGGCGACGCGCCGCTGCACGAAACCTACGCGTGCAACGAGCCGACGGGCGATCTGACCGGGACGCTGATGCATTTTTCCTATCCCGACCTCGCGTCGTACCGCACCAGGTTCTCCGCGTACACGGCGATCGAAGCGCGCGCGACGTCGCCCGCGACGCTGCCGGGAGCCGCGCTCCTGGCTCTTCCGCGCTTCGCGCGTTCCATGCTGGCCCGCGGTGCGTTCCTGGACGGCTGGCAGGGCTGGTACGTGGCGTGGATGTCGGCGTGGTATCCGGTTGCGGTCGCCGCGAAAGCCATGCTGCGGTGAGCGGATCCCGGCGCATCGGGCTGGACGCACGCCTGACGCGGCAGATGTCCGTCGGCATGAAGACGTACGTGCGCGAACTGGTGGCGCGCCTTCCGGCCGTCGCGCCGGACCTGACGTACGTTGCGTTCGATCGCGGCGGCAACTTCGACTTTGACGAACAGGTCGGATTGCCGCGCCGGTTGCGTGCCGCCCATCTCGATCTCGTGCATTTCATGTCGCAGTACGTGCCGCTGGCCGCGCCGCGACCGTTCGTGATCACGATTCACGACCTGATCCATCTGCGCCATCCGGAGTACTTCAAATCTAAAGTCGGCCCGTACTACCGCTCGGTCGTCAAGCGCGCCTGCGCGCGCGCGGCCGCCGTCATCACCGACGACGCGCGCACGGTGGACGATTTGGAACGCTTTCTGGGGGTGGATCCGAGCAAGGTTCGCGTCGTGCCGCTCGGCGTCAACGAGCGATTTCTGGCGCAAGCCGAGCCGAAGATGCCGCCGCGCCCATATCTGCTGTACGTCGGCAACCACCGCGCGCACAAGGATCTCCCGACGCTCTTCGCCGCCTGGCGCGCGCTGTCGGAACCCCTCGACCTCTACCTCACGGGTCCCGACGATTTCGCCGGCGAGCTGGAGCGCATGAGCGACGCGACGCGTCGCGCAAGCGCGCTGGGCGACGTGGACGACGCGGAGCTCGCGAGCTGGTACGCGGGAGCCATCGCGCTCGTTCACCCGGCGCTCTGCGAGGGCTTCGGCCTTCCGATGCTCGAGGCGATGGCGTCGGGTTGTCCGGTCGTCGCCTGCGAGGACGCCGTGCCCGGCGTGCTGGCCTCGGCGGCCCTGACGTTTCCGGCCAAGGGCGCATCGGCGCTGGCGGCTCGTCTGGAAGCCTTGCTCGACGACCAGGGGCTTGGCGCCCGGCTCGTCAAGGAAGGAAGGGCGCTGGCGCAAACCCTTACGTGGGACGCCTGCGCGAAAGCTACCGCGGAGATTTATCGCCAGGTCGTGGAGGACGTTGCGTGATCGATCGACGGCTCGTCGCACTACTTGCGATCGGTTTTGCATTGCTGGGCACGGCCGCGCCGCTGCCCAAGCACAAGGGTCCCCCGATCATCAGCATCGTCATCAACGGCGAGACGCTGCCGATCGATCCGCCCCCGCGCTTTGAAGGCAACGTCCTGATGGTACCGGTCCGGCGCACGATCGAAGCGCTTGGCTTGGATTTCGAGCGTGCGGGTCCGCGCGTCATCACCCACGTCGGGGCCAAGACCGTCGTCTTGACGGTGGACAGCCGGAGCGCGCAGATCGACGGCTCGACGGTCGAACTGGACGCCGCGCCCACCGAAGATCAGGACGTGCTCTACGCGCCCCTCCGTTTCTTCACCGCCGTGCTTGGAGCGCAGGCGCACTACGATTCGCGAGCGCACGCGGTGACGATCGCCGCCTCGCTCGTCGGGCGGTCCGGCGAAGGCGTCGTTTCGAACGGCGACCACGTCGAGCGATCCGGCACGGTGACGGCGGTGGACCTAAACTCGAATCCGCCGACGGTCACGCTCGCGTACAACGCCTCAGTCAAGACGATTCCCATCACGCAAAACGCGCTAGTGGACATTCAAGACGTGGACGCCCACGTTTCCATGCCCGGCGAACTCTCGGACGTGCGGCCCGGAGACTTCGCGCGCATCGTCATGCATCGCAACGGTAACGTGGACGAGGTCATCGACGCCTACGGCTCCCACTCGGGGCAGATCGCCGCGGTCGACGCGACCGAGTTTCTCTTTGACGACGGGCACGTCATCAAGCCGGGCCGCATCGCGCAGATCTCGATCAACGGGACTCCCGCGACGATAACGGACGTCCGCGTAGGCGACCGGGCAACGGTGAGGTACAACGTGGAGACCAACGAAGTTCGCGAGGTCCTCGTCAGCCGCACGGTCACGGGATCGCCCCCGCCCGCGGCTCCCGGAGCTCCGGCGATCTCCAGCGTGCAGATCGACGCGACGCGGCCGCTTCGTGCGGGCGAAACGTTTACCGTCACCGTCCGCGGAACGCCGGGCGGCTCGGCGAGCTTCGACCTCGGTCCGTATCAGCAAGGCATCGTCCTGGTCGAGCGGGACGCCGGCGTCTATATCGCCCGCTACACGGTTACGCGCGGTGCTAACTATAGCGACGTTCCCATCATCGGCCATTTGCGCAAGAACGGGCTCGACGCCGCGCCGGTCCAGGCGGCGCAGACCGTTTCGGCCGCAAGTTCCCCGCCGGGCATCGTGGACTTTGCGCCCGACGACGGGTCGGTCGTCAACACCAGTAAGCCGTCCATTTATGCCACGTTCGCCTCGGACGCCGTAGACGTCAATCCCGACAGCATCTCGCTGTCGATCAACGGGCGCGACGTGACGTCGGAAGTCGTCCGCACGGCGCAGTCCGTCGAGTACATGCCGTCGTATACGTATCCCAACGGCAGGATGCACGTGATGGTTCGCGTCTCCGACCGGGCCGGAAACACGACGATAAAGTCGTGGACGTTCGACATCAAGGCGCGCTGAAGGAAGCGGGGGATCGTGAGCGACTGCCTATTTTGCAAGATCGTCGCCGGCGAGATCCCGGCGGAGACGCTCTATCGCGACGACCTCGTCATGGCGATTCCGGACGTCAACCCGCAAGCGCCGATCCATCTGCTCGTCATGCCGGTCCGCCACGCCGGGAACGTTGCCGAGCTGGCCGAGGGCGAGAAAGACGCGACGATCGCGGCAGTGTTTTCAACCGCTGCGCTGCTCGGTTCGCGACACGCGCCCGGCGGATTCCGCCTCGTCGCCAACACGGGAAAAGACGGCGGACAGACGGTCGACCACTTTCACGTGCATGTGCTCGGCGGACGCCAAATGGATTGGCCCCCGGGATAGCGCGATAACGCGCGTCGCGGCGGCAACGTGACGCGCCCGGAAAATACCTTTGTGTCACCGTAACGCAGCGCGCGGCCGATGCGTTTGCGAGACATGATGCGTATGCGATTGACGGTTCCGCTCTTTGCCTTCGCGCTGCTGCTCTTGCCCGGCGCGTTGTCGGCGAACACGACGTACCTGCAGTCCGAAGGCGACACCGTCAGCACGCCGGGGCATGCGATCGTCGTCTACTATCAGACCGACGCCAAGGCATCCACGGACGTCGAGGCGGCCGTCTACCGCATTTCCGTGCAGCGCTACGTCACGTCGAATGAGAAGTCGTTGACGGAGCGGGAGCTGACGCCGTTCGCACAGGTCGAGAGCACACGCTCGAAACCGGTCAAGGACGACACGTGGCGCCGCGAGGTCGACTTCGCTCCGCTGCACGTCGGGACGTACGCACTGGTCGCGAAGGTCGGCGACGCGACGTCGATAAGCACGCTCGACGTAACGACCGTTGGCCTGACCGTCGCAAACGCGAGCCGCGGCGACAGCGTCTACATGCCGACCGACGTAAGAACCTTCGGCGTTTATCCGGGTGCGACGTTGTCCCTCGAGACGGCGCAGGGCTCGTCGGCGATTCCCGTCGTTGCGGGCTTGGCGCGGGTGCCCGCCGGCACGGGAACGGTCGTGGTTCGCGCCCGGGACGGCTCGATCGCTTTTGCCCGCAACGAGTCTCCCTACGCGAGTCAGAATGGCGAGGCTTCGGACGTGGGCATCGTGCAGAGCGACCGGCCCGTATACCGGCCGGGAGACACGGTATATCTGCGCGCGATCCTGCGACGCGGCAACATCGCCGCCTACCGGATTCCGGCCGGACCGATACATTTGCGCGTGCGCGCTCCCGACGGAGGCGACGTGGCGAATCGAGATCTGGCGGTATCCGCATTCGGCACCGTCAACGCCGCGGTACGGCTTCCGGAGGACGCCGTTCCCGGAAGCTACAGCGCGTCGGTCGGAACGCTGCAGCGACAGATCTTGGTAGCGGCGTACAAGAAACCCGAATACGAGATCACGCTGGCGAATACGCCGGAGCACGCGATCGGGGGAACCGCCGTCCCGATCGTGATCGGCGCGCGCTACTTTTTCGGGCGTCCCGCCGGCGGCATGACCGTTCACTACGAGGCGTTGGAGCAGCCGCTCTGGTACGGGCGCTGGTGGGGGCCTTACGCGTCGTACGTCGAGTCCGCCGGTCTGTGGAATCGTCAAAGCAGCACGCAACTCGGAAGCGGCGACGGCGTAACCGATGCGAGCGGACGCGTGGCGTTTACGCTCGCCACAAAGCCCGTTACGGCCGATACGAACGTGACCGTGACCGCTTCGGCTCGCGACGCATCCGGACGCACGGTGACGCTCTCACGCGACGTGCTGATCACGGCCGCGTCGTTCCGCATTTGGGCGGCGCCGGACGACTGGTTCGGCACGCCCGGCCAGCGCACGACGCTGCGGGTGCACGTTTCCGGCTACGACGGAGACAAACCCGTTGCCGGCGTCTCCACGCGCGTCCTGGTCCGACGCACGCACTGGGACGGCGGTAAGGAAGTCGACGACGAAACGTCGTCGCTCGTCGCGACCACCGGAGCGGACGGCGAAGCGGCGATTCCGTGGACCCCGCAACACGCCGGAAGTTACCGGTTCGAGATCAGCGCGCAAGACGGCGCCGGACGAACGGCAACGTCGCAGACGTATTTCTGGGTAACGGACGATTCGTGGATGGCCCCCATCGAGCAACCGATGCTGGTGCCGGACAAAACGGCCGTTGGTGCCGGTGAAACGGCAAACATTTTGCTGGCCATTCCGCATCCAAACCGCGACGTGCTCCTGGTTACGACCAGCGACCGCATCGACGAGGCGCGCGTCGTGCACGTCGCCGGGACGTCGCTGCGCGTAGGCGTTTCCGTTCCGTCCGACGCCGCGTCGTTTGGCGTGACCGCGCTGCTGCCGACCGAGAACGGCGTCGAGTCCGCGGGCACGCAAATCACCGTCGTGCGGCCGGAGCGCGCGCTGTACGTCACGATCTCGCCCGGTAAGAAACGCTACGAGCCCGGCGAGCGCGCGACGTTCGACGTCCGGGCCGTCGACGCGGCGGGCCGCCCGCAACGAGCGGAGTTCGGCCTGGGCGTCGTGGATCAGGCGATCTATGCGGTCCAAGCCGAGGAGGCCGTCGATCCCGTCAGCGTCCTCTATGGCGCCAGCGGATACGTGTACGGAAGCGGAACGTGGTTTCGACCCAATAACGGACTCGTTGAAGCCGGCCGCACATCGGACGTGTACGCCGTCAACGCCGCAACGCGGTCGCGTGCCGCTGCCCCGGAGGCCTTGAAGTCGATCGCAGCGGTAAAGTCGGCACCGGCGATTCGCAGCAACTTTTTGGACACCGCATATTGGACGCCGTCCATCGTCACCGGCAGCGACGGGCGGGCGACCGTTTCGTTCGCGTGGCCCGACAACCTGACCACGTGGCGCGCGACGGGACTGGGCGTTACCGTTGACGGCGACGTCGGTCGCGGGCAGGGCGATGCGCTCGTGACCAAAGACTTCCTGGTTCGCCTGGAGACGCCGCGCTTTCTGCGCGCGGGCGACGAATCCACGATCGTCGGCATCGCACAAGGACAGGCGAACGCGCCGGACGTGCGCCTCGATCTCGATCCCGGCGCGCTCTCGTCGCTCAAATCGCTCGATCTCACGCTGCATTTGGATGCGAATCAGAGCGCTGCCGGCTCGTGGCCGGTGAACGCGCACGGGGTGGGAAGCACGGCGGTGACGCTGTCGGGAAGCGACGGCATGCGAAAGGACGCGATGCGCGTCACGCTGCCCCTTCTGGCAGGAACGGCCGCGGAACACGTGCGCGACGCGGGCGACTACGTCCGGCGCTCGTCGTTCGCCGTGTCCGTTCCGGCAGGGTATCTCGCAGGCGCGCTCCATCTCACGATTTCGCCGAGCGTTCTGGCCGAGCTCGTCGCCAACCAGCGTCTGCTCGACGTCTATCCCTACTACTGCACCGAACAGACGATGTCGGCGGCACTTCCGGCGGTCTTCATCGGCCGCGTTGCGGCCGGAGCGCATTTCCCAATGCCCGACGACGTGGACCCGAAGGCGATCGTTCGCCACGCGATCGCGCGGCTCGAGCAATTGCAACACGGTGACGGGTCGTGGGGATGGTGGGAGAACGACAAAGGCCATCCGTTCATGACGGCCTACGCGCTCTACGGCCTGGCCGAGTTCCGCAAGGACGGATTCGACGTCCCGGCGAGCGTCTTCGATCGCGGCGTGGACAGCCTCGTAGCGCAACTGCAGGCGGCAAACGGCGAAACGCTCGCGTTTTGGGGCGGCTCGCAAAGCGGAAGCGAATGGAACACGCGCGCGTTCATGCTGTTCTCGCTTGCAACGGCCGCGCCCGCGCGCGTCGACGCGGGGATTTTGCGCCAAACCTCGGCGCATGCGAGCGAGCTCAATCCGTACGCACTCGCGGTGCTCGGATTGGCCGAGCATCGGCTAGGCAACGACGGAGAAGCTCGCAGGCTGCTCGCACTGCTCGATGCTCGCGCGATCGACGACGGAACGTTCCGCCGTTGGGCGGGTCCGACGTGGCACTACGCATGGGAAGACGATCCGATCGAAACGACCGCCTACGCGCTGCGCCTGGAAGTTGCCATGGGAGAGGACCCGGCCAAGACCGATCGCGTCGTGAATTTCCTGCGCGCGCAGCGGCGCGGGAACTGGTGGTACACGACCAAGGACACGGCGGCGGCGATCTACGCGCTGTCGGAAGCCTTGCCTAAGGACGCGTCAGAATTCGAGCCCGACGAGAACGTGCGCGTCGTCGTTGACGGCCGCACGGTTCGGTCGATCCGCGTTACGTCCCCGATCCTCGACGCAGCCGATGCGAACGTCGTCGTGGCCGCATCGCAAGTTCACGACGGGTCGGTGGTCCGCTTCGAGCGCAGCGGTAAGGGCGCGCTCTACTGGTCGAGCGACGCGATTCGCTACGTTCCCACGAACGCGGTCAAAGCGTTCGACCCGGGAACGTCGCTGTTCGCGCGCTTGTTCGCCGAGCCGCCGCCGTTCTCGGTCGAACGGCGTTACAGCGTGGCACACGGAGGGGCTTGGCGCGTCGGCGACGAGGTGAACGTCGAGGTGACGGTGCGCGCGTCGCAAGCCACGCAGTACGTCGCCGTCGAGGATCCGATGCCCGCCGGCGTGGAGCACGTGACCGAGCAAGGGAATGCAGAACAAGACTCGTGGAGCGGTCTGCAGTTCTTCGACGACCGGACGGTGTTCTTCGCCGAGCGCCTCGAGCCGGGCTGGCCGCTCGTCATCCGCTACACGCTCCGGGCAACGACCGCAGGCCACTACACGGCACCGGGGCCTAGCGCGTATGCGATGTACGGTCCGCCGGTCCAGGCGTTGGGGGCGCAGCAGAAGGTCGTCGTGGAGCCATAGGAGATCACGGCAATTTCCTACCCTCGGCGCGAACGGCGCGCGGGTCGACGCCGGCCGGCCGTTCGTCCAGGATCGAGATCGTTGCCGAGACTGTGGTCGCGACTTTGCCCGCGTGCACTTTGGTAAATTCGGCGCCAAGCAAGAGCAAAGCTGCGGAATAGTAGATCCAAAGGAGTACCACGAGCAGCGAGCCCGTTGCGCCGTACCCGGACGCAACGTCGGAGAAGCGAAAATAGAGTGAAATCGCCGTTTCGCCGGCGACGAAAAGCACCGCCGTCGCGATCGCGCCAATCCAAACGTCGCGCCACTCGACGTTCACATCCGGAAGCACTTTGAATACAGCCGCGAAGGTAATGGCCACCACGCACAGCGTGACGAGTTGCCCGGTTACGGCAAGCAAGGCGGGATCGCCTAAGATGCTGAAGGCAGCGGGCGCTTTCGAAGCGAGCAGCGCAAGCGAGACGTTCAACGTCGTACTCGCGAGCAGCAGAGCGCCGATGACGCCCACCATCCCAAACGACGCCGCCCGTTTTCGCAGCATATGTTTCCATCCGCCGCGCGTTGCTTCCACGTACCAAATCGTGTTGAGGGCGTCCTGAAGCGAGGAGAAGAACGCCGTGGCGCCCGCGACCAGCGTCAACCACCAGAAGGTCTTGAGCAGCGCACTCTCTCGCTGCTGGGAAACCGTCGCGTCGACGAGGCCGCGGACGGCGTCGGCCGCGCCCTGCCCCGCGACGCTTTGCACTCGTGAGATCAATAAGTCCTCGGCCGTTCGATCTCCCTGCCCGCCGAAATGTGCGCTTATGTACTTGCCGCCGATCGTGATAAGGATAATGAACACCGGCGCGATCGAGAAGATCGCGGAATACGCGATAACGGCCGCGAGCCGCATAGCCTTGTCCGCAAAGAAGGCAGAGAAGGTGCCCAGAAAAACCGCGCGGGTTTTCTCCGGGAACGTTTTGGTAACGTTAGGACCGTGGCCGGAGGCGGGCGGCTCGAGCGTCCGCCCGGATTCGACGGACTTACTCAATTGCGTTCTGCCTTTCCAGGCTTCGACGTGAGGGGGTTGAGGGTTACGTGAACGCCAAAACCCCTCCTCCGGCAGCGCTCGGGAGGGCTCTTGCGGGGTGCGTCGTTTGTCGGCCGTGCCTTGCGGGGCGGGGCGCTGCCGCCATGCCGGTTTGACGCCCACCGGTCCCTGTGCTACCTTAGGCAACGCAGACCCGGCAATCCGGGGCTTTAGATTTTCGCGCTCGCGGGGCCGCGGCGCGCTTGAGAGGGGGGTCGTTAAACTATGGAAGTTCGCATCGCACCGGGCGAATCGATTGAGAGCGCGTTGCGCCGTTTCAAGAAGGCCACCCAAAAGGCGGGGATCCTCGCCGAAGCGCGCAAGCACGAGCACTACGAAAAGCCGAGCGTTCGCCGCAAGAAGAAGTCCGCCGCCGCTCGTAAGCGCCGGACGTAAATGGCCGCGCTGAAAGACCGCATTGCCTCCGATCTTAAGGAGGCGATGCGAGCGCGCGACCAATTGCGGCTCGACACGCTCCGCTCCGCCATCTCGGGCTTTACCTATAAACGCACCGAGGCCGCCGCCGAACTGACGGAGGCCGACGAGCTCGACGTCGTTCGCAGGCTGGTCAAGCAGCGCAACGATTCGCTGGCGCAGTTCGAGCAGGCCGGACGCACCGATCTCGCCGACAAGGAACGCGCCGAACGCGACATCCTCACCTCGTATCTCCCGCAGCAGAAGTCGGCCGAGGAGATCCGCGAGGCCGTCCGGGCGGCCATCGCCGGCATTCCGGCGGAAGGTCGCAACCAAGGCGCCGTCATGAAGGCCGTCATGCCCGGGCTCAAGGGCCTAGCCGACGGCAACGCCATCCGCGAAATCGTCACCCAGGAGCTGGCATAGCGCCCCGTGCATAACGAGCCGCCGGACGGCGGCTCGGAGCCGCAGTCGAAGGGCGCGGCTCGGGGGTCAACGGGGGGCCGTGCCGCCCCGTTTTTAGACTGCTGCAACTTACGCTTGGCAGCCGGGTAGCTAGGGGCATGAGGGCTGCTCGCATTCGCTCCTACGTCTTTCTTGGATTTCTGATCGCGGGGCTGGCGGGAGCCGCGGCGTCGGCGTTCCCCTCGCAGGCACCCGTCCTGGTCGTTCCGATCGACGGCGTCGTTGACCAGGGCATGGCGCATTTGGTCCGGCGGTCGGTGGACGCCGCCAATGCCGGTGAGGACCGAGCGATCGTCCTCGACATCAATAGTCCGGGCGGTCTCGTCGACGCCGGATTCCAGATCCGCGACGCCGTGTTTTCCTCGAAAGTCCCGGTGGTCGCGTACGTCTCCGAACGCGCCTATTCGGCGGCTGCGCTCGTCGCGCTGTCGGCCAACCGCATCGTCATGGCGCCGGGCTCCACGATCGGGGCGGCCGAGCCGATTCCCAACACCGAGAAAAATATTTCGGCGCTCCGCGGCGAGTTCGAATCCACGGCGCTGCGCAACCATCGCAATCCGAAGATCGCCGGCGCGATGGTGGACAAGGGCGTGGACGTTCCCGATTACAAACGCACCGGAACGATATTGACGCTCAACACCGCCGACGCTCAGCGCGCCGGCGTCGCCGACGCGATCGCACCGACGCTCGACGCGGCGCTGGACGAAGAACATCTCGGCGGCGCCCAGCAAGTCGTCGCGGACTATACCTGGGCCGAAAACATCGCCCGCTTCGCAACCAATCCGGCGGTGAGCGGTCTGTTGCTCACCATCGGGATGCTCGGCCTCCTGATCGAGATGCAGACGATGCACGGCATCGCCGGCGCGATCGGGATCGGCGCCCTGGCGCTGTTCTTCGGTTCGCACGTCTATGCGGGGTTCTCCAACGGATTCGTCATCGCGCTCGCGATTCTCGGGGTGTTCGGCATCCTCTGGGAGCTGCACGTGGTGCCCGGACACACCGTTCCCGGCGTCCTGGGCGTGGCCGCGCTCGTGTGCGCGGTACTGCTCGCGTTCGGGATACCGTTCTTCTTCGTGGCGCTCGAGACGCTCGCGACCGCGATCGTGTTGACCGTCATCGTCTTTTCGCTCGTCACACGCGCCATCCCCGAAAATGCATGGGCGCGGCGCCTGATGCTCTCGAGTTCGCAAGGGCCGGAATACGTCACCAGCCGCGACTTTACCGACCTTCACGGGCGCACCGGTACGGCGGTCTCGTTCTTGCGGCCGGCCGGCATCGCGTCCATCGGCGGGCGCCGCATCGATGTCCTGACCGAGGGAGAGTTCATCGCGCAGGGAACGCCGGTCAAGGTCACACGCGTCGAAGGCGCGCGTATCTTCGTCGAGCCTTTTGCCCCCACGTCCAACCTGCCCGCGTTGTAAAGGAGCCCCCGCGTGGTCGAAATCGGTGGCGCAGTTTTCATCTTCATCCTCATCGTCCTGTTCTTCGTGTTCTTGTATTACTTTCCGATCGGATTGTGGATCAGGACCATGGCGGCGGGCGTGCCGCTGGGAATCGTCTCGCTGGTCCGCATGCGCCTCATCGGAATTCCGCCGGGCGTCATCGTCACGAACCTCGTGCGGGCACGTAAGGCGGGCCTGGATATCACCGTGGATCAGTTGCAGTCCCACTTCTTGGCCGGCGGAAATATCGAAGCGGTTACCCTGGCGATGATCGCCGCGCAGCGCGCGCAGATTCCGCTCGAATGGCAGCGCGCGGCCGCGATCGATCTAGCCGGGCGCAACGTCGTCGAGGCGCTCCAGACCTCGGTGAACCCGAAGGTCATCGAGACGCCGACGTTCCAAGGCGTCGCGCAGAACGGCATTCAGCTCAACGTAAAGGCACGCGTGACGGTGCGCAGCAATCTCGACCGTTACGTCGGCGGCGCCGGCGAGCAGACGGTGATCGCGCGCGTGGGCGAAGGCGTCGTGGCCGCCGTCGGCGCGGCGACCGACCACAAGCAAGTCCTCGAATATCCCGACAGCATCAGCAAGGCGGTGCTTGCCAAAGGCCTCGACGCCGGGACGGCGTTCGAGATCGTCTCGATCGACATCGCCGACGTTGACGTGGGCAAGAACATCGGCGCGGAATTGCAGACCTCGCAGGCCGAAGCCGACCGCCGGATCGCGCAAGCCAAGGCGGCCGAACGGCAATACGCGGCGCAAGCTGCCGAGCAGGAGCAGAAGGCAGAGACGCAAGCCATGCGCGCGAAAGTCGTGGGCGCCGAAGCGACGATTCCGCTCGCGATCGCCGACGCGTTTCGCAGCGGCAATCTCGGCGTCATGGATTACTACCGCCTCAAGAACATTCAAGCCGATACCGATATGCGCTCGGCCATCGGAACCGACTCCGGCGGCGACCAGGGTCCCCCCGTGCCGCCGGTTACGCCGGGAAAGTAGCGCGTGGGCGGAATCGGGCTCGCGATCTGGATCGCGGTTATCGTGTTCGGCGTCGTGTCGAGCATCCGCAAAGGCGCGCGGCGGCCGGTGCCCGTTGCAAACCCGCAACCGGCTGCGCCTGCGATGCCGTACGCCCCGAACGCGCCCGTCCTGGCGTCCGCGCCATCTTCGGCGGGACCCGTTGTCGTCGCCGCGCCCGCTCCGCCCGCCCCTCCGCGCCCGGCTCAGCGCGCCGCTTCGCAGGCCGCCTCGCCCTTGCATCCGGCGCCGTTCTCGACGCCCGCAGGGCGCGCGGTTCCGGGATTCGGCAACGTTTCCGCGCTGCGGGCCGCCGTCGTGGCCTCCACCGTCCTGGGCGAACCGCGCGCCCTGCGGGAGTACCGGGGGCCGGGGTTGTAAGCAACGGTCTGTTGACCACAACGCAGCGGGCCATCGAGCTCGGCGAACTGCACGATCGCGTCTTGCTGTTCGGACAATTCGATCAGAACCTGTCGGCGCTCGAGCGCCGGCTCTCGGTTGCCATCCACGCCGACGGCGACCGCCTCACGCTGGCCGGAAACAACGCCGACGTCGACCAAGCCGAACGCGTCGTCCGGCGCATGCTGCACGCCGCGATGCAGGGCTCGCAGTTGACCCCCGACGACGTCGCGCTGGCCGTAGCCGACGCGCGCGAACGCAGCGAGGTGCGCGCCAT
>Ga0182016_10002567_pt1 | contig 21226 bp, 16 predicted proteins | sample 712S2MmetaG_FD_120491 | JGI IMG/M metagenome (GOLD analysis project Ga0182016, IMG submission 120491) | Permafrost microbial communities from Stordalen Mire, Sweden - 712S2M metaG | ecosystem: Environmental > Terrestrial > Soil > Wetlands > Permafrost | place: Sweden: Stordalen | collected... | reverse complement strand
GGCATCGCCGTCGAGAGCTCCTGATACACGCTCATCTTTTCCTTGATGGCGCGCTCCATGCGGACAAGGCCGATGCGGAACTGATTCTCCATCAACTCGCCGACCGCTCTCACTCGCCGGTTTCCCAGGTGATCGATGTCGTCCACCATGCCGATATTCTTGCGCAGCTTGAGCAGGTAGCGGATCGTCGAGTAGAAATCCTCCGGCGTCAGGGTGCGATGATCCAGGTGCGTCGCATCCTGATTTTCGTAGAGCTTGATGTTGAACTTCAAACGGCCCACGCGCGAGAAATCGTACTTGCGGGGATCGAAGAACATGCCTTCGAACAACGCAGTCGCGGTGTCCAGCGTCGGCGGATCGCCCGGGCGCAGCTTGCGGTAGATTTCGATCAGCGCCTCTTCAGGCTTGCGCACCGAGTCACGCTTCAACGTGTTGGTGATGATGTTGCCTACGTCGTCGCGCTCGGGGAAGAACACTTCGAAGCTGGCGGCACCGCTCGACAGCACCTTGTGCAGACGATCGGCCGTCAGCTCGACGTTGGCTTCCACAATCACTTCGCCGGTGTTCAGATCGATGACATCAGCCGCGGTCAGCGCACCATCCAACTCGGCTGCTTCGACTTCAATGCGATCGATCGCCGCCGCGCGAATCTGCTTCAGTATGTTCGGCGTGATCTTGCGGCCGGAGTGGGCAATCTCCTCGCCCTTGTGCAGCACGGCGTGCGCCGGCTTGGCGCCCTGCAGATGCGTGGCCTTGCCCGCTTCCTGCGGAACAGCCCAGTGCAGCTTGCCGTCCACAACATGGATCCGATCCACGGTATAAAAAGTCTTGAGAATTTCTTCGTCCGAGCGCAGACCAAGCGCACGCAGGAAGATGGTGCCCAGAAACTTGCGCTTGCGGTCGATACGCACATAGAGCGTGTTCTTCTGGTCGTACTCGAACTCCACCCACGATCCACGATACGGAATGATCTTGCCCAGGAAGTAGGTGCGGTTGTTCGCCGTCTCAAAGAAGACGCCAGGCGAACGATGCAGCTGGGAGACGATCACCCTCTCGGTGCCGTTCACGATAAAGGTCCCGTTCGGCGTCATCAGCGGAATGTCGCCGAAAAACACCTCCTGCTCCTTGATGTCGCGAATCGACTTGTTACCCGTCTCCGCATCCTTCTCATAGATAGTCAGCCGCACCGTCACCTTCAACGGCGCGGAGAACGTCATGCCCCGCTCTTCGCACTCCTGCTGGTCGTACTTCAACTGCAGGCTCACGGGATCGCCGCACTTGTTGCAGAAGTCGGGCGTGTTCTTGTTGTAGGTGCCGCACTTCTGGCAGAGCACATCGCCGGGAAGGAACGGGTCCGTAATCACCATCGCCCCGCAATGAACGCACGCCGTGCGCAGGTGATGCAGGCCCTTCAAATGGCCGCACTTGCACTCCCAGTTGCCAATCGAGAAGTCGACGAAGTCCAACTGCGAGATGCCGCGGAAGTCGGTAATCGGAAACACAGAAACAAACACAGACTGCAATCCCGAGTCGTCCCGCTCGTTGGGCAGTTTGTCCATCTGCAGGAAGCGCTCATACGAGCGCCGCTGCACTTCAATCAGGTTGGGAATCTGGGTTGCGGTGGGAATCTTGGAAAAATCGAGTCGGCTGCGAATCGCGCGCTTCTCGTTAGGCATGTTCACTCCTGAGGCTCATCACTCCGGTTCGCGACCATTTTCAGGCCGGTTCCGGGCCGCCGCCCGAGTCTCAGGGCAACGGCTGTTTTTTGGTTCAAACTAGAATTTCCAGACTGGTCAACTGCTCCAAACCCAGTCCCCACCCACGCAACCCCGGCTCGCCAATCGCAAAACAACTCAGGCGCACCAGGACGTCACTCATTCCAAGCATGTTCCGGGAGAGTCACAACACAATCGCGATTTGGGCATTGCCGTACATCCGGCAAGTGCGCTAGACTGCGCACAATCGAGAGAATCAAGCGCAACGGGTAAGCCCGTTAAAGAAATTTTGCGCTTTTGGGCAGATTATGAGCAAAATTGCTCACCCTGCCACTGGAAGAGACACGAAAAGCCCGTAAGGACGCAATGCCTCACGAGCGCGGCCCTTTGCCTGTGCCCCCATCCGAATTCTGTATCACTACTCTCGTCGATCCCAAAGCTCGCTTCTGCCGCTCGCTCGCCACCCGTCAACTCGTGCCCAACCCTATCTGAGGCAACTCGTTGACACTAAGGCACTTGATCGCAGTACTGTAACCGTTGCCAGAGTGCTTGGCTCTGCCCCGGCCACGAATGCTTAGTGTGCCACTCCGCTTGTCCTCACAGACGCGTCGGCCAGCCCCGCTCCATTCCCTTGGAAACACCGGGATGAGCCGGAAAGACGCGCAAAGAACATCTTAGCGCGTCCTGGCCGTGCATGCAAGTTCCCGTCGGCCCTTACCCTGTGCAGAACCGGTCCGCTTCCGCCAACCGGCGCTGCAAGGATATTGCCTGCCTGGCTGGAACTACTTGATTTCGATGGTCGCGACGCCTTCGAACTTCTTCCTGATCGTCTCGGCCTCTTCCTTGGTCGCGTTTTCCTTCAACGCCTTGGGGGCGCCATCGACCAGGTCCTTAGCTTCCTTCAGGCCGAGCGAAGTAACCTCGCGAACCGCCTTGATGGTGTTGATCTTGTTCGCGCCAAAGTCCTTCAGAATTACCTGGAACTCTGTCTTCTCCTCAGCCGCGGGAGCAGCCGCCGCACCGCCGCCACCAGCCACAGCAACCGGCGCTGCTGCTGCTGCCGAAACGCCAAGGCGCTCTTCCAACTTCTTCACCAGAGCCGCCGCTTCCAACAGGCTCAGAGAAACAATTTGCTCTTCCAACTGCACCAGATCCGCCATTTTTTCTTCTCCATTCAGAATCGTTTGATATTGATGTTCCCGGCCGTCGTTCAAAACTGAAAGTTTCCGATGCGCCAGACCCGCGCACTTTCAGCCTGTCTTACGGCCAAATCTCATGAAACAGTAGTCAGTGATCAGTTCTCAGTGGTCAGTCACCCTTCGATTTGGCCACGCTGACCACTGATCACCTACAACTGAAAACTGTGCGGCTATGCCGCTCCGGCAAACTTTTCCTTCTCGACGCCCTGCCCCAAAACCACAGCCAAATCGCGCCCGGTTGCGTTCAGGACTGTCACCAGCCGCTGGGCCGGCGCATTGATCAGGAACAGCAGCTTCGAGAAAAGCTCTTCCTTGCCCGGCATCGTCGCCAGCGCCTTCACTTCGTTCACGTCCAGCAGCTTGCCGTCAACAATGCCCAGCTTGAACTGGAACTCCGCCGCGTTGTCGCCCGCCCACTTGGCAAAGACCTTAGCCAGCGCCACCGGATCGCCCGCAGTGAATGCCACCGAGTTCACGCCCTTGAGCCCTTTGAGCGCGGCCTCAACCTGAGTACCCGTGCCGGAAACCGCTGCCAGCTTGTTCTTGACCACCCGATACTTGCCACCCGCCTCGCGGATGACCTTGCGCAGCTCGAAATCCTTGGCCACCGTCAACTTGGTAAAGGTGCCCACAATCGCTGTCGTCGAGTGCTCCAGCTCCTTGGACAGCAGTGCAACTTTCTCATTTTTCTTCGCTTTTGAAATAGCCATGTCTTCACTCCAAAAGCAGTGATTAGTGGTTAGTAGTTAGTGGTCAGTACCGATTAAAGACCGTTAACCACTGCCTCTTTTACACTGCTAAGCACCCCTAACAGGTGCTCTTCCATTGCTTCGGCCCTAATCCTAAGGGTTGGGCACAAGGTCAGGTTAGCCAACAAGCTAACCACTAATCACTAGCCACTAATCAATGCTTTAGTGCTTGCCGGCCGCGTCCGCAACCGCCGAATCCAGCGGAACCCCAGGCCCCATCGTCGAGCTCAACGTGACGCTCTTGATGTACTTACCCTTGGCCGCCGATGGCTTGCTGCGCACAATCGCGCCAATCACCGTGGTCGCGTTGTCGATCAGCTTTTGCGGGTCAAAGCTCAGCTTGCCCACCGGTACATGCACCAGGCTGGTCTTGTCAGCGCGAAATTCCACCTTGCCGGCCTTGATCTCTTTCACCGCCGACGCCACGTCCAGCGTCACCGTTCCGGTCTTCGGATTCGGCATCAGGCCCTTGGGACCGAGCACCTTTCCGAGCCGGCCAACCACTTTCATCATGTCCGGGGTGGCAATCAGCGCATCGAAGGCGGTCCAGTTTTCCTTCTGGATCTTCTCCACCATCTCTTCGCCGCCCACAAAATCTGCGCCCGCCGCGGTAGCTTCCTTTTGCCGGTCGCCGCTGGCGATTACGGCCACAATCTTGGTCTTGCCCAGCCCGTGCGGCAGTACTACAGTTCCGCGAACCATCTGGTCGGCATGGCGGGTATCCACACCCAGCCGCATCGTCAAATCGACGGTCTCGTCGAACTTGGCGTACTTCACCTGCTTCAGCAGCCCAACCGCCTCAGGCAGAGCATACGTGGGCTTGGTCACAGCCGCGCGCGCCTTCACAATATTCTTCGAATCTTTTTTTGCCATTCTTTCCTCGTCTCCCACCGCCCCTGCCAGCCCCGTGAAGGGAACCTGGAACCCCAAGCCAACGGAGGTTCGAACAGGTTCAGAAACCGTGGTGCTTATGACTGTCCGAGAATTTCCCCGGACGCATCTACTGAGTGTATCGGAAGTCTCGCCGAAACGCAAACCGTATTCGCACGCCGCCAATTCGGCACCCCCACAAGCCTAGCTAAATGAGGCGATTGAAGTGAAAATCACGGGCGCGCTCTTGGACCCTGAAAGTTCCACAGATTTCGTTCGCAGGCAACAGAACCAAAAATCGCCTCATCACACCACTGGAATTGGAGGTAACCATGAAAACCAATTGGCTTGTTTGTACAGGTCTCGCTCTCTCCCTCGCAACGGTTTTGCCCGGATCGGCAATTGCGTCCGGCGCGGTATCGCAGGAACCACCGCCTCCCGGCTATGTCCAGTCCCCAGACGGCTGGGATCGGCCACCGGCGGAGTTCCGCGAAATCCAACGGCAAGGCTTTCACGATGGAATTGAGGGTGCCCGCAAGGACTTCGATCATCATCGTGCTCCCAATGTCAACGATCGAGACGAGTACCGTCATCCGCACGTTTCACCCAGCGGTCGCGAAGACTACCGCGAAGGATTCCGCCGCGGCTATGAAATGGCCATGAATCACCTGAACAGTCACTAAAACCCACAACTGGCAGTCCCACAATTAACCCTTCGGGGGCGCAGAGTCGCCCCCATTCGCGCAAATTACCCTCAGGCATTCACCTGGCTTGGGAATCTATCTATATATACTGACGCCGGGGGATGAAAGAGAAGAATGACCCAACTGGTGTTCGGTCTTACAGTGGGCCAGATCACGGCCTATGCCGCAATCGCAAATGTCTTATTGGCGCTGATGCTTGCGATCGTAACGCTGTATTATGCCTCCCACGCCAAACGCCAAGCCGACGCCAGCAAGGAGCAGGTGGACGCTTCGAACCGTCAGGCCGACGCCGCCATGAGGACACTCGACATCCTGCTGAAGGAGAAAGAGCAGCAGGCTCGCTTGGACCTCTTTTCAGTCAAGTTTCAGCTTCGGGCCGCAACCCAGCTGATCGACGACTGGCACGAGCGCGTCAATGCGGAGACACTCTATCTGCCCGATGTAATCGAGATTCTCCCCGCGAACTTCAGCAGCGCCATCTCAAATGCGGAAAGAATCGACCAAATGGTGGCCGGATACATGGCGTCCGCCGCACACTTTGCAGCGAAAGCGGAGCTCGATGTGAGAGTGCTCAGAGATCGCTATCCGGCGCTTCATCCAGAAAGCCCGTCGATCGCCGATGCGAACACGCAAAACCGGGCAAGATTGAGAGAAAAAATCGGCGTCAACCTGAGCACCTCTCGCGCCAAAATCGCCGAAGCGCGGTCCCGTCTGGAAGCCACGTCCGCAGGTTCCTGATTCGGCGGCCGTTTCAAACCAGGAAAGCGCGTGTTCCAGCGTGACAGTCTTAAGCTTCCCGTTGCATGATGTTCAGGTCAGTTGGAGGCGGATTCCAATGTGCATGAGCATTCATGATCCAGCAGCAATCTCGCGCCGGCGTTTCCTTAAAACGAGTTCGCTCACAGCCGCCGCAATCGCCCGCCTCGGCTTGCGAAGCCAGAGCGCCTGGGCTGCTAAAGCAGATTTCGCAGCCCCCCTCGCTGAATTCGGTTATGGCGAGGTCAACATTGCCAGCGAAGCGCACGAGTCGCAGCTAATGAATACCCACTCCGTGCTCATGGCGCTCAGCGAAGACAGCCTGCTCAAGCCCTTCCGCCAAATGTCCGGCATGGCCGCGCCCGGTGAGGATCTGGGTGGCTGGTACAACTACGATCCAAACTACGACTACCGCAAGGGTTTCGATGAGGGTTTTGCTCCGGGCTGCACCTTTGGTCAATGGATCTCGGCCCTTGCGCGGGTGTACGCCATCACCGGCGACCAGGCGACGCGAGAGAAGGTGCTCCGCCTCAACAGGCTCTACGCCCAAACCATCACCGGCGATTTCTATGACAAGAATCGCTTCCCGGCCTACACATACGACAAGTTGCTGCTCGGCCTGATCGATTCTCACCTATACATAAAGGACCCTGAGGCGCTGGCGATCCTGGAGCAAACCACAAACGCCGCACTCCCACATCTGCCCGGCCATGCCATCGAACACGACCACGCATGGCGGACGGACAAGGATCCCAGCGATGCCTCATGGACGTGGGACGAGTCCTACACCATGCCGGAAAACCTGTTCCTGGCCTACAAGCGAGGCGCCGGCCAACGCTACTACGACATGGGCCTGGCCTACCTCGACGACAAAACATGGTTCGATCCATTGTCGCGCAATGAAAATGTGCTGAATGGCCACCACGCATACAGTTATGTGAACAGCCTCAGCTCCGCCATGATGGCCTACATGGTCGCAGGCAGCGAGAAGCATTTGCACGCCGCCCGCAACGCCTTCGCCATGCTTGAAGAACAAAGCTTTGCCACCGGCGGTTGGGGTCCTGATGAGACGCTGCGCGCGCCCGGCTCAAATGACGTCTATAACAGCCTGATCAACACCCACCACAGTTTTGAAACACCGTGCGGCAGCTACGCCCACTTCAAGCTGACCCGCTACCTGCTCCGTGTAACGCGCCAACCTCATTACGGAGACAGCATGGAGCGCACGATGTACAACACGGTGCTCGGCGCTCTGCCGCTTCAGGAGAACGGCAAGAATTTCTACTACGCCGATTACAACTTTGCGGGCCAGCGCGTATATAAGGAAGCGCGCTGGGCCTGCTGCTCCGGCACATTGCCGCAGGTAGCGGCTGACTACCGAATCAACATCTATCTCCGCGGCCCGCAGGCGGTGTATGTGAATCTCTATGTGCCTTCCACGCTTCGCTGGACAGAAAACGGCGCTGCGCTTTCGCTTACGCAAGAGGGCGAATATCCCTATGAAGATCGCGTGTCGTTTAGAGTGACGGCCTCGAAGCCAACCGACCTGGCGTTGCATTTCCGCATTCCAGCCTGGACGCAGGGAGCGGAAGTCTCTGTGAATGGGGCGCGTCAAACCGGCGTGATTAATCCCGGCAGCTTTGCCGCGATACGCCGCACGTGGAAGAGCGGCGACCGCGTAGAACTGGATCTTCCGCTGAAAATGCGCCTTGAGGCTCTCGACGCAAATCACGCAAACACGGTGGCGCTGATGCGTGGGCCGCTGGTATTGATGGTGGTGAGAGAGTCGCAGTCTGCGATGCAGCCGAGGATCACGCGGGAGCAATTGCTAAACGCCACGCGCATAAGCGAACGCCAGTGGCAGGCAAACTCTGCCAATGGTCCGGTTACTTTGCTGCCATTCCCATGGCTGGGATCGCGTCCCTATACAACCTATGTGAACGTAAGCTGATCCTGCAAAAAACGAAAGCGGACTTCCAACAAGTGGAGTCCGCTACCACCGCACTCCGATGGCTTTCTTCGAAAGAAGCGAGCCGTCCGAGATGGATGTTTCAAAGCAGTCATGTTTCTGTGCCGCGCAGGAGCGAACGTAGAAAATCGCGGTTCGCTCCCGCGGAACAGAACTAGCTGACGTAGGAACCGAGAGTGCTGCTGATGTTGCTGAAAGCGGTGTTGAGGCCGGTTGCCAGAGCCTTCATGCCGGCGGTTGCGCCGAAGGCGATCAGAGCGACGACCAAGGCGTATTCAACCAGATCCTGACCTTCTTCGCGGCTGGCCAGATCCTGGAACTTGACATAGAGCTTGAGTAGCATGGTGTTCATGGGTGATTCCTCTCCGAATGGCGATTGATTCGCCTTCAGTTTGAAAGTTAAACCTGGAATGGATTTATGGAAATTGCTCTTAAGTTGTACACAGGATGACTTGGTGGTGCCATTCCCACCAGGCACTGACGTTACTTTTTTCTCAATTCAGTTACCCGAATGGGGAGGTCGCAAGCCTTCAATCCGTGGCGTTTTTAGGCGGGAAACTAGCAGAAAAGGACTGTCTCGGCGTGAAGAAAGGTCGTTTTTGAGAGATTCCGTCTACTGGATAGGAATTAGATTTCATCAGTAAACCATTGATTATACTAAGTTTAGTGTTCTCTAAATAGGGATAAACGGGGTAGGGATAGGGGGAAGCAGTTTTTCCTGCTCTGCGGGACCGACCTGAGACCGTTCTACTCTGATTCGGACAATTCACTGCAATGCATTGAATGAAGCGGACGCATTTATTCAACAGTTATTACCTGCATTAGAACTGACCGGTTGCCGACAAACCACCCGGAACCCGTCTTCGACTATGATGGCTCGGTGCGCTCATGCGAACTTTAGAGGAGTGTGCTTTGACGAACCGCCCAACAACTAGAAAACCGATGTTAAGGGAATGCTTGCTGATACTCGGTTTTTTGCAGATGTTCCTAGTTGTCAGCTCCGGGAAGCAAAGCCCTGTCGATGGTGTAGTCTCCGTTAATACCCCATGTATTCTTGCGGCAAGACCTTCTGAATATGGTGATCAGGAAATCAAGGTTACTGCTCACTTCGTGAGTACAAATGAAGGCGCATTTATCTGGGGTGATGGATGCAGGTACCCAGGTATCACACTGCAATTCGGCGATGCCTTGACGCGAGATGCAAAATTCCAGGTGAATCGCGGCACCGGGACAACGCTCGTTAAGGCAACTCTTTTCGGGAGGTTCCGATATAGACGTCTTACCAGTTTGCGGGCTTTAATTTTCGGTCAGAAGTCGTTTGAGGCCGAACAGGTAATTGATCCACAGTTCCGCTCAACTGACAGTGGCGCTCCCTTCTGATAACAAGAATGCGGCTCATCGAGGGCGGCCTGAGGGTTATGCCTGCATCTCCAAACTGCTTTTACTCCTCCGTTACTGAACTGACGGTTTGCTACCATATACCCGGAACGGGCCGGTACGTTCTCCAATCGCTTACTCCGACAAACAAAAGGACGCATAATCCCAGGCCGACCTTGACGGAGCGACCTGGGATTTCTTAATCAATGGAACGTTGCGGCAGCTTATTGCGGCTTACTCATGGTGAGGAGCGCGGCGCACCGAGACGATCATTCCGTCCTGGTTCGCCAACACATAATTTCCATCGATCTGGCGCCACTCATGTCCCGAAGGGGGACGGCGGAGGTGGTTCTGCTGATAGTCGACCTTATCGCCTCGGTTCCAGTCTTCCTGCTGAACCTTTGAGCCTGTCTTCCATTCGTTGTGCTGCTTGTAGGTGTGATTGTCCGGATGATCCTGGGCCATGGCGGGCATGTTTGCTAGGGCCAAAGCAAGGACGGATAGCGCGAATACTGCTCGAATCATTTTCATGAACACTCCTGGGAGTTGGATTCTGCATTGAAGGAATCTTTGTAACGACGACACTCATATGGTCTTGCAGGCCGTCGCTTCTTCAGCACGCCCACATCACGTTTACGTGGCCTTCTGGTACTTGTGTCCGGCTATAACCACGCATTTCAATCGTCGCTCCGGCGAAAAACCATGTCTGCCCTGTTTCGCTCAACATTGATGAGCCTTTTTACGGTGTGCGGAGATACCCATCAGGTTCCGGTCGAATCACCGGCCAATCGGCAGCCGGCCAATCGGCAGCCGGCCAACCGGCAGTTGCTCTTGTGTAACTGACGGGGTGCCGACCATTCGGGAATTACTCCGAAATCGGTGAGAATAGCGCTCGACTCTCGCTGCTTCCGGAGCGCCCCAGTGAGGGGCAACGTCTCTTAGCTGAGGTGTACTTGTGAGATTTTTGGCGCATGATCTCTTAATCGCCATGGGCGCAATGCTTCTGGGGGAATTGACATACGCAGCCCTTGAGCAAATGTTCGGGCTCACAGCAATGCGGCCTGTAGACGGTGTCGTTGGTGCGTTCGCTGGGAGCATAATCTATCTGGTCGCAAGCCCATTTATATATCGAGGATTTAAGATGCGCCCAATGTGGCATCCGAGATGTCCATCGTGTCGAGACGCAAATCGGTTTTGGATTTACAGCACAAGGAAACCGAACTGGCCGCGAGAGCAAATCAGGTGTTCCAACTGCGGAACTGTGGTTGAGTTGTGGTATGAGGGTGCATCATCTAGCGAGAGTTCCGCTAATAGCTCCCCGAGCTTCACCCTGCTATGGCCGCAATCATTTGGCCGCTGGAAACGATTAGACCAGAGTTGATCTGGCGTTGCCGACCGTTACACCTGCGATCCGGAAGTAGCCCCAAAATTGGCATAATCGCCTCCGTGACTCCAATCATCAAATCGCCCCTTCCCGAGCAGTAATTGATCCGATCAACATGGGAATTCAACATTTTGCCGGAGTCCCTTGTCTGGCAGGCTTAACCATGTTGAGATCGTAAAGAGAACGCGTGCCAAGTTGGAGCAGCGGTTCGATAGTCCTTCTTCGGATGTTGTGTGCGACGCCCTTTCGAGCGTAGCGCAACACGACCCTCACTGGAGTCTCCTACGAATACCACCACGGGAAACTCCGAGGCTGCTCATTCTGGAACGAGGATCCTTTGTAAGCAACCTTTACAGCGGGACCCAGGTTCCAAACCTTGGGTTCAGCCACGCGCGAGCCAACACATATCTCCCCGGATGGTAACCCTCATGAATACTCGTAGAACCTATCTTCTAATCTGCATGACGCTCATCTGCCTGTTGTCTTTGTCTCGTATGGCACACGGTCAGATAACCGGCGTTTGGTTGCAGAGCCCACAACCAGGCCAGAATCCGGACCGGGTCCAGGTAAATGCAATTGCGTACGGCCCCAGCGCCGTTACAGGTTGGATCATCTACCTCGACGATCGAATAGCGTATCGGACAAATTTCGTTTCCACTGAAATCTCGCAGGAAATCAGCCTGACCGAGGGCCAGCACCTTCTTTACGCGCGCGCGTGGGATGCCCACGGCGACTACAACACATCCCAAACCTTGCTTCTCCAGGTTGGTCCGCCGCCTCCGAGCAGCACCGTCCTGCCCACTCCCCCCGAGAATGCGCAGGTGCTCGAAGAAATGCAGAACAACACAGATGACTGGACCACGTGCAGCACCTGCGCCCATGGCACGACCAGCAGCTCCAACTATTGGATGGCGCCGTTTCAAACCAAGCCTTCCCTGAGCGGAAGCAGCCGTGAGCTGTACGTCGACGGGTTGCCCTGGACCAACGTGCTGTTTATCGACACGATGTTCGGCACCAGTTCCAATTCGCACTTTTTGTGGGACTTCTGGGTCTACCACGACTCCACCTCCCCAGCCTTCTGGTCCTCGGAGTTCGATCTCTGGCAGGTGCTTGGCGGCAAAGAGTACATGATCGGCAGCCAGTGCGACTTTGGTGACGGCTACTGGGCTACCTGGGATAGCGCGGGCAATCGTTGGATCCTCAATGGAATCGCTTGTCCGGCCTGGGCGCCGAATACCTGGCACCACGTCCAATGGTACGAAGAGCGCATCAGCCCCACGCAGTATCGCTACGACACGCTGGTTGTCGATGGTAAAGCCTACGGACTCAACCAGACCTGGACGATCAACGACACCACCTGGCCCGATCAGATCGGCATCCAGTACCAACTGGACCAGAACTCCACCGGCGATCAAATTCATGAATGGGTCGATGAAGTGAATCTGACAATGTGGTAAAGCGATGGGACGGAGAAAGGGTTGGGCCCACAGCGATTATTCGTCTCGCAGCGTAGTCGCCGGGTTGATCCGCGCAATTCTCAAAACAGGTATGGAAGCGGCCAGCAGCGTAACCGCCCCAAGCGCCAGCACCACGGACGCGATAGTCTTCGCATCGTAAACGCCAACTCCGTAGAGCACGCTGCGCATGGTCCGCAGCGCTCCCATGCATAAGAAGAGGCCCAGCACCAGTCCCACTGCCGATGCGCGAACGCCTGCCCCCGCCACGTGTACCATCGCCTGCCGAATGGTCGAGCCCAGTGCGATGCGTATGCCAATTTCGCGCGTTCGCTGCGCCACCATGTTCGCGACCAGCGCGAAGATGCCTACCGTGCTCAACAGCAAAGCAAGTCCTGCCATTGCGCTCAGCAGCGCAACCTCGATTCGCTGCGTGGACAGCGTTTCCGCCTGCAGCTCGTTCATGCTGTAGAAGCCGGAAAACGGCAGCCCTGGGTCCGCGCTCGCCAGTGCCCGCTGCATCTGCGCCGTCAGCCCTTCCACCGGACCTGCGGTGCGAACAATCCAGCTCGGCTGAAACCAGACGTGAACCACCGCCAGCATTTGCGGGTTCATTTGCGCGGCTGGAATATAAATAGTTTCTTCGCTCTGCAACGGCGCCACCGGGTTCAAGCCCGACGAGAGCTGAATGTCCCCGACCACCCCTACGATAACCAGGCCTTTGTTCAAGGTGTGGCCCACGGGATTCGCTCCGTGAAGAAACTTCTGCGCAAATGTCCGGTTTACGATCGCCACCGGTTGCGCGTTGGGACCATCCGCTCCGGTGAAATCGCGGCCCTGCAACATCGGAATTTGCAGCGTATCGAAATACCCCGGGGACACGTAGACCTCGTCGGCCTGGACATCCTGCCCGGTCTCCGGCCCATCGTGCATTTTAATGGAGTCGTTCAAGGTGCGCTCGTAGGGAAGAGAGAGGCCGACCGCGGCATTGGCAACGCCGGGGATCCGCTTCATGGCGAAGATGCTCGAGTCCAGCAGCTTATTGAAGACGGCTGGATCGTGGTAGCGCACGTCGTCCAGCGATGCCTTGGCAGTCATGACTCCCGCCGCGTTGAATCCCGGCGGCAGCGTCTGCAGATGAACCAGCGTGCGGATAAGCAAGCCCGCGCCGGCCAGCAGCACCACGGTCAATGCCACCTCGCCGGCGATCATTGCCTGGCGCAAACGCAGCCGGTCTCCGCCAACAATGGCGCGGCTGGCCATTGAAGAACGCAGATCCACCGTGCGAGTGGCGAAAGCCGGCAGCATTCCGAACAGCGCACTCGTCACCAGGGAAACCAGCAGTGTGAAGGCCAGGACGCGGCCATCCAGGGGAACATTGGCCACCGGCAAAAATCCTTCCGGGATCAGGGACAACAATCCGCGCAGAGCCGCAAAGCCCACACCCAGACCCGCCAATCCGCCAGCCAGAGCAAGCACCAAGTTTTCCAGCCAAAGCTGTTTTTGAATCTGCCAGCGGGAAGCGCCCAGCGCTAGTCGCGTCGCTACTTCAGAAGTACGCCGCACCATGCGCACCAGTGTCAGCCCGGCCAGATTGGCGCAAGCTATCAGCAAAATGAAGCCGGCCGCCAGCATCAGGATCAGAGCCTTGGGACGCAACTCCGTGGTTTCTCCCTTCTGCAAGGGAACAGAGTGAAAATCCAGTTGCCCCCCACTGGGGTTTTCTTCAACAAACTCCCGCGCGCGGAAGCTCCAGGCGCGATTGATCTCAGCATCCGCCTCCTGCCAGGTTGCCCCGTCGCGCAGGCGCGTAATTACATCGAAATTCGATCCCCCGCCCTCCCCGGAGCGGCTTGGCTGTAACGCAGTGTAGAGATCGGCATTCAACGGCGTGATTGCGCCCTGTGGCAGGATCCCGATCACCGTGTACGGCTCGCTCTTCAGGTGGATGGTTTGGCCCACTAGGTTGCGGTCGGAGCCGAAGGTCGAATGCCACAGCGCGTAGCTCAGGATGACCGCCTTCGTGGTGTTGGGCCGGTCCTCATCTTCGCTGAAGCTGCGGCCCTGTGTGGGTCGAATGGCCAAGACGTCGAAGAAGTGCGCCGAAACTCTGCCCGCGTGAACATATTGGGCCTGATGCCCAGTCTGGAGATTCACCCCCGAGGCGCCTCCGCCATAAACGGCGGATACGAGGGCGGGGACGTTATCGCGAAGTGTCTCCCACAGCGTTCCGTCGATCGAGTGTCGGCCGTCGTATGGGTCCGGTCCGTGGACCCGCATGAAAATGGCGCCCATCCGCTCCGGCTGGGGATACGGAAGGCTCTTCAGCATCAGCGCATTCACGATGGAGAAGATCGCAGTGTTAGCGCCGATCGAAAGGGCCAGCGTAAAAATAACGGTCAGGGTGAATCCAGGATTGCGCAGCAACTGCCGCACGGCGAACTTGAGATTCTGTCCGAATAGGCCCATCGAAGCTCCTCATTTCAGGTTCAAATTTCACTCATACAGGCGGCTTTCGTTTAGTCGCACCGATGCCCCATTTCGCCTGCCTGGAACATACGCCGGCGCGACGCAAAAAGTTCCGTCCCCGGGTGCGACTGCGGCTTTTCCTCGACCTGAGGCTCTCTTCGTTTTCCCCGTACGGCCCTTTTGTGGGACACTTGCTGACACGGGAATCCCGCACCCAAAACCAAACTGAGGTATCATGCGCATCACCAAGCTGCCATTCTTTATTCCCTGTATCGCCGTCTTGTTCGTTGCCTCAATCGCAGCCGCCCCGCTCGTCTCCCAACAGTTGAATTCGAACTTCGACCGCGATCCAGCGCAGCCCATCGATCAGCAATACTCCGATCAGATTCACAAGTACACCACCGACCCCTCGTTCCTCTCACCGCTCGTGAGTTACCTGCCCGCCTCTAAAACAGTCCCCACACCTGCGAAGGTTCTTGGCGATGTCTCTGGCGCGCCTGACATGCTGCCTTATGCCGAAGACGTCTACAAATACTTCCGCCTTCTTGAATCCAGCAGCCCCTGCGTGAAGGTTGTAACCATCGGCCACTCGGAAGAGGGCCGCGAGATGATCGCCGTCGCTATCGCCGACCCCGCACTGCTGGCCGGCGCCAAGGCCAACGACGCCCGCCTGGCCAAGCTCGCGGATCCCCGCACCATCAAGCTCGATGACACCGCGGCCCGACAACTCGTCGATGAATCCTACCCCGTCTACTACATCACCGGAACCATCCACTCCACTGAAACCGGCGCGCCCACCGCATTGATGGAGCTGGCCTATCGACTCGCTGTCGACGATGCACCCTACATTAAGTTCATTCGCTCCCACATGATCGTGCTCATCACGCCGGTGGTTGAAGTGGATGGCCGCGACCGCATGGTCGATCTCTATAAGTGGCACAAGGCTCATCCCAACCAGATGTATCCTCGCCTGCTCTACTGGGGCCACTATGTCGCACATGACAACAATCGCGACGCCATGGGTATGACTCTCGAACTGACGCGCAACGTGCTAAACACCTATCTCGACTGGCACGCCCAGGTTCTCCACGACCTGCATGAATCCGTCCCATTCCTCTACGACAACACTGTCGGCGACGGCCCCTATAACTCCTGGGTCGATCCAACGCTGGCCGACGAATGGGCCGAGTTAGGATGGAACAACGTAGCGCAAATGCAATCGCTCGGCATGCCCGGTGTATTTACTCATGGCGACTTCGACACCTGGAGCCCCGGCTATCTCATGTTTCTCGCCGGCATGCATAACGGCATCAGCCGCCTCTATGAAACCTTCGGCAACGGCGGCGCGGACACGGAAAAGCGCATCCTCGATCCTGAACAATATTCCCGCACTTGGTATCGCCAGAATCCACCGCTCCCCATCGTCACCTGGTCCCAGCGCGACAACAATAACTACGAAGAATCCGCCCTATTAACAACCATTTCGTACTTTTCGCAGCACACCCACCATTTCCTTGAGAACTACTACCTTAAGAGCAAGCGCTCCATAGAAAAGCCAACGCTCGAGGGCCCCGCCGCCTACGTAATTCCCGCTGACGCAGCGGAAGCCAACCGCCAGGTCGAACTCCTCAAGGTCTTCAAGCGCCAGCATGTCGAAGTGCAGCAACTCTCTGAAGCGGCCACATCTTCAATTCCCGCCGCCAAGCGCGACGACAAGCCCACGCAGCAGACCTTCCCCGCCGGCAGCGTCGTCATTCGCATGGATCAGCCCTACTCCCGCGTGGCCGATGCCCTGCTCGATCGCCAATTCTGGGCGCCCGACGATCCTCAAAAACATCCCTACGACGACACCGGCTGGTCGTTCACACACCTCTTCAATCTGAAGGTCGTGCGCGTAGTCGATCCCGCCATTCTGCAATCGAAGATGGCTCCGCTCGACGACGCCGCGTCGCTCACCGGTAAAGTTTCCGGCTCCGGCACAGTACTCGCCGTTGCCAACACCGCGCAGGTTTCGTTGCTGCCCCTGGTCTACAAACTCAAAGGAACCGGCATTCAAATTGCCGACAAGGCATTCGACGCCGACGGCAAGCACTACGCGGCCGGCTCGCTCCTCATCACCGGCACAGACGACAGCCAGGTCAAGCCCATCCTGCACGAGCTCTCGCTCGACGCAACGCATCTGGCCGCAACTCCCTCCGTACCAACCCACGCCGCCACCGCGCCGCGCATCGCCTTCATGCACACCTGGCTCTCCACGCAGACTGAAGGCTGGTGGCGCTACGCCTTCGACACCGCCGGCGTGCCCTTCGACTACATCAGCACGCAAACCGTCGCCGCTGAGTCCGACCTGCGCTCCAAATACGACGTCATCGTTTTCGCTCCCGTGGGTGGCAGTTCGCAGAATATCGTCAACGGTATTCCGATGTGGAATAACGCCATGCCGTGGCAGAAGTCCGACCTCACACCCAACCTCGGACGCATCGATTCAACTGCCGACATTCGCCCCGGCCTGGGCTACGAAGGCCTCGCTCACCTCAAGGCATTCATCGAACAAGGCGGCCTGCTCATCACCTGCGAAGACACCGCTCAGTTCGCCGTCGATATGGGTCTTGCTCCCGGTGTCAGCGTCGTGCCTCACGGAGACGCCCGCGTCGTCGGCACCATTCTCAACACCGTCTTCGTCAATCGCGACAGCCCTGTTGCCTTTGGCTATGGGGAAGGCGTTCCCGTCATCAGCGCCAGCGGCATGGCCTTCAACGTCAGCAACACGCTCGGCAGCCGTGGCGGCCGCGTTCTCATGGACCCCTACGCCGAGCGCCCCACCGGCCGCGGCAGCGTCGACGACAGCGACGAACCCACCGGCCGCAAAATAGTTGAGGCCGAACCGCTCGTCAAACAGCAGCCATGGGAAGCGAAGAAACTCAATGAGGAAGAAATGCGCAACAACTTCAGCCTGATTCCCGCCGAGTTGCGCCCCGACGTCATCCTCCGCTTCTCCGAAAACAAATCCCTGCTGCTCGACGGCCTGCTCGACAAAGGCGGCTCCATCGCCGAACACGCCGTCGTTGTCAACGCCCATCTAGGACAGGGCAACGTGCTGCTCTTTGGAAACAACCCCGTCTATCGCGGTGAAACCGTTGGCACTTACGCCATGGTCTTCAACGCCATCCTCAACTTCCAGCACCTTGAGAACAGGCCCATCCCGCCCGCACCACCGAAAGAAAAACAGTAGCAGCCCACCTCAACCCTTCCAAAAATCACTGTGCCCCATCCATTTCACAGTCCCATCGTGAAATGGGTGGGAGGCTTCAAATCTCAACATCACGAAATGCTAAGAGCTGACTTCGATAACAACTGAGCCCATGCGCGTGCTGTTTGCATATTCCCGATGCGCCAATTGGATCTCGTCAAGCTTGAAAGTGGCCTTGATAGGAACAGCGATCTTCCCCTCTTTGAGCCATTCGAAAAGCAACTCCAGGTCCGGAGCAAAATTCTTTGAACCTCGACTCACTCCAAAGAAAGTCGTCCGCTTCCCAGACCAGAAGAACAGGTTCTTCGAGAACAGCTTGAGAACCGAGAGAATCACGGAGCCCCCGGGAGTTCCAGTCCACGAGGGAAGGTTCAGTCCGTATCCCACAAGCACCCCTCCCTTCCTCAAGATCGAGTAAGATTCGTCGAAGCTTTCAAAGCCGAGCGGGTCGAAAACCGCGTCCATTCCCCCCAACTCCTGCATCGCAGTAATCCAATTCTTGTTTGAGTAATCGAAGGGAACAGCTCCCAGCCGACGCACATCGTCCGCCTTCTTCAAAGAGGCCGTGCCGAAGGCTTGAGCCCCCTCCATTGCTCCGAGTCGAAGCAGCGCCCCGCCCACAGCCCCGCTTATCGCATGAACGAAGATCCTCTGTCCGGCGGTTACGCGAGCAGCGCGGTGCAGCATTTCATACGCAGTAACCCAATCGAGGATCAGCGCCACCGCGGCTTTCTTGTCAACTCCATCAGGAACAGGCACAAGGTATTTCTCCGGAAGATTGATCAGCTCCGCCTGCCCCTCGTACTTTGTGAGGCAAGCGACGCAATCACCGATCTTGAACTTTCTGCAGTTTCTTCCGTTGATACGCACTTTGCCGATGACACTATATCCCGGAGTCAACGGCGGCTTTTTCTGAAATGGATAAGTGCCGCGGCACATGCCGACGTCAGAGCCGGAAACAATTGTGTACTCGACGGCGAGTTGCACCTCCTCGGCTTCCGGGTCGGCCAAGTCGGTTTCGACGATTGCCAGTTTGCTCTCGTCACCGCATGCCGTAATCACAACTTTCTGCATCCTGCTCACAAGTCACCCCGCCCGTCCATGGCTGTTCGATAGCTGATTGATTGGATGCACCGTTATCCGACCAGGCTACCTATTCCATGAACAGCAATCCTTTTACTGAGCCGGGGACGCAGCATCCGCCTCCACATCGATCTCGATCGCGACATCCGGCGTCGTGAGAATGCCAAGCTCGTCCAGATTGTCCCGCGCTCCCATGCCGAATTCGGCGCGCTTCACCCCAGCCGTCGCATGAAACGCCACGCGTGCCGGCCTGCCTGGCTTGATATCTGTAAACGCCCCGCTAAAATTAAATGTAAGTGGCACAACCTTGGTCACTCCATGCATCGTCAAAGAGCCGTCCATGACCCATGAGGTCCCGGACACGCGGCGAACTCCGCGTCCGTGGTAAGTCATCGTTGGAAACTTCTTCACATCGAAGTACTCCGAACTGCGAAGGTCGTCGTCGCGCTCAGTATTCTGGGTACTGAGGCTGGAAATTTCAATCGAAACGTCCACCGTACACGCAGCCGGATCTTGCGCAACATTTATTGTTCCAGTAACCTTGTCGAACCTTCCGCGCACCAGCCCTACCACATGATGGCGCGCGCCAAAATACGCGAAGCTATGGTCCGAATCGATCTTGTATTCCCCGACTGCGGGTAAGACCTTGGCTGCGGGCCTGTCAGCCATGGGTTGTGCCGGGCGATCCACAGCAGCAACCTTGATCGCGACGGCCGCGCAAATCACAAAAAGCAGCAAACCGATTCCGAGCAAATTGAATTTCCTTTTCACAGCCAAATTTCCTCCAATCCTGCTTCCCATCTCTTCGACCTCTGTTTGGTTTGTGAGCCGCGATTCAGATTCACGCTACCCCGAAAAGTCACAAGAAGTCCTGAGTTTGGTCTGAAACACCCTGAATAGTTCTGAAATAAGGGAATTATCAACATTGATATAATCGCCCAGCCCCTGTTTTATTGGATAGCGTCTCCTGCTGTCCCACAATCTCTGGGTGCCCCATCCATTTCACAGCTCCGTCGTGAAATGGGTGGGAGAACTCAATCTTCAACCGGACAAAGCAGCCAAATCAGAATGGAAGATCCAACCCCAACAAGATTCCGCATCGGCGACTGGCAGGTTGACTCAGCGTCCAGCCAAATCTCCCGTAATGGTGAAACCACACGAGTGGAGGTCAGAACCATGCGGCTGCTCGTCTGCCTTGCCGAACACGCTGGACAACTGGTCAGCATCGACGACTTGCTCAACTACGCGTGGCCCGGCATCGCCGTCTCCCCTGACTCCGTCTACCAAGCGGTCGCATCGCTCCGCCGTCTGCTAGGCGACGACCCCAAAAAGCCTGCTTATATCGAAACAGTTCCACGCCTCGGCTATCGAATGCTCGCGACAGTCAGTCCTTGGCCAGACCAGTCCAACGGAACACAACTCATACCGTCGAAAGATTTCGCTCCCACTGCTGACCACGGCAATCCCGCTCTACTGGTTAATGCCGAGACGACGACCAATTCGCGGCGTAAAGGCCTGATCGCGCTGGCCGCTATCGCCACCCTGTTCCTCGCAATTGCAATTCCGCTCTTCTTCCATGCCAATTCGGCCCACAATGATCCCGCGCCCTCTCAAGCCGCCCTTCCGGCACCGCAAAAATCCATCGCTGTCCTGCCCTTTCTCGACCTGACCCAGGGAATGAAAGAGGAGGAGTTCGCCGACGGCATGACAGAAGAGCTGATCGACAAGCTCAGCAAGATTCCCGGCCTCCGCGTACCGAGCCCCACATCGTCTTTCTACTTCAAAGGCAAACAGATTCCCGTTGCCGATATCGCGAAATCGCTGGGAGTCGCTTATGTCGTCGATGGAAGCGTGCGCAAGTCGGGCGCCATGCTACGGGTTGCCGCACGTCTCGTTCGTGCGGACAACGGCTATGTCATCTGGTCTGAGACCTACGACCGCCCATTCACTGATCGCCTGATGGTCCAGGACGACATTGCAGGCGAAGTTGCGAAAGCGCTGAATGCATCGTCGGAATTAAATGGCCGCTGACCAGTTACCTGTGTGAATTCCTCTCCATTGCTTCCGCCCTTTTTGCTCTTTCCCCCCGGCCCTCTTTTATGTCACACTTCTAGCCATGGGAAGCAAAGACAAAGGCAAGAAGGAAGTTAAGAAGGCGCCGAAGCCAAAACCCAAACCAGAACCCGGCCGCAAGCGCGAAGGGTTCACACCAGCCCCGCCCAAGTAAGCGCGGCAACGGCTGCCACG
>Ga0182016_10002566_pt1 | contig 21229 bp, 21 predicted proteins | sample 712S2MmetaG_FD_120491 | JGI IMG/M metagenome (GOLD analysis project Ga0182016, IMG submission 120491) | Permafrost microbial communities from Stordalen Mire, Sweden - 712S2M metaG | ecosystem: Environmental > Terrestrial > Soil > Wetlands > Permafrost | place: Sweden: Stordalen | collected... | reverse complement strand
GACGGTTACCGTCCAGTGAAGCGAGAGTCCCTTCTGCGCTTTTTGCGTTTGCACGGCTGCTACCTCAAACGCGAAGGCGGTTCGCACTCCCTCTGGTGCAACCCCAAAACCGGACAGACAGAAGCAATCCCTCGCCATAGCGAGGTTGCCGATCTGCTTGCGCGGAAGATTTGCCGTGGCCTGTCGATCCCCGACATCAGAAGAAACTGAGCGTAATGCCGGTCTTCACCGACTCCCAGCGCGGGTTGTTTGACTGAGGCGCGTGATCTTCTGCCTGTGGCAGAATAGGATTCATCATGTTGATCGAGTTGTGGGAACGTTTGCGCGGCTTCGATAAATGGACACAGACTCAGGCGAAGATCAAGTCATCCAATCTGGCAGAGGTAGAGATTGGAAAGATTCCTACAAGCATTTTGGGCAGTTGGGGCAGTTTTGAAGCAATCGTGGAGTGGCAGTCGACATGTCTCGTTACATGGACGGAGGCGTCGGGTAAGTCACATGAAGCCGAATTCAAAGTTGCCGAGAACTCCCCGCTCTTCCAGTTGTATGACGGGCAAACCGTGACTATCCGATACAACCCAGCCAATCCAGATCAGTTCCATCTGCGCGGTCTTCTTGGGTCCAGATTCCATACTTGGATCAATCGGGTATACATTTTTTTTGCCAATCCAGCGGGTAGGGGCTGACGCATCCTCGCCCTTTTCCGTTCGACGGGTAGCCGAGATCGTGCTTTTGACACCCGAGATTCGGCTGGGGCGGGTGGCGCACCCTTGATTCCTTACCAACGCGGGTGCCCCATCCTTTCGCGTTCTTTGCGAAAGGGTGGGATACCACGAATCTCATCCGTCCGAGCGTTTACATCGTGCGTACATCGTTGTACATTGATTGTGAGTACATACGGAGGAAGAGGCGATGAGCACCATGGTCCCGGAATCGAGCCGGTTGCGCACGGAGAACATCAATCTCCGCGTCACCCGTAGCCAAAAGGCGCTGATCGACCGGGCAGCGGAGGCGCAAGGCCGCAACCGCTCCAATTTCATGCTCGATGCGGCCTGCCGTGAGGCGGAGTCCGTCTTGCTCGATCAGCGCTATTTCAATCTGGACGAAGAAGCATTCCAGCGTTTCATCGATCTGCTGGATGCGCCGCCGCGGGAGAATCCCGGATTGACTCGCCTGCTCAACACGAAAGCACCATGGGACAAGTAGAGATCGGTGAACTATCCGCTCCAGAAAAACTGAATGCTGCTCACAATCTCTCGCAATTCCTATGCGGCGAGCCGGAGCTTGACGACTGGCTCAAGCGCAGGGCGCTTCCCAATGAGGAAAGCGGCGCATCCCGGACCTACGTCGTTTGCATCGGGCGGCAAGTTGTGGGCTACTATGCGCTGGCTGCGGGCGCGGTGGCGCACATGGATGCTCCTGGCAGCGTAAGACGAAATATGCCCAATCCGATCCCCGTGATGGTCATTGGGCGTCTTGGCATCGACCTCAACTTCCAGGGACGAGGAATCGGTTCGGCTCTCTTGAGGGATGCTGTCCTCAGAACTCTCCAGGCCTCGGAAATTGCCGGCATTCGGGCCATTCTCGTTCATGCGATCAGCGAGAGCGCGAAGCGATTTTACGAGAAAATGGGATTCGTGGCATCCCCCACAAATCCAGTGACACTGATAATCGCTGTCGGGGCAGGGCTTTGAGCCGTCGCGCGAGGATCATAATCACTGGGTTTTCACAAGCTCGAATAGAAGCGCACATTGTCCTCATTCTTCCAATTTGCCGAAAAAATGTCACCGTCGGTATTCTGGCCGCGCAGCACTTGCTGGCAAGTCAGCACCTGAAAGCCAAGCGCCGTCGCGCCTTGTTGCAATGCATTCCCGCTCGGTTTCCCTTTTGAAAATGGGCCTGGATCCCCGCCAACCGCGGTCATGCGCACGCAACAATTCACCTGGAAGCCCAGAAGCACGATCGTGTCGATCTTGGCATTCTTCAGTTCTTCGAAGAGATTGCTGCTCGTAAAGGGATTCATGGCGGTTTTAGGCACAACGCATAGGTTCTTCGGCGCCAACTCGCGCAAATCCGCACGAGTCGGCTTGGACCCGCCCGTTGAGGCGATCTCGACAAACCAGACCGGAAAATTGAATCGAGTGGCGAATTCGATCAGCTTATTTTGAGCGGCGGTAACCTCAGCCTCATTCTTCTCAAAGGCACCAAGCTCCCCTTTTGTTGGGGTCTCCGGGGTCGACTGTTCGTCAACGACTACGAACCCGATCGAGCGACCGTCTAATTTCAACTTCGGTATGGCTTCGAGCAGACTTCCGGCGAATGTGGTCATGGGCCGATTCCTCCTCACTATTTCCACACGATTGCATGGAAATATCTCTGACAACGATAAGAAAAATGTTGCGGGGTGTGCGCAGTCTCGTACCCGCGACCCGGATTCAGCCTACTGCGGTCCCGACACCAGCCCGATCAGATGCCCCTCTGGATCGAGGAAGCCCGCGATAATGCTGCCATCGGGTACGGGATGCGGCCCAAAGGCCTTCTGCCCGCCTTTGCTTTCAATCAGCGCCAGCGCCGCTTCAACATCGGCAACCGCCACATAATACGTGACATGCTCACGGGCAGCTCCCATGGCGCCGATGCCTCCGTCGATTCCCGAACCTGCCTTGACCAGCGAATACCCCTCCATGACAGGGTCGAGCTGCCAATTGAAGACGCTCTTGTAGAACTCTTCCAACAGCTTCTGGTCACGGCCGAGAATCTCGAAGTGAACGACCGGGTTGGGATGTGGCATTGGCGCGGCCTCCTGGGGATGCGATGTGAAGGCCACTCTACACGGTGAATGCAGGGAAAATCCAATGAAAATCCCATCCTGAAAAATATTTTCCAAACCCTATTGCATTTTATTGCTATTTGCGATAGTGTTATTGCATATTGCGATGGATGCTCGGCCGAAAGGCGATACCATTGCAGGCAAGTCCACCAACACCCGTTGACGAGCCGTCTGTCTTTTGCTGAAAGCTTTTTATGAAGCTGGGCGAGAAAATCCGCTACCTCCGCGAGGTTGAGGGCAGTCTGCGCGGGCTAAACCGCGACCTCAGCCAGCAGGAGCTGGTTCGAGCCTTGGAGGCCGAAACAGGCTCCAAGATCAGCCAGAGCTATCTCTCGCAGATCGAGAGCGGCGCGCGGCCCCACCTGACGAATACAACACGGCAGATCCTGGCGACGTTTTTCAAGGTTCACCCCGGCTACCTGGTCGACGACCCCGAGGGCTACCACCCCGAACTGCAAAGCGAACTGCGCAATCTCGAAGACAAGCTCGACCTCTGGCTGGTTGACGGCGCGGAGCGTTTTCGCCGCGACCCGGAACTGAAACATGCCCTGCTGACCCTCGCCCGCAACGAACATTCGCGCGAGTGCCTGCTGCTGCTTGAGGGCATTCTTGAGACGCCGGGGCTGTTGCCGCGCCTCACGGAAGTGCTGCGGCCCAAACTCGAGCCCGCGCAGCACACCAAATCGACGCAAGCCAAACCGCTGCAAGCCAGCGCACGCAAGCCTGGAGCACGCAGACAGGGAGCGCAAAAATGACTTGGGAAACCTTTTATTTCGTTTGCTTTCTCGTAGGGCTGTTCATGAGCGCTTTCTCGCTGCTGGGCGGCATGGGGCATTTCGGCGGGCACGTTCATGTTCATTTGCCGCACGCCTCCCATCTGCCCCACATCCCCAGCGCCGGACCCGCTGCGCATCTGCCCCACGCCGGCCATCCTGTGCAAGGCGGCGGACATGGAAGCGCGCGGGGATCGGCCAACGTTCCCTGGTGGAATGGCTTCTCGCTGATGATCTTTCTCTGCTGGTTTGGCGCGGCGGGGTACCTGCTGACGCGCTTTGGCGGCTTTGTTGCGGGAATCGTCGTTGCTCTGGCGATGGTCTGCGGGGTCACCGGGGGAACAATTGTCTTTCTCTTTATGACCAAAGTACTTTTGCCCCATGAGCACTATCTCACTGCGGACGAAACCGACGTCGCGGGCGTAGTGGGCAAGGTTTCATCTCCCATCCGCCAGGGCGGCATCGGAGAGATTGTCTATGAGCAATTGGGCGCGCGGTGTTCGGCCCCGGCGCGCTCCGAGGACGGCGTACCGATTCAAAAACAGGAAGAGGTCTTCGTTGTCCGCTATGAAAAAGGAATTGCCTACGTCCGGCGCTGGGAAGATTTGCTGGAAACAAGCCAGGGGTCAGAGATCAGGGGGGAGGTATCAGACAAAAGCCTGTAGCACATGGGCCCGAGATTGACTTGCGAAGGAAACGCTGATCTCTGGACCCTGATCTTTGATCTCTCAACTGCGACATTGAGGAATTGTTATGACCAACACCACCTTGCTTATTACCGATATGGCCATCCTGGTTGGCATCTTCCTAGTGGGACTGCTGGCCAAGATATTTCCGAAGAAAGGCCGCAACACCGGCTCAAAACAGTGAACCGCGCAGAGTGGACAGCTAACAACTGATCGCTGGCCACTCTGGGCTCTCCACTGGCAGTTAACCATCAACCACTTACCTCCCGGATGAAAGGGCCGGGATCCAAATGAACGAAATGCTGAATGGGATAAACGGAGTGACGGTTGTGATCGTTGGAATCTGTGTACTACTCCTGATCTTTCTCCTGGGCGTCATCACCTCGTTGTATCGCAAGGCCGGACCGAACGAGGCTTTGATCGTCTACGGGATGCTTGGGACCAAAGTCGTCAAGGGCCACGGTACGATGATCTTTCCGATGGTGGAGAGCTTTCGCCAGTTAAGTCTGGAGTTGATGAGCTTCGACGTTGCGCCCAAGCAGGATCTTTATACCAAGCAGGGCGTGGCCGTAACCGTCGAGGCCGTGGCGCAGATCAAGGTGCGCAGCGATCAGGCTTCCATCCTCACCGCCGCCGAGCAGTTCCTCACTAAATCGCCGGAGGAGCGCGAGGGGCTGATCCGCCTGGTGATGGAAGGCCACCTGCGCGGCATCATCGGACAGTTGACCGTCGAGCAGATCGTCAAGGAGCCGGAGATGGTAGGCGACCGGATGCGCGGCACCTGCGCCGAAGAGCTCAACAAGATGGGCTTGGAGGTCATCTCCTTCACCATCAAGGAAGTCCGCGACAAGAATGAGTACATCGCGAACATGGGCCGTCCCGACGTGGCCCGCATCCGGCGCGATGCCGATGTAGCTACCGCCGAGGCCGAGCGTGACACCGCCATTCAGCGCGCCAACGCTCTCAGAACCTCTGCCGTGGCCAAGGCGCAGGCCGACCAGGAACGTGTCATCGCCGAGACTGCCTCGCAAACCCGCCAGGCCGAGGCGCAGCGCGACTTGGAGATCAAGAAAGCCGAATACGCCGAGCAGAGCCGCCGCCAGCAAGCCTCGGCCGACAAGGCTTACGAAATCCAGACCAACATCATGCTGCAGCAGGTCACAGCCGAGCAGGTGAAGGTGCAGCAGGTTGAAAAGGAAGGCCAGATCAAGGTTCAGGAAGCTGAAATCCTGCGCCACGAAAAGGAACTTATCGCCACGGTTCTCAAAGGCGCCGAGATCGAGCGCCGGCGCATCGAGAACATGGCCGCCGCCGAAAAGAACCGCCTGATCGCCGAAGCCGAGGGCCGCGCATCTTCTATCCGTGCCCAGGGCGAGGCCGAGGCCAGCATCATCTTCCAAAAAGGCGAGGCGGAAGCCAAGGCCATGAACGTGAAGGCCGAAGCCTATCAGGAGTGGAACCAGGCAGCCGTCGTGGATAAACTGCTCACCAATATGGCCGACGTAGTCCGCGCCATGGCCGAGCCGCTCAGCAAGGTGGACCATATCACCATCGTGTCAACAGGCGACGGCGATGCCGCCGGAGTCCACAAGATCACCGGCGACATGACTAAAATCGCCGCGCAGGTTCCGGCGCTCTTTGAGGCTCTCAGCGGCATGGATATCAAGCAGCTCATGTCCAACGTGAAGGCTTTCAAGACCAAGCCGGAGGCAGAGAACGAGCCGGAGAGCAAATAGCGTGGTCTCCCAGGTCCGAAAATCCGGATCTCCACCCCACGGACTAAGACCTGTCCGTGGGGACCCCGGACCTGGGGCACCCGGCAAAGTTGCAAGGTTTCCCACCCTAGCCGCAAAAACAAGAGCGCGGCGAGGGTGGGGCACCCGAATTTGCGAGAGATGAAAGCTGAGAAACAAGGAGGACGTTATGTCACTGTTGGAGAGAGTAAGCACCCTGCTCCGCGCGAATCTGAACGACCTGGTCGAGAAGGCCGAAGATCCCGAGCGGCTGTTGAAACAGATCGTTCTGGACATGGAAAACCAGTTGCTCCAGGTCAAGACGCAGGTAGCCATTGCCATTGCCGATCAGCACCTGCTGGAGAAGAAGCGCGCCGAGCACGCCGAGCAGGCAGCGGAGTGGCGGCGCAAGGCCGAAGTGGCCGTGCAAAAGGGCCACGACGACATGGCCCGCGCCGCTCTGGAGCGCGCCCTGAGCCACGATCAGTTGGTCGAGGGCTTTGCCGGGCAGGCCGAGGACCAGAAGCATGAGGCCGACAACCTGCGCCAGGCTCTGCACAAGCTGGACCAGAAACTGAACGAGACCCGCGCCCACTGCGAAATGCTGGTGGCCGAGCATCGCCGCGCCAAAGTCGTTGGCCGCGCCACGCAAGCCCGCCAAGCCGTTGGCACAGGCCAGGACAACGCCATGGGCCGGTTGCAGAGCCGTGTCCGCATCAAGGCTGCCGAGAATTCCGCCGCCAGCGAGGTGCTGCTAGCCGACACCCTCGAAGACCGCTTTCAGGCCCTCGAGAGCCAGGACAAGGTCGAGCTGCTCCTCAGCGAGATCAAAAGCCGCCAGGCGGTTCAATAGAGGCTTGCTCTCGGCCTCCGGCTCCCGTGCGGGAGCCGGAGTTGCCCAGGGGATTTCTCTGGGTCTGCGGAGCGTGGAATTGCGTCTAACAGAAAAGAACTGTTTTGGCGCAATGAAATGTAGCCCCCGTAGATGAATCCTGGAGCGCACCTTCGCAGGATGGCTTCCGGAAGGGGCGATTTACCCTGAAGGTAGCCCCCAGTGTTCTGCCTGCCCTTTCTCAAGGTGGGCTGGCCCAGGCGGCAGCCCCGCTACTACTGGAGAATGGATGCGCTCAGCTTTTTGTCTTTTTCCTGCAATATTCTTTACTGGCTTGGCGCTTTTGGCTACGCCCTCTCATCTTCTTTCGCAGAATTCGGGCCTAGGTTTGAAAATCGACGCTGCTTCAGCGCTTCCCGAGGCTCTCCGGCCCCAGTTTGACCTTGCCTCTGTCCAGCCCGCCGAACAAGAGACCCCAGCCGGACAGAGCCGGACCGCACCGCAGTCCGCTCCCGCAGCAACTCCAACCCAGAGCCCCGCTGCTCAGGGCACTTCCAGTTCGCAAACGCAGGCCCAACAGCCTGCCGCGGAGAAAAGCCAGCACGAAAAGGCCGAAGAGCAGATCAAAGAGCAGGAACAGCAGCGGGTGGTCGGAATCCTGCCGTCCTTCAACATCTCCTATCGTGCTGACGCTGTCTCCCTCAGCGCGGGCCAGAAGATGAAGCTCGCCTTTCGTTCCGCCACGGATCCCGTGGCGTTTGCTACCGCGCTGCTGGTAGGCGGTTACCACGAAACCAGCGCGGACGATAACGGATTTGGATGGGGCCCCCAGGGTTATGGGAAACGAGCCGGCGCAGCCTATCTTGACGCTTTCGACGGAACAATGATCGGCAATGGCATCCTGCCATCCATCCTCCATCAGGATCCTCGCTACTTCCGACTCGGCCACGGCACTGTTACTCACCGCCTGCTCTATGCCCTGGCGACCAACGTCATCTGCAAGCACGACAACACCCACAAGTGGGAGCCCAACTACTCCAACGTGGGCGGCAACATTATTTCGGGCGCTATCTCCAACCTCTACTATCCATCCACTGGGTCGGGCGTTGGCGAGACCTTTACCAATGGATTAACCGTAACCGCCGAGGGCGGCGCGGGCTCCATCTTCCAGGAGTTCTGGCCGGACATCTCGCGCCGGTTCCTCCATAAGGATCCAACCCACGGCCTCGACGCTCAGGCCCGCGCGGCCGACGCGGCCGAGAAAAAGGCAGGAAAAGAAGCCAGGCAGAAGCAGCCATAGCGCCGGAACGCTCAGAAGCGTGCAATTCCGCTGCGGCCTTACTCAATCCTAGAAATTGCTTTATAAGAAGCGCGGCTCCGCTGCCTATGTGGCGGGGGTGGTGAAACCCGCGCAAGATGCTGTAGGCTCAAGAGAACGCTCTACTTTTGGAATCTCATCTTGACCCTAGCCTCGGCTCCGTCCCCGCGCCCCTTCCACTACCCTCAGCCTGAGAGCCCCTTGCACTGCGGTAAGGTTTCTCTTGAAGCCCTGGCCAAACGCCACGGCACGCCGCTCTACGTCTACTCGGCCGACCAGATTGTCGAGCGGCTGGGCTTGTTCCAGCAGGCGTTTGCGGGCCGCGACCATCTGGTCTGCTACGCGGTCAAGGCCAACTCGGCGCTGGCCATTCTCAAGCTGCTGGCCGACCATGGAGCAGGCTTCGATATTGTCTCTGGCGGCGAGCTGGAGCGCGTGCTGGCAGCCGCCCCCGAGGCAGTCGGCCGCGTCGTTTTCTCCGGCGCGGGCAAGACGGCTGCCGAGATCGACAAAGCGCTTTCGCTGGGCATTCTCGAGTTCAACGTCGAAAGCCAGGCGGAGCTGGAACTGCTGGGCGCCCGCGCCGCCAAACTCAAAAAGCAGGCGCGCTTTGCCCTGCGCGTGAACCCAGACGTCTTTGCCGAGACCCATCCCTATATCTCCACCGGGCTGCGCGAGCACAAGTTCGGCGTCGATATCCGCCAGGCGCTGGCCATCTACAAGAGCGCGGCCGGCAATCGCTGGCTTCAGGCGCACAGCGTCAGCGTCCATATTGGTTCGCAGATTCGCTCTGCCAACCCTTTTGGCGCGGCCATGCAGCGAGTAGCAAAGCTGGCGCGGCAATTGCGGCGCGCGGGTATTTCGCTCAGCGCTCTGGATGCCGGCGGTGGCCTGGGCATCGACTATCACATGGGCAGCTTCGACGCCGCAGCCAAAGTGGCCGAGTATGCCGCCGCCATTGAGACATCTCTCGTGGGTTTTGAAGGCCGCCTGATGATCGAGCCGGGGCGCTTCATTGTGGCGCAGGCCGGTGCGCTGGTCACGCGCGTTCTTCAAGTCAAGCGCAACGGCAAAAAGACCTTTGTGATTACCGATGCGGGAATGAACGACCTGATCCGCCCCGCGCTCTACCAGGCTCATCATGAGATTGTGCCGCTGCGGCCTCGCGCAGGAAGATCTAAAATCGTCGATGTAGTGGGGCCGATCTGCGAGTCGGGCGACTTCTTTGCTCACGACCGCAAGCTCGCTCCCATCGAGCCTGGAGATCTGATCGCGCTGCTCGACGCCGGAGCCTACGGCATGGCGCAAAGCTCCAACTACAACACCCGCCTGCGCCCAGCGGAGGTATTGGTCGAGGGCTCAAAAACGCGGCTCATCCGCCGTCGCGAGACCATGGCCGACCTGCTTGCGCCCGAGATGATGTAACCTCGACAATTTCCAGCAACGTCATTCCTGCAGCCTATGCACACTCTGCCCTGCTAAGGTATTGGGCGAAGGATTTTTCCAATGCAAGTAGGATTGAAGGTGGTTTGCACGCTGATGGTTGTGGCACTCACACTGGGGCTTTCCACGATGACACATGCCGATTCACTGACGGTAAAGACCGCGCAAGGCAAAGTACGCGGCAAGACCATCAACGACGGCAAGGTCAAGGCGTTTCTTGGACTGCCCTACGCCGCGGCTCCACTGGGCGGTCTGCGCTGGAAAGCGCCGCAGCCGCCGTCCAACTGGAAGGGCGAGCGCGATGCCACCAGCTTCGGCGCGCGCTGTGTGCAGGGCCGCGTGTGGGATGACATGATCTTCCAGGACAGCGGCGAGAGCGAAGACTGTCTCTTCCTCAACGTCTACGCGCCCGCTGGCGCGACCCCAAAGAGCAAGCTGCCGGTTATGTTCTGGATTCACGGCGGCGGCTATAAAGCCGGCTCCAGCTCGGAGCCGCGCCACAACGGCGATTTTCTGCCCACCAAGGGCGTGGTTCTGGTCACCATCAATTACAGGCTGGGCGTCTTCGGCTTTCTGGCCACAGAGGATCTGGCCAAAGAAGCCAACGGCGCGGCGGGCAACTACGGCCTGCTCGACATGGTGGCCGCCCTCCAATGGGTCAAAGCCAACATCGGCAACTTCGGTGGCGATGCGGATAACGTGACCATCTTTGGCGAGAGCGCCGGTTCCTTTGCAGTGAGCACGCTGATGGCTTCACCCATTGCCAAGGGGCTTTTCCAGAAGGCCATCGGCGAAAGCGGCTCGGCCTTTGCCGATACGCTGTCGACCGGCTCGCTTGAAGCGGAAGAGAAGAAGGACGGCGCATGGGTTGCTTCCCTCGGTGTCAGCTCAACCCAGGAGCTGCGCGCGTGGCCCACCGGAAAGATTCTGGATGCCGCAAACCGCAAGCTCGAGTACGGCAATCCGCCCTATGTCGACGGCAGGCTGCTCACCGAGCCGGTGGAAGCTACTTATGCAGCCGGAAAGCAGGCGCATGTGCCGCTGCTGGCCGGATGGAACCGCGACGAGGACAGCTCCCTTGCCAAAGGCATGACAGTGGAGAAGTGGAAGGCCTATGCGGCTGAGCATTTCAACGAGCGCGCGGATGAGTTTCTCAAGCTGTATCCGGGCCAGACCGATGAGCAGGCGTCGCGCTCGGCGGCCGACTACGGCGGCGACAACTTCATCGCCTTTGAAACCTGGAAGTGGATCGAGGCGCATCGGACAACTGGGATGTCGCCGGTTTACCGCTATCATTTTGAACTGGCTGCCCTGCCCAGCAAATACCACCCCGACATTGCCGCATTCCACTCGGACGACATCGAGTATGTCTTCGGCACGCTCGACACTCGTCCCGGCGAGACGGTGCGCCCCGAGGATCGCGAGCTGAGCAAGCAGACGATGAGTTATTGGACCAACTTCGCCAAAACCGGCGACCCGAATGGACCGGGGCTGCCCGTGTGGCCGAAGTATGGCACAGGGGATGAGCTGATCCATCTCGACAGCACCATCACATCCGGCCCGGACACACTGCGTCCGCGCTATGAATTCCTCTTGAAGGGAATGCCGCCGGCATCCCAATTCTGACCGCTCAGTGGTTGACCCCCGCCGCATCGGCAAAACCGGCTGACTGCACCGGAGGAATGCTGCTTGCGGGGGGCGGCTCACCGAAGGAGGACTCTTTGGCGTTGATGGCGTTGGAGTAGTCGGGTCCGAGGCCGAGCTTTTTCAGGGCGCGGGAGTCGGGCATGAGCTTGGTCTGCCAGCCCTGGTCGGCCTGATACTTCTGCATTGCGGCTTCGGTTGCGGTGTCCCACTTGCCATTGGCCTCGCCGGTCAGATAGTGCTCGCGGATAAGGGCTTGCTGAATCTCGGTAACGCGCGCCGGCTCAATGGCTTGCTGGCCATGCAGCTTATGCGATTTGACCGCTTTGTGCAGGCTGTGCGCGTGGCTGCCGGCATGGCTCCGGTGGGTGGTCGTGGCGATAGCCGGTGTCGCAATCAGCGCCGCGGAAAATACGAGTGCCACGCTTGCCCGGAAAATGAACACGGTCTACCTGCCTTATCCAATGGAATTTCCAGTCAATTTACGTTGAATTCTAATGGAAGGTTGCGCGCGCCACAAGAATAAATTCGACAGGGCATCGAGAATCGAACGGAATGCGGAAACGGCGCCGGCCGCGGGAATTTCGCAACCGGCGCCGTTTGAAGGTTATTCGAGCGTGCCGCCCAGATAGTTGAGTCCGCTGTCAGGGTTGCGCGGATCCATGACCTCGAAGACCACGTCGTCGCCGGATTTCAGCTTGCCGACAACGGAATCGAACTGCTCCTTGGTGCCGGTAGGCTGCTTGTTGATGCGAACGATCACCTTGCCGGGCTCAAGTCCCTGTAGATCGGCGAAGGAGCCGGCGCGCACCGACTGCACCACCACGCCGGGCGTATGGATCTTGGCAACGGTCGAGGGAGAAGCGTCGCGGACGACGATGCCCAGTTTGGCTTCGCCTGCGTCGCCCTTATCGTCAGGGCTGGCCTCGGCTTGCTGGCCGGTCAGGTCGGCAAAGACCTTGTCGCGGTCGCCGATGGTGATCGTGGTGTCACCTTGTTTGCCGTCCCTCAGGTAGCCAAGGCGGATGGTCGAGCCAGGCCGGCGGCTGGCGATCTCGTTGACCAGATCGTCGCCGTCCTTGATGGACCGGCCATCGATGGTGGTGATATTGTCACCCACCTTGATTCCGCCCTTGTCCGCCGGACCGCCGGGGCGAACCCGTTGCACCAGCACGCCATTTTTGACGCCGTAGACGCGATTGATGGCTCCGGGCAGGCCCTCCTTGAATTCGATTCCGATTGAGCCGCGCGTTACCTTGTGGCCGGGGCTGATCAGGTCGTTATAGATTTCGACCACTGTGTTCGACGGCATGGCAAAGCCGATGCCCTGATAGCCGTTCGACTGCGTGTAGATAGCCGTGTTCACGCCGATGACTTCGCCGTTCATGTTCAGCAAAGGCCCGCCGGAGTTGCCGGGATTGATGGCCGCATCGGTCTGGATGAAGTGCTGGAACTGGCCGGGAGCGCCGCCATCGATGGTGCGGTGCTTGGCCGAGATGATGCCCGCTGTCACGGTTTGCGAGAGCGCGAAGGGGCTGCCGATGGCCTCGACCCAATCGCCTACCTCGGCCGTGTCGGAGTTGCCCATCTTGACGGTCGGCAGCGGGGTGCTGGTGTCAATCTTGATGACCGCCAGATCCGTAGCCTTGTCGGTCCCAATAACGCGAGCGGGACGGCCAAGATCCTGAGTGTCGGGGTCGGTCGAGAGCTTGACATAAATCTTGTCGGCCTTCTCGATCACGTGATAGTTGGTGATGATGTAACCTTTGGGATCGACGATGAAGCCCGAGCCAAGGGACTCGCGCACTTGACCGTCGTCGCCGCCTTCCATATCCGGGCCGCCGGGAATCTGGCCGCCGAAGAACCGGTTGAAGAAGTCCTGGAAGTTGCCTTGCCCCTGCTGCGGCTGGTCGTTGTCCTGGTCGTCGTCGCCCGGATTCTGCGGAATGGGCTGGACGCGGCTGTGGGGATTGCGGCGGCCCTTGTTCTCCGATTGCTTGGGCAGGGTCTGGGTATTGATATTCACCACCGCCGGACCGACCAGGTGGGCGATCCGGACGAAGTCGTTGGGGGGAACAGTGGAATTGGCCACTTTGAGGGGAGTAGCATCGGCGCTGTCGGCCTGCTTCTCCTGTCCACGGACTCCGTGAGCGGCGAAGGAACCGGCCACAATGGCGGCCGAGAGAGTGGCAAGCACGACAAATGTTGAAGCGAGACGGCGAGAACGCAGCCGTTCAAGAAGGGATTTCATGGGTTCGATGACCTCGTAAGCTAACCGGCCGTGCGGCCGGATTGTTGACTTCACCAATTACAAGTATAGCCAGTGGCGGGCAAACCCGTCTGGCTGGTTCTGTCCAGCCGCGCGCGAGAGAAACGCGGGGCGGCGACCAGTTGCCCGATAGTTTCGTGCGTTCTGGGAGCGGCAATCGGAAGAACCGATCCATCCGTATAGACGCGGACGCCTGCTAAAAGGTCGCGGGGGTCTGTTGAGGCTTCAGCCATGGATTGCGCCCCGGCAGCCAGGGCGTTCCTTTCGGAACCTGTGGAACCTGCCGGAAGAGAGGAAAGCCGCCTGTCTGGCCTGAGAATAATTTGTCACAAATCGCTCTTGCACAGTTTCGGCGGCATAGGGTATTGTTGGCTCATCTCGTGGCTGTATGTGACGCACATCACATTCCACGGGCACCGATCTGGACCACTATCCTCCGCGCAAACGGCTCCCATTCTTCACCGTTTCCGCAGAGGGTCTGATTCACACTTCATCAAAAACTCTGAACGCTTTACTGCCATCCCCTGGAGGATTCAATGTCTTCTGCCAAGGTTCTAGGAGTACTGGGCCTTTCGCTGCTCGCGAGCACGGCAGCCATGGCCGCGCCCGTCTCCACCACGATCTCTGCCTGCGTCAACACATCCAGTGGCGCGATCCGCATTGTAAGCTCAACTTCCCTCTGCGTCGCGGGCGAAGTGGGCACAACCTGGGCGGTCGTTGGCCCCACCGGACCTCAGGGACCGGCTGGCCCCGCCGGCGCGACTGGCGCCAACGGCGCTCCAGGGGCAATCGGCCCCGCCGGTCCCGCTGGTCCAACGGGATTGACCGGAGCAACGGGCCCTGCCGGTCCGGCTGGCCCTGCCGGCGCGACTGGCGCAACGGGCCCCGCCGGCCCTGCCGGTCCAACGGGATTGACCGGAGCAACCGGCCCCGCCGGTCCGGCTGGCCCTGCCGGTCCTGCCGGCGCGACTGGCGCTGCCGGCCCAGCTGGCCCGACCGGTCCAACGGGATTGACCGGAGCGACCGGTCCTGCCGGCCCCACTGGTGCGACTGGCGCAACCGGTTCAGTTGGCCCCGCCGGTCCAACAGGATTGACTGGAGCAACCGGTCCAGCTGGTCCCGCTGGTGCGAAAGGCGATACAGGCGCAACCGGCCCTGCCGGACCAACTGGCGCGACCGGAGGGACCGGCCCGGCAGGTTCCGCCGGTCCGACTGGGTTCCTCTACTCGATCAACCTCGTAAATGGCGACAGTACGATGACCTATTACTTAGCGCCAAACCAGTCCGCCGCTCTCAACGACACAGACAACGCCGGCTATACGGTTCCCGACTCTCCCGGCGAATTCCTCAATGCCGTTGTTGTGCCCGCCAACTGCACGGTGGCCTATTTGAAGGTGGGCGCGTACAACTACTTCGGTAGCGGGACCGACACCACCACATTCGCGGTTCTCAAAAATAACGGACCAACGGGCATGACCTGCTCTGTTACCACCGCCGCGAGCGCCAAGGCCACCTGCGCCGACACAACGCATGCCTTCTCGGCAGTGGGCGGCGACACCCTAACCCTCACAATCAGCCAAAACAACAATGTTCCCTATGTGATGTATTCAACCTCCCTGGCCTGCCAATAGTTGGCGGGGCGAGATGAACCGACCCTCGGAACGCGCTCCGCTTCCCTGTGAAGTGGAGCACGTTCCGGCAACTGGTGAATGCGTGAACACACGGGGCTGAGTACCGGAGCGGCCCAGGAGGTAAGAATGAAGAAGCACTCTCTAGCTTTGCTCGCATTGGCAACGGCCCTGGCAATTGCCCCAATTGCCAAGGCCGACTCTTTCGACTTCACCTTTACCGACGCTGGCGGTGTGACGGGTTCCGGCACGGTCTATGGCACGTACCTGGGGCCCTTCCAATGGCTCCTCACCAGCGGTACCGGCTCGTTTGACGACGGCGCCACAGGCTTGCTCCCCATCGACCTCGTCCCAATCCCGCCGCCGCCAGCTCCCGGAGGCATCCCCGGCAATTCCTACCTGGCGAGTTCTGGTCTCTTCTCCTATGACGACCTGCTCAGCCCTTTCGCCGGCCCCGGCGAGATTCTGACCATCAACGGTCTGCTCTTCAGCTTCAACAGCTCGGAACTCAACCTCTATCAGAATGGCGGCGGACCGGGCGCCGATGGATGGTTTGAGGACAACGGAAGTGGAGATACGACAGGCACGTTCACCATCACCTCCTACGACCTTCCTCCGGATGAGATCCCAACCCCCGAGCCTGGAACGCTGCTCCTGATGGGCAGCGGCCTTTGCGGTCTGGCAGGCGCTGTGGCGCGCAGGGTCAGGAGAGCCGGCGCCGCAAAAGGCGTATAGCCGCAGTCCGATTTGCAGACTTGCTCTCAATGCATACGGCAAGGGCGGAAGACCGCAATTCCGCCCTACCGGCTCTCGCTCAACTTGATCCGGCCCAGATCGATCCCGAACTCCGGCTTCTCCCGCGTCCCATTAATATGAATCGGAACCTCTGTTCCCGCCCCGTCCTTTTTGAAGTACCTGTCCAGCGGCGAGAGCAGTAATCCCTTCCATCCGCCCACCATCTGCGATACAGTGGCCTCCATCTTCGCCGTGCCGGCAAAATCCAGCGCGCCGCCCTCCACGCCATACGTGCCCTTCAGTTGGATCGTCGCACCCGGCACGGAGTACGTTAGCGACGGCAGCGTCACAACCCCGTCGGCCATCTGGAAATCTCCTTCCATCCGCGAGTCGACGCTGGCCGCATCGACCTTTTTCGCCTCCTTCGGTTCCCCCAGGCCGCGCGTGCTCAGCTCGGTAATGCGGTCCTGAATCTTCGCGCTGCCGAACAGCGCCCGGTCCAGCACAAAGCTGCCATCCAGACTCATCCGCTTGTGAACCGGCTCCGCGCCGGGAGGAATATGCAGCGCGGCCTTCACAGCAACCGCGCCGGTCAGCAGCGGGTCGCCCGACCGTGTCGCCAGCAGCAGAAAATCCTCTATCCGTCCCCGGTCCACATTGACCTTCAGGGCAATATCGTGTCCCTTGCTCTGCTGTACGCCGCCAGACTCCTCGACCACGCGAACAATCTGCCCTTGCGCCGTAAAGTGCGAGTGCCGTAGCGTCGCATCCACCGGCTCCAGCCACGTATCGCCGTTGGTTCCATCCACCCTGGCGTGAAATGTGGTATGCAGCGGCAGCGCATGGTCGAAGGGCCTCAGTTGGAAATCGGGCGTATCCGTCTCCCCATCCACAGTCAGATCTCGCAACGTCCCCTCGAAATGCCCGGCTGACGACAGAATTCCAGCAATCCCCTTGAAATCGCTTAGATCCGCGTGCTCAAAGCGGTAATCGCCCGCAAGCGGGCTTTCGCCGGGGTCGGCGGCATTCCATGGGCCAAAGCTGCCGGTTGTGTGAATGGTTCCGGTCGGCCGCGGATTCGTCAACTCAGCCTCGAATCCCATTGCTTGGGTCCATAACTCTGCTGCGGTGGATTCGTCCGAGGGGTGGGCCGCCTCTCCCGGCCTGATAGGCGTCAGCTTGAAATGCGCAATCGCAATCTCCGTCGGCTGCTTTGCCGGATTGCTCGTCTCCAGCGTTAAATGCGCCCCCTCGCAAACGATGCTGTCCACGGCAAATCGCAGCAATGCAGCGCCGCGCTCGTCCCCAGTCGTTGATTTTTCGGCCCGAGGGGAGCCATCTTCGACGTGTGATCTGGGCGGCATGTCCACATCCAACCCCTGCAACAATACCACCGAAATAGGAACTGTCTTTCCTGCCTCATAGCGCAGCGGCGCGTGAAACCGAAACTCCGCCAGATGGATCAGCGGCTTGACCTGATCCGCTGTTCCTGTAGCCGCACTCTCCGTACTCTTCGCAGGCAGCCAGATTCTTAGCCCTTTACCCTCTGCCCACACCCCCCAGCGGCCCTGTAGGCCATTGCCGAGCGACAGATGAAAGCTGTCCAGTTCCACGCGCGCATGAAACCGCTTTTCTAGCCCATCTACGATCCTGGCGCGCAGGAATGGCTCAGCTCGATGCGCCAGCACCGCCACCATCGCAGCCAGCCCGGTTAACATCGCGAGCAGGCCTCCGCTGACCCATGCGAACCACCTGTGCCTGCGCCACCAAGACTCTCGAATCTCCGCCAAACCCACCTCCAATAAGTTCCCATTCTCGCAAAGCTTCTTCGGGCTGCCTGTTCCTTAATAGACGCCCAATGCCGTAGACTTCTTAACACGGATGCAACCGCAAATTGAAAATCTCGTAAAGCTGCAAAGCGTGGATCTGGAGCGAGCCCGTATCACCCTAGCCGCCCGCGCCCTGCCGGCTGAAGTTGCACAGGCCCAGGCCGCTCTCACAGCCGCCGAGCGCCAGGCCGCCGAAGCCTCTGGCGCGCTCAGCCGCGAGGAGTCTCTGCGTACCCGCCTCGATCGCGAGATCGCCGCCCACCGTCAGAAGGCAGCCCGCTTCCGCATCCAGCTCGATTCGGTAAAAACTCCCGAGCAGGCGGCGGCCATCGAACACGAAATTGCCTTTGAAATCTCCGAGGCCGACCGCCTGGAAAACGACGAGTTTGTCAGCCTGGAGCGTTCCGAAGCCCAGGAAGCCGCACTCGCCGCCGCACGCGCGCAGGTTGAGTCGCTGGCCTCTGCCCTGGATAAAATCCGCGCCCGCGCCGAGCTTCGCCAGCAGGAGTTCGCCGCCGAGCTGGCCTCTCTTAACCTTGAGCGCGATGCCCTGCGTCCGCTCATCGAGCCTGAGGTGCTCATCCGCTACGACCGCCTCTCGGGCTCGCGCGGCACCGGCGTGGCTCGCGTTGACAACCAGCAATGCACCGGCTGCCGCATGGGCGTTCGGCCCCAGATGTGGAACCAGCTTCGCGAGGGCGAACTGCTCACCTGCGACAGTTGCGGCCGGCTGCTTTACTGGGACCCAGCCATGGCTCCCGCGCCTCCACCCCCCAAATCTCCGAAGACCGCGCCCGCCGCGCGAGCGCGCGTTCAAAAACCTCATCCTGCCGGAGCCTAGAGGATCTGGAATGCAGCGCATTTGTGTGGATATGGACGAAGTCATGGCGGATACGCTCGCGGAACACCTGCGCCGCTATAACCAGACCTTCGACGAGGAGGTAACCCCGCAGGATTTGGCCGGCAAGGGCCTTTGGGAAGTGGCGCCCGTCGACCGCCAGCAGCAGCTTCGCGCTTTCTTGGATGCCGAAGATTTCTTTGAAGATCTAGCCCTCATGCCCGGCGCCCAGCAGGTGCTCGAAGACCTCTCCATCCGCTTTGAAGTCTTCATCGCCACGCAGGCCATGACCGTTCCCAACTCCCTCGGCCCCAAGTACCGCTGGCTCCAGCGCCATTTTCCCTTCATCCCGCCCACGCATTACGTCTTTTGCGGGAATAAGAGCATTCTGCGCGCCGACTACCTCATCGACGACCTGCCCCGCAACCTGCTCCGCTTTGAGGGCCAGGGACTGCTCTACACCGCCCCCCATAACCTGGACGCGACCGGCTTCGTCCGCGTGGACAACTGGCAACAGGTAGCACAATACTTCGCCGCGCAGCCCGGCTAGCTCCGAGACCAGCTGGGTGCCCCACCCATAAGCGCTAAGATACAGAAAAAACACTTCCGGATTGCCGGTCACTCATGGACAGGGAAAAGATGTTCGAGACAGGATGAATCGAGCGTGCGGCGCTTTGTTGGATCAAATGCCACTGTGCTGATCGGTATCTCCCCAACAAGGCGCAATTCCGCGCCTTCAAGAAGTGTCCAATCTCCTCCCAGCACTGATTGCGAAATCGCGTCTGGTACCTGATAAACAGAGTAGACGTCTGGGTACTCGTCCATCTTGTCGTCAAAGGGGCTCTGAAGAAGGAGAGTCATTTCCCGATAACGCAGCAGAATGTACCGGGGAACATCCCAGAATCCTCCATAATGAAATGGGATTATCTCAGCCAATTCGGTTTCTCTCACCACAAATTCTGGACTCTCGTTTGTGATTTCGAAATGGTAGGGTTCTATGTTTATCCGTGCGAGGTTTCCGCGCTCACTGGGAATTCTCTCCACTACGCGGCATTCTATTAACCCAGGCTGAGGGTAGTCAGAATCGGACCATAAGTGTGCGCTCGTGAACAAGGGCACTTTGTCGATGATCGAATGTAATCTGTCCTCAGCATCGCGAAACTGCGATTCAACAATTCCCGGCTGTGGTTCCTCATCTACAAAGCGAACGATTTGGACTCGAAGACTAGGCATGCCAAGAATGATAGCGTTTCGGGCCAGTTCGACAATTCCGAGAGTATCGTCGCCTATTCGGAAGTAATCGTCGAGGAATTGACTACCACTTGCCGATTTTCGGTGTAGACTATTGAACTAAGCCGCTTATCTTAGCGCTTATGGGCGCCCCACCCTCGCCGCGTTTTTGTCTTTGTGGCTAAGGTGGGAGACTGCACAGAAGGGTTACCTCACTCCGGCTTGCCCACGGTCTTTTCCGTATAAGCCTTTTGCAGAATGAAAAACGCTGCCTTTTTCTGTCCCTGGTCAGAGATCAATCCTTTGCGATTGAACTCGTCCTGAATGCCCACCAAAGGCCGGTTCGGCGAGCGGAAATCCATCAGAATCCACGGGCTCATTCCTCTCAATTGCGGAATCCGATTGAGCATTCCTAGTTGATGGCGATAGATATTCGCCTGGTATTCCTCGGTCCAACGCTCTTCGTCGCCGCCATGCAGCCCGGCTTTTGCGTCGCCGCCAAACTCGCTCATAATCATGGGTTTCTGGTAAGCGATCCGCCAGTCGGTGATGTCCGCGGTCTCCGGCTTCTGCTCATACCAGCCGATGTACTCGTTGGCGCCGATCACGTCCAGAGCTTCTCCCAGCTTGTCGTCGACAATCTTGGTGTGCCCTTCGGCGCGCACCAGCAGGGCCGCGGTAATCAACCGCGTCGGATCGAGCTCCCGCGCATGAGCGGCCTCGGTTTCGATAAAGCGCGTGCGCGCCTCGTTGTTGGGCGTCTCATTGGCCATCGACCATAGAATGATTGCAGCGTGATTGCGCGAGGTGCCAATCTCCTCGTCCAACTGCTGCTCGGCCTTGGCCAGTACCTTGGGATCCTCCCATTGGATGGCCCAATAAACCGGATTCTCCGACCACACCAGCAGCCCCATGCGGTCGGCCGCGCGCAGCATGGTCTCGTCGTGGGGATAGTGCGCCAGCCGCACAAAGTTGCAGCCAAGCTCCTTGGCCCAGCCCAGCAGCGTCTCTGCATCCTTGTCGGAGTAGGCCCGGCCGGTGCGATAAGGCGCCTCGGCGTGGATCGAGACGCCGCGCAAAAAGATGGGCTTGCCGTTCAGCAGGATTTCGGTCCCGCGCGTCTCGATGGTACGAAAGCCGATCAGGTCTTCGATGGAGTCCTGCCCCGCCGTGATCCGGACTTTATAGAGCTTGGGCGTCTCCGGCGACCAGCGTTCGAGGTCAGATGAGACCAAGAGAATCTTCGCGCGTCCATCCGCTGCGAGAACACCGGAGCCGGTGGACCTGAGCTCGGGAATCTCGATCTGCACCTTATCGCCTGGTTTTCCGCCTTCGACATGGACCCATGCATCGATGTGCGCGAGATGCAAGGAGCCGACGATGCCGAAGTCGTCGCCATGGGGGGCGATTTTCGTCTCCGGGTCGCGGCTCAGATGCACAT
>Ga0182016_10002561_pt1 | contig 21256 bp, 20 predicted proteins | sample 712S2MmetaG_FD_120491 | JGI IMG/M metagenome (GOLD analysis project Ga0182016, IMG submission 120491) | Permafrost microbial communities from Stordalen Mire, Sweden - 712S2M metaG | ecosystem: Environmental > Terrestrial > Soil > Wetlands > Permafrost | place: Sweden: Stordalen | collected... | reverse complement strand
TCACCGTCAACCTCGACGCCAAGACCGTCGAAGTGAACGGCATCCGGGTGCACCTGACCGGCAAGGAATACCAGATGCTGGAACTGCTCTCGCTTCGGAAGGGCACGACCCTGACCAAGGAAATGTTCCTCAACCACCTGTATGGCGGGATGGACGAGCCCGAACTGAAGATCATCGACGTGTTCATCTGCAAGCTGCGCAAGAAGCTGGCCTCGGCCGCCGGCGGCCTGCACCACATCGAGACCGTCTGGGGCCGCGGCTATGTCCTGCGCGACCCGCAGGAAGGCTCCGTCGCGGCCTGACTACGCCACGATCACATGCAGAAGCGCCCGCCCCTAAAAACGGCGGGCGTTTTTTATTTGCGCCGCCCCAGACCGGCGGCCCGTCGTCGAACTCACGCTTCGTTCCAGGCCGGGCAGCGATAAGGCCCGCCCATCTTGGCGAATTGCAGCCGGATCGGTGGCCAATTGCGCTCAATTGTCGCTAGCACTACGGCTGCTGCTTCAAACACATTTGAGCTTAGTTGCGCGCACACTTAGCAAGCCCTCCGCCCACCCCCTAAACATAGCGGTCTTGTCACAGATTTTACTTGCGTTTAACCAAATGGGCTGGCCATGGTCGGCCTTCTTCGCGCCGGTTCAGACGTCGCCTCGGCCCGTGTGCTAGCGTTCCTTCGGGGGTAGAATGCAAGAATTCGATCCGCGTCAGCCGGCCTTGCGCCTTGCGCCGCGCTTGCTCGTGGTCCTCGCCGGTTGCAGCGCGCTCGCCATGGCCTGGCAGATGACGAGCCGCAATCATAGCGCGGCGCCCGCGACCGGGGCGCTGGATTCCTCGACCCTGTCCGACATCGAACGGCAGGCCTTCGCCCAGGCCGAGACCCAGCCGGGCTTTGCCCAGCCGATCAGCATCATGATCAAGGTCGCGCCGGGCGAAACCTTCGAATCGGCGGTGCGCCGCACCGGCGTCGGCCAAGACGAGGCCCAGCAGGCGGTGCGCGCCCTGGGCCAGGCGTTCGACACGGTCAACATCAAGGCCGGGCTGGCGTTCGAGGCGGCTATCGCCCGCCCGCGCGGCGCCAACGGTCCCGCGCGTCTGTTGGGCCTGTCGATGCGCACCGGTCCGGCCAGCGCCGTGACCTTGGCGCGCACCTTTGACGGCGCCCTGCATCTTCGCCAAATGGACGAAAAGGTCAGCGCCCAGACAGTCGTCGCCCAAGGGGAACTGCAGGGCTCGCTCTATGTGTCGGCCCAGAAGGCCGGCGCCACGCCGGAGTTGACGGCCCAGGTGGTGAAGCTGTTCTCCCACAAGCTGGACTTCAGCCGCGACATCCACCCTGGCGACAAATTCCAACTGGTGTTCGACCGCCAGGTGACCGAAAGCGGGCGTACGGTGCAAGCGGGGAACCTGCTCTACGCCGAGATCAACGCCAAAGGCGGAGCCAACCGCTTCTACCGCTTCAAACCCTCCGGTACGGCCGAAGCCGATTATTTCGACGAACTGGGCAAGAACATCCGGGGCTTCCTGCTGCGCACCCCGTTGGACGGCGCCCGCGTCACCTCGAGCTTCGGCATGCGCCTGCATCCGATCCTAGGCTTCTCGCGCATGCACGCGGGCATCGATTTCGGGGCTCCGGTCGGCACGCCGGTCTTCGCCGCGGGCGACGGCGTGGTGGAGAAGGCGCAATGGGCGGGCGGTTATGGCCGCTGGCTGCAGATTCGCCACAACGCCGAGTTCGAGACCGGCTACGGCCATCTGTCCGGTTGGGCCGTAAAGCCCGGCCAGCATGTGCGTCAGGGTCAGGTAGTGGCCTATGTCGGCTCAACCGGCATGTCGACCGGGCCGCATCTTCACTATGAAATCATCGACCACGGCGTGAAGGTGAATCCCGCTGGGGTCAAGGCGCCATCCGGCACGGTCCTCGCCGGAAAGGATCTTAGCGCATTCAAAGCCGAGAAAGCCCACATCGACAGCCTGATCGCTCAACAGCCCAAGACCCTGGCCCTGCGCCAAAGCGAACTGGGCTAAAGCCGTCCGGCTCCTAGAGCACGATGGGTTTAGGCGGAATCGCCCAAACGCTGAATCGTGCTCTAGATTCAAATATGTAGAGCCGGATTCAGACTTCGAGAGAAGCCATCCGGCGCTAGCGGAGGGCGCGCGGCTGCGCGTCCATCCCGGGCTTCGGGATGCTGCTCATATTTTCATCATCTGCAAAATTGCCGCCGGCCGTACAAAGGTTTGTGACTTTGCGGCGCGCAGGACGCTGCCTACATAGAGGGTGTCGTTCAACCATTGAAAGGAGGTGACCCAGTGTCTCATAGTTTCATCCGCAAGGCGGAAATCGTGACCTGGACCTCCGCTTACGGGGTCCGCGCCTAGTCTCCCGGGCAGGTCGCGAGGCCGCGCTGCGGTCCTGACTATGGAAAGGCCGTCCTGGCGACAGGGCGGCCTTTCGCATTGACGCGGCGGCTCATGCGACCGTGGGTCGCTGCCCAAAGCCGCCAAAAACCATGCCGTTTAAGGGAGTTGCAACCACAGACGCCGATAGTGCCCACAGAACCGTGCTTAGGGTTGCGTTTCAGGTCCGGCTGAAACGCGCCGTTGTGAAAGCGCGGACGAGGCGTGGATATGACCGATTCCAACAGGACAAGGCCGGGCCGCCTTGGCCGCCTATGGCATGAGGCCAAGGGCAGCGTCGCGATCATCTTCGCCCTTTCGGCCACGGCCCTGATCGCCTTCCTCGGCGCGGGCCTTGACCTGTCGCGCGCCTATGTGGCGCGTCAGGAGCTGTCAAACGTGGCCACTTTGGCCTGTCAGTACTCCACCCGCCCGGCGCTCCTTCAGGTCGCCTATAGCAACAACAGCGGCATCGCGACCTACGTCAGCCAGGTCAACACCTTCGTCACCCAGAGTCTGTCCAACCAGAACTTCCAGGTCACCCAAACCAATACCACGCCCTTCACCTATTCGGCCTTGGGCTCCACCGGGCAGGTTACCTTGGCCGCCACCGTCCCCACGCTGTTCCTGCCCATCGTTTCGATCACGTCCCTGCCGGTGGGCGTGACCGTCTCCTGCGCCACGACCCAGACGCAGAACAACGGCGGGACGAGCACGACCGCCGGAACGGTGGTTGTGAGCGAAAGCTTCGAGAATTCGGCCTGCTCGGGCACATGCTGGTCGAGCTTTGAGCCCAACGGTAACCAGAACCAGTTCATCTCCACACCGGTTTCAACCTTTCCGACGAACGTCGGCTATGTCGGCGCGACCGGGACCGAGTGGACGGTCATGGGCTATTGCCTGGAGATCGACGCAACGAACGTCATCCGATCGACCTCGGCCGACGGAACGCACGCGGCGGAATTGGACTGCGACAACGGCAGCGGCACGGGCGGCGTTTCTTCGATTTCCAACAAGACCTACTACCCGGCGGGAACCTACGAACTGCGCTACTCCTTCGCCGGTCGCATCGCCTATCCCGACTATGATCCGACCTATATCTGCGGCTCGACCGCGGGCGACGTGTCCTGGGCCAACGACACCAATGCCACCGCCGGATCGGCGACCAATGTTCTGCGAACCAATCAGGTCGGGGTCTATTTCGACGCGGACCAGAACGGCGCCCCGCCCACCCACGTTCCACTCAGCGGCGTGACCCTCGCCGGCTCCAACCTGGTCGATGTCTGCGTGACCTCCACCGGCTGGATTCAGCGTAGCGTCAAGATCACGGTGACGACCGCCGGCTACTACTGGCTGAGCTTCGCTGCGGACGGGGCGAACACCAGCTATGGCGCGGACATCGACGCCGTCCAGGTCTGCGTCACCAGTTGCTCAGGCTCGGTGCAGGACAATTTCCCCAGCGCCTGGACCAGCACCCCGCTGCTGTTCGAGGACAGCTTCGCAAGCCCCGCCGCCAGCGGAACGACGGTGAACACCGCCCAGGTTTTGGATGCCGACGACGGCGCCAGCAACAACGGCTGGCCAGGCCAGACCCTGAGCTGGGCGACCGGGCCCTACGATCAGGTCGGCATCGTTCGCGCCAGCGCCCTGGTGGACTCCGGCAGCCAGTCGCTTGAGCTGGACAGCTACAAGGGCTCCGGCCAGTCGACCTCCCGCCGTTCGGTCAGCCGCTATTTCTATCTCGATCCGGGCTACTACTCGATCACCTACGACTACATCTCGGCGGTGAAGTTCAACAGTGTCACCGGCACGAACTGCACCTACGCGCCATCGAGTTCCAGCGCCCTTTCGTCCTATTCCAGCACCACCTCCACGCCGGGCAAGAACCAGATCACCAACTCCACCGGCAATTGGCCCAAGGACACCAACGCGGTGGCCGTATTCATGTCGCATAGCCTGGAGGCGAGCTACCCCATCGGCGGCAGCGGTCTGAACGCCATCACCTCCTATTACAATCCCAGCGGCAGCACGACGACCACGCCCACTGTGGCGCCCGACAGCGTGAGCACCTCCAGCTACAACACCGCCCAGGTCAATCCGGTGCTGGACTACTGCAACTACTCCTCGTCCTGGACCACGCGCACGACCTATGTCGAGATCACCAAGCCCGGCCAGTACTGGCTGACTATCGGCGCGGCCGGCGCCAGCACGTCCCAGGACCAGGTCGGCGGCATCGTCGATGACGTGAGGGTCACGGCGCTGAACAGCCTTTATGGATCATCGCCCAGCTTCTACGCCGCTGTGCCGACGCCCACGCCGGCTAGCGGCGGGACCGTCAGCTACACAGGCTTCTCCATCGTCGCGGACCCCTTGACGCCATGACGGATGTCACCCGGACAAAGCCTCTGCACCGCCTGGGCCGGGCCCTCGTCCGCGATCAGCGCGGCGCTGCGGCGGTGGACCTTGCGCTGCTCGGCCTGCCCTTCCTGCTGCTACTGCTGGCGATCATGCAGATGGGCTCCTACTACATGACCCAGGTCGCGCTCGACGCCGGCACGGTGAAGGCCGCCGAGAGCCTGAGGGCGGCTTTCGGCACGGGCGTGACGCCGGTCACCCCCTCGGCGGCGTCCTTGAAGGCCACCATCGTCTCCGGTTCGGGCAACGGCACGAGCAACGGCGTCGTGTCGAGCGGACTGAGCGTGGAAATTCAGCCTTTGACCAACCTGGACTCGGGCGCGGTGGCGGTCACCGACGGCCTGGCCAACTACGGCTCGGCCTGGACCCCGCTGGTGCTGCGCGCCAAATACACCTTCAACACCTTCATGCCCGGTTTCAATTCGACCTGGTCGGTCAATTCCAGCTCCATCGTGCGCAGGCAGGGGCAATGATGAGGATCAAGTCCGTTTGGCCTCGCCGTTTTCTGTGGCATGCCGGGGGCTCGGTAGCGGTGGAATTCGCCATTCTGGCCCCGGTCATCATCCTGATGCTGGCGTGCCTCTACGAGTTCGGGACCGCCTTCCAAGCCATGACCGCAGCGAACCGGCTGGCGTCCGAATACGCCATCTCCTGGGCGGACTGCGTCGACAACCCCACGGGAACCTGCCAGACCGAGATGGGGCTGTACACGCCCGCCGCGTCCATCGGCAACATCGCCCCGCAACTCACGGCATCCCGCGTCGGCCTGCAGATGTTCCAGGTGAGCATGAGCGGGACCACGCCGAACGTCACCTACAGCTATCCCTCCGGCGCGGCGCTCAGCGCGGCCCAGACCACGGCCGCCCAAGCCTCGCTCACCACCGGCGAGAACGGCGTGATCGTGACGGTGAACTACACCTATATACCCGCCGTGTTCGGCGGGCTCACCATTCCCGGTTTCGGCAACATCATACCCACCGCCGGATTCCCGATGAGTTACACCGTGGTGCAACTGAAGGCCTGACCGCGCCCGGCGAAGGGGGAGCCTTGAATGCCGCATTCACCAGAGCGCAAACTTTGCCGGGCATGGTCGAATCCTGGCAAGTTGGTCGGTGGGCGTTGTGAATTCAATTTTTAGTTTCAGTCCTAGAGAAGCGTCTGAGTTCCCGCGCTGGACCTTTCAAAATATTGATGTCGATTACGACGCCCGGTCCCGTTCGGTCTGGATGTACTACAAGGAAAACGGACCGCCGTTCTGCTCCCTTCAAACCTTGATAGATGTGGCGTCTCTGCGAGAATCACTGAGGCTGTTAGTAACATCGATCTATAAAGACGACTTTCCGATCCACTATTTTGTCATGGCATCCCGCAAACCGGGCGTATTCAACCTAGGCGGCGACCTGGCGATGTTCGCCCAATCCATTAGGGATCAGGAACGCGAGCCGCTTCGCGCCTATGCCCACGCCTGCATCAACGTGGTGCACAGCCTGACCACGGCCTTCGGCCTAGCCATCGTGACCCTGTCCGTCATCACCGGGCAGGCGCTGGGCGGCGGGCTGGAGGCGGCCCTGGCGGAGGATTTCCTCCTGGCCGACGAAACCGCCCAGCTCGGCGTGCCGGAAGCGGCCTTCAACACCTTCCCCGGCATGGGCGCGGTCAGCTTGCTGTCGCGCCGCCTGGGCGATGCGCGCGCCGAGGAGATCATCGCCTCGGGCAAGGTCTACAGCGGCCGACAGATGTTCGAGATGGGCGTGGTCGATATCCTGGCGTCCGAAGGGCAAGCGCGCGCCGTCGCCCTCGCCTGGATGTCGGAGGGCGGCCAGGAGCGTTATGAGCGGCGCCTGGCGATCGCGGGGGCGCGGCGGCGCTTTTTCCCGGTATCCTACGACGAACTGATCAAGATCACCGACCTGTGGGTCAATTGCTCCTTCGACGTGACTCCCCAGGACATCCGTCACATGGAGCGTCTAGCGGCCGCCCAGAAGCGGATGGGCATGAGCTAACGCCCTATTAACTAACGATTTTTACGAGCTTTCAAGGGCGTCTGACCGATACTGCGCCCGCCGAAGCCCTTGCGTTGTCGGCATCGGGTGTTTTTATGATCGGAACCAGCGCCGCGCGCGCGCCAAGACCATCGTTACCGGCCGAAATCCATTCGGCGCTGGTGCAGACCCTTTTCGGTACGAAGGGCTCATTTGTGTCCGGCATCATCGGCGGCCTTCTGGTGCCCGCCGTCGCTTGGCTGCGCACGCGAAACCCTATTTTTCTGGCGGCCATGGCGGTTCTGCTTGGCATGTCGCTGCTGCGGATAATGGTGTTCTATGGCTACATGCGCCAGGACGACCAGGCCAAGGCCAGGGAAGCCGCGCGCTGGGAAACGCTCTACGCCACCGGCGCCATTGGCTTCATGCTGTGCGTGGGCCTGACCGCCGCGATCCTTTTCCATCTACGGTATGACGAGCTGACCAACCTGTACGGGGTCGTCATCGTCATGGGCGTGGCTGGCGCGTGCGCCTCGCGCAACGCCGGCCGGCCCGCCATCGTCCATGGACAGGTGCTGGGCGCCTGCGCGCCCCTGGCCTTGGTTCTGCTGTTCGAATACAGCGTCTGGTACTGGGGCCTGGCCACCATGATCGGCCTCATGATGATCTCGGTGAAATCCACCACCAAGGCCCTGAACCAGGTTCTGGTCACTGCTCTTTTGAACGGACGCGAAGCGGTGATGCAGCGCGCCCTGTTCGCCATGGCGCTCGACAGCATGTCCCACGGGCTGTGCATGGGCGACAAGGACGGCAAGATCAGCGTGGCGAACCGTCGGCTGAAGGAATTTTTCGGGCTGGGCGACACCCCCGCGGACCTTCACGTCGGTCAATTGGCCGAGATGATCGGCCGGGCGGGCCATCTTCCAGCGGCGCGCAGGGCCGAATTCGTGGAGACCTGGGAAGACCACGTCCATCGCAAGACGCCCTCGACCTTCTGCGAGGTGATCGACGAGCGCACCTTCGACTTCCGCTGCGAGCCCAAGGCTGCAGGGGGTTTTGTGGTCCTGGTGGAGGACGTTACCGCCCAGCGGATGGCCTCGCAGAAGATCGAGCGCATGGCGCATTTCGACGACCTCACCGGCCTGCCCAACCGCATGCACTTCCACAGCCAATTGCAGGCTACCCTGGAGGAACCGATCGAGCCGGGCTGGCAATTGGCTTTGCTCAGCGTAGACCTGGACCAGTTCAAGGAAGTGAACGACACCCGCGGCCACCCGATCGGCGACGCTCTGCTGCGCCTGGTGGCTAACCGTCTGCGCCATTGCCTGCAGGCTGACGACCTGGTGGCCCGTTTCGGCGGGGACGAGTTCCAGGTGATGCTGCGCATTCCCGCCAATATGAACCACGTCGGCGCCATCGCCGACCGGATCATTGAGCGGCTGAGCCAGAGCTATCGCGTCGACGGCCATATCCTGTCCATCGGTGCGAGCATTGGCATCGCCGTGACCACCGGCGAGGTGCAAAGCGCCGACGATCTGCTGCGCTCAGCTGACGTAGCGCTCTATCAGGCTAAGGCGGACGGCCGGGGCGCCTATCGCGTGTTCGATCCGTCCATGGATGAGGTGCTGCAGCGTAAGCGCGAGGTCGGTCAGATTCTGCGCGACGCCATCTCCTGCGGCGACCTGGAGCTACATTATCAGCCGGTGGTGGACAACAACACCGGCCGCATAGTCGCGTGTGAAGCGCTAGTGCGTCTTCGCCAGAAACACGGCGAACTGGTGCAGCCGGGCGAGTTTATCGAAATCGCCGAAGAAACCGGCCTGATCGTACCCCTGGGCGCCTGGGTGTTGAGCCAGGCCTGCCGCGACGCCGCATCTTGGCCGAAGTCCGTGCGGGTCGCCGTGAACTTCTCGCCCAAGCAATTTCTCATGTGCAAGGACCTGGCGAACGATATTAGCGAGGCCCTGCGCGAAGCGGGCCTGGAGCCGGAGCGCCTGGAAGTCGAGGTGACGGAAACCACCATCATCGACGCCAGCAACGCCTTGGCCATGCTGAGCGAGATTTCGGCCTTGGGCTGCAAGATCTCGCTGGACGACTTCGGCACCGGCTATTCCAGCCTGTCCTATCTGCGCAAGTTCCCCGTGGACAAGATCAAGATCGACAAGTCTTTCGCCATGGATATCAAATCCCGCGCGTCCCAGGCCGTCATCGGCTCGGTGTCCGTACTGTCGCAACTGCTGAATGTGGATCTGGTGATCGAGGGCGTTGAGACGGCCGAGCAGCTAGCAGCGCTCAAGATGTGGAACGTGCATCTGATCCAGGGCTATGTGTTCAGCAAACCCCGCCCCCTGGCGGAGATCAAGCCCTTGCTGGAAAGCCCTTCGCCCTTCGCGCCCCAACGAATGCGGTCCGTAGCCTAGATCCAAATCTGGAGGGCCTGCTCCAGGCTTCAAGATGAAGCCACCAGGCTCTAGGCGCTCAAGGCCTGTATCAGGGTGGGGTGGGCGATGCGCTGGGCGCGATAGATGCCGTAGGTTGAATTGTGTCGTCGGACCGAGCGGTCGAGGAACTGCTCCAAACCGGCAAAACCGAGGTTCGGCTCCAGCAAGGATTTGACCAGCAAAAGCTCGTTCATCTGGACTGCGTCCAGGCTCGCTCCGCGCTCCATCAGTCGCTCGGCGCGGACGAAGCCTATCTTTTGCGAAAGGAAGCCGTAGGTCGCCAAGGACACCGCCGGATCGGCGGCAAAAGAGAACCGCCGGCCCGGTTCAGCGACCATGACGTTGCAGGCCAGGGCCAGTTCCAGGTCGGCGCCCGATAGATCGGCCCGCACCGAGGCTACGGAAACGATCGGGACGTCCAGCACCAGGTCGGCCACGGCCCTGATCAGTTGATCAAACCCTTGCCCGCCCTCGGAGTCACGCTCCATGTGGTGGGCGAAATCAAACACCAGATACTTAATGCGCCCCCGGCGGCCCGCGACCACATCCTCGACGATGTGGCCCAGGCGCTCGACGCAGGCATCGTCGAACCCGGCCGCCAGCTTGGTCACCACCAGGCTTTGCTGCGCCTCCAGGCGCCGTTCGATCAGGCCTTCGACAGGCGCGGCCGGCGCCTTCCGGAGGGAGGACAGCATCGGCAGCACCGCCGCATCGTACTCATAGGAGTCGAAAGCCTGAAAGCCGTCCATATCGCCACTCCACCACAACGGTCGCTGCTTCGAGCAACAGCCGCCTAAGCCCACAACCGCAACCGCAACCGCAACCGCAACCGCAACCGCAACCAATTCCCGCACAGCGTGAGCTTGTCTTTAACACAAAATAAACCAAACGCGGAAGAGCTCGAGGCAAGAAATTCGTTTTTTATTAATCTCTGGTCTCAAAGGTTGCAGTTAACCATATTTTTTGGGCGCGCGATGGACGTTAACAATCGTTAACCGCTCGACATATTTCTTTCAAATTCGAGTGGAAGTTTATGTAGCCGCGCCAAATACCCACTCCGCCAAGCATTGGCTGGGGTATTTCTTCATTTGGCCTGGCCGTTTGGGCGGGCGCGCAAAGGCGTCGACCGGTCAAACCGCCGCGCCTCGCCCCACAGGCGAGCAAATCGAGCGGGATTCGAAGCCCCGCTTACAATTTAACATTGTGTTGCGGCGCGGCAATTTACAATCGTGGCCCATTGCGCAGAGCCGCTCAATCCAGGACCGGCTTACCCCTGAGCGCCTTGACCCCCGAGCGGCCTGACTTGTGCTGCAACCGGCGGAGTTTAGAGGCGTAGGTGGGCTTGGTGGCCATGCGCGCCTTGGCGCCTGTGCGCCGCCTGCCTGATGAGCGCAAGCAGGCGCTCAACGGCGTCCTGCCGATTCATCTCTTGCGAGCGGAAGCCCTGGGCGAACAGGATGATCACCCCGTCCAAGGTGAGGCGCGCCCCGACCAGCCGCTCCAGCCGGTCTCGTACATCCTCAGAACGGGAAGCCGAGCCGCACACATCGAACCTGAGCTCGATCGCGGTGGAGGTTTTGTTCACGTGCTGGCCCATTTCGAGGGCGCTCTCCTCAGATCAGGCCCATCGGGAGATTGATGAAGCCACTGACATCACGTTGCGTCTCTTTGCAGAGAGCATTGCCTTCGTTCGAGCGATTCAGAACACCGACCTCGTGACGGCTACCCTGTGGTCGATGATGGCTGTTCGCTTCCCCCAGATCGCTGCCATGCTCGAAGGAACCGCCCCGACCACGGCGGCCCTGACCCGACGCATCGGCGATGTGCCGCTGCTGGCCAAGGCGGCCGACACGCGGTTTGCCACCTTTGCGGACCTTGAGGAGGTCTGCTTCGGGGCAAGCCTCACTAAAGCGAGCAGATGTTCCCATGGATGGAATCGAGAATGCGGGTGATGTCCGAGGCCTCGCAGGGCGTCAGGCCTGCCAGAAGCGCCTCTTCACGGCGGTTGAGTTCGTGCTGGAGGACAGCCCACTTGTCGTCGCCGGCCGGAGCCGCGTCATAGACCCAGTCGTGACGGGCCAGCGCCCGCTTCCGGTGAATCAGGCCCAGTTGGACGAGGGCATGGGCGGTGCGATCGGTTTGCGCCTTCGGGCGGCCGATCAGTCGTGCAAGTTCGTCTCCCTGGATAGGGGCGTGGCCCCATGTGTGTGTCAGCACGACGGCTTCACTGGCCGGAAGCCCAGCCGCGCGTCTACACGTGAGGAAGAAACTTCGCTGCAAGAGCATGCCCAGTGTCGCGATACGCAGCGGCAACAGATCGATCCTCGTCGTCTGCTCCATCAGCTGATCGTTGATCCTGGCGAAGCTGGGCGCCGGGTTTCGGTCCTGCCGTCCGTTTTCCTCCGCGAGAAGCGCGCATGAGGTGGTCCACAGCCGCGGCAGGAGCGCGACAAGCTGCGATTGCTCGCGCCCCGAAATGCCGGCGACCATTTTCGCCGCATCCGTCTGCGCGTTCCCGACGATCGTCTGGGCCAGCGTCGCTCCCGCCGCGGAGAGGGCTATGGGCGAGCGCAGGGCGCCCCGGTCAACAAGGCTTGCCGCCAGGAGCGATTGCAACGAACGGCTCACCTGCGATTTCTCGTTGCCCAGTATTTCAACCAGGCTCGTCATGGTCAGCGGGCCGAAAAGATGCAGTTCCACTAGGATGCGCGCTTCGAGATCGCTGAGCCTAGCGACGCGTCCCTCCCCCCTTCGCGCCATTTTGCGCAGGGCTGAAGCCATCTGAGGCAGCAGGATGCTGGCGCGGCGGGACATGCTGGATAGGTCATGGCCAAATACCTGCGGACTGGCAAGCGCCCGATCCCCGCCGTTCAGCCCTTGGCGTCTCTGAGATGGCGCGGCCAGATGGCGTAACGGCCGGCGGACATGATGCCGTTGGGATCCACCGCGTCCTTGATCGTCTCCAGAAACTCGAGCAGGGCGTGATCGTTGTAAGAATAGGTCCCCATGATGAGGTCGTAGAAGGCCGGCGCTGTCCGGTATTCGCCCCAGCCCCGTTCGGCGGCGATCAGGACGAGTTCCCGGAACATCTCCCGGATTTTGGCGTTGACGGTTGGAGACCGGGTGACCGGCAAGGCGACTACGTACATGAAGGCCCGTTCAAACATGGACGCTGGGAACTGAACCGGCGGGTAGGGCAGCTTGTATTTGCGCGCGATCGTGGCGAAGACATCCATGGCCTCGATGGCGGCCTCGCCCGTCCTGGGAATGATCGGCGAGAAGAAGATATGGCCAACGACGTCCTCTCCCTCATAGGAAAGCATGGGGCCGAGGTCGAAGGTCTTCAGGGTCGGGATGCCGAGGGTGACGGCGTCGCGCATCTTCGCCAGCTCTTCCGGGGAAAGCGGCAGGGCGCGGATTTCATCCAGCTTGAATTTTGCCCCCGAGATTTCCTTCAGAGCGTCGCGGACGCAGTCCCACTGCGCCTTGATGAGTTTCTTTGGGCCGTAGAAGTTGAACTCGCAGGCCCAGAAGGGGATGCCAGCGGCCCCGGCCGCGGCGTCGAGCTTGTCCATGTCGACGCCGCCCGGATCGTTAAGGATGGCGAGGATCTTGGAATCTTTCTGCTTGGAGGCGCCGCCGCCGGGACCGCCGTCGCCGGACGTGCCGGTGGTGGGACTCGACAGATTCCACAGCCCCTGCACAATCTTGCTCTGCTCGAGGCGGCCGATGGCGTCGACGAGGGGGATGATGTCCCGGAACCTGGGGATGGTGACGACGCCAGTGGTGTGGTTCTCGGGCGCAGGCATGAGCCAGAAGCCCATCTTGGTCACGACGCCGTAATTCGATTGCTTGAACAGCCCGTCGATGCGCGGACCGAAGCCTGGCTTGAACTGCTGCCAGGTCTTGGCGCCCGGCAGGGCGCCCATGCCGGTGCGCATCATCCTTCCGTTGGGCAGGACCACCTCGATGCCGCACTGGGCGTCGAAATGGCTGCGGTAGGTCGCCAGGGTGTAGCCGAGGCCGCCGTCCAGCGCATTGCCCAGCAGACTGCCCCAGCCCGGACCCGCGCAGTCGATCCAGAGCTTCAGGCCCTTTTCCTGTATGTATTTGTGCAGGTCGAAATAGCTGACGCCCGGCTCCACCACGACATAGCCGTTTCGTTCGTCGATCTCGACTATCCTGTTCATCCGCTTCAGGTCGAAAACCACGCTGCCGGCGAAGGCTGGGGCGGCCCCCCCGTAGCCCAGATTCTTGCCCGTGGAGATCGGATAGATGGGAATGCGATACTGGTTGGCGATTTTGACTAGCTCGACTACCTGGTCGGCGTTGTCCGGCGCCACCGCTGCGGAAGCGGTGCGCTCATCCGCTTCGCCCCACATCAGCGAGTAGGAGTCGCGATAGAGCTCCAGATCCTCGTCGGTGGTGAAGACCCATTGATCACCGACGATGCCCGCGAACGCTTTGAGGGCGGCGGTGAAATCAGCCTGACTAACATTTTGCGGTAGTTTCATGGTCATACGTCCCGGCGGCCCTGGCGGAATTGAGGGCCGGCGGATCTCCGCATGACCCAGGCGTGCAGAAGTCCGTCCGCCCGCGACGGTCGATAGGCGCGGGCAAGGGACGGCGGACTGGCGGCGGGATGCGTTCCGCCAAGAAATGCAGCCAAATCCTGCAGGCAAGCCTCGCCCGGGCCGCTGGCGCATCGCTGACTCCGCCCTGTCAGGCGAAAGCCCTGATCCCAGGCGATCCGCTCCAGACAGAACAGCGTGGCTCCGGAACTGAGGCCGACGACGGCCTGGCTTTTTTCCAGCACGCGCTGCAATCCGGCGAGGTCGGCCGCCTCGAGCCGGATTCGGACGACGGGTAGCGCCCGCCCGCCCGCCTCGACGAGCGCCGCCATCTGACGGGGCGTCTCAAAGCTTTCATCGATGAACAGCGTGTCGATCGATCGCCCTTCGCGGGTGCGTCCTGGGGCCTGCCCATAGGCGCCGAAGCCGGCGGCGCAGGCCACCGAGCCGAAGGCTAGGCCGGCGCCGACTGCCGTCCGTCTCGTCAACATTTGCGCCTACCTCCCCAATGGCACTGTTCAGGGCCGTTTTGTCGTTTGATCCGCCCGCCCCTGCCCATGCGCAAGGTAGTCAGCCACCAGCGCCAGTTCGGCGTCGCTGATCTCCGTCTTGCGGAAGGAGGGCATGAACGAAATGCCATGCCGGACCACCACCTTTACATAAGCAGGGGGCAGGCTGCTCCTCTGTTCCAGGATGGCGGGGAGGCTGCCCTGGTACTTCCGCTGCAGCGCCATGCTGCCCGGCCCCTCAGCGGTGCTGTGGCAATCGCTGCACCATTTGTAGAAGACCATCCTGCCTGCGGACCGATCGGGCCCCGCCGGAGGCGCGGCGTTGAGCGAGGGGAGCGTCTGCGACAGCGCGGGGCCGCCCAGCGACATGGCCAGGAGGGCGCAGGCCGCAGCAAAGCGCAAACGCCCGATTTGAAAACCGTCCATTCCCCTCCCTCTGCACCGATCAGGCTTTGGGGCCCCGGCGCCCCGAAGAAATATGTGAAATACAATGATAACTGCACAAGTCAACTAATGGGACACAGGCCGATCCGGCGGCGCTCGCTTACCGGAGGGGCGACCTCGGCCGAAGCCCTCAATCCTTCCCCGGCTTGCCCCGCAGCAACTTCACCCCACTGCGCCGTGTTTTGCCCTCCAGCCGCCGCAGCTTGGAGGCGTAGGTCGGCTTGGTCGCCCGGCGCAGGCGGGGGCGTATGCCGGCCTGCCGGATCAGGGCCAGCAGGCGCCGGACAGCATCCTGCCGGTTCAACTCCTGCGACCGGTGGCCCTGGGAGAACAGGATGAGGACGCCGTCCTGGGTCAGGCGCGTCCCGGCCAGCCGCTCCAGCCGGTCTCGCACATCCTCAGAAAGGGAAGCCGAGCCGCGCACATCGAACCTGAGCTCGATCGCGGTGGAAGTCTTATTCACGTGCTGGCCGCCGGGCCCCGACGCGCGCGCCGCGCGGAACAGCAGCTCCTCGTCATCAATCCACAGCCCGGGCGCGACCTGGATCTTCACCCCGCATTCCGAACAAGGCTGCGCATGTGGCGGGCCTTAGGCTAAGGCCGCGCGCCGACAGCGTGCAACTGCGCAAGCCGTTCGCGCCCGCCCGGCAGACTCAAGAGGGCCTTCAGGCGACTGGCCAGCAGCGCGCGGTAGCCGTCGCACGCTTCGTCGATGCCGTGCTGGTCGCCTGCCCGCAAAGGATCCTCCAGGGCCTCTTCTATGTCGGATAAATCGTCGTCGTCCTGGATATTAAGATGCAGCCCCACCATCGCCTGGGCCAGATAACCCAACGCCGGATCAATCACCGCGCGAGGCGCCAGGACGTCCAGCAGGAGAAGTCCGTTGTGTCCCTCCAGTCGCCCTGAAATACCGAGAACACGGGCGGCTTCGTCGATCTTGGCGTCGTCTATCGTGACGCTCGGAACCTTTGATAGCTGTGGGCTCATGGGGGACTCTCGCTGACACCGGGCCAAGCCCCGCGTGTTTTCTAACAACGGTTCCCTAACCTGAAGCGGTTAGGCTCGTCGAGTTTCCCCTTCACTTGGCCCACACAGCATGGTTTCCGCCGAAAGCATTCTCCCCTCGGACCTGACCCCATCGGATCGCGGGGCCTGGCGCGCGTACTGCGCCGCTACGCCACTATTGCGCAGCCCCCTGCTCGGGCCCGACTTCGCCCAGGCGGTGGCCCGGCGCAGGCCCGACGCCCGAATCTGGGTATTCCGCCGGGCGGGGCGCGCCGTGGGTTTCCTGGCCTGCCATCAGCGCCCCTCCGGCTTCGCGCGGCCAATCGGCTCGCCCTTCTCCGATTATCACGCTCTGATCACGGAGCCGGGCGTAAGGCTAGAGGGCCGTGAAGCCCTTGCGGCGGCCGGCTTGAAGGGACTACGCTTTTCAAATCTGATCGACCCCTACAGCAGCTTCGACGCCGTCGCCCAGAGCGCCAACGACGGCTACGCCATGAAGTTGGGACCCAGGGGCGCGCAGGCCTATCTGGAGGCCATTCGCACGGCCAACCCCAAGCGCGCCAAGAACTGGCGGCGGCTGGAGAACAAGCTCGAGCGGGAGGTGGGGCGGATCGCCTTCCTGATCGACGACCGCAGTCCCGAGGCCTTCGAAACGCTCGTGCGCTGGAAGCGCGAACAGCACGTGCGCACCGGACTGCACGATGTGTTTGGCGCGCCCTGGAGCCTGGGTTTGATGCGCGACCTGTTCGTGCAGCGCCAGGGGCCGTTCCAGGGCCTGATGATGACCCTGCGCGCGGGCGACCAGCTGGTGGCGGGCCATTTCGGCGTGCGGACGAATGGCCACTTCCATTCGTGGATATCCTCGATTGATCCGCAAACCGCCGCCATGGGCGCGGGCAATACCCTGCTCCTGCACGCCGTTGGGAACATGCCCGAGATCGAGCTGGAGACATTCGATATGGGGCCGGGCCACGGCCACTACAAAGAACCGTTCTGCACTACTCGCATCGCTGCGGGGCGCGGTCTGGCCAACGCCGCGGGCGCGGCGCGCGTGGTCCAATCCGCGCAACAGGCGCTCGCCCTGGCGGCGAGCCGCTCCTCGGCGGTAGCGCGCCTGATGCGACGACTGGACCACATCGCCGCCATCGAACTGTCGATCGGCGGGCGGTTGCTGGGGGTGGCCCAAGCCTTCGTCGGCCAGAGCCGCCGCGTTCGCGCCGGCGACGCAGACGTCGACGTCTGAGGGCCCGATGACCCGCCCCCCTTTCGTTTCAGTGATCATCCCCACCCAGCGCCGCCCAGGCGCGCTCGACCGGGCGGCCAGTTCGGTGCTGCGTCAGCAAGGCGTCGACGTGAACAATCTCGAACTGGTGATCGCCGACAATGACGAGCAGCCCAGCGCGCGCGCCATGGCCGAGCGCCTGGCCGCGGACGCGCCCTTCCCTGTGCGGTATGTGCATGAGCCCAATCCCGGGGTGGCCAATGTGCGCAACGCCGCCCTGACCCAGGCCCGCGGCGCCTTGATCGCCTTCCTGGACGACGACGAGGAAGCGCCGCCCCATTGGCTGGCCGAACTGCTGGCCGTGATGGAGCGTTACGACTCCGACGCGGTGTTCGGCCCGGTGCGCGGCCGCGCGCCGGACACCGTCCAGCAGCATCGCCAGTATCTGGAGCGCTTCTTCTCGCGCGAGGGGCCGGCCGAGACGGGTCCGATCCCCAGCTACTATGGCTGCGGCAACAGCCTGGTGCGCCGAGCCGCCCTGCCCGACCCGCATCATCCCTTCAATACCGTGCGCAACAAGACCGGCGGCGAGGATGACTTGCTGTTCGGCGGCATGCGCGATCGCGGCGCCCGCTTCGCCTGGGCCGCCCAGGCCTGGGTATGGGAAGATCCCGCCCCTGAACGCCTGACCCTGAACTACACCTTGAAGCGCGCCTTCGCCTACGGCCAGGGTCCAACCGCAGCCAGCGCGGCCAGCAAACGGACCCTTGGCGTAGTCTTCTGGATGACCGTGGGCCTGGGACAGATGCTGGTGTTCGGCGCCCTGGCGGCCGTGAAGTGCGTGCTGCACGCGCCCGACCGCGCCTACACCCTGGACCGCGCGGCCCGCGGCATCGGCAAGCTGATTTGGTTCCCGCCGTTCAAGTTCCGTTTCTACGGCCAAGTCGCCCCTCGGCCCTGACCTCTAGGGCCTCCAGGCCCTAGCTGGAGCCTGACGACTTGTTGGGCGTCCACTTCAGGCTGGGCGCCGAGGCGTTGGTCTTGGGCTTTTCCTTCTTCGGCTTGCGCGCTTCCTTGCCGCCTTTGTTCTTTTCCTTCGACATGGCGTGAACTCCAAGGGTTGTCGGCCGGCCCAAGGCGCGGATCCAGCGGGCTGTCTCTCCATAGTACACTTCCCGCCGGGGGGAAGCCCGAGGATTCGCGGTGGTCTCGCGCCCGGGGAAAACGCCGCGCTTGCCCGTCGACACAGTTTCGCCACCGGTATCGGCCCAGATAAGGTTCGGTTCAGGTTGTTGCGGAGTTGATCTCTCATGCGCGCGATGGCGTTGGCGACGGCTGTCGCGCTCTTGCTCGCGGGTCCCGCCCTGGCCGACGGTCCGATCGCGACGGCGCCCGCTTCAGGCCCCGCAGCGCCCCAGCCGACCACCCCGTCGCCGCCGCTATCGCAGCCCGCCGGGGCTTTCGCTGAGGGCCAGCCGGTCGCGATGGGGCCCTGCGGCCCGGAAAAGGTGAAGCCCGACGGCCAGCTCGACACGGCGCCGCACGGCGAGGTCGACGCCGGTGTGGGCTCGAACGGCTATCGCAGCCTGGCCGGCGCCGTGTGCCAGCCGATCGGCCAGGACGGCTATGTGGCGGCCAGCGTCAGCGAGGCCCAGGGCAACAATCGGCGCCACTGAAGGACCGAGCGGCGCATCATGGCGGGCGCTCGCGCCGAATCCGCGCGACCCGCCGGTGACATCCGGATTTCATAGTTTTTAATCGGCCGTTTTCGATTTTGCCGCACAGTCCTTCGATGGATGGCGGAACAGCAACGATGGGCGCCGAACACCGTTCGATGCCGAAGTGGGCGCTGATGGGCGCATATATCCTGTGCTTCTGGGCGACCAACTTCAGCTCGATGGTCTTGCATAAGCACTCCGAGCCGGATGCGGTCCTGATCTCTAATGCCTTCGCGATCGGGATCTACGCTCTTCTGCCACGTCCATGGTCAATCTTGGGCGGACTGGCCTGCATGGCCTGCGGCATGTTTGATATGGCGCTGTTCACGGGGCTGGCAATTCAGGTTCTCGTGTTTCCGATGCTCAACAATCTTGAAGCCATGATCCTCGCCGCCTTGATCGTGCGTGCGCGGGTGGTCCGCCTGACAACCCCGGGCAGGGTGGGACGACTGCTCGGCACAATCATCGCGCCGGGCGCGGTGGTGTTCGCGATGATCAATGCATTGGCCACTCATCTGATGACCGGCCCCCCGGTCGGCGTCGTATTCCTGAGCTATTTGCCGGCCGAGACTCTTGGTCTGAGTTTGGCCTTGCCTGCGGTGCTGCTATTGGCGCGCCGGCGCGACAAGGCGTTCCCGACGAGGCATTGGTTTGAGACGGCGTCCCATTTCATCGCCATGGCGGCCCTCTCATTTTTGGCGTTTTCAGGCATTCAGGCTCCTTTCTTCCTGATGCTGTTTCCGATCATCGCCCTGCTTGGCTTCCGGCTGGGCCCACGGTCGCTGACGGTCAGCCTGATCCTCTGCGCGATGATCTTAACTCCGATGATGTTGATCTCTGCGCCCAACCGGCTGTTTGATCATCAGGTCTACGGCCCCGGCCAGATGCTAACGCTGCAGATCTACATCGCGTCCCTGTTCTTCACCGGGCTGACGGCGGCGTTAGGGGCGATGCACCAGCACCGGCTGCGCGGCCTTTTCGAAGCCCGCTCGGCTTCAGCGATGCGCGCGCGCGACCGGGCCCGGGCCGCCAGCGCGGCCAAGACCAATTTCCTGGCCACCATGAGCCACGAACTTCGCACTCCCATGAACAGCATCATCGGCTTCTCCATGCTGCTTGGCCGTCGACAGGACCTGCCGCGGGAGGCCATGGACCAAGCGCGGCTGATCGAACGTTCCAGCGGGGCGTTGCTGAAGGTGCTCAACGACATCCTGGACTTCTCCAAAATCGATGCCGGCCGTATTGAGCTCGACCCCAAGCCGACCGACCTTGAAGCTCTGGCCCGCGACGTCGTGGCCATCACCACCGACATCGCCCAACGCAAAGGGCTAGCCCTGACCATGACGGTTGAGGGCGAACTGCAGCGGGCGCATATCGTCGATGATCACCGGCTACAGCAGGTGCTGCTGAACCTCTTGAACAACGCGGTCAAATTTACCGATGCCGGCGAAGTCTGCCTGAGCCTGTCGATCCGGCCCGGCGCGGACCAGCAGGATCTGGCGCGCTTCTGCGTGCGCGACACCGGCGCGGGGATATCTCCAGAGGCGCAGGAGCGGTTGTTCAAGCGTTTCAGCCAGGTGGACAATTCGATCAGCCGCAGGCATGGCGGCACCGGCCTTGGGCTGGCGATCAGCAAGGGCCTGGTCGAGGCGATGGGCGGGACCGTCGGCGTGGATAGCGCGCTGGGGCAAGGCTCCTGCTTCTGGCTGGAAATTCCGATGATGACCGCCGAGGTCGTCGACCACAGCGAGACCCGCGACGAGGAGCGACCACTGTCGGCCCATGTGCTCCTGGTGGACGATCATCCGATCAACCGCCAGGTGGGCCAGGCGGTGCTGTCGCTGCTGGGCTGCACCTGTGAGCTGGCGAAGGACGGTCTCGAGGCGGTGGAGGCCGCCAAAACCGGATCTTACGGCGTGATCCTGATGGACCTGCATATGCCGGGGATGGATGGCCTGACCGCCTGCAAGACGATCCGCGCCCTCAACGGCCCGGCGGCGTCCACGCCAATCATCGCCATGAGCGCCGATGTGATGCCCGAACAGATCGAGCGCTGTCTGGCCGCCGGCATGGTCGACAGCGTCAGCAAGCCGATCGACATCGCCAACCTCGCCGGCGTCCTCGCCCGGTGGGTTGGACGCGACAGCCAGGGACGGGCGCTGAAGGCCGCCTAGAGCACGATTCAGCGTTTAGGCGGAATCGTACTCTAAATTCAAATATGTAGAGCCGGATTCAGACTTCGAGAGAAGCTATCCGGCTCTAGAGTCTTGCTGGTCTATCGACGCGGCCGGCGAGCGCCCAATTCCAGGCGAGGTGGACAATATCGCGCAGACCGCTCACCTCGAGCGTGCGGGCGGCGGGCGGCAAGCCCGAGGACCTGCTGCCCAAATAGGCCGGCGCACTCAGTTGACCTTGCGCGTCCCGATATCCAGCCTTCCCTCCCCGGCGCTCACGGACATCACCTCGCCGTCCTTGATCTGTCCGGCCAGCAACAGCTTGGCCACCGGATCGACCAGCTCCTTCTGGATCACGCGCTTGAGCGGGCGCGCGCCATA
>Ga0182016_10002556_pt1 | contig 21288 bp, 13 predicted proteins | sample 712S2MmetaG_FD_120491 | JGI IMG/M metagenome (GOLD analysis project Ga0182016, IMG submission 120491) | Permafrost microbial communities from Stordalen Mire, Sweden - 712S2M metaG | ecosystem: Environmental > Terrestrial > Soil > Wetlands > Permafrost | place: Sweden: Stordalen | collected... | reverse complement strand
CTCAACGTCGAGCAGAACGTCGGCTTTATTCTCCGGCGCGAACGGCGCTTTTCCGCGGAGGAAATCGCCCGCCGCGTCGCCGAGGTCCTCGAAATGGTCGGCCTCGGCGGCATCGAAAAAAAAATGCCGGCGGAACTCTCCGGCGGCATGCGCAAACGCGTCGGCCTGGCCCGGGCCGTCATTTACCGCCCCGAAATTCTACTTTACGACGAACCCACCACCGGCCTGGACCCGATTGCCGCCGACGCCATCGACCAATTGATCGAAAAGATTGTGCAAAATTTCCAGGTCACCTCCATTGCGGTCACGCACGATATGCGCAGCGCCCGGCGCATCGGCCGCCGCATCTTGATGCTGCACCAGGGGCGCATTTACGCTGACCAACCGCCGGAGGAGCTTTTCCAATCGACCGATCCGGTCATTCACCGCTTTGTCAATGGCATCTACGATCCACGCGAGCCGTTTGTCCTATGAATAATGCACGCCTTGAATTCAAAGTTGGCCTTTTCGTCGCGGTCGGCCTGGGGTTGATCGCCCTGCTCATCCTCAATTTTAGCCGCGGCGTCACCCTCTTCAAACGCACCTACCAACTCCATATCATGATGCCCACCACCGGGGGACTCAAGACCGCCGCGGACGTCATGCTCCTGGGGGTGCCCATCGGCAAAGTTTCCAATTTGGATTTTGCCCCTAATGGCCGTTCGGTGGAAATCACCGTGCGCGTCCTCTCCAAGTATAAGATCAGCAAAACCTCCGGTTTCCACGTCGATGCCCTGGGCTTCCTGGGCGACCAATACATCGACGTCTCCCCTCCCACCGTCCCGCTGGAGTCTCTCACCAATGCCACCGATTTTTACCAGGACGGCGACACGGTGGTCCTAAGCGAATTGCCGTTCAACATGCAGGAGGCCGCCCGCTCGACCGCCAGCCTCCTCGATGAAGCCAAGCTCATGGTGCAAGACCTGGATAAGGCCATCACCAATGTCAATCGCACCGTGCTTTCCGGCCCCACCTTGACCAACTTCAGCCTGGCCCTGAGCAATTTTCAATCGCTGACCGAAGTGGCCGTCCGCGTCGCCGAAGGGGTGGAGGACTTTGTCCACTCCAACCGCGTCTCCCTTTCCGCCGCGGTGACCAATGCGCGCGCTTTTTCCGCCAAGCTCAATGTCATCGCCGACAATTTCGACCAGGTCATTCTCACCAACCAGGGAAATGTTTCGGATACGATGAAAAATTTGCGTGACACGACCGCTTCCCTCAAGCAGCTTACGTCTGACCTGGAGGCTGGCAAAGGGCTGGCCGGTGGTTTGTTAAAGGATGAAGCAATGAAAGCCGAAATGACGGCGCTCTTGAGCAACGCCAACGCCACGGCGTCAGCCTTGAGCACATTCGGCAGCAACCTCAATCAGCGCGGCATCTGGCATATGCTCTGGAAGCCCAAACCCAATGAAAGGAACGCTCCGCCGCCGCCTTAAGCCGCCGCGGAATGACTTGCCATGCGGTCACTTTGGGCCATTCGGATTTTATTTTTGACGCTCTGCGTCGTGGCGGGCTACGAGATCAGCCAGGTCGAGCCGGATTGGATTAACAGCCCCATTCGGGGCTGTTTCATTGGCTTCGGCCTGGGCGGGCTCTGCGTCGCCTTGGACGAGATGCTCAAGGGCTTCTCTCTTCGCGCCTTCTCTGCTGTCACCTTTGGCCTTTTCCTGGGCACCTTGGTGGCTTCGATGATTGACCGCTCCGGCATCCTGACCGACAGCGATGAGGCCCAGCGCCGGGTCATCCGCATTGCCTTGTTCCTCAGCTTCGGCTATCTCGGCATGATCCTGGCCATGCGCAGCAACAAAGAGGATTTTTCTCTCATCATTCCCTATGTCCGCTTCGCCTCCCAATCCAAGCCGGAAAGCCTCCTGTTGCTGGACACCAGCGTTATCATTGATGGCCGCATCGCCGACTTATTAGACGCCCGTTTTATCGAAGGCACAATTGTCGTACCGCGCTTCGTTCTGCATGAATTGCAGAATATCGCCGATTCCCAGGACCCGGTTTTCCGCGCCCGCGGCCGCCGGGGCCTGGACCTTTTGACGCGCCTCCAACAAAGCAAGCTCAACGAAGTTAAAATCCACGAGGCTGATTTCCCGGACGAAAAAGCCGTCGATGCCAAATTGGTCCGCCTCGCCCGCGCACTCGGAGCCAAGCTCTACACCAACGATTACAACCTGGGCAAAGTGGCCGAACTGCAATCCGTCCTGCACGTCAACCTCAACGAATTGGCCAAAGTCTTGAAGCCCGTCATTCTGCCCGGCGAAATCTTCTCCCTGCGCATCGTCCGCGAGGGCAAAGAGAAAGGGCAAGGCGTTGGTTATCTGCATGACGGCACGATGGTCGTGGTCAATAACGGCCAGGAACTGATTGGCCAGCAAACCAGCGTCCGGGTCTTAAGCCTGCTCCAAACAGGCGCGGGTATTATTGTTTTCGCCGAAGTGCCGGCGCCCGTCGCGGCCTGACCGAACGAAAATCGCACTCTCCACCGTGAATTATAGTGCCATCCTGGATGCGCTTCGTGAGTTCACGTCTCGCGACCGCGTCGAATTTTTGCCGCCCGCGCCAGAGTCCGCATCCCTTTCAACATACCAGCCCATTCAAAAATATTTCCTCGACCTCAAGAACATCGTAAAACCTGAAACAGCCGCGGAAGACCTTTTTACCGCGCTCTGCAAGGACGTTCTCGACTTTGTGCCCACGCGCCAGGTGGGCGCGCGCGAAGGGTGGGTCGATTTCATGTTGCCCGAGCCAAAGGGGGAACCACTTCCTTTGGAACTGAAACCGCTTTTTCTGCGCGACGGGCCCGACGCGCTTTGGCGGGCCGACGCCAATCCGAAGCACCACGTCAACCAGGTCAAAAAATACTTGCGGGACAATGAGTATCTCATCCTCACCGACCTCCGCACCGCCTGGTTGTTCAATGCCCGCGATTATTTCTTTGAGCATGAACCCTTCGCAAACCTACCCTTTGCCGAATTCTTCGCTCGCTGCCGGGAGTCCCGCAGCATGCTCGATACCTTGCGCCGCTTGGAGGACACGGCGGAAAAGCCGGAGCTGGAACAACAGTTTTTTGACGATCTAAGGATCTGGTTCAATGAATTCGACAAGGTGCAATGGACCCCGCCCGAACAAGCCGCGGAGTCCATTATTCTCCTGATCAATAAGCTCATCTTTGCCCGCACCATCGAAGACTACGGATTGATCCAGTACCGCTTTACCCAGGACGAATATAGCCGCTACGTCAAGCTCTGGGAACCCAAAGGCGCCCATCGCGTGGTGCCCAAGTTCCTGGAATTCTTCGAGGAATTCTTCGACGAATATTACGACACGGAAATTTTCTCACAGCGCATTTGGGACCGGCTCGAGAAAGACCCGGCCAACCTTCAGCGCTTTTGCGAAAAGCTTAACCTCGTCCTCGGCATTCATACCTGGGACCAGGCTTACACCCGCGGCATTGTCCATTACAACTATCGCCGCATTGACGAGGACATTTTCGGCAAGAGCTATGAGATGTTTCTGGCGGCGAACCGCAAAGACGAGGGCATTTTCTACACCCCGGCCGGGATTACCCGGCCCATGGCCGCTTCCCTGGTCCATTCCCTGGCCGGAAAACTGGTTGATGAGATTTGCACGGCCGTGGGCAGCCAGGTCTGCGATTTTGCCCGCGCGGAAACGCTCATGGCCCAACTGGCCGAGATCCGCGTCGCGGACACGGCCTGCGGTTCGGGTGGTTTTCTGATCAAAGTTCTGCGCGAATTCTGGAATCAATACCAGCGCATTGACCAGGCCTCCGCCTGGGTGCAAAAAATCCTCAGACCTGAAAATGGGGAAATGTATCTGGCCGAGATGCCGCCCAATGTCGAAGCCGCCCTCGTTTTCCGCCGCCGCCATAATCTGGAAAATCGCCGCGTCCTCATTGCCCAGATTCTGTTGCGCCACATTTTCGGCGTGGACAAAGACGCCGGCGCGCTGGCCGTCGCCAAGACCAATATTTGGAAGGAAGCCGTCAAACTTTCCCCCGCCGACTACAATTACCGCCTGCTCAAGACCGATATTGTGCGCATCCTGCCCAATTTGGAACTGAACTTCCATTCTGCGGACTCCCTCGTGGATGTGGAATTGGCCAAGCAGGTGGCATGGCTGGCCGAATACCATCAGGCTGAGTTGAAAAAGCTCTCCGACCTCCGCGCCCGCTATATCCAGAACCCGATGCGCCATGAACCGCTGGACGAGGCCATGTCCCTGCGGAACAAAGTCCACGCCGATTTGACGGAACATTTTCAACCCGAAAACCTCCCCTGCCCGCCGGCCGCTTTTGCGCTCCACTTCTGGCCCTGCTGGTTCGCCCCGGACGGCAAGCCAAACCAAATCCAGGGCTTTGACGGCATTGTCGGCAACCCGCCCTGGGAAGGGTTCAAACCGATCCGCAAGGAGTTCGCCGCCAACTTCTACCGCGGCAAGCCGCAATTCAGCAAGCTGGGCATGGACGGCCCCACTTTCGACCAGTGGTTTGAGGAGGAATTGGCCGGCAACAAGCAATACGCCGCCCGCTGGCGCGAGCACGAAGGATACTATGAACGACACAAGGCTTATTTCACCAAGACCTTTCAGCGCCAGGGGACGGGCCACTGGAACCTCTTCAAACTGTTCATCGAACGGGACCTTTCCCTGGTTCGCCAAGGCGGCCAATTCTCCTTGCTCGTCCCCAGCGGGTTCCAGACCGACGAAGGTTGCGCGGACTTGCGCCGCTGGCTGACCACGGAGCACCGCCTGGATGAATTAACTTCCTTTGAGAATCGCGGTTACACCGTCATGGAAAACGGCCAGGAAAAGCGAAAACAGATTTTTCCAGATGTCGATAGCCGCTTCAAATTCGGCTTTTTCAAAGTGGTCAAAGGCGTCCCCACGCCGAAAGACCACACTCCAAGAACGCGGAGCCCTTGAAGTCAGCATTGCCCGCGACCTTTACGGCTTATCGCTGGATGATTGGAAACATCTCACCGGCACGTTCACCTTCGGCGGCGGGGAGACCAAGGCGGAGTTGGACGAAATCATCCGCCAGTCGTTGACCCTCTGGCCGAAGCCCTAACCCAGCCTCAGGTCATTTTTTTTGACCCCATTTTTCTGACTAATCGGGGCCCGGGGAAAATGGAGTCAGAAATATGGGGTCAGAAATATGAAGAAAAAATCGTTATGCTCGCCGCCCTCCGCCCATTCCTGGGAGATTAGGGTGCTTCGGCCCGGCGAAAGCCCAGCCCGAAAGTTGCTTTTTGGCCTTATGATCCGTGGCCTCAGTGAAATCCGTGGTTGGTTTTCGATTTCAACGAGCACCAACAAACCGCGGATTTCCCCGATCATCATGGATATGACCACAACTGCCAGACGTTCCACTCCCCATCTTCCGCCTTGCGCCGCAAGATTACTCACGTATTTTACGCTGGCCCGCGTTGCGTGGGTTCGTTTTGAGGTAAATGAGGAATAAAGCAATTTGTCTGGCGGCGGCGGTCCTGGCTTTCTGGGGCGTCTCCTGCAAGGAAAAGCCGGCGGCGAAACCGGCCCCTCCCAAAGTCCAGGTTTTGACCATCAGCCCCCGGGATGTGCCGGTTTTTCAGCAATGGATTGGCACCCTGGACGGCTATCCTAATGCCCAGATCCGCGCCCAGGTCAGCGGGTATTTGCTGAAGCAGAATTATACCGAAGGCAGCCGCGTGAAGAAGGGCGATCTGCTCTTTGAGATTGATCCCCGGCCCTTCCAAGCCTTGCTCGACCAGGCTTCCGCCAAACTCGCGCAAGACGAGGCCGCCTTTGGCAAAACGGAGTTGGACGTCAAGCGTTACACTCCCTTGGCCAAGGACCAAGCCATCAGCCAGGAGGAATTGGACGACGCCGTGCAATCCAATCTCATGGCCAAGGCGGCCATCGCGGCGGACAAGGCCGCGATCGACAATGCCCAGATGAACCTCGGCTTCACCAAAATCATCTCCCCGGTCGATGGCATCGCGGGCACGGCCCTGGCGCAAATCGGGGACCTGGCCGGCCCCACTGGCGGCGTCTTGACCACGGTTTCAACGGTCGATCCCATCCGCGCCTATTTTAATATCAGTGAACAGTTCTATCTCTCCAATTTCCACCAGTATGCCAACGACCCGGCCAAAGCGGGCGACATGCAATTGGAACTGATCTTGTCGGACGGTTCAGTCTATCCGCACCGGGGCAAATGGGTCTTTCTCAATCGGCAGGTCGATGTCAATACCGGAACGCTCCAGGTGGCCGCCGCCTTTGAGAACACGGACTTCATGTTGCGCCCCGGCCAGTACGCCTTGGTGAGGGCCAAGACCGAGATCAAAACCAATGCCTTGCTGGTCCCCCAGCGCGCGGTGACGGAGCTGCAAGGTGTCTATCAAGTGGCCACAGTTGATCCGCAAAACAAAGTCCACATCAAAACAGTCAAGACGGGCGCCCAAATAGGCCAGGAGTGGCTGATCAGCTCCGGCCTGGAACCCAACGATCGGGTCATTGTGGAGGGAACCCAGAAAGTCAAGGAGGGCACCGTGGTCGAACCGGAACCGTTTGTTGTTTCCAAAGCGGAAACATCTTCTTCGCCCCCGCCGGGATGAACCACTGCGTTTAGAAACAAACGGTGTATCGCTTCTTCATCAACCGGCCCATCGTCGCCATCGTCATCGCCATTCTTATGGTGCTGATCGGTTTGGTTTCCATGACCACGCTGCCGATCTCCCAATTCCCCAGCGTCGTTCCGCCGGAAATTCGCATTCAAACCACCTTCGTCGGGGCCGACGCCGAGACCGTCCAGCAGTCCATTGCCACACCCATCGAGGAGCAAATGAGCGGCGTGGATAACATGAACTACATGTACTCCATCAACGCCAACAACGGCGTAATGCGCATGGTCGTCAATTTCGATGTCAAGACCGACCCCAACATCGATCAGATGCTCTCCCAATTGCGCGAAGCGCAAGCGGCCTCGCAATTGCCGTCCGCCGTGCAGAATTACGGCCTTACCATCCTCAAATCACCCACCACGCCCATGTTGTTGGTGGCGCTCTATTCACCGGGTGGAACCTACGACGCGACCTTTTTGGCCAATTATGCCTACATCAATTTGGTGGACCAAGTCACGCGCGTCAAAGGCATCTCCAACATTAACGTTTTTGGCGCCGGCCAATACGCCATGCGCTTTTGGGTCAAGCCCGACCAACTGGCCAAGCTCAACCTGACCGTCAGCGATGTCATTAGCGCGGTCAATGTTCAGAACGCGGTCAACCCCGTGGGCCAAATCGGGGGTTCGCCGTCGCTGGCCGCCCAGGAATACACTTATACCGCCATTGCCCAAGGACGCCTGGTGACGGAGGAGGAGTTTGGCCGCATTGTTGTTCGCGAAAATCCTGATGGCTCCGTGGTGCGGCTCAAAGACGTTGCCCGTATTGAACTGGGTGCCCAAGTTTATAGCATTGTTGGCCGCCTCAACGGCAAGCCCGCGGCGGTCATGGCCATTTACCAGTTACCCGGTTCCAACGCCTTGGACGCGGCCAAAGGCGTCAAGGATTTGATGGAAGAACTCAAGAAACAGTTCCCGCGCGACCTGGACTACGCCGTCTCTCTCGATACTACTCTGGCCGTCAGCCGGGGAATCGAGGAGATCTTGACCACCTTGTGGGAAGCGCTGCTCTTGGTCGTGCTGGTGGTCTATGTTTTCTTGCAGGGCTGGCGGGCCACGCTCATTCCCATGCTGGCGGTGCCCGTTTCCTTGATCGGCACCTTCATTCTCTTTCCGCTCTTCGGTTTTTCCATCAACACGCTCTCCCTCTTTGGCCTCGTCCTGGCCATTGGGCTGGTCGTCGATGACGCCATTATTGTCGTCGAAGCGGTCGAACGTCACATTGAGGAAGGAATGGCGCCGAAAGACGCCGCGCTCAAAGCGATGTCTGAAGTGGCCGGTCCGGTCGTGGCCATCGCCATGATTTTGACCGCCGTCTTTGGACCTACCGTTTTCATCCCGGGGATTACGGGACGGCTCTATCAGCAATTCGCCCTGACCATCGCCATTTCGGTCATCATCTCGGCCTTCAATGCGCTGTCCCTCAGCCCCGCTTTGGCCGCCTTGCTCCTCAAACCGCGCCAAGAATCGCACGGCCCGCTGGCGCGATTCTTCGGATGGTTCAACCGCGTCTTTGGCCGGGCCACCCGCGGTTACGTGCATTGGAGCGATTTGCTGATTCGCCGGAGCATCTTGAGTTTGTTCATCCTCGGAGGTGTTCTGGCGCTGGCGCTGCTCATTGGACGCAAGCTGCCTTCCTCATTTTTGCCGGAAGAAGACCAGGGTTACCTCTATGTGAACATCCAACTCCCCAATGCCGCCTCCATGCCGCGCACGGACGCCCTTTGCAAAAAAGTGGAAGGCATCCTCACCAAAATCCCCGGCATCAAATATTACTCGACGGTGCTTGGCTTCAGTCTGTTGAGCCAGGCGCAAACGACTTACAACGCGCTGTTCTTCGTCACGTTGCAGCCTTGGAACGAGCGCACCGCCGCCAACGAGCAATTTACCGCCATCCGCAACCGCATTAACCAGGAATTAGGCGGGCTGCCAGAGGCCCGCGCGGTTTGTTTTCCGCCGCCGGCCATTCCGGGCGTCGGCACCGCGGGCGGCTTTACCTTCATTTTGGAGGACCGCGTGGGCAAGGACCCGGCCTTTTTGACCGACAATCTGGCCAAGTTCATGGACGCGGCCGCCAAACGGCCTGAGTTGTCCGGCTTGAGCACCACCTACCTTCCCAATGTCCCGCAGGTTTTCATCGACGTCGATCGCGACAAAGTCCTGAAACAAGGGGTCAACCTGAGCGATGTGTATCAGACCCTGCAAACCTTCTTGGGCGGTTATTTTGTCAATTATTTTAACCGCTTCGGCCGGCAATGGCAGGTTTATGTCGAGGCCGAGGACCGCTACCGCTCCAGCACGGACAACCTCGACCTGTTTTATGTCCGCAACAAAATGGGCCAAAGCGTCCCGCTTTCGGCGCTGACCACGGTCCGGCATAAAACCGGCCCGGAGTTTGTCATGCATTATAACGAGTATCGTTGCGCCCAGATCAACGGCGCGGCCGCCAAAGGCTACAGTTCCGATCAGGCGACCAAGGCTCTGGAGGAGGTCTTTGCCCAAACCATGCCCACCGGCATGGGACACGACTATTTTGGCATGTCCTTCCAGGAGCAGAAGGCCGCCCAAGGCGTGCCGCGCGTCGCGATTTTTGGACTTTCGCTCGTCTTCGTTTTCCTCATCCTCGCCGCCCTGTATGAAAGCTGGTCCCTGCCCGTCAGCGTCCTGGTCAGCACGCCTGTCGCCGTGCTCGGAGCCTTTCTCGCTTTGCTCGTGCGCAATTTCGAGAACAACGTCTATGTGCAGATCGGTTTGATCATGCTCATTGGCCTGAGCGCCAAGAACGCCATCCTGATTGTCGAATTTGCCAAGGCGGAAGTGGAGAAAGGCAAGTCCTTCTCCGAGGCCGCCTTGACGGCCGCCCGCATTCGGTTGCGGCCCATTCTCATGACGTCGTTCGCCTTTGTTTTCGGCTGCATTCCGCTCTGGTTCGCCACGGGGTCCGGCGGCATCTCGCGCGAGACCCTGGGGACCGTCGTCATTGGCGGAATGCTCGGTTCCACTTTGCTTGGTATCTTCATCATTCCCGTCAATTTCTACGTCGTCGAACGCCTCTCGCACCGCGGGAAAAAAGAGGAGGCGCCGAAAAAATGAGACATCCTGTTGCCACGCGCCCGTCCTTGAATTTGTTTTGCAAGGAACCCCTCTCCCTGCCCTCTCCCCGCCCAGCGGGGAGAGGGTGGCCGCAGGCCGGGAGAGGGGGTGGTGCAAAGGTTTCATTGGCACTCGACCGTCGGCCCGCTGGCGCTGAAACGGTTCGCCTTCTGTCGCTTTTCCTTTGTCTCCTCGCCTTCGCGGGCTGCACGGTGGGGCCGGATTACAAACGCCCGGCTGTCAACACACCGCCGACCTTCAGGGGCGACGCCTCCGGAGGGACCAACTCTCTCGGGGACATGCCCTGGTGGGAACTGTTCCGCGATGACACCCTCCAGAGTTTGATTAGGATGGCGTTGACCAACAATTACGATATCCGCATCGCCGCCACCCGCGTGGAGCAGGCGCGCGCCGTTCTGGCGGAAAATCGCGCCGGCTATTTCCCCCAAGTCGGCTATTCGGGTGTGGCGGGAGTGGGGAAGAACGCTGAGAACGGCTCGGCCTTCCCGGGCATCCGGCAGAACGCGTTTTATGAGGCTGTGGGCAACGTTTCCTGGGAAATTGATTTGTGGGGCCGCATCCGGCGCATGAATGAGTCGGCTCGCGCCCAGTTCCTCGCCACCGAGGAAGCGCGCACCAACGTCCTGCTGACCCTGATCGCCACGGTGGCGCAGGACTATTTTCAACTTCTGGCCCTCGACCAGGAATTGCAAATCGCCTATGACACGACCAATTCTTTCGGGCAAAGTCTGAAACTCTTCTCTGAACGCCTCCGCGGCGGGGTGGCCTCCAAATTGGAAACCGCTGCCGCCGAAGCGGCGGAAGCTTCCGCCGCCGCCACCGTGCCTGAATTAACCCGCCAAATTGTCCTCGAGGAGAACCAGATCCGAATCCTCCTCGGCCTGAATCCCGGACCGGTCCTGCGCCAAAAAAAATCATTGGAGGCATTGCTCCCGCCCGAAGTGCCGCCCGGCTTGCCCTCCGCCCTGTTGCTACGGCGCCCTGACCTTCGCCAGGCGGAACAAGCCGTGCGCGCGGCCAACGCGCAAATAGGCGTCGCCCGGGCCGATTTTTATCCCCGCTTTGATTTGACAGCGCTGTTTGGACAAGTCAGCCCGCAATTGGGCACCATCACGACCGGTGAGGCCACAGCTTGGAGTTTGCTCGGCACGCTGGCCGGACCGATCTATCAAGGGGGTTATTTGAAGGCGCGCCTGCGGCAAAACCGCGCCGCCTGGGAAGGAGCCGTGCTGCAATATCAATCGGCCGCGCTCAACGCTTTCCACGAAGTGGCCGATGCGCTCACCTCTCGCGAACAACTGGCCCGGGAGCGTGTCGAGTTGGACCGGGCCGTGCGGGCTTACCAGGTCGCGGTGGCAGTGGCCTCGCAACGTTATCGCGGCGGCCAGGCCAGTTACTATGAACTGCTGCAAGAGCAGCAACTACTTTTCCCCGCCGAAAACACTCTCACCCAAATCCAGCTCAACCAGTTGCTGACCGCCGTGCAACTCTATCTGGCCCTCGGCGGCGGCTGGAACGCCCCCCAGCAATAGGCGGGCGATCTTGCCTTGCCGGGCGCGGGTGGCTTATACTAGCCGAAAATTAAGGCGAACGGCGTGAAAGTCATCGAGTATCTCAATCGCAGGACGCGCGTGACGTTGTTCCTGATGGGACTCGTGCCCATGATTTACATCGGCGAGGTGGACTACATCAAAGGGCCCATGGTCGCGCTGATGATCTTCTACCTCATCCCCGTCTGCTTCGTGGCCTGGTTTGTGGGCCGCTGGGCCGCGTTTTTCATCGCCTTCCTTTCCTGCGCCATTTGGTTTGCGGCCAAATACCTCGACCCGGATTCAATTGACAACCATCCGCTCCTCCTATGGAATGCCCTCCAATTGCTCGCCGCCTTCACCTTCTCGGGGGTATTGACGGCGGAAGTCGCCAAGCGCAAACAGGTTGAACAGGCCTTGCGTCGGGCGCAGGAGGGGCTGGAAACGCGGGTGCGAGAGCGCACCCAGGAATTGGCCCAGGCCAATGAGGCACTGCAAAAGGAGGTGATGGAACGGACCGAGGCGCAAAAAGAATTGCGGCTGCTCAACGACACGCTCGAGCAACGCGTGGCGGAAGGCACCGCCGCCGTCCGGGAGCGCGCCCTGGAACTGGCCCGCTCGGAAGCCGCCTTGCGCCATCAGACGAGCATCCTCCAATCCATCCTCGACAGCATGGGTGACGGCGTCATTGTCACGGATGCTCAGGGAAAAATCCTCCTGACGAACCCCGCCGCCAAACGCTTGATCCAGGCCGGCCTTGGTACGACCGCTCCCGGCCAGGCTGGCAGCCTCTGTCACAGTTACCTGCCGGAAACGTTTATCGCTTACCCCAACCGCGAGCATCCATTGGCCCGCGCCATCCGCGGTGAAATCGTGGACGGCGTCGAAATCTTCCTGCGCAAGTCGGACCCATTGGATGGCCTGTGGTTGAGCGCCACGGGACGTCCGCTGGTGGACGCGCATGGCCGCATCCAAGGCGGCGTGGTGGTTTACACGGACATGAGCGCCCGCAAACTCATGGAAAAACAAGTGGCGGAAATCAGCGACCGCGAGCAGCGCCGCATCGGCCAGGATTTGCATGACAGCCTTTGCCAGCATCTTGTAAGCATCGGGTTCGCCGCGGAATTGTTGCGGGATCAACTGGCCCGCCGCCAATTGGCGGAAGCGGCCCAGGCCGAGGTCATCGCCGACATGGTCAACGAAGGAGTCACCCAGGCCCGTCATTTGGCGCGCGGTCTTTATCCGGTGCGTTTGGAATTGGATGGGCTGGCCTCGGCCTTGGAAGAATTCGCCGAAACCATTCAGGCTCGCGGCCAGGTGGCTTGCCACTTCTCCTGCGAAGATCAGGTGCTGATTTACGACGAAGTGGCTGGCCACAACTTGTATCGGATCGCCCAGGAATCCATCAACAACGCCGTCAAACACGCGCATTGCCACCGCATTTCCATCACTCTGGGAGCGGTGGACAATGAAGTCATTCTCACCGTGAAAGACGATGGGATTGGCTTCGTGGCCGAACGCCCTTCGGCTTCCGGCATGGGACTCCATATCATGAATTATCGCGCCAGAATGATTGGCGCCTCCCTCGACATCAGACGGGGAACGGAAGGCGGCACCGTCGTGCTTTGCACATTCCATAATCATCGATTGCCCGGACAAAACACCCCCACCGCCCCAGCGCGGGAGAAATACTCTTTTTCCATTTCCGAACTGGCTGGTTTCGCGGAGGCTGGCAAATAATGTTGTTTCATTCGGGTGTGGTTTTTGGCAGACTTGAAGCATGGCCGCGACTGCAAAAACTGAACCACAAAAGCACGGTGTCTTCCTCGTGGACGATCATCCCCTGGTCCGGGAATGGCTCACGCAGTTCATTGAACGCGAGGGTGATTTAGCGATCTGCGGCGAGGCGGAAGATACCGCCGACGCCATCAAAGGGATCGAAGCGACCAAGCCCGCGGTGGTCATTGCCGATCTTTCGCTCAAGACCACGCATGGGCTGGAACTGATCAAAGACCTCCAGTCCCGCTATCCCGCGCTTCCGGTGCTCATTCTCTCCATGCACGATGAATCGCTCTATGCCGAGCGCGTTTTGCGGGCCGGGGCCAAGGGCTACATCACCAAACAGGAGGCGACCAAGAAGATCCTGCTGGCGCTCCGCCGCGTCATGGGCGGCCAGATCTATATCAGTGAAAAAATGGCCGCGCGCATGGTGCATAAAATGGTCATGGGGCGCCCCGACAGCCAGAAATCTCCCATCGAACGATTGACAGACCGGGAATTGGAGGTTTTCCAGCTCATTGGCCGCGGCCAAGGCACCCGGCGCATCGCGGCCGAATTGCACCTGGGCATCAAAACCGTTGAATCCTATCGCGCCCGCATCAAAGAGAAGCTCAAGCTCGAAGACGGCACCCAATTGTTGCAGCAAGCCATCCAGTGGGTCCACAGCTTGCAGGACCGTTAGTCTTACTCAGGAAAAAAGCGATGCGGCATTTGTTCCCGCCGCGAGATTGCGCCCGCCCTCCCAGCAATTCTCCAATTGGCGGCCATTCCAACGCCGCAGGCGATAAAGCTGGGCGAACATAAAAGCCGGCGCTCCCTTCCCGGCTCCGCCGACCAATTCCGCCCCACGACGAACGTTGTCCTGCATCCAGGCCGGGATCAAAAGTTGATAGGGGTTGCGCTGAACCTCTCCGCGATGGAAGGAAGTCGCCGCCACCAGATCAGCCACGTCCCCCGCGGTGTATTCCACCATCAAATTGGGTTTGGACATCTGGCCCCAGAATTCCGTTTCCACCAGAAAGCAACTTCCCAATTTCGCCACGCGCAGCGCGTCCATTACCAGGAAATGCGTGCCGATGTGCGCGCTATGCACATCGAGCTCATGCGGACAAAAAACCGCTTTCGGTTGGTATTTTTCCAGGAAAGCCGCCGCCACCTGGACCTTTTCCGCCCAGGCTTGCGGCTCGCGTTCGCGGTTCTCGGGACGGACGGCCTCCAACCCGCCGGGAGCGGTTCGTTCCACGGCAAAACCAAGATACTGGCAGGCATTGCGCAACTCCTGCCACCGTTCTTCTTTCCGTTCCGGTTTGCTGCCCAACGTCACGGCAATGTCAACGACGCGCCATCCGTTCTCCCGCAACAGGCGCAACGCCAGGCCGCCGGTAATGGTTTCGTCATCGGGATGCGGGGCAAAAAAAAGAGCCACCGGAGCGCCGACCGCCGGCGCGGGATGGGTCGGCGCGGGAAATCCACCCAAAGGCAGGGACCTGCCTTCGGTAACGATGCGTGAGAATTCAGCGACCAGATGCGAATAAGGATTAGTAACGGAGGGGTTCATAACAATCTGTCAGGTTCATACCACCAAATTGACGTGGTTATTGAACCAGTCTTTGCGCTTGGCGGCAAGAGCGCTTTGTGTTGAAGTGTTTTGTCAGCAAATACTCTTTTATGTTATTCGATTTGTCGCAAGAGGTCGCGGTGGTGATCGGCGCCACTGGTGTTCTGGGAGGTAAACTGGCCGAAGGCCTGGCCCAAGCGGGCGCTCGGGTGGCGGTCCTGGGCCGCAACGCCGCGCGCGGAGAAAGCTGTGTCCAACGCATTACCCAAGCCGGCGGCCAGGCCCGCTTTTTCGCGGCGGACGCCCTTGCCCTGCCCAGTTTGCGGCAGGCCGCCCGGGAAATCGAAACGGCCTTCGGCCCGGTCACGGTCCTTGTCAACGCGGCGGGAGGGAACGACGCGAAAGTGACCGTGACGGATGATTTTAAATTTGAACAAATCGCGCTGGAAGATTGGCGGGCGAATTTCGACCTTAACCTGGCGGGTGGTGTGCTGCTGCCCTGCCAGGTTTTTGGCCCCGGCATGGTGGCGCGGGGGAAAGGCAGCATCATCAATATTGCCAGCGCGGCCGCCCATATCCCGCTCTCCCGCGTGGCCGCCTACGCCGCCGCCAAGGCGGCCGTGTTGAACCTCTCCCAGTTTCTGGCCCGCCAATGGGCCCCGTCCGGTGTCCGTGTCAACACGATTACCCCAGGCTTTTTCCCGGCCGAACAAAATCGCCGCCTGCTTTACAACGAAGACGGCACGCCCACCGCGCGCGCCCAAGCCATTCTCGGCCACACGCCCATGGGGCGGTTCGGCCGCGCGGAGGAATTGGCCGGCGCGGCCATTTTTCTAGCCAGCCCCCAAGCCAGCAGCTTCGTTACCGGCGCCGATTTGCGCGTGGACGGCGGCTTCCTCGCGCAAACGATCTGAGCGCCAGGCGTCGCGGAGGAGGCACCAGTCAAACATTAAACATACTCCTCGCAAAACCGCGCTTAATACAGAAACCCATTGAGAATCGATCATTGAGAATTTGTCATTTGTCATCGAAAACGCCGGCCAAGCACCGCAAAAATTCACGCGCTTGGATGAGCCGGGTCCCCAATAACAAATGACAAATTCTCAATGACCAATTTTCAATAGCTCCAGTGGATGTGAAATGCCCGGCATCCCAAGCCCCCGAAAACAGTCCGGGCTACAAATACGGTGTCAATAATCGCGCCACCCCGTCGCGGAGCCGGCAGGGCAAGGAGCGTCCGTCCACTTCCGCCATGGTCACTTGATGCGCGGCGGCGCGCTTCTTCTCCAGCACGGCTCCCAGGCGCTGGGCCAGGTCCGCGTCATAGCATTCCACGTTATATTCAAAGTTAAGGCGCAAACTGCGGGCGTCCCAATTGGCCGACCCCACCAGCACCCAGCAATCGTCCACAATCATGAGTTTCGAATGGTCAAAGGGCGGCGGGGTCAGCCAGATGCGGCAACCGTGCTCCAGCACTTGCCACCACATCGCGCGCGAGGCCCAATGCACCAACCGCAGGTTGTTCCGCGCCGGCAGAACAATATCCACTTGGACGCCCCGCAAAGCCGCCAGGTTCAGCGCGGACACGATGGCTGGGTCAGGCAAAAAATAGGGCGTCAGAACGCGGACCGATTGGCGGGCAATACTCAAAGCGCCGAGGATGGTCCAACGCAGCTTGGCAAAATCCTCATCCGGCCCGTCCAGAATGCCGCGCGCCAGGACCGTCCCGCTCTGTTCCGGCTGCGCAAACCAAGCCGGTCCCCGCAACGCTTCGCGCGTGGTAAAGAGCCAATCGTCGGCAAAGGCCTCCTGCAACTGGGTGACCACCGGCCCGCGCAAACGGAAATGCATATCCTGCACCGGCGCGCGCGGCGCGCGTTGCAGACAATTCCCTTCCCGGATATTCATACCCCCCGTAAAACCAACACCCCCATCCGCGACCAGTATTTTGCGGTGCGTCCGCAAGTTAAGTGTCTTGACACGCCAAGGGACCAGCGACGGCAAAAAGCGCGCAAAAGGGACACCTTCGTGATGCAAGGCGGGGCAGATGCTGGGCCAGGAGTAACGGACGCCCGCCGCGTCAATCAAAACGCGCACCTGCACGCCGCGGCGCACAGCGTTGCCCAGGGCGCGAACGAACGCCAACCCCGCCTCGTCGCGGTCAAAGATGTAACTCTGCAAAGAAACGGTTTGCCGGGCCTGTTCGATGGCGGCGATCATGGCCGGGTAGGCTTCATCCCCGTTCAGCAAAAGCTCAATTTCGTTGCCATGCAACAACGGCCGCTTCACCACGTCGCCCACGACCCGAGCCAGCATGTTCAAATGAGCGGCCTGGCTGGGCAAGTGCTGGTGCAATTCTTCCGGCGGGCATTCGCCCTGGACGGAGTCGGGACGAAAGCGGTCCAATCCACCGCGCAGCAGAATGGCTTCGCGCCGCAGCCGGTTGATGCCAAAAACAAAATAAATGACCGAACCAACCAACGGCACCCAGCAAATGAAGGCCACCCAACCTATGGCCGCGCGCGTGTCCTTCTTGAAGAGAATGACATGCGCGCAGGCCCAAACCGAAAGCACCAAGGCCAACCCCGCCACCGCCAGATGCCAATACTGCAGGTTCAGGTGCAGTTTGAGAATGGTCGTCATGCCAAAAGCATTCAACTGGAACGCTTGCTCCAGCCGAACCGCCTTGTTTACTTAGCGTCAAATGCCAGGAAAAACCAGAGCTATCCCAAAGAACGGAGCGCGTTATTCCAAGTGAACGATGCCGCGTTGCAGGGCGGTGGTCGCCGCCTGGGTGCGGTCGTTGACGCTCAATTTCGTGAGGATATGGCCGACATGCAGCTTGACCGTGACTTCGGCGATGGACAAGGCGGAGGCGATTTCCTTGTTGCTCTTGCCCTTGACGACGAGTTGCAAGACCTCGATTTCTCTGGCGGTCAGTTCCGGATGCATCATCCGCTCGGCCAGGCGGGCTCCGACAACCGGAGAGATGGAACGTTCGCCCGCATAGACCGCGCGAATGGTGTCGATGAGCTCGTTGCGGGCCGCCGTTTTGAGGAGATAAGTCCGCGCGCCCGCCTGCAACGAACGGTAAATATCCTCCTCGCCATCGTGGGTGGAAAGCATAATGACAGCCGCTCCGGGAAATTCCCGGCAGATCGCGCGCGTCGCTTCGACCCCGCTCATGCCGGGCAACCGCAAATCCATGAGCACAATGTCCGGCTGATGCTGGCGATAGACCGTCACCGCTTGCTCCCCGGTGGAAGCTTCGGCGGTGACCGCCATATCCGGCTCCACATTGATAGAACCGCTCAACCCCATGCGCACCACGAAATGGTCATCCACCACCATCACGCAAATCTTCTCCTGGCCGTTGCTTTTCATATTGACTCAGCTTCAGGCGGACACGGCCGCCGGACGGTCTTCCGCCAGGGCGGCGGGACCTTCCTCCTTGTCGGTCACCTCGACGATAATCTCCGAGCCTTGTCCGGGCGCGCTGACCATGGCAAAGGTGCCCCCCATTTTTTCGGCCCGTTCGGTCATGTCAAGCAAACCAAAATGCCCGCCATAAATAACCGCTTTGTTCCGGGTGTTAAAACCGACGCCATCATCCTGAATGCGCAACGAAACTTTTCCGGGCGCGTAAGCCAGACACACTTTAATCTGGCTGGCGCGCGCGTGCTTGAGGGCGTTGGCCAAGGCTTCCTGGGCGATGCGCAACAGGTTGTTTTCCACCAAGGGCGACAGCTTGCGCGGCGCGCCGAGGGTCTCCGCCGAAATGGGGACCAGGGAACTGGCCAGCATGAGCTTAATGACCTCCCGCAGCGCCTGGTCCAGGTTGCTGTTTTCCAAAAGATGCGAGCGCAAATCCCACACCGAGCGGCGCGCCTCATAAAGGCTGCGCCGGCTCATCGTTCTGGCCACCTCCAACATCTGACGCGCCACGCCCGGGGCGGTCGCAAATTGGTCGGCGACCGTCTCAAGTTGGATGGTGATGGCGACCAATTCCTGCTCCAAGGTGTCATGAAATTCGCGCGCGATCCGTGTGCGCTCTTCCAACACAGCTTCGCGCTGGATTTTCTGTTGAATGATTTCGGTCTGCCTCCGCACACGGCGATCCAGGACAAAAACCCAGGCGAAGCCCACCGTCAAGATGACCGCCATCAGGCCCAGGATCCAGAGCAAGCGCGAGAGCGTCCACCACGGCGGAGATTGCAGGACCGTGACATCGTCCGACGACCGGAGCAATAACAGGAAAGATTCGGGACGGGTCTCAATCGATGGGTTCCAGTTTTCCGAAAGCTGGGGAATGCAAACGCCGGTCACTTCCAGTTCGGTATTGAGCTGCAGTTGGTTGAAGCGCGGGTCGGCGTTGGTCGCGTTGATCCGCGCGCTAAAAACCATGTTCTCCGCTTCCAGGACCAGAACCTGCTCATCATCCCGGTGCATCCGGTTGATGAGCCGTCCTCGCAGACAAACCAAGGCGCCGTCATAATCTTCCGCCAGCAGTTGATCAATCCGCAACCGCGCCGCCGCGGGCGAGGCGCCATGCCCCAATCGTTGCACGAGCGCGTCCTCCAGCGCGGGCATATACTGACCAACCGCCGGAAAGCCTGTCACCACCACGATGTCACCCGGAACGAAGGTATTGGTCTGCGAGGTCTTCACCTTCAGTCCCTCCCCTTGTTCCTGCAGGAAAAGCAACCCGGCCCTTTGCGCCGACACGACACCTTTGACTCGCACGGGAGTCCCATAATAGCCTCCTGACTGGAAAAGCTTGTTCAGCGGAACCTCCTCCACCTCACCGCTGGCCGGCTTCTCGCGGATGATGTCGTCCGAACTGGTCACGCTCAAGAAGGGAGCGCGCATTTGGCGGCGCTTGTTGAAACTGGTGCGGCAAACGCCGCGCACCCGCACCGTGGCGGCGATGAATTCTTCCGTCTTCGCGGCATCGAATTGAGTCACCAACGCGCTCAGGCGTTGTCCGTCGATCAGCAACTCGATCAGCACATGCCCGCGCACCGATGGCACCACCGAGCGCACTTCGCCCACCGCCTCCACCCATTGGCTGTCCTCCGCGCCCGACGCCAATTGATTATAGGTGACGCGTTGGGGATTTGGCAGCGGCCGCTGACCGAGCACCTTGAGCTCATTGGCCAGCACGACCGGCAAAAAATCTCCTGGCCCGCTTCGTCCCCGCACCTCCACTTCCTCGCCGCTCTGAAATTGGTTGGTGCCCGCGCCCAGCTTGACGTAAATGCCACCGCTCGAGTCATGGAGGAACATGCCGTGGTCATAAGTCGCTTCACAGAATGTCACCACCCCGCGCAGCCGTACGGGGAACCCTCTCGCCGCCTGCTCTGGCGTTACCTCGCGCACTTGCCGGACGGAAATCAGCGTGGGCAGTTTAGCCGTGCCCGCTTCCCCCTTCGCCTTGCTGGCTCCTACCGCGAGGACGAGGCCGGGCAAGAGCAACATCCACAGAGAGGAGGAACTCGGCTTAACACGCGCTTTCACCCTCTCATCCTGCCAGCATACGGGCGAGACTTCAATCTGCCAACGGACATTCCAGAACAGTGTGCGGGCGGCGGACATCTCGTCTCGCCATTGTCCCCAACCCGTTGGTTCCGTCAATAAAACAGTGCGGCTAAGGAAATCCTATACTTAAGCAGTATCCAATCCATCGACCAATGCCTGCGTGACAATTGCGGCGCGAAACTCGATCATCGCCAGTATGCCATGAGAACAAGCGTCCGTTTGGATCTCGCGACCAGACGGGCGCAATCACCATCGAAATATCCCAAGAAAACCGTTACACTATGAAAAAACTTGTCAAGAATTTACTCTTTGCCTTGGCAGTCGGGGCTGGAGTCACGCTGGCTTTGACAGCGAGCCGCGGTTCGGCTCAGACTGTGCTAAGCACCTCCTACACTAATTCCTTTCCCACCGCTGGGAACACCACCCCGTTTACCGGGGGCAGTGTCGCCTCCTGGATTTATTGGTACGGGCTTGGCTTTAACAACACGGCTATGACTAATGATCCCACCATGGATGCGGACAACCAGACCAACACCTCCGGATCGCTTCTCGTCTCGCTGCCCTTTGGTTCCAGTGGGGACCAGGGTGTTTTCTTTGGCACTTTCGACAATAGTTATGGCTACGACAGCTCGCAAGTCATGCCCTTAAATATCATCACTCAGCTCGCCTTCGATATCCATGTCCAGCCGGGATCTCCTGTCAATTCATCGGGCAACTTTGGATCGATTACGATGGCCCTGATTGATCCCAAATGGGCCGGCAGCGATTTTGGCTACTTCAGCGCCATCACCATTCCGGGCTCGGCCACGAACGGCTGGGTGCATTTGGTGGACGCCAATACCACCAATGATCTTACCAAGATGGAGACGGGCGGGATCAGCCAGGCCGCCGGCATCGGATTTGATTATAATAGCTATGGGGGCTATCCCACCGCTCCCATCACTTTTTGGATTGATAACGTCGCCGTGGTCACCGCCGCGAAACCTCCTCCTCCGCCGCCGCCCCCCACTCTTTCGCTTGCTCCAACCGTTCAGGGATTGAATCTT
>Ga0182016_10002554_pt1 | contig 21299 bp, 29 predicted proteins | sample 712S2MmetaG_FD_120491 | JGI IMG/M metagenome (GOLD analysis project Ga0182016, IMG submission 120491) | Permafrost microbial communities from Stordalen Mire, Sweden - 712S2M metaG | ecosystem: Environmental > Terrestrial > Soil > Wetlands > Permafrost | place: Sweden: Stordalen | collected... | reverse complement strand
TATTTGTAAGTCTTATCAATGACTTTTTGATTACTTGCAGCTACAACAATATCCACATTATTACTGTCATTCTGTTTACGGGTTTTTCCACCATACATATTTACTGAGATATTTACTTGTTTAAACATGTCATACAATTGTTGAGCGAGATCAATCCATGGACATATGATGATATGCTTATTATTAATGTTGATTTCAAGGTCTTGTTTAATGATATTTAACATAATATACCCTTTACCGACTCCACATGGTAGCTGAAATTTCAATAATGATTTTGATGAAGAAATGAAAAGATTAGTACATTCTACTAAATAAAGTCTTTGCTCGATTGAAAATGTTGTTGGCACTACCTCAAATGATTCAGGAATAGAAGTGAGTATTTGATTATTCAAGTCATCAAAGTTTATGGTTTGAAGATTACATTTCTTGTCATTTATCAATTTTTGTACCAAGCTATCGATTTTAGCATCTTTTGTTGTCAATAGACTCATATTAGTGATATTAAGTAACATTTGTGAATAAGTAAAATAATTGGATGCATGAGACCATGTGATAGTTGAATTGCTATTATAAAGTTTTACTTGTCCTGTTCGAGTACAATCAAGATCTATTAAATCAATACCGTAATCTCTGATATGTGGTAAATTGAATTGTTTTTGAAAAGTGGGTGGTATATCATCCCATAAAATCATGTTAGTATGCAAAGCCCAAAGGATCTCGTAAATTTTATGATTAGGAATTGAAATAGTTCCTTTATCATATTGTTTGATTACGTTTCTATATTTATCAGTGTGAGTATTCATATTTATTTATTGATATGAATACAATAAATAATTCAATTTGCGCAAAACTGTAAATAATCTAGAAATTTTTTAGTTATGAATAAGCTTGAGGATGTATTGTTAGTATTTAATATGCTATAGTATCGGTTGAAAACGTGTTGGTCCATATTAGTTAATGATCTTTACGATCAACTTAAGAGTTGATTATATAATACAACTTTCCGTCAATAGTTCTCACCTTTTGAACACCCTTCAAAAAATTGTCATAAGATACCTTGATTAATTCTCCATCTAAAAATGCTCCATCATATATATCATCTATATAAGTCTCTTCACCTTGCCCAAACATAAATCCTTTTTGATCACTTCGATTGATATGGATGTATTCATCGCTATCTGCTCCAAAAATGCGAATTTCATCGGTTTTAATATCTTGTTTATGAATTATATCAAATGTTGTATCATAACAAAGGTTTGATTTAGGCGTTTGAAGCCATAGACAATCTCCACTAGTCGGCGCGTTTATATATGTAGCATCTTTTACGGATGTAATAATTTGTTCCCATTCATAGTTGTCTTCATCATAGAAATTAAAATTATATATACGTCCATTTGATCCAAGTCCAACAACACTTTCATTAAATGACGCTAACATTGTTATATCCATAGAAGCAGGGAGTTGATATTCCAATAGGTTGTCGTTTTCTCGAACAATATATACAAGATTTCCGAAATTCAATAAAATCAATAAACCATCATTGAACTTACATACATCAAGAATTGGTTCGGTAATGTTAGGTACTAATAAATGCTTACTTCCATCAGAATTTATAACATACAACTTATTTACAAGATCATTTATAGATCTAGGGGTCACTTTCAGTTTAGACAACAGTTTTGATGGTGTTTTTATAATTTTTTTATGAGCTGTGACATTTACAGGTTGATCAATTGGAGGAGCTGAATTTATGACATCTTTTTCTGATAAAGATTTTTTCTTAGGTAAGATATGTTTTTTTAGTTTTTCTCCTCTATCTTTTATCTGAGGTTGCCTTGTTGAAACAATTATTGGCTGTGTTGATTGTTGATCATGTGATGATCGAGTCAATGCTATGCTGATTAGAACAATACTAACAATAGAAATAACTAACGATAAAGAAACAAAAACAATTAAAATTATTGTCGTTTGATCCATTTTTAAATTAAAAATAAATTATTTTACGTCGATTAGTTATGATAAAATAATTTATGTAAAATTGACTTTTTTTTAATGTTTTATTTAAAATTGAACTATATCCCAACATGAAATCACTTTGGGAAAAATTGTATATCGTTAAAAAGTATCAAATTAAGATGTTGAAAACTCGAGGATTTGTTGTACCAGATGAGAATGTATTGAATATGTCGTTCGAAGAATTTCGCACACAATACCAAAAAAGGGTTACTGAGAATAATGAAATTTTCTCATTGTTAACGACTGAAATAACATCTCCAACAAACCTACTTGTATGGTATGTTGGAACTCAAGGAAGTGATGTTCCTGTATCTGATATCCAAACTCTTCTGGATTTCATTACTGATAAGGAAGGCAGGATCAAAACATTCAGTCATATAATGATTATCAGTGATCAGAAATTGGGAACAAAAGCGGCAGAAAAGCTGAACAATCTATCACGTCTTACCATAGAACACTTTTTGTATTATCAATTGTCTTATGATCCAACTTATCATTTTCTGGTTCCTAAACATACACGTTTGACTCAAAAGGAGGCGAAAATGTTTTTCAAACAAAATAGTCTTTATCCAACACAACTGCCTACGATGTATACATCAGATCCTATTGCGAAGATTTACCACTATAAACCTGGAGATGTTATATTTATTGAAAGAACAGCCGTAATCGATTTGATACCTCAAACAACAATCATGTATAGACTAGTTGTCGAAACGCCTGCTAGTTAAGCAATATATACTGAATAATATTTTTTTATTAAATATTATAAAACATGCCACCCAAACGGTCTCCAAAAAAATCCGCACGTAAATCCAAAACGGTCAAAGTGTCTTCTATTGCAGATACACAGATTAAACGTCTGGCAACGGCAACAGGAAATGAACGTGTTTCAATGGATGTTTATTATACGGTTCGTACTGCGTTGAGCGATCATATGGATAAGATTATAAGTAAAATTGTAACATTAAAACAACGCTTACATAAACAAACTGTTGATGCTAAAATTGTAGAAGATGTAATTAATGAACGTCGACTGCGTTCTCGTATCGTTTCTGTAATCCCACAAACAACATTTAAGCGTATGGTAAAGCAATGGTTAGCTATGCATGAATCTAAATCTCGTGTGACTGATGAAGCTAATCAAAAATTACAACGCTATGCTGAAAACTTTTTGAATGAACTATTCGAGAAGGCTGGATCGATAAGAATCTATAAACGTCGCAAGACACTATACGAAGAAGATGTTATTCAGGCTTTAGAAGCTATTAAGTAAAAAATTGACTTTTTAATTAAAATATATTAATATTTTAATTAACACTATGGATCAGAATAACGTTACTATCATCAAAACTACACAAGGAAACGATGTCAAAGTTGTTGTAAATGGATCAGTGAATATGTCTGATCCTAAACTTATGGACCTTATCAAGCAAGGCGTGTTTTGTGCTCAATCTGAAAATGGAAGCGCTACTATGACATTTAATGGTGATATCACGTTCTAATATTGACTTTTTAATAATTTATTATACAGAAATTACTTAGATATTATGACTTCATATCTCGAACTTACAAAAACTTGCATGTTCAAGCGTGATGAATCCAAATATAAAGAGCGTCTTACACCTAGTCAACTCGAAGCCTATAATCTCTTTGCAAAAATAAGAGATATAGTTAGAGCTCATGAAGAATACCAATACCGAACTGATTTGAACAAGGCAAATGAAATACTTCGTAAAATCGCATCTTTATATAATATCTGTAATATGTGGTTTTGTCGTGATGAACCGGAAATTAGAGCACTTACCGCCAACCGATTTTTTACCATAATTGAAGAAGAAAAAGTGTGTTATTTGGATGGTTTTGCTTGTAAACCAAATTCATCAGCAGATATTCACAAAGCTACTAAAGCACGTCGTGATGCATTCGATGAGTTATTTAAGAAGTTACTTATTGTTATGCATTCTATGAGTTATTTAAGCAATTATGAATTCGATGAGGTATTTAAACATTGTATACATTAATAATCAACATATACAAATCATTTTTATATAAATAAATACTACACCTGAAAATTGATTTTTTAAATGTTTAATATATTTAAATATATTAACTCTATGGCAACTAACGATATCATAAATTTCCTTATTGGGGATGTTAAAACGACTGCTAAGCGTGCACTCGGAGAAAATAGACTTGATGTATTTGAATATTTGGGGCAGGTTACATCCTTGTACTCTCAGATAGTAGGGCGTATGACTACTGAGGACTACGCCGGTTATATTCAATCTGTATATATATTCGATTGGTTTCGTAGTAAATGGCCTCTAAACAATGAGCAATTGGCACATCTCATGGCAGTTAATGCAAGAAACGGTAACCTTGCCCTTGTTATTCATATTCATAATATAGGTGTTACCGAAGACTTTAAAATGAATGCTTTAGGTTGTGCAGTACAAGGTACTTCTGGAGATGTTGTAGAATTTTTGTTGGATAATAGAGCGGATTACGATATGTCGAAAGATGATATCAACACATCATGCGTCTGGGGATGGGCAATTCAGAATAATCATCCATCTTCAAAAACGCTTGCTGTACTATGGAAGCATTCTGTGGATAAGAATAAAACATTTCGAACAATTGTACATGACGGTTATATGCAGCGGTATTCGTTCACACAATTCTTGAATATTCATAAACCAGACGTAGATACCGTGAAGTATGCACTAGATCACGAAAACAATTATCATAAGGAACTTAATGATTATCTTGAAAGTATTTCCACTTCTTTATAGGTGTTTAAACACTATAACACCAAAAAATCGACCTATGTAGATAAAGATCAGCATTTCGGTAGATTGAAAAAATAAATAATAATAAACATATTTTAATTAAACTATGTTTTTACGATTGAAGATTCCGATCAGAGCTATGAGCACTCTTCCTTATTGGACGCGAGAAACGGTGGTTAGGACGCATAAGCATCTATTGAACTCGTATGGACTTCAAAAGAAGTACACCAAGTTGAATGAAGCATTCACTACATTGTCTCGAACTCCCATGCTTCAACAATACTTTTTGTCTCATCACGTGATCAAATCACGATGCGATTCACTTGCTGATCTATTCAAAGAAGCCTCGAATAAGTATAAGCTAGAGTGTGAGTTTATCGAAAATATGGTTCATAATGTTGTCAAAGATCCAGTAAAAGCGCAACAAGTCTATTTTGTGTTTACTCGTAACGTAATTTTTGGGAACAACAATACGGTATGTAATATAACAAAACTAGTACATTACTACTCGATTACCGGTCCAGAACTATTGATGGCATTGTATAATAATGCTTCACCCTTTGGAATGGGTGTTGTTGAGTTTTTACATCATGACAAATCTAAGTTAACATTGGAAGAAGCTAATAAGATTCTCTCTGAAGATCAGTACATAGACTATCTCAATGGTGTACCAATCAAACAAAATTTCAACATGACGGAAGACATAGTATTGAACATCAAATCATATGATGATAGGCATTTTAATGGTGCTCTCTATCAACGATTTTTCAAGTTGCTTCTTGCAAAGATGGAAAATACGTTTCAATAATGGGATGTCATAGTAAAATGTTACTATAAAAGAAGGATGAATTTTTATGTTATAACAACTACATATAATAATTGATGAGTAGTTCAAGTAAAGGTTTTATATTCAATTTTGGAAATTTCAAAGATTCGAGACGCTTCTTTAATTCGGTTACAGCTTTCTCAGATTTAAAGCATAGGTTTTCTGGAATGATCAGTGTCTCTTCATATGTAATGCACTCGTTATATAGCTCCAAATTGTTTGTTAGATCATCCAATGTCCATAAAATATATTTATCATCAAATAGAATTGATAAAACATATAAACAGCTATTTATGCAGTTTCATAAAAAATCCAATCTGGCTTTTTGTTGTCCTTGTTCTTTATCGAGACTCATATCATGAGAAAGGGGGCAAAATATTTCATCATCAGAATCAAAAGCAAAATAAAGATCACATGTTGGACATTTAATAAAATGATGGTTTTCATTTTCTTCTAGAACTAGCGGTACTTTTTTATAATCGAATAATTTAAAACCTTGATCGTCATCTGTAAAATTTATGTGTAAGCCCCTAGTTCCCATCATCTTCAGTGCAGATAATGTTTTGGATATATACTCTTTCACTTTTGATCGCAAAGTGATTGGTATATCTTCCAATTGCCATTGATTACTGAATGGAGAGTACATATCTAGTTCCACATACATCATGATATGATTATTATATTTATTATTGATAAATAAAAGTCAATATTATAATTATTATGATCAAGATGTATCCTAATATATTTCCATTCCAGCAACTTTTAAACGGTACGACCATCTATAATGCTACACGAACACAAATTAGTATATTTAGTTCTTATAACGTACCAATTATTTGCCTTTCTCCTGCAAAAAAATCGGCTATAGCTCATCCCCATGCTAAAGAATTTACGCGTTTTTCAACTGGATTTTCACAACAATATACTCTAGTTGACGCCATAGTTGATGAAGATGGAAAAGATTTTATTGGAGAACCAAACGCATTATATATCATTATTAAGCAGTGATATTTATTTTATATTTATGTAAATTGTTTAACATAAATAAAATAGGTGAAATGTCTGGAGTATGGGATTTTTTCGATAAAATATATGTCATTTCTATACCTGGGTCGAAGTTGATCGATCGGTTAAAAATAAATTTTGAGGCTGTAAACTTAAACAAATATGAAATCATAGAGTTTACACCTGCTAAGAAAACCGTTAATGATGGATCTAATGTGAAAGACTTGACATTATTTGAGTTGTTGACACATGACACATGCGATGATACATGTAACAATATCACAAATAATCATTTATCATTGATAGAAAAGTGCTATGAAGATCCAACGGTTTCAAATGTGTTGATTTTTGAAGATGATGCAGAGTTTGAAATACCATTAAATATAGAAAAAGTAAAGCGAGTTATAGAGTGGTTAAAATCAAACCCATGGGATATGTTTTATTTTGGATACTGCAATTTTTCAAATCCATTTATTTATCCAGTTAATAAGGATATTGTAAGACTACCAAAACCTTATCTGGGTCATGCCTATGCTGTATCGCGTTCTGGAATCAATTATTTTGCAGAACATAGAAGTCAGATAAAAGATATCCAAATAGACAAGTTCTATAGTTATGTACCATTAAAGAAATATGGCATATTCAAAAGTATATGTTTTCAAGCAAAAGATCCGGCTTTATTTTCGTTAGCTATGAAAAAGATGAATCTTAATGTTGGATTGAAAGAATATTCTAAAACCACAGAAAATTTGTCGATTATTTTACCAATTGTGATCCTAGTTTTATTTTTAATTATATTTATTGTACTATTATATGTTTTTATCCAGATATATACATCCAGACGAGCACAATTGAGAAATAATACTATTGTTATTCCATTGGAAGTAATAAAAGTATAATGTTTATTGTTCATGAGACATACATTGAAAATGATTCCATCGAATCGATGATTCCCAGGTTAAAAATTTTTGATGAATTGATTGACGCCTTAATGTATGTGGATAAATTGATTCAAGATAAATTCAGTGATCAATCAGAATATAGGATTCAAAAGCGAAGTATTAACAAAGAAACATATACCCACTGTTATGATATATTCACTGTTAGATTTCAACGCCGTATTGATATTCCATATGTTCGGTTGTGGATTCAAATAATAGAATAAAAAAAGTATGCAGATATTTTGTTGAAGTATTAATAAAACCTGAAAACAGTGAATAATTAAGAAAAAAGAATTGGTTGTGGATTTGATGAATCTTTTTTTTTTTGCTGTAAAGAAATAGACTATGACTTACATGTTATAAAATATATGAATAGTGTATATTTTATTAAATATTTTGCAAATATTAAAAATGCAAAGTCCATATTACTATTCACAGTGTTGTCAACCATGTCAACCAAGAGTTAGAGGTCCAATGGGTCCTACAGGACCATCTGGCGGTATCACTGGTAATTCGAGTACAGGTCCAACTGGTATGCAAGGCCCAATAGGTCCAGGAGGTCCAGCAGGAGGTCCAACTGGAATGCAAGGCATTCAGGGATTAACGGGGCCTACAGGTATACAAGGTCCAATAGGTATATCTATAGCCGGGTTTACAGGACCTACTGGAATACAAGGTCCGATAGGTATATCAATAGCTGGGTTTACAGGACCTAATGGCATACAGGGACTTCAAGGTATTCAAGGATCAACAGGCCCTACAGGTATATCAATAGCTGGGTTTACAGGACCTACTGGTATACAGGGACTTCAAGGAGTACAGGGATTAACAGGACCTACTGGAATACAAGGTCCGATAGGTATATCAATAGCTGGGTTCACAGGACCTACAGGTATACAGGGCATCCAAGGCCAAACAGGACCTACTGGCATACGAGGACTTCAGGGATTCACAGGACCTACTGGTATACAAGGTATACAAGGTATTTCAGGGTTTACAGGACCTACAGGCATACAAGGGCTTCAAGGACCTATAGGCATATCAATAGTTGGCTCTACAGGACCTACAGGCATACAAGGGCTTCAAGGACCTACAGGGCCTACTGGCCCAATTGGTGGTTTATTATCCAATGCATTCGCATTAACTATACCTGGACCAGTGTCTATTAATTCTAATGCTCAAACTATTATTAGTGGATGGACTGTCAATAATTCCGGTACAGATTACAATATTAGTTCTGGAACATTTGACGGGTCAAATGCTACTTATACAATTACAAAAACTGGTTATTACCATTGTTTTGTTCAAATATTGTTTACTACCGAAACTTTATTCTTTTATTTATACAAAAATGGAGTTAGCGTTGCTTTTAATTCCACATCAAATGGTGCAGAGACAACGTTAGCTATGACATTAATAAGAGATTTGCATTTAGCAGCTGGTGATACATTAAATGTTCAAGTTCAAACGGTTGTATCAGTAACAACATTAGGTTCAAATAACAATCAAGGTATATTATGGTCACTATCTCAATTCCTATAGACGATTGAATATTATTTATATAAAAATAATTAATTTAATTAATTATTATTTTTAATGGATCTTCCACGCACAAGTATCGATTATTCACAGATGCCTCATGATAATACGATGGCTTCATCCACATTACTAGCAGATGATGATCATCCACTGTCAAACTCGTTCATATTGCTATCTAGCGCTACCAATTCAGCACTTGAAGAAAATCGAAACTATCGAGAACGATGGTCATGGGTGAAATATTTATGTTGGATGATCCCTATTGTATGGACGAGCTTGGTGTATATGGTTCAAGTTATCGTTGGTCTAGGTAACAGCGTATCAACAGAGTATTACATTTTAGCTATATATAACATCGTTGCAGGGGTGTTGGGGTTGAGTATTGTTGTTATTCAAGTTTGGGATAACTGGTTTTATATTAAACCAAGCTCTTGGATCACTGCCAAAGATTTAGAGCAAGAGGTTAAATCATTATTTAGATCTTGGGGTGTTTTTATCTTAACTAGTCTTCTGGACACCACATTGTTCTTGTGGACCATTTTTGGAAGTCTATGGACTCTTCAACTATATGGTCAATCTATCATCTATCAACCTGCTCTAATGACTTTTGCTATCATCAACATTATATTCCAATGGTCTAAATATGGTTTGTTGATATTTACTATGAAACTTGCTTTGTCGAGTAGAATGGTATGGTCTATGTTAAAATTTGTGCATGTGTAAAATTTATTTAATTATTTAAATAAAATAAATGTATATTGCTTTTTATGTTGGTATTACAGTAGTATCAATATTAATTATTCTAGTTATAGTATTGACATGTATTTGTACATTAGGTATGGAACAATGTAATGATGGATCTTATAAAACATTGTTAACATGTGTTTCTATTAATACAACGTCTAGTATTTCCAAACCATCATGGATTGAGATCCAACAAAAATATCCTACGTATATTATAAATATTGAACGAACCAGGTATAGATATGACACGTGTTGTAGTCGCGTTTATGGTGCTGGATATCGAAATATTAATAGATTTGAAGGAATTGATGGAAAATTCGATAATCTCAAGGAGTCATTTTCTAACCATTACCAAAACTTACCAAATGCGTCACTATCTACTTCATCAGAACAAGGATGTTTTCTAAGTTGGATGAATGTTTTATTGCATATAATAAAAAATAAAATACCTTATTGTACAATATTCGAAGACGACGTTATATTTATCGAAAATTTTCAATCGATTGCTGAAGATTATTTTGATAAAACACCAATATTTGATTACGTCTATATGGGGTTTATACCGAATATAATGCATATTGCATTAGGATCATTGACATATAATACTATAGTTCGATGTCCATCAGTGACCACGCACGCTTTATTAGTATCATATGAAGGTGCACAAAAGATGTATAGATGTCTTCTAAATCAAATAAAAATTAAAGCAATAGATGAAGTACTCAAATATGATAGTGGATCTTTTAATTACTATTGTTGGAATCATAGTCATTGGAATAAGTCAACAACTTATCCATTTAACTTAATAAGAGGCCTTGTATTACAAGATGATAAATTCGAAACATCTATTCAAAACTAATATTTGTATATTTTTCTATCTTTATATAATTTTGTATATTTTATAGTTTTTGTATTTCGGTACATTATTTTTTCCTGATTTATCAACTTATGGTTAATCAACAATTTTTTATTTGAATTTTCATCAATGATGAACATTTTATTTGAAGAGAAATATTGCAAACAATAAAATTTGATATTGGTAGCATAAAAGTTTTTATCGATGATAGCTTTACCTCGTCTCCCCATATATTTATTGAAAGCTTTTCCTATAGCTGAAGGCCCTGTAATGTCAACATGATTTTCACCATACGTTTTATTAGCCACATTTCTATCGATATGATCTATCACGGCTCTTAGGACCTCGTTGTTTTTTGTAGCTGCTAAAAATGCATTATTTATGCGATGACTAGGAAAAAATACAAGTTTTTCATATGTACAAACAAATGTATCAGTGTCATGATTAACTATTTTATCGATAGGTATTAAAAAATCATTGCCAATATCATTGTATATACCACCATAATGGTAAACTACAAGATTTCTGAAAATATCAGCTTTATAAGCTCCAGGGATAATTCTATCATAAGACTCGTAATATTGCGGATAATGCAGTTTAATAAACCGCTCTCGATCTTTACCGCTAAAATATACCATAGTATAATCTTTATTCTCGTTTAAGATTTTCACAAATAAGTTTTTGAAAGCACTTGGTATACTAGTTAATTCAAATTCTGAGGTTCTAAATAAAACTTTTGGTATGCCATTGGATGGTTCTCCAACATAGTCGTCAAATGTAATTAACCTTGAAACGTCAGAAGATGCATCTAAATAAGTGTTATTATTTATTTCAGGAACTTTATTTAACTCATCAAAATAAATTATAGCTGGAATAAATCCCATCACTATTACAATAATTATACTTGTCAATAATATTAAAAACTCCCATTTATTCATTTTAATATCTCTTTTAAAAACATAATTTGTTATTCCATGATTTCTATAACTAAAGAATTATCAACCATTCTTCTTGATTCAATACCACCGATTTGACCCATCAATCGAGCATAGTCCTCTCATTAGTAAGCGGCAGAAAACAAACTAAATTATGATGCATTTCTTCGTTCGCGTCTTCTAATATTTATTTCATCTTTATTCGCTTCGTAATATGCTTTCTTTTTTATTTTAATGATATCACTATTTTGTTCTCTGTATTTTTTTCTTCTTTCACTAATACTTTCACGATTTATTTCATTATATTCTTTCTTTTTCTCACTAATAACTTCCTTATTTGTATCACGATATTCTTTATACTTTTCTTTAAGTTTATCTTTATTATTAAAATAATATCTTTTTCTTTTTACTAATATATCATCTCGATTCATTATGTAATTTTCTTTAACAATTTCCTTATTAGCTTCATAATATTCTTTACCAGTTCTAGCTGGTATGTTCTTATTTACACATGCAGTCTTTTCAATGTGTTCTCTTTCCTTTTTATGAAGTTCATCTTTAGATGCACATGGATATAGTTCAATTAATGTTATAATTATATTATCTAATCCGAATTTTTCAAATAAATCATATGAAGATGTCCAACCTTTATCGTTATCTTTTTTCCATATTTTATAACCATCCCTATGACCCCCCATTCTCTTAGATAATAATTGAGTGGTTGACCCAATGTATAATAGATTATCAACATCACTTAGACAATGAAGCTTATATATTTTTCCGTTTCGATAATTGATAGGCATTTGTTTTTATTTAGTTTTATTTACTTTTAAATAATATTTGACCAATGGTGTTCGTGAGCATCACAGGAAACACTGTGTTCGAATTGAGCGCTATTGTCGAGGTTTTGAAATAAAATATTCCAACCTATACAGCTACAATGCAATACGTAGTCAAATGTAGGCAATGTCCAGCATCGTTAGATTCTATGAAATCCATAGTTTACAATATGTTGATTATAAATGAACATATAAAAATTCAATATTGAATTTTTTATTTATAACGAAATACAAACTATAATTATGATGAAGCTCGTTGTTGGTGAAGAAATCGAATCTGGCGACAGTTGCTACACTCATGCATGGTGTACTTGTGTTCCCACTATTCCTAATAAATGGATGGATAAAAAAATTGAAGGAACTCTTGTTCTTGACGAACAAACGTACGATTTTTTCGGTGAAGTTCATGATAATGAAAGTTTTGATATGGGCATTCTACAATATCGATATAACAAAGGTGATATTTTTAATCTTGAAACTGTTAGTATTTATGACATACAAAAGTCTTCATTCAAGCCATTTATTAGGAATGATGATATAATGAGGGATTTTGATGTTGACAATTTTCCGTCAGTGGTTCAAATTGGAATAAATTCGTTCTCACCATTTGCGGTGTTGAATAGTGCTGATCCTAATGTTAATCAAGATACTGATCGGCTTAAACTACATTTTCCAACGATTGCAATTGAACTCACAGATCACCCTGAAGATTTCGAATTTAAAGATGCATAAATGTAATCATCATTATCGGTAAATCAATATTTTAAAAACCATTTTAAAAACATAATAAGTTTATACCGAAATGACAAAGCGTTCATCATTACATTCATCCGATTCAACCACCACGGATAATGTAGTTGGTTATTATTCATCTGATTATGATATTACAAACTTGAACAATATTATAATAGATTATCTAATGCGAAGAGAACAAGAAAGAACTGAAGAATTGTTAACGGAAAACGAAATTATATCTGAAAAGCTTAAAAAATCGTTAACAGAGCTACAAAATCGACATTATACAAAAAAATTAGCATCTAACGAAAACGAATTAAAAGAACTTTCAAATCATACACAATTAACAACATATAAAGATAGCGTATCGACTTTGTTGGATCTATTTCTATCTGCTAATGGTGCTCAAAAAAAAAAGATTGTATTTGGATCTCCACCTTCAGATAAATCAACATCATCCCAAGATGAATTAGCACCCTACCGTATAGAAATTATTCGACAATTTATTCATATAGCTAAAAAATATATGGCTATTAATTTAATAGAATCTATACCACCAAACACTCACTGCCCAGGATGCGAATTTAATCTTGCTCAGATAGCATCAGATGAAAATGGAATACAAAGATGTCCCCATTGTTATTTTGAACGATCGCTTCCATCAAAAGGGTATTGTTCATCAACTAGTGCAACTATGGAAACGATGCCGCAAAAGACTTCACGAAATGAAAATGAAGAAAAGGAGAATTTTACAAAGGCTAGAATTAGATATGAAGGACGTCAAAAGGAAAAATTTCCTTACGACTTATTTACTAAATTGGACGATTATTTTACCCAGCACAACATGCCAACAGGACAGCATATCATATCTTCAGGTGAAGGTACAATTTCAAGAGAAAGAATGTTTATTGCGTTATCACATATAGGATATCCTCTATACGAACATGTCAATCTAATTTTGCATAAATATATAAATGCTATCTTACCAGACATAAGTCATTTGGATGGATCATTAGATCTTCATTTTGATTTAACACACAAAGTTGCACAAGAAATGAAGTTAGCTCCGATGAATACACAATTTCGGTTATTTAAGCATTTGGAAATGTTGGGATATCCTGTGAATATATCAGACTTTAGAGTTCCAAAGACTAGAGAACTATTAGAGATCAATCAAGAAACATGGCGTATTATGTGCGAATATGTTGATGACTATGGAAAATCTATTGGGATCAAATATATTCAATCAATTTGATGTTGATATCAACCCATCCTAAAGAATTTATATGCTCAATATACTCATCAATGGTAATATCTTGATCATTTGGTATATCCATTAGATTAATCCAATATTTTTTATTTTTTGAAGATAATGAATTCCAATTATAATTCGAATTTTCTACAACATACATGCCTTCTTGTGATGCTATAAAATGGATATCAAGATCGTTATCTAATATAGTTTTTATATCTTGTCCAGAAGCCCAACCATAGTTATCTCCTACACAGGATCTGGGATGTGTATGTATCATAAGTGGTCTTATTTCAACATGCTTTGGATGACACGATCTACTATCAGATGTTGGAGGAATGGCACGGCCAATGCCTGACACAGTCGGAGGTTCTGATAGAATTCGTACAATATTTATAATTTTATTAGAACTTATGGAAACTTCGGCAACCACTTCATAGGGAAGTTTCATCCATTCAATGACGTGATGGTATGCAGTATTAGACAATCTATAATTTTTCATGAATTGAATTATTTTTAATTATTATTTAGGAAACTAATAAATAATATGATTTCAGCACTTATGGACATAACATCCACGTATGATCAATTTATGATTTTTATTGCTATTGTTGGGAATCTGTTTCTATATTTTCAAGCTTACGTTCTTCTAAAACAAAAAAAGACGATTTTGTCATCAAATGAAGGATCAACTATTAGATTGGCATCATATACCTATTCTGTAGTATGTTCATTTTTTTGGATCATTTATGCAGGACTACATCAAAACTGGGTCGTTTTAATCAGTTCAACTATTGCTATTACTGGAAGTACTTTGTGTGTGATCATTTTGATGTATTATCAACATAAAAATAAACGTCCTATTGTATTGTCATCAGATATTGAAAATGATCTTCTATCGAATCAAGGAATACTTTATATGGAACATGACGAAAACTGAGTTTTTAAATAAATAAAATGATAAAACTAAAGAAAAATGTTTGATTATGTACCATTTGTATTTTTGGCACCAATTCTTGCAGAGTTGTCAAGTTCTAATAAAGTAACTTCTCGTGAATGGACTGATCTTTATATACCAGTTATGGCTCTCGTTCATCTATTACTACAAGATACTTATATTGGAAATATTAATCTTACTGTTTGTTTAAGTATGTATTATATCTATGAACTAAGTAATCGCAAAGACTTGTCCATGTCTATTAAATTGCATCATGGTTTGACGCTAATTTTGATCTTCTTTTCGCTATGTATAAATTTTGGATGGTGGGATAACTCTATTAAAACCGCTAATCTTACTTGTATGAGATCGTTGTTGTATTGCGAAACCAGCACAATCTTTTTAAATCTTAGACCTGTGCTACAAAAATTATCTTTTTCTAATGATGTTAAAAATATCAACACTTATCTATTTATTGCTTCATTCATATGGTTCCGATATACACCAGCTTATTATATCTTATCAAACTATCCGTTTATGATTCCTAGATTATTATATGTTGTGTTTTTGATTCTTAACACCTATTGGATTGTAAAATATATTGGTAAAAAAATGAAAGGAGTTATATTCAATCCAAGTAGGTATCATTGGAAATAAAAACAATATCAGATCCGTTAGTTATTTAAAAAGTAATATTGATTTTTTAAATAATTATATAGCATACTAACAATTAGTAACTATGTCTGATACTGAGGCTCAAAAACTCGTGTCCACAATGACGGAACAAGGTGATAAACTTATGACTAAAGCATTCAACAAGAAGAAAGTTACTTGGGTTACAAAACTATTTAGCGATCATTCGTCAAATCTTGAAGAATCATCCGAGCTATTCACATCTGCATCTCATAAGTACAAATATATTGGTGCTTATGATAAAGCAGCAAATGCGTGCATTAATGCAGCCAAATGTCACGTTGAACTAGGAGGATCGCATAATTTTTACCAAGGAGCTTCATCTTACATAGACGGATCTAAAATGATTTTGAAAAATGATCCAAACGATACTAAGAATGCTATATCATGTCTTGATAAAGCTGTAAATCTATATATTGATGATGGTCGATTTTCGAACGCTGCAAAGTGTAAAATTGAAATTGGTGCCATATATGAAAAACATAACGATGTTGAAAACGCGATTAATTCATTTTTGAAAGCTATCGAATGGATCGATGATACCACTGATCACCATACGTTGTCTGCCACAAAGTTGAGAATTGCGCATCTTTATACTGGACTTAAAAAGTTTCAAGATGCAGCTAAATTATTTGAAGAAACAGCTTTTGGTTACATGGATACTCCTACAATGAGATGGTCAACACCAAGATATATGTTCAAAGCAGTACTTTGTATCCTAGCCAACGATGATTTTGTTGGAGCTCAAAATGCAATCGAGAGATACAAGATGATATGTAGTACATTCGAAACAACATCTGATTACAAATTTTTGAGCGAAATAATGACACACTACGAATCAAATAGTATTGTCGACTATGTTGATAGTGTGGTCGACTACGATTCTATCACAAAGATGGATCAATGGACCATAGATGTATTGCTATCAATAAAGCGCACAATTGATCGAGAACCTTCACTGAGTTAAAAGTGTTTACGTAATCGTTGTATATTATTAACACACTTATTTTTATCATATTATTCAAAATTGAAAATTAAAATATTACTATTTTAAAAGTTATTCTAAACAATGGGCAACACTCCTGCAAAACTTAGCTCACAAGATCGTACAGCACGTAATGTTGCTCGCTCTGGAGCAATTAAAGACGCCACTAATTTCGTTAAAGCTGTTCAGGTTCAAGTGCAAGAACAAGCTTCGGCTTCCAATGCTTCATCATCTGCTGGTGCTCTTGTATTATTTGGTAAGGCCGAAATTCCAGTTGAAGCCGTATTGGCTGCAACAGTAATCGCAGAAAAACAACTACAACGAGAAGGTCATCAATTTGTTAAAACTGATCTCATAGCTATTTTAATAGCTTTAGATCCAACTCTAAGAGTTAATGTTCATAAATTGGATGGCTATTCATGTGATGATTTGCGAGCAAAAATTAGAATGTTAGTATATAACCCGCTTCGTCAGATGTCATCAGGGTCGTCTATAGTACCAGATGCCGACATCAAAGATCTTATGGTTCTTCAAGCACCACCAAGTTATACCGAATAGTGTTAGAAGTAGAATATTTGTGATAAAAATAAAACTTTATTTTTATAAAAATATGATAAGAGCGATATTAGTATACATCAACTATTTCACCTAAATCATTCGCAATATAATCATCTAAATAACTTTGAAAACTTTGTTCAAATTGTTTCCTACCAACATCTGTTTTAATTTGAATAGAAAACTCGATGGGGTTTGATACTCTTGTAGTAGCCACGACTCCAATGCTATAAGAATTATGCTCTTTTACGAACCAACCTGAAGTGTTTATCATGTATCGTCCAAATGATGTTTCAAAACTGACTTGATCATCGTTATGAAGATCTCCAACACATTTACACCCTGTCATATCTATACTTATCATAACATCATCAGTGCTAAATATAAATGTATGACTTACACAATCATACGTAACCGACTCCATATTTTTGAATTGAATTATTAACTTAAATAATTCAATAATATAAATGTCATTAATAGAAAAAGAACTTAAAAAATTGACACATATAAATCATGAATTTATCACTTTACTTCAAAATATTCTTGCTAAAGGATCAAAGTCTTTTATCGATGAGTTGTTTAAGAAAGGATATGGTGCTTGGATTACAACATCGTTTACGCTCAATGAATCTCAATTAGAATGGTTTAATAGGACATTTAATAATGTTTATGATTTTCATTCAACAAATAAATCAGAAGTAGAGTCTACAAAAATTAAAAAAGTGTATAGAGTTTTTCATCCAGAAAATGAACCCTGGATTATGGCTATTGTTGAAACTAGTTTGAAAAATATAATAGATAAGGAATTGAAATCTGCAGTTATAGAAGTTACATTCAAATTTGAGGAACATACAAACGTTTAAGTTCATCATGTAAAAGATGATAATATACTGAATGCATTGGAAAGTATCTCAATATGCATTTTTCTATATAATCTTTAGACACCTTTACTAATATGTCATCGTTAGTATATATTGTATATCCATTCTCTTGAATAAGACTAGATCCACATTTCAATAATTTTTCATCTTGATACAATACACCTAACCAAAAACATGATGTGACGTCTTTTATCGTTTCAAGTTCGTATTTTATTATAGCATCCAAACCCTTTTTGGATCCTCTGAACCGCATTAAAAAGTCGTCCAATTGACTGCGAGTCATAACATAGCCATCATGGTTTTTGAAAAGATAAAGACATGTATCATCAAGATGGAACCCTCTGTTATACATACCTGTGATCACCAAAATCGGATGTTGTTGGTTTTTCATATAATGTTGGAAAACTGATATTGGAGCTGCTTTGATCACATCTCTTACAACCTGGTAAGTTCCATCTTTCCAAAGAAGACTGATAAACTGATCCGTAAATTCCAATGATGTTTTCACTTTAAACAGTTTTGTTTGTATCGATGATTCTATAGGTAGAAATTCAATCCAGTGCTTAGGTGACACACCTTTTTCGATACTTGTATAAATAAGACGACCTATATCTTCATCTGTCCATTGAGGTGTTGGTTTTATATCCTTTCTTGATGGATTAATTAATGCTATCGAAAAATTATCAAGTGCCTTACACGAAATATCAGGATATTTGGCAACGAGATCTATATAAAAACGAGCATCAATAATAATCTTATCATCTATATTAGTTAAAAGTGTTAAAAAAGATTTTTCAGCATTAGGTAATACATCCATGAAATAAAATAAAAAATAAATTACAACTACTGGGAAAATAACAAATTGGCTAAGTGTTGAATCTGCGTATTCAGTAAGATCTCCACCGTTCATCCATAGTTCCTGTAATAGCAACATGGCTTCTGTTCTGGGTGGTAAAACATAATCTGAAACTAATGACAACATCCATGCCATATCTGACGGGAATTCACTCTTTTCAGATTTTTGTGACGATTTAAATGGTTCAACCAATGTCAATTTAACATATATCGATTCGTCAGACTTAAATAAATCGTAAAACCATCTAACTCCCTTTACTGATAATGATTTAGATTCAAATCTATTTAGTATATTTGGACTGTAAGGATCACAGTCGCTTCCAAGTATGAGGTCCTTTTGCAGAGGTTCACAGGCATAGAGAGCTAATGTTTTTAATGAAAAATTGTTTTCGAGAATGTTTGATGAAATTAATTCATTATATAGCAATGGATTTACTAATTTATTAGTATCAACCATATGGTTAATTTTTTCTACATCAGTTTGTTGAATTGCTTCGATAACAATCTTCATTCTATTTTGAATAAATAAATATTTAATTATTTATTTTTATCACTAAACAATGTTATCCCTGTGTTTAACTAATCAGCGTATTGTGGGGTTAAAAAAAGAAGTATATATGACATTAAGAGTTGATACTACTGCTACTCGCTGGGATGGATAACATCAGTAGCTTTTGTAGAAGCTAATGTTATCAGGATAGCAAGTGGATCATCTTCAATTATGAATGGACCTCAGGATTTTAAAGATAGATCATATACTTATATGTTTTGTATAAAAGCTGTTATGCCAAAAGATGTTGCGATGCCGAAAAATATCACAATATTTTAGTTGATAGACTTATAGCAAGGTGTGTTGATTGCCATAAACTCATCTTCATTGTATCTTGTTGAAAGACCATAATTCGTGTAAACTGACTGGATGATGCTTTTCCATTCACCATGCTTATGCGTTTCAATGAATGAGAATTCTGTTTCACAGGTATGAATTTCATAGTTTGCATGATAAATTTCAAACAAACAAGTTTCACGTGTTGTAGATTGTTCTTTTATAGATAGATTGTCCATATTCATAATGATTATTATTTTACAAATAATAAAAACTCAATTTTATACACTAATTTTAAGTAATATACCAGTCAAATTCTCGATTCAAAAGATATTTAAAATAACAGACATCACATCGAAGACATGATTCAGAGCATCCATAGAAATCTGATTCCATGTCCACAGATTGATTGGAATATCGAGCATGAACCAATTTTTTTATACAGTTCTTGATTTTCGGATTATCTTGATATAAGACATCAGCCAAGTAGACACATGCCCAAGCAGCAGGATTGATAACAGATTTGACATTTGGAATTGATGATAGATCAACAGATACCTTCACAAGTGAATCAACTGTTGCATCTGATAGACCAGTTAATTTCTTTGGAAATGCCGCCAACGATTTTTGCATAAGTTGATGTTTAGATGATGTTGTCATAGTTGCAAGCGTCTCATGATTTTGAGGGTTCATTATGAAATGCAAATTGCATACATCCTTAATACAGTTATCCATTGTAAACGCGATTGTTATAAATATTTTTATAATTAAAAAATCAATATTAAATAATTATTTTTAATTATAAAAAATAAAATGTCACACGCCGTATACCCATATCAAATGTTATTCACTCAGTCGGGATTCCTGATATTTACATTAATATTATTCATAAATAATATTCTATTCTACATGGCTGAACTTTTTTCGAGAGAAATAATATCAAATTGAAATTAAATTTGGCTTAAAGCCGATAGTTTTTTATATAAAAACTGGAATCGCTGCAACCAAATAAATCAAAGTACAAATCATTAAAGGTAAGACTTGACAAAATCATCATTCCCTCAGATGAACTTGACATATCTTCAGTCAT
>Ga0182016_10002549_pt1 | contig 21343 bp, 24 predicted proteins | sample 712S2MmetaG_FD_120491 | JGI IMG/M metagenome (GOLD analysis project Ga0182016, IMG submission 120491) | Permafrost microbial communities from Stordalen Mire, Sweden - 712S2M metaG | ecosystem: Environmental > Terrestrial > Soil > Wetlands > Permafrost | place: Sweden: Stordalen | collected... | reverse complement strand
CTGTCAATTTGTGTTCGGCAAGGATCTGTTTGATGTTGGCGCGATCAACCATCGTCAGGCTGGAGCCTGCGACAATTTCAACCGTCAGTTGTTCTGCCAAAAAGCGCCCCAACTCCGTTGGCTGGCCTTCGAGGTCTGTAAAGTCGACAGCTGCCACATTCTTGCTGCCCTTTGCCACAAGCGCTTTTCCAATTCTCTCGGCCAGCCCCGCAATCCCATTGTCGAGTGATTGAGCGCGAGCTATCCCAACGGTTCCTAGACAGCACACCAGCAGTACAGAAGTCATTTTGGTCTTGATGGCCATTCTGGTCCCCAGCCGGGATTATCATCTGTTAGCGCACCAATTGTACCGCAATCCGCAAAAAGGACTGGGAATCCCGAGGACAGATGGGGACGCTACCAAGACATTGACATTCATCCTGGTGCCCGGAGGGGGATTTGAACCCCCACGGCCTTGCGGCCTACGAATTTTAAGTGCGTTGCGTGTGCTCTCAAATAACTGCAAACAAAACAGGTTATTTTATGCGCATGTGAAAGTGTGCAACTCAATGTGTAAGTCCGAGGCATCCGCGCCTCACCGTTCGAGGCCGCGTTGGCGCTGCTGTTGCAGGGTCTGGGACTGCTCTTTTTCGCGGGCGAGTTCGGCCTGTTTTGCGCGCTCGGCGTAGTTCTGCTGGGAGATCAGCGCGGCATAGCGGTTGGGTGCGGCGGGCCGCTTTAACGCCCCAGACGCTGACGTCGTGAAAGTCGAGACTGTCAGAGCGACGAGTTTCGAGCGTTTCGATGTGCAGATGCTCGCGCGCGATTTGTGCGAGATTCTTGTGAAGAGCGCGGTTCATGACGCACCGCCTTTGTTGTTTGCTGGGTTACGACGGTGTAAGGCGAGAGCGGCAGCGAAGAGGGCTTGCGCTTCGTGTAATCGCTGATCGAAATCGCAAATGGTGCCTATGGCGAGATTGCGTTCATTTTGGCGCATTGCGAGATTGGCTTCTCGGGCAAGCGCAGCAGCGGCGGCAAGATTTTCCGCTAGTGCGGCGAGATTCCAGGCTATGGCCGTGTCGGTAACATTCGGTCTGAGGCGTTTCATGCTGCACCGCCTTTCGCCTTGGCGAGAGCGGCGAGGGCATCGTCGAGCGATGTTTCAAGGCCGTGGACTGCGCCCGCAAGATCGCCATGTTCCCAGGAATCGATAACTTCGCGCGCGGCTTCGCTTTGCCGTTCGAGAGCCGCTATGAGGTCCTCGACAGCCTCCGGGAGGCGATCCGTGTTGTCCCATGCATCGACGATTTGACGGGTCGCCTCGACCTGGGCTTCGAGAGCTTTCAGGAGTTCAGGCGCTGCAAGTTGGAGCCTGTATTCGTCAGTCATCCAGTCCAACAGTTCTTTAGCGTGCTCGTTGACGATGCGTATCTGCTGAAGCTTTAGATAGCCGCAGTCGGCAGGAGAGAACCCAAACTTGCCGGGGTCTTCGCTAAAGGCTTTGCGCGCGAGTTCGAGCGCTTGCTCCGGCGTATCGGCGACAAAGATGTCCTCGGCAGAGCCAGCCGTAGTCCGAAAATAGGCCATGTATTCGTTTGGGCAGAAATCTCCCACCTTTCCGGAGTGACCGCACGATACGCATCGAATGTGGCTTGCATCGTCCCATTCATGGGCGTGAGATGCGGCAAGATCGGCATCTGTGCCGTCGTCGGTCAACCTGACCCAGATGTTGGCGTTGATATCAAGTTTGTCGTCGTTGCCGCATTGCGGACAGCTAAGTCGAATCAGAGAAGTCATGGGATTCCCTTTCCGTTGATGAGGCCGCCACCATGGGGCCTCACAGCGAAGCGACGGCCCGCTGGTGGCGGACTAGGGAATCGGCATATGATGGCGGACGAACAACAGCTCACGTTGTGCGAGCCGATCGGAACTTGCTTTTGATGCTCGAGAGAGGAAAGGGGGGCGCGGTGGGGCTTGAATTTGAGGACCTCCCGTTTTACAAGCGGCCAGACCTCACTCCATATCTGATTCACCTTACGCGAAGCACGGAGGCTGAAGACGACTACTCCGCCTTCGACAACCTTGTGAGCATATTAAAGGAGGGGCGTATCTGGGGGAGCACCACGAAGAAGGGATTCATCAGGGGACCGTCGCGTTTTGCGAGGCGCAAGACTTCGTTCCGCTTCCTGCTGATCCAGAGCAAGTCATGCTCTACCTGACGCATCTCACGGACTTCTTCGGGGCCAAGGGGAAAAGGCTCCGGCCACGCACCGTCGAGCGCCATCTGGCGGCGATCACGACAACGCATTGCGCTCTCGGCCTAACTTTCAACCGCCACTCTCCGGCGCTCGTCAAAACCCTGAATGGCATCCGGCGCAAATTCGACATAAGCCAGAAGGGTGCCCGCGCGCTTCGCACAGAGGACATCATCGCCATGTGCGAGACGTTCGGCCGGGACATCCGTTCGCTGCGCAACAAGGCGATCGTTCTTCTCGGATTTGCGGGCGGCTTCCGGCGTTCGGAGATCGTCGGGTTTAACGCCGAGGATCTGGAATTCAAAGGCAAAACTTTGCGCGTGACGCTGCGGCGCTCGAAAACGGATCAGGACGGGGAGGGGAGGATCATCGTCATCATGCCGGGCCGGAATCCAATCACTTGTCCGGTCGCCGCGATCCGCGCCTGGCTCGAAGCCGCCGATCTTGAGAATGAGGGCGCCGATCCGATCTTCCGGCCAGTCAACCGCCATTCAGGTGTCGAATTGAACCGTCTCTCGGATCGTGCCGTCGATCTTATTGTGAAGGATGCTTGCCGCGCGGCGGACCTGAAAAACAAGTACTCCGCGCACAGCTTGCGCGCGGGCCATGTGACCGAATCGCTGGCGCGCGGCGCCGGGCGCGCCTCCGTCAAACGCCAGACCGGCCATGCCAGCGATATCATGCTCGACCGTTATGACCGGGAGGCCGATCTTGATGCGGACAATAGCTCAGCCGCACTCGGACTCTAGCCGGGCGGGCACAATGACGGGCGCAGCCATCACCAAACTTACGGCTGCGGGGAATGCTGTCTGGCATGACACCGGGCCGGATTTTATTTTGAACCGGCTTGAGGTTTCTGGACCGGACGAGGCGTTCTTCGATTTTATCGGCGCGGCGTCCGGACCTGGCTTCATTGATTGGGGTCCCGAATGGTACGGCGTTTATGAGCAGATTTTCTACGGCGCGGTGAGGGGCGGGGCGCCCACGCGCGAGGCGGCCGAGAACCTTGCCCGCAAATTGCGGGACATTCTGTGGCGCAGGCATGAAGAGGAGCGCGTCCGCTCGGAGATGGACCCGCACCGCGTGCTGCTCGATCTCAATGCACTTTTTCCGATTCCGCGTCGTGTCATGCGCAAAGGCTTCGGCGAAGCCGCGCAGGAATGGATGTGGGCGAACTGGGGTGTGCGCTGGCCGATCAGGCGTGTGACGTTCGCGCTCGAGCGAGAGCGCGGTGACACAATCGGCGGCAAGCCGGTCGCGGTGTTTCGATTTATTTCCGAGGACTGGCCGCCTTGGGTCGCGGTTCTGCGGATGCGCGAGCGGTGGGCGGGATTGTCGTTTGAGTTGATTCCGTCTTACTTTCACTCGGCTTGAGTGGGTGGACGACGTTGAGAATGAACCAACAATCGAGGGAAAAGATCATGAGCGGCGACCAGATTGCGTATATCACGGTGACCTACATGGACGGCACCATAGAGATCACCAGCATTTATGAGGTCAGTGAAGAGATTTCGCGCGAACTGGACCGGAAAAGAGATTGGCTGGGCCGAAAGCTGACCGGCCAAAAGTTGGAGGCGTGGCTTGAAAAAAAGGGGTGTCGGGAGATCTCGTGGGTAAATTCCTAGGATTATTTCTACAATTCCGGCAAGTTAGCCGTCAGGATTTTGAGTCTGAGATATTCCTCGTCACGTAGGCCGTAGGCACAACGCTGAATGACGCGGATTGCCTGTAACGCGAGTGGCGGCACACGGCGATCTGCCCTGGTCAGGCACGTTCAACAGCGCGGACGATGCGTTCCTTCAGATCATTCGATAACGGACGTGGCATCGGGGCTGGCGTCCTGTCCAGCCCTTATCTTGAATCACAATTCGTATCTATTGTGAATCCTACGGATTCAAATTAACCGGGATATGCTCAGGCTCGTCCGGACAGCTGCCGGGCTTTATGGTGTGCGGTCCGCAGCCTTAAAAAGTCGCTCCGCCGCGGCCTGGACCTCAGGCGCGCCGAGCGACAGCATAAGACCTGGCGCCCGGAGTTTTTGCAGCTCTACCAGGCTTTCGGGCGTGCGTATCGCGGCGGTGTTCGGGCCCTGCGGCCCATACACGCGCTCGTCCGAGTGTCCAAAGAGGCCGAGCGTCGGCACGCCCAAGGCCGCCGCCATGTGCATAGGCCCCGAATCGTTGCCGATGAACAGCTTGGCCCGCGCCAGGCAGGCGGCCGCCAGCGCGATGTCAGTCCGCCCGACGAGATCAATGACGCGCCCCGGCGGGAATGTGCTGCGCGCGAGGGCCTCGTAGAGCTGGGCGAGCTGCGCGCGCTCGTGGTGTGCTGCGAAAATCGCTATCCGTCCGTGCGGCAGGATTCCGTTCTCCGCCGTCAGCGCCAGGGCGAGTGCGGCGAAGCGCTCCGGCGGCCATTGCTTGCCCGCCCAGTTGGCGGCAGGGGCGAGCGCCAGAATGGGGGCGAGCAGAGGCGAAAGAGTCGATGCCCGGTCGGTCGCGAGCAAGGAATCTCCCGCCGCCTGGATGTCGGGCGTTAGCCAGAGGCGCGGCAGCGGCGGCGGCGAGATGCCGAAGAGGCGGGCGAGCTGGACCGATTTTGGGATGGGTTTGGCCGAGCCGGGAAAGACGATTCGCTTGCGTGCGCGCAGCAGACGACTGACTGCCGTGTTGCGCAGATCGACGATCAGATCCCACTGCTGGCCGCGCAGATCCAACCAGAGATCGAGCCAGTGGCGGCTCCACGGCTTTTTGCGCAAGGGGATGACGGTATGGATGCCGGGTGCCATGGTAAACAGCGGCGCGGGTAGGAGACCCGCGACGACGGTCAGGCGCGCCTCTTTATGCGTCTCCATCAGCCAGCCGAGAATGCCGGTCGAAAGAACCGCATCACCCAGACTGTTCGAGGTGATAAAAAGGATAGCGGTGCAGGACTCGGCGCTAAAGGTAGAATCGGACATGGCTGGGACAGTCATCGGTGAGGGAGAGGTGGCGGCAATTCCTGTTTATTCTAGTTAAAGGGGATATGCTCTAAGCTTTCAAAATTCCATCTTCGCGCAACTTCGCAAGCACCCGCTCAACCGTGATCTTGTCGGCGCCGATCGCGAGATCGATCCCACCTTCGGGCGTAATGGGGCGCAAGAACCTTAGCGTACGATTTTTTCCGTTTCGTGAGCAGACCCCTACTCGGTTGTTAGCTTCAAGCGTCATTGGGCAATACCTGTTGCGGCGCTCGATACACAACCATGGCGGTACCCTCGATATGGTGTAAGGGAATTCCTCTGGCCAACTTATTCAAGACCGTGAAAACATCTTTCGCCCGCATAGGGCCGCGATAATCGTGCCAGGCCACAACACCGCCCGGCTTGACCATTGCCAGCGCTTTCTTGGAGTCGCTTTCAATGTAAGAGCGTGTGTGTGAGCCATCGACAAAGATCAGATCGCAGCTTGCCAAGAACGGCTTTTCGTCAAATTGCTTGCTGTCGCCAAAAAGCTGATCTATGCGCTTCTCTTCGGGGGTGCCCTGATAATAAAAATCGGTGAAGCAGGATTCTTGTTTTGCCCAGGTACTTGCCTCCGGGTCGTCTCCTGCCGCATTTCGGACCTGGCCCATATCCTCTGGCCGCAGCGTCAACGTCGTAATGCGGGCCTGCGGCGCATTTAACGCCAACAGCCAGGTCGTTTTGCCGGTGCAGGTGCCGAACTCAAAGATTCGGTTCGTCTTTTTAGCCAGATTGCAAAGTATCCAGGTTTCAAGGTCGCTGATGCTGCTCGGAACTCGGTGGCTAGCCACGAATTGAATTACCGTCTCCCGATCTGGCCCTAAAATGCCAAAGCGCAACATCGGATCGAACGTTTCAGGCAAGACCTTTGCAATCGGCCAGGGCCTCAGCTTGTTAAAATATTGGCGGAATTTTTGCCTGAACCAGACGCTGAGCGCAGCCAGCAAGAAAACATTCGCCACCAAAGAAAATTCCAACCACATCTTTATGCATTCCCTATATAAAGCCTGTTATGCGGCCAGCGGAGAAAGGCCCACAGGAAAAGGCCATCGGCAATGAGCAGGGCGATGCAAAAGGGAATTGCTGGAGGGTGGAGGGCGCAGAGAAACGCCATGCAGGATATGCCGATCAAGATCAGTGATGGTGCGAACCGCCGCCTTATTGTTACCGCGTGCTGATTCTCAAGTTCTTGAGATCTGATATTGTTCCGAGCCGCTTCCCAGAGCGGATAGCCCGACCCGGTTTTATCTTCCCGTTTGCGAGCGATAATTTCCATTTGCGCCAGCGCACCATCGACCGTGACTTGACTGGTCTGGTCGATGGGGCAGCGGCAGAGGGTGGCGATGGCATAAAAAAGGACTTCGAGCCAGCGCGCCGCCAGCCGGCGTTTCTTCATGGACCGCAAAGTTCGTCTCAGAAACCGCCGCAGTTTTGGTTTATCGGCTCCGCCGCAGCGGCGAAAAGCGTAGATATAGCCATCATCCTGTCGGGCTATGGAAGTAGGTTCGCTACCCGGCAAGGCAGCCATCAGGTCGCAGAGATCGTAGGAAACCGGCGACCAAGTTGAAGAACGGCATAAGCGGAATGTCGCCTTGTGGTCGCCGTTGAACAAACTCGGCCAAAAGCCTTGCTCGTAAAGATCTTCGTCCGGCACGACCACGATGAGAAATCCGCCTGGCTTTACAAGCTCCCACCAACCGGCAAGGGCTTTCGGCACATCGCGCATGTGTTCCAGACAGTGTGAGCTATAAACCGTGTCGTAAGCCGCAGTAGGGCGAAAGTTGGTAATCTCGTTGGCATCGCCTTGTGGCATGTCGAACGGCTCGGCGTTCGCAACAACAAGATCGTCACCACAACCTATGTCTATTGTGCGGCCTTTAAAATAACGGCTATAAAAATCCGAATCGCGAAACTTCCTAGTTTTGGCGCTTTCTTTCATGCTTGTTTCTCGCACGTAGTGTTAAATCTTCCGTCCACGCGTAGAGCAGACAGCACTTGCTCAACCGTAATCTTTCTCGCGCCCAAAACTTTATCGATCCCCCCTTCCGGCGTGATTGGCCTTATGTGCGGCGAATAGGTATAGGGCGTAACGGTCGGAAACATCGCGTAAACGGGCACCCCCACCGCTGCCGACACATTCATAAGCCCGGAATCATTGCAGACCGTGAAGGCACAGAGCTTCACCAGCGCAATCGCTTGCTCAAGCGAGTGATTTGTTACGGCGATGGGTTTGGCCATATGGCAATGGCTAATAATCGCCTGCGCGATAGAAGATTCGTGCGGGGCTCCCAATAGAAAAATCGTGCGGTATCCGGATTCCCATAAATGATCGGCCACAGCCGCAAATCGCTCCGGCGGCCAAATGCGATCTTCGGTCGTCGATCCAATTGCTAACCCTACCCATGGGGCAGGAAGATCAGCATAAACGTTGGCCATCTCCCGCATGGCTGTCGGAGACGGGTTTATATGCGGCGGTTCGTCGATATGCGGAATGTCCCAGAGATCAAGCAAGGCAGCGTTGCGATCAGGATGTGGGAAATGTTTACGAGCCGGAAACGGGACAGGCGTCGTTCGCCAGCCGATGCCGTGGGTGTTATAGATATACGGAATCCCGGCCAGCCTGGCACACAAGGTGTAGCGGGAATGAACATAGAAGATTATGGCGCGCTTATAAGCGCCCGAGCGGAAAGCGCGCGTAATTCTATAAAGCCCCAAGAACTGCGGACTAAACTGCCGGATCTTATATGTAAGGGCATCGGCCATCCCTTTCTTACGCTCTGCGCGCCGTTTCAATCCATCCCGTGGCGTCGGTATCGGCAGTAACAGATAGCGATTGATGATTTCCGCATTTCCGAAAAGCGGTATGACCGGCGCTTGATAGTGCGTGATGAGATCAATCCGCCCCGAAGGATCGCTGGCAGCCAGAGAACGAAAAATCGGCAGATTCCAGATGTTGTCCCCGATTGCCTCGGAGGGATGCAGCACGACTGTCTCGGGCTGTCGGCCAGACGCAGGGGGCGCTAGTGTTTGCCACCCTGACCGCGCTCCATTCTGTGCATTCGCTTGCCTATTTTCGGTCATGAGAGGTGGCTGGCTCCCTTTGTTTGGACAGTTTGGCGGCTTAGTTAAGGTGGGTGCTGAGGCAGTGCCATGCCACCAAGCTGAACCTGGTCGCCGGATAATACACATCCAACGGCGGGCGTCCATCCACAATTATTCGAAAGCCGCGTGACAAAAGTGGCGTCAAGCCGGTCGCGCTGTTCCTCTTTCTCTCCGAGGACTGGCCGCCCTGGATCGCGCTTGTGCGGATGCGCAAGCGCGAACGGTGGCCGGAATTGAGGTTTGAAATGAGGGTGGGATATCTCGAACCAATCGAGACCTGAGCTGGAGACGAAGGACGGTCAGAAGTTACAGATATCTCGGGGCTGACTAGCCGGGGGGAACCCTGTTAACCCTATGGAACTTTAATGTCGTTTGTTTAAATTCACCCCTCTTGCTGCTGCCCAAAACCTGCGCTATATCATCCACATTCAACTTCCCGCTGGTAAATCAATGGGGCAGGTCACTTGGGGTTGCGCTTTATGATTGGCTCTATTGTCATCAGACTCAGGCGGTTAAAGCAAAATACGCAGGATATTTATCGCCAGGCTGGTTTTGCACCAGCCGCCCTTTATGTGCTGCGCTATGTCGTTGTAAAAATTCCGCTCTTGCTCCATCACATCGTTCAAAGGCAAAAATACGGCTCGCTCGCCAAAAAGATTTCCCGGCAACGCGCGCGAGAATCGCCGCTTTCTTGCCCTCTCATAGCAATAAAAGTAACCGGCGGAATTGGAGATTATATTGTTGCGACCCGCTTTTTGCGCGACCTGAGAAACTCGTGCGAGGATTTTGTTTTTGATGTCTATGCCAGCGCATGCCCAAATGCGACGTGGGTTTTTAGCTCACTGGATGGGTGTCGTGGTGTTTATGTAGATAGCTTGTTTGATAGTGTGTCCGAGCAATATGATGTGTCGCTATGGGTAAGCCAGTTCGTCATTCTATATAATAGTCGGCTCGCAACAGGGGTTCTTCAAAAGTATCCGCGCCTTCTGCATGCCATAACGGCATTAAAACGTATCAAAAGCATATCGATGTTCACGTTCAGAATCATCCGAAATTAGATAATGCCCTAGCCAGAGAGGCGGTATTTTCAAATGCTTCGCGTCGTGATTATCTGCATAAAATTGCTGGCATCCCCTATGGCGGAGACGAGATATTTCTGCCAACGGCTCCCGATAGCCTGACGAGACTGGGGATTGAAAAACGGCCATATATTACGATCCATAATGGCTTTGATACTGCATTTATTGTTGCGGGGAACCGTGCGACAAAATGCTATCCGCACTTTGGGGAAGTAGTGGCGCTTATTAAAAAAGCTTTACCGGATTTGCTGGTTGTTCAAGTGGGAGCCACCGCGACGGGTGAACCGATTGGCAACGTCGATCTTGATCTGACCGGCAAAACAAAATTATCCGATGTAGCGGCCATTCTCAAAGAGACGTTACTTCACATCGATAACGAGAGTGGGCTTGTGCATATGGCCCGCTGTTTCGGTGTGACAAGTTGCGCTGTGTTTGGCCCAACACCTTCCGATTATTTTGGCTATCCGGCCAACATCAATATCGATCCTCCTGTTTGCGGTAATTGCTGGTGGATAAAAAGTTCATGGATGTCGCTGTGCCCGAAGGGATACGAAAATCCCAAATGCCTATTTGAGCAACCGCCCGAAAAGATAGCGGCTGCGGCGATAGAGCATCTTAAAACCATTCTTGCCGTCCATGGACAAGATTCGCCGGAACAATTCCGAGCGGTTGCGAGGGGCAGATGATGAGGCCAATAAAAAGCTGTGGCTCGCTGCTGCGGAGAATTCGGTCCGGACCACGGGCAACGGTTGATGCTGGCTCACTTGGGCTCCAGGATGCGGTCCTCAGTGGATGGTTTCAGAATGAAACGCGAGAACTCTTCGAGGGCTTTACTATCGATCCCACGGACACCGTGCTAGATGTCGGCTGCGGGGATGGCGGTCATGCATGCTTCTGCGCACGGGTTGGCGCTCGATTGATTCTTGTCGATGCTAATTCTGCGAAAGTCGCCACAGCTAAGGCTCGGGTATCGGCCCAAGCGAGGCAGCCGGTTGATGCCATCGTTAGCGACGCCAATCCTCTACCCCTCGACAACGCCACTGTAACAAAGGTGATTTCAACGGAGGTACTGGAGCATGTAGACGACCCGCACCAGTTTCTAAATGAGCTGGTGAGGGTCGGGAAACCTGGGGCGCGTTACCTGCTGACTGTTCCAGATCCCGTCGCGGAGGAAATACAGACGCATCTCGCTCCTGCTGCTGCGTTTCAAAAACCTAACCACATCCGGATTATTCAACGCGATGACTTTGCGAGGTTGGTAAGTGGGGCCGGACTCGTCGTCGAGAAGCGTGCTTTCTACGGTTTCTTTTGGGCTATGCACCTGACCCTACTCTGGCCATCCGGAGCAGACTATGACTCTCCGCGCCATCCTGTCCTGGACGGCTGGTGCGAGACTTGGCAGGCGCTTTTGAGTCTGCCACGAGGCAAGCAGGTGCAACAGCTCCTGAACGCTGTGATGCCCAAAAGTCAGATTATTATTGCGCGCAAGCCTTAAGTAAGCGGGGGCCCCATTTTCGGTGAATCCAAATTAAGACCTTGCCGTGAAAGGAGTGTTGACCAGGCACGCGCCCAGGAAGCCCTGACGCAGAAGGCAGAGCCGTTTACCAAGCTGCGCGTTATCGACAATCCGGTCAGAGTGTAGCCCGTGACAGTAAAGGACGCGCTAAAACATATTTATTATAAGATCGGCATACATACGGCGCCTGCCGGTACGCTGATGGGGAGCCTGCATTCCGCTATCGTCAACTTATACACGGGCGCCAAGTATGCGACTGTCAAGCCGCCCATTCCGGACAACACTCTTGTGATCGCTTTCAGAATTACGGGCGGCATCGGGGATCATGTAATCGCCGTGCGTTACATAAGAGATCTGCTGAAGATATGTGGCGATTTTGAATTCGATATCTTCAGCTCGCGGCCCAAACAGGTGGAGTGGATGCTCTCGTCCGTGAAGCGTCCCCTCAGATGCTATGACGAAAGCCGCGTCAGGCCCAAGCTCGGCCATTATCCGGTTGTCATCTGGATATCGACCTTTGTGGTGCTAGATGATACTCCAGCGAGTTGGCATGGCCTGAACCAAGCCAATCGAAAAGTCACGGATATCTGCCGGAGGATCTTAGAATTCCGGACGAAGTTCCACATGTATGTTGAGCATCATCCGCATTTGGATGCAGCCTTTGCACGCGCGGCGCTCATCTTGGGCATGGATCGGATGAATGTGCACCATGCCATCTCCGCTATTCCGTATGGCGGCCATAGGCTGGAACTCCAGACTACCTCCGGCACTCTGGAAAAATTTGGGCTTCATGGAATTCGTTATATAACGATCCACACAGGATTCGATCCCAACGAGGTCAAGCGACTAACGCCCGGCAACATGGCAACGAAATGTTACAGGCGTTATAACGAGGTTGTAAAAATTCTGCGCACCAGAATTCCGGATCTCTGCGTTGTGCAAATAGGCATAGCATCGAGCAGCCAAAGACTTCCCCACGTAACGAAGAACCTGCTGGACAAGACGACGCTTGATGAAGGAGCGGAAATCCTCCGTCACTCAAGCCTTCACATCGATAACGAGGGTGGGATGGTTCATCTCGCCGCATGCGTGGGCACCAAGTCCTGCGTGGTATTCGGACCGACTTCCGTCAAGTTTTTTTCTTATGCAGATAACCTGAATCTGGCTCCGCCCGTTTGCGGGGATTGCTGGTGGTCAACAAAAGACTGGTTGGTGAACTGTCCGCTCGGCGACATTGAACCAAGGTGTCTCGCCGAACGATCTCCACAAACGATTGCCGAAACGGTCATCGCTGAACTTTCTACCAATCATGCGATGCATGCGCCGACAAGAAGACTTGCTGCCGCGAACATGGAATCATGACCTCGTTCCTGAAAATCTCTCACGAAGCGGTGACGGATATGAAGTGCATGCGAGCACCTCACTTGCCGTAACCGGATTGTGTAATAGCAGGGCTCTATGGCAAGCGTTCATCTCGAAAATGTCGGCGTCGAATTCGCGATTCACAACAGAGTTTCGCGCTCGCTGCGGCATGAGTTATACCGCGTCGTCGGCGGCACTGTAAAAACTCAGAACCGGGCAGTGTGGGTCGAGGCGCTCAAGAATATTTCCTTCTCCCTAAAAGACGGCGACCGCCTCGCTCTGCTCGGGCATAACGGCGCGGGTAAGACGACGCTGTTGCGGGTGATTGCCGGGATTTATCCGCCGACCTCGGGCCGCATCGAAGTTACGGGTCGCCGCTCTTCCATGACCGACATCACAATGGGTATGGATACCGAGATGACGGGGCGCGACAACATTGTCGCTCGTCTTGTCCTCATGGGCTATACCTTCACTGAGGCAAAACGGTTGGTGCCGCAGATTGCAGAGTTCAGCGAACTTGGCGACTATCTAATGCTACCGGCGCGGACCTACTCGACAGGCATGTTCATGCGGCTGGCTTTCGCGATTGCCACTAGCACGACGCCGGAAATCCTGATCCTCGATGAGATGCTGGGAGCAGGCGACGCGCACTTCGTCGAAAAAGCGCGCGAGCGTTTACTCGAATTCGTTGATCGCGCCAAGATCATGGTCCTGGCTGCGCATAACCAAGCAATGCTCAAGGAGTATTGCAAGCAAGCTATCTGGTTGCATCATGGAGAAATGCGATTTTTCACAACGGTGGATGCGGCTTGGGCAGCCTATGTGGCCGCACCGTCTGGTATCGAGCCTTCATAGGTTGTTGCGAAATGTAGGTCAGATTTATCATCGACGCGACACGTCGGAAGAAAGAGGATTTTCGTTGGGAGATGTTCAACTGCCCGGATAGATGCTTCGCCGAGGTGGTCGTGGAATCTCCAGTCCGGCATATGGACGACGCCGTGGAGGTGCGGGTCATAGTCGATCCAAGACATGGCGGGGATCATAGCAAATCTGGGTTGGTCTGCGCAGTCGGAATATCTCATTCCGGCATAGCTGAGAGAACCACGCCGCAGCGAGCGGTCTGTCCAGCATGAGGGCCTTTAGCCATCACCGTGCCAGCGGCGAAGAGCGTGCTTGACAGACTGGAGACGGAGGCGGACCCCGGTAAGGTTGGTGCGGGCGGAGGGACTTGAACCCTCATGGCCTTGCGGCCTGCGGATTTTCATACCGTCTACGGCTTTCGCCGCCTCGCCGTAGCGCCATCGGCGCAGAAGCGGGTTTGCGGTCTGGACTATCCCTTCACCTTTTCCCGGTGCTCTGAGGTTTAGGTGCTGCCCGTCTAGTCTCTACACCTTCCCGGCGAAGTTTTCCGCCGGGCTTGGCTCGGGATTGCCATTTCAGGGTTCCCCGAATTTGGGCAGTTCTACATCGCCGGTTTCCCGGCAAGCACTCAAGTTTTCCTTAAGTCCGCTGCGTCTGCCAATTTCGCCACGCCCGCGTGGCCGTTCGATTTCTATGTTAAATCAGGCTGCGGGCATTTGCGCCTAGAAGCCCCAGCCTCTCCTTATCTCCTTCGATAGATGATCAAGATCGTAGTAGGTTGTGAACTGGTTAATATTAACGCGGTGGAGTTCGTCGCGTATTTCACGCTTTTGAGAGGCGTTGACCTTGATTGTTATTAGTGTTGGATTATCAACGGGTGCCGCGCGATGCATGTGGAATGTGAAGCAGGAACTTTGCTGACCAATTCGGCCTGGGATCACGTCCGGGCGGACTGGCAAAACATAAGGTTTCTGCTTTTCGTCCTTCGACATCCAGAATGAAAATTCTACTGCATTCTGAACGATTGGATTGCGCATCAACATTACAGACGGCCACAGTTTTTCTCCGCTAGACTTTTTCGCATCGTCGGGAATCACCTTCCCCGAATCCATCGCGTACACGAACCCATCCTGACTCTCTTTTCCTTCGCATGCAAAAAAAAGCGCCGCCAACGGGTTAGTAGACCAGTCAAGTAATCGCGTGGGCATCCCAAAATGCTGCGCAGAAAAGTACATTTCAGTTGGGCTGTACTTACTAAGAAACGCAGCTCCCGCAGTGCGAAAGTTGGAAATCATATCTCGTTCAAGACGGAGGCGCTTGTCCTCAATGTCTCCTTTGATTTTGACCTTCGCGGCTCGCTCAGTAAAATCCTTTCGGTAGACCCCTGGGGCTTGGTCGTCGAAATGCATGTTCACGCCGCGATACCACAGATTGCTCAACATCCCAGTATCAGGCTGGGAATGTTTGCTGTGCCAGTCACCGGACACTTTGAGGAAGTCGGCTAGGTGGTCGACCGCTCCGGAGTATTTGGGAGTCTTGATTACTGGAATATCCACAATGCCGCTCATTCTACAGCGAACGGCCCTCGCCTTTCATTAGGCAGTCTGCATCCCCCGGTCGAATCAGGGGGAAGGGGGACATCCATGATAAGTACCCGCCTACGCTTCCGAGTTCTGCCGCGCAGCATCGGAACGCTTGGCGGATTTTTGCGTCTTCTTTGACTTGGGCCTCATGATGTTGATCGCGGCGGCGTCAAGGTTAGTTTTTATATGCGCCGCATAGTATTTCTCGATCATCTCGACGCTGGTGCGACAGTTCTTGGCGATCTGGTAGATGTCGGCGCCCTCCATCAGGCGCAGACAAATATATGTGTGCCTTAAGCTGTAAGCGGTGCGCGCCCTTCCATCGCGGTCAACGCGGAGATTTTCTTCCTCCAGAATCGTCTTGAAAAGTTCGCGCTGCCATTTCGGAAAAATCAGATCCGTCGGTTTCGGCAGGCGCAATTCCTCTGGTTTGGTTGCCGTGGTGCTGGGTCCAGTCTTGCCGTTCTCTTCGTAAGCGCGAGTTGGACGGAGCCTGGCTTTCAGCCGCTCGAACGGACGCACGGCTCCGGTCATGCTCTTGCAGTAACCGACGCCTCGCTTGCCCCGAACCTCGATCTCGAGAATCGTTTGCTCGCTTGCTTCGTCTTCGACGATTGCCACGTCCCGAAATTGCAAGCGCCGGGCTTCGTCCGGCCGCACGCCCGTGTTGGCGGAGAACAGGACATAATCGTGAAGCTGTTCGCATTCCCATTTGAAGCGCGCCTGTTTCGGCTCGTGCGCGCGCTTTCGTGTGGCCTCGTAAAGCTGCTTGTATTCCTCCGGCGAGAACCACGCGCGGTGCGAGATTTTTGGCGATGATCTGTAGGGCTCGGAGAGATCGGGAAGACGGTCGAGCCAGCCCTGGCGGATCGCGGTCTTCAATGTCTGGCGAAGCGCCACGATTTCCTGATGCATGGTGTTATAAGCCGGTGGCTTGCCGTGCTTGGCGACGGATTCTTCATGCCGGTGAATCCGGTATTCCTGAATCTTGCCGGAGGTAATTTCTGAGAGGCCCAGTTTGCCGAAGAACGGGACCAGGTGGTTCGCCGATCGCTCGTGCAGGCCTCTGACGTAGTGCTTGCTGCGCTGACCTTGGGTGATGATGTCGTATTCGCGGAGGTATTGGTCGGACGCTTCGCTGAAGGTCCTCTCGCTTTTGATTTCTCCGGAGCGGAGTTTGCCACGGAGTTGAAGATACCAATCCTCGGCGACTTCTTTGGCCTTGGAGAGACTGTCTTCTTTCGTGCTCCGGCGGCGATTTCTGCCCGCGAGATATGTGGAGCACTGCCACTGACTGCTGTTCGGGCGCCGATAAACGTGAACCTTGCCGCCGAGAATCGTGTACTGTTCCGCCACGGAAGCTTGTCCTCCCATCCCGGTCAAAAAGACCAAAATGTGCAAGCAATGTGTAAGTTATACCGAAGGCGGAATTATGTCAATATCTTATTGTTTTTATTATGTTTATTGCGATCACTGGACAGCCATCATCCGATTTTAAGTCCGCTGCGTCTTCCAATTTCGCCATCCGGGCTCTTCCCTGCTTCCTCTTTAATCTCCTCCTTTCAGCCACTTGCGTCAATTCTCCTACCGGGTCCTCAGAGCTGCGCCGGCTCGGGTCTGCGTGGTTCCATGCGGCTCTCTGTGGGCCGTTTAGGCACAGTCCCAGGGCGCCAATGACCGCGTCCGCACCCCATGTTTAAGCTGCTCTCCCGCACCCGATCGGCAACGTGCCTTCATATCTCCGCGCAATTCCGCAATGACTTCTCGGCGGTGAAACGGTCAGCTGAACTACTTAGAGGCATTCTATCGTGCGGCGCACCAAGTTCGACTCTTACACGACTCGTGCCAGGTACGCTCCTGACGGCGCGTGAAGTGGGGCGAAGAAGACTGCTGCGGGTGCCCTTACGCGGATGAGAGAACGACTGTTTGCAGAGATGATGACACCGATGAACATCTAGACTTTGGCGCTGTGCGGAGTGACTTTGGATTCCCTCGATGCGCGCCCAGCCCTCTGACGCTCTCAAGATGACAGCCCTGGAGTCGCGTTTCGCCGACTCAGCAGTCGCTCAGATGAAGCAGCCAAACTGTCACCAAAACCCTGCTCGACCCGGCCGTCCGGCCAAAGCAGAATGGGTACGACTTTGCCGTATTGACGTGCCTCGTCTAATGTCGCCTGACTGAGTTCCACCCGGCGCTCGTCATAGACGATGCCATCGGAGTCCAATTTTTTCAGAAGCCTGACGCACGCATCGCAGCCGCGGATCGTGTACACGATCGGGACTCTTCCATCATTCGCCTCTGCTCCCGCTTGAACAGTCATGCCGTCTCTTGCAGGCGCAGCGCAACTGTCAGCAGCTGGCGTATTTCTCTTATGGCATCTTTACGCCACCGATCGGACTGCGGCTCGATTCTGAAGATGACCTCTTGAAGAAACGCTTGCTTGTCTGGGTCCTGCAAATTGCTGAACGTGGCAGACGTCGGCAAATTGAGCTTCGACTTCGCCTGGTCCATCGCAAGTGCCAGGCCGGCATGAGCACTCGCAGAGCGCTCCGTGAAGTGCGTTATGTACTTTGTGTCGGCCGTATAGAAGACAAACACTGGGATGGGCAAGACCTTCTGTTGTTACTCAGGAATTCATCCATGATGTCAGGATCCTCGTCCAGAAGAAAGATTCTCATGTCCATTCCCGCAGCCTCCGCAATGCGCACAGCAGTCGGCAACTCACGGTAGACATCGCCACACCAAGCCTCCGCGATTGCAAGCAGCTTTCGCGGACCCGCTGGAAGCGCACCTGCCCTCTTGAAGAAGACCAAATCATCGTCGGTCAGCACTGGGTTTTGATAATTTCGCTCGAACTTGTCTCGATTGACCGCAGCGCTTGCCAGAAAATCTCCGCAGGTAAGGCCTGTCTCAAAACGAGCGGAAGTAACGACCGTAGTTGCTGCCTGCATGGCTCCACAAGAGGAGAACGAAGGCAAAGTTCGTCGACTATGGTGCGTCTGCAATCCAACTTAGGCGCCGGAGGACGTGCCGCTGGGATTATGCCAACCGCCCTCTGCAGCGATCAGCGCATCAGCCTCTTTCGGCCCCCAGGTGCCGCGCTTGTAAGGACGAACCCGGGGATGGTTCTTGAGGACCCGATCGACTACGGCCCAAGCCGCCTCAACTGCGTCCTCGCGGGTGAAGAGAGCCCCGTCACCCTTCATCGCGTCGCTTAGGAGCCGTTCGTAGGGCGATTCCTCTCCCGTCTGTTCTTCCGACAGATAAAGCTCTCGCTGCTCTCCGATAAACTCCTCTCCAGCGAGCTTGACGCGAGCAGCAAGAGCGACAGCCGCGTTCGGAGAGAGCCGGAAGCGCAAATAGTTGGCCCTTTCAGTAGGCAGCACTGCGTCCGCAAAAAGCTTTTGCGGAGGCGTCTTCAGTTCTATCAGGATCTCGGTCGCCGTATTTGGCAGATACTTTCCGGAACGCAGATACCACGGTACTCCATCCCATCGCCAAGACTCGATGCAAAGCCGCAAAGCGCAATAGGTCTCCACGTCGGAGCGCTTCGCCACGTCCGGCTCCATTCGATAGCCGGCATACTGGCCGCGCACCATATCATCAGGCCTCAGGGGGCGCATGGCTTTGAAGACCTTGGCCTTCTCGCTTTGTACAGCTCCATAGTCCCTTCCCGCAGGTGGCTCCATGGCAAGAAGGGCAACGATCTGGAAAAGGTGGTTCTGGATCACGTCGCGCAGGCAGCCGGCAGTTTCGTAGGACGCGCCGCGATTCTCCACCCCAAAATCCTCCGACAGTGTGATCTGGACACTGGCCACATAGTTGCGGTTCCAGAGCGGCTCGAGAAATGAATTCGCGAAGCGGAAGTAGAGAATATTCATGATCGCTTCCTTGCCAAGGAAGTGATCGATGCGGAAGATTGAATCTTCAGGAAAAACCGTTCGTGCTGCGCGGTTGAGCGCACGTGCCGACGCTAGGTTGCGCCCAAACGGCTTCTCGACAATGACCCGCGCATTCTCGGCTAACTTCGCGGCGCCTAACCCTTTGATAACGGTCTCAAAGAGCGAAGGCGGAATCGCCAAATAGTGCGCCGGTCGCCGTGCGTTCCCTAATGCCGTCTTGATCGCCGCATACGTGTTCCTGTCGTTATAGTCTCCGCTCACATATCTGAGCAGGGACAGGAACTTTTGAAGCGCACGCTTATTATCGATTCCGCCGGCTCGTTTTATGCTGTCCGTCGCGCGTCTGTGCAGCCGCTCAAGGCTCCACTTGGGAAAAGCGACGCCGATGACAGGGACCTTGAGGGTTCCACGCTCTACCATTGCATAGAGTGCGGGGAAGATCATCTTGTGCGCGAGATCGCCGGTCGCGCCAAAGACTACAAGAGCATCGGATTGAGAGGTGTCCATGAGACGTCTTCCTTTCTTGGCAGCCGCCTTTTCCTCATGGCCGCCGCATTTGGAACGCAGTTCCGATCATAGCTTGTAGCACTTCGGGTAGAGTTCCCGGACCGCAGCATTGAGGGAGGCCGATGCAGCCAGACGCAACAACTGTGAAGCCGGCGAATGCTGCGCCGGATCCTTCCCCAGGACCCTTGGTCTCCGCGGCCAGTATGCGCCTGCTGCCTTGGCTGATCGCAGTCGCGTTTTTCATGGAGTCGCTCGACACCACAATTCTGAATACGGCTGTGCCGACGATTGCCTCGGCACTGCATGTGGCGCCTCTCAGCATGAAAGCCGTGCTGGCAAGCTACACTTTGAGCCTCGCGGTATTCATTCCGATAAGTGGCTGGATGGCGGACAGGTTTGGAACGCGCCGGGTCTTCGCCTCGGCAATTGGAATCTTCACGCTCGGCTCCTTTCTCTGCGGGATATCGAGCAACATACATCTGCTGGTTATGTGCCGCATTCTGCAGGGCTGCGGTGGATCCATGATGGTGCCCGTCGGTCGCCTCACTATTGTGCGCACGTTCTCGAAGTCCGATCTCGTTCGCGCAATGAGTTTTGTCTCAATCCCTGCCTTGATTGGCCCCATGCTGGGACCTATCGCCGGCGGATTGATTGTTGGCTACCTTCATTGGAGAGTGATTTTCTTTGTGAATATCCCGATTGGCCTTTTCGGTTTGTTCATGGTCTATCTGCATCTGCCAGACTATCGCGAAGAGCATACCGATCCTCTCGATGTGGTCGGTCTGATTCTGTTCGGGTCGGGCATCGCGATGCTTTCCTACATTCTTGAAGTCTTTGGCGAACATACGCTGAGTGGGGTCGAGATGATGGTTGGTCTGGCGATTGCAATCCTGCTGCTGGCTGGATACGGATGGCACGCGACGAGGTTCAAATTCCCCATGCTGCGCCTGACCCTGTTTCGTATCCGCACGTTTCGCTCGTCAGTGAACGGAAACTTTTTGACGCGCCTCGGGATTGGCGGTATTCCGTTTCTTTTTCCCCTTCTGTATCAGGTCGGTCTGGGGTTGAGTCCAATTCAGTCCGGACTGCTGATGATGCCGCAGGCCATCGCGTCGATGAGTCTGAAGATGGCGATGCCCTGGATCCTGGCGAAGGTTGGGTACCGGACCGTTTTGATTTCGAACACACTGTTCATTGGTCTGCTCATCTTTGTCTTCTCAACCATTGGGCAGGACACGCCCATCTGGCTGATCGTTGCCGAGGTATTCTGCTACGGGCTTTTCACGTCATTGCAATACACGAGCATGAACACGCTTGTCTTCGCCGACGTGACGAACGAAGAGGCGAGCAGCGCAAGCTCCATTGCGAGCACCGTGCAACAGTTATCCATCACTTTCGGTATCGCAACGGCCTCGCTGCTCACGGTCTTCTTTCTCCCCACGCGCTTTCAATCGAATCCACTCGAATTTATACACGGCGTCCACAAAGCGTTTTACGTTCTTGGCGGAATGACATTGCTGTCCACGATTGTGTTCTTCGAACTGAAGAAGAGCGACGGAGACGAAGTGAGCGAGGGCAAGACCTTGCACGCGATCTGAGTGAAATTCGCTCAAGTATGCGATTGGTTAGGTTCTTAGGCCGGAACTCTGCTTCAGCACGTTCCGGAAGGGACTCACGCGCTCTTTGGGCTCTTTAGAAGTCATCCTTAACAAACAATAATGTTTGCCGCCGCCAGAGAGGGATGATGGAATCATGACGGGGCCTCACTAGGCGGATAAGAACCCATTGCGGCCCGATCCACGCGCCCCAAGCCTATCGCCCCAGAAGTACATGCTCAATGAAACGCGTTTCGATATTCTCAACCATGCGGATGCCGCTTCCGCAAAGCATCTGCGAGGCGAAGCTGTGGACGATGAGATATGGGAACGCTGGGACCTCGGGTGCTGCGTGGCTGGTGAGCCGACAGCGACATTCGGCTGTACCCAAACATTCTGAATTACAGCCGGAAATGGTTTCATGTTCTTTGGGGCTCCGCTTCTGCATTCACGCTGGAGCTGCGAATCTCGTCGAAGAATGGGGTCCCTTGCTGCTGCACACACTCGGCAGCATATAGGTACATTGCGGCCGACCAGGTTTGCCAATCCCGGCCGCTGGGCTTACCGGTTTGCGCGTGAATCCACTCGTTAAAACCCCACT